>ERZ1066117.1489-NODE-1489-length-11398-cov-6.555938_pt1 | contig 11398 bp, 10 predicted proteins | sample MGYA00382764_ERZ1066117 | MGnify/ENA primary metagenome ERZ1066117 (study PRJEB33369, sample SAMEA5778347) | biofilm metagenome | biome: Industrial cooling water; feature: Water cooling tower basin; material: Biofilm | place: United Arab Emirates | collected...
TTTCCTCGTCTGCAACACGTTGCGCGGTTATTGGATCATCGCGGGGTTGATTGCGCTAATACTGGCGCCCAGTGTCGCGGCGGTATTTCTCGTCCGTTGGCTCATCAAGCGCGAGAACAGCCCGGCCTCTAGCCCGCCGCTCCAACAAGGGACATCCACCCCGAACCCGCCGCACGAGCAAGGCATCCAGAGCACGCCGCGTTCGTCGCGTCCCTAGCCCGACGCGCAAGCAAGGGATTCTTCGCGTTTGATAGAAGCGCAAGCAAGGGATTCTTCGCGTTTGATAGCCCGAAGCGCAAGCATGGGCCTGGTGTGATGGATGATTAGGCCCTTGCTCGCGCTTCGGGCTATCAAACGAGGGCACGCCTTTACTCGTTCCCCTGGAAGCCCCATTCCTCGCGGGCTCGGCGGCTGGCCTCGGGTGAAGGGTCCTTGCCCCAGCCCGACATCAGCACTTCGCCATACTCTGTCAGCACCACTGAGCCGCGCTTCAGATCCTTCTCGAAGACCACCTGCGGCTTCTTGTTCACGAGCACATAATACCAGGCGTCGCGGCCCCGATCACGGCCACGGACCAGGTACACTTTCTGCCCCTCGATGCGTTTGGAGAGCGAGGTTTTGGGCGAGGCGGTGAGCGTGGCGCTGGGAGCCGCTTCCTCAGCCTGGGGCGCACTCATCCACGCATGAAACGATTCAGGCAACTGGTTGGCGTTAACGCTCTTGGCACACTCCTCGAGCCATCCCGCGCCCAGCGACTCCAGGGAGCGGAGCATCTCATACAGCCCCTGCTCGCCGCGCGCCTCCACTTCGTGCCACCAGGCAAATGCCTCGCCGCGTAGCGCCTCCCAGCCCAGCGCTCCTTTGAGTCGGCGAATCTCCGCTCGCATCTGGCGAAGCTGCTCCTGCAACTGCCGCTCGGCCTGTTCTCCCTCAGCCAGGCACGCGGCCAACTCTTGCCGTTCGTAGGCGGGCACCAGGTAGGCGTAAAAGGGTGGCGTGTTGGGGGTGAACACGGTCACAGGTGGCCCCAGCAGCGGATGCACCGCGGGACGCGACACCTCGTCGGGCAAGAGCACCGGCCGGGCAGCTGGACCGCGCGAGCGCGATTGCGTCACCTGGCCATCGGGTGCCTTGCTCACCGAGTGCGTCTCGCACACCACCGTGCACGTGCCCGCCAACTCCGAGGCCAGCTTGGCGTCCGTCGGCGACAACGCTCCACCGAAAAAGAGCTTGGTCGAGAAACCATCGGCCACCGAGGCCGACGCGCCATAAAGATGTTCAAGTTGCCGCAGCGATTGTACCGCGCCGGTGATGGCGACGCCGCGGCTGCGGAGGGTGGCCAGGCGCGTCTCAAACTCGGGCAATCGACCGCAGGCGCTGCCCAGTTCGTCGAGAATGACCGAACAGGGACGTTCGAGCCGTCCGCCGGGCGATTCCATGGCCTCGTCGAGCAGGGCACCCAGCAGCAGCGTGACGAATAGATTGGTCAACGGTGTTAGTTGCTTGGCGTCCGCCTCGGGGATTTCAAGAATCAGCACGCCGCCCTCACGGATCAGGCCGCGCACGTCCAACTCGTCCGCCCCCGAGGTCGTCCGGGCGATGGCCTCATCGGAGAACAGCGTCATGCGCATCGCGCAGTCGGCGATGATGCTCTGCTGGGTCACGTTGCTGGAGCCATCGAGGTAGCGCCGCAGGGCCGGGTAACGCTGCTCGAAGCTATTTTTGAAGGGGTGATTGTCGCTGAGCACGGCCAGGTCGTAGGCGCTGTTGTCGATCACCTGCTTGGCCCGTGCCAGCGAACTGATCTCGCGCGGATCGTCGGCCAGCAGGCGCAGCACGTCGGCCAGCAGATTGATGGAGGAAAAGAGCCAGAACGCCTCGTTGGTACGGCTTTCGCTGGCGGCATCCTCGACGTTGGAGCAAACGGCGTGGGCGATCTCCAGGGCCAGATGACGCGAGGCGATCCGCTGGGCAGGGTTCCAGCGGTGCGTGGTGCGCGTGGTGGATTTGAAATTCACGACACGGACAGTCTGTTCCGGCCGATAACGCCGCGCCAGCGCCTGAACATAGCCGGGCAAGACGCCCCCCTTGGCGTCCAGCGCGATGATGGTCCGCTCGGGGTCGGCCATGTCGGCGGCCAACTGCGTCAGGATCAGTTTTTGCGTCTTACCGCAGCCCGTGGAGCCGATGGCCAGGACATGGCGTTCGCGCCAGTCGGCGGGGAGGTGCAATCCGGAGTGCAAACAGGGGGCAAGTTGGGAGCCATCTTCGGCATCCTCGACCAGGAGGGTCGCGTCGGGAATGAACAGGCTTCCCCATTCGGGCGAGCGGAGCAAGGCGGCCAGGTCGCGACGATTGGCAAGCCGAGCATTGCCATGAATGCCCGGCGACAGCCGGGGAGGTCGCGCCGGAAGATCGCCCGGCCGCATCCACAGGGAAGGGTCGTGACGCCAGTCAAGATTCGCCATGGAAGGCTCCCGCGAAATTGCATTTTCGGCTCAAGCCGTCTCGCTGCCGCCGCGAGGACCAACTCAACCCGAAGCTTTAACGAGGACGCCGGCCAGAATTTTTCGTTCCAGGCTCGGGAGTGTCTTCTTATTGTACACACGCTGATTGTCTGGTTTGCAACAAGCCTCTAGGATAATCGTTATGAAACTCATCCTCGCCATCATTCAACCCTCGAAGCTCGAAGCGGTTAAGGAAGCGCTCAACAAGGTCGAAGTTTTTCGGCTCACCATCGTTGATGTCCAGGGTTTTGGGCGTCAGAAGGGCCAAACCGAGACCTATCGCGGGCACGAACTGACGGTGAACCTGGTCCGAAAGGTGCAGCTTCAGATCGCTGTGAACGAGGATTTTGTCGAACCGACGGTCAACGCCATCATCGAGGCTGGCCGCACCGGACCCGAGGGACGCATTGGCGACGGCAAGATTTTCATTTTGCCGCTCGAAGATTGCATCCGCATCCGCACCGGCGAACGGGGACCCGAAGCCATCTGACGCCTGCTTGCAGAGGAAAGGCGAAGCAACAAACATGATCATTCGCGAGATCACCGCACTCACGCAAGAACGTTGGATCAATCTTTTCGCGGCCACGTTTGAAAATCGGGGGCACACGGGACGTTGGGTATTTGCATCCCGCAAGCGCGCCCCTCATCGAGAGCGCCATGCCGACGCGGTGATCATGATTCCCATTTTGCGCAATCCGGGCGAGCCACCCCGACTGGTGGTGATCCGTGAATTTCGCGTGCCGGTGGGCGACTTCTGCATCGGCTTCCCGGCGGGACTGATCGACGAGGGCGAAACGGTCGAGGATACCGCCCGTCGCGAAATCGCCGAGGAAACCGGGTTGCGGGTGACGGCGGTCAAGTACGTGACGCCGCCGTTGCTGATGTCGAGCGGCCTGACCGATGAATCGGCCTGCCTGGCCTTCGTGGACGTGGAGGGCACCCCCAACCCGCAGCCGGAGCAAAGCGAATCGCTGGAGGTGGAACTCCTCGATCACGCCGCCATCAGCCGATGGTGCGAGGACACCAGCATCCAGATCGACGTGAAAGTGTGGCTGATCCTCTGGCAGATTCGCTCCCAGGGCCAGCTGGAATAAGTCCCTGAACCTGAGAAAGAGACCGATCCATGTCAAACGAGCGCCCCGACGATGAGAAGATTCAACGCGACCCGCCGCAACCGCCTCCCTTGCGGGCGCGGTTGCCGGAGGACGATTACGATCCACGGGACGATGAGGAACCAGCCTATCGGCGGATCCGACGGTCGCACCGCGAGGAGCCGGAGCAAGCGGTCGAAGCCACCGACTTTATCGTCCCCACCAACGTCAATCCCTGGGCGCTCCTCTCGGCCTACATGGGCCTCATCGGCTTCTGTGTTCCCATCATCGGCATCCCGTTCGCGATGCTCGCGATCCTCTTCGCCATCCTGGGTTTGCGTGCCCAGCCCAGCAAGGGCGGCACCACCTACGGCAAGGTCACGGGCAACATCCGCGCCTGGATCGGCCTGGTGCTCGGCATCTTCGGTCTGGTGGGCTGGAGCCTCTTTTTTGTGATCATGCTAGCGGCTCGGTAAATCTTGCTACCTGTTTTAGGTGTTCATCATGAACGACTCTCCTCCACCCTCCGGCGATATTCGCAAAGATTTGCCCGAGCCTCGGCCCGAACCGCCGCTGGAAGAGGTAGACGATTTTGCCGTCGCGCGGGTGCGCTATCCGCACGACAAGGAAGAGAAACTCGCGACGCCGGAGGACTTCATCGCGCCGGTGGATGTCAATCCGTGGGCCATTCTGGCCGGGTACGCCAGTCTGTTTGGCCTCTTCCCTCTGCTGGGCATCCCCTTCGCGGTGGCGGCCATCCTGCTGGGGGCCACGGCGTTGTATACCCCCGCCCCGCCCGGCGCGACGGCCTACGCCCGTTGGATCGGCCCCGTTCGCGCCTGGGTCGCCATCTGGATGGGTGTGGCCGGGCTGGGATTTAGCGCGCTCACGTGGCTCATTCTCACCGATCGCGACGCCTGGCTTGGTTGAGCGTCTCTTAGCCCTCGGCCACGGCGGCGCACACGGCGTCGGCCATCTGTGTGGTGGTCGCCTGGCCACCCAGATCGGGCGTGCGAACGTTGCCCGCGCTAAGGACCTGAGCCACGCCCCCATGCACGGCCCGGGCCGCCTCGATGTGTCCCAGGTGCTCCAGGAGCATGCTCACCGAGAGCACGGCGGCCAGAGGATTGGCGATGCCCTTGCCAGCGATGTCCGGAGCGCTGCCGTGGACTGGCTCGAACATGCTCGGGAAGGTGCGTTCGGGGTTGATGTTAGCGCTAGCGGCCAGGCCGATGCTTCCCGTCACGGCGGCGCTCAGGTCGGTCAAGATATCGCCGAACAGGTTGCTGGCGACGATCACATCGAAGCTCTCGGGCTTGCGGACGAAATCCATGGCGGCGGCATCGACCAGCAGGGTGCTGGTCTTCACCTCGGGGTAACCTCGTGATACATCGCGAAAGACTTCGTCCCACATCACCATGCCAAATTGCATCGCGTTGGACTTGGTGATCGAGGTCAGGTGCTTACGTCGCTTGCGGGCCGCCTCGAAAGCCGCCTTCATAATGCGGGTGCAGCCCCGCCGGGTGAAGGTGTTGGTCTGGATGGCCACCTCGTCGGCCGTACCGGGGTACAACCGCCCGCCGATGGGAGCGTACTCGCCCTCGGTGTTCTCGCGGTAGACCAACATGTCGATGCTGCCCGGTGTCTTGTCGCGCAAGGGCGAATCGACTCCCGGAAAGAGATACGCCGGTCGCAAATTCACGTACTGGTCAAACTTCCGTCGCATGGGCAAAAGCAGACCGTGGATGGTGACGGGATCAGGCACCTCGGGATGGCCAATGGCTCCGAGGAAGATGGCATCGTGGCTGGCGAGGAGTTCCCAGCCGCCCTCGGGGACCATGGTGCCGGTCTGAAGATAATGCTGACCAGACCAGGGCAAGCGGTTCCACTCGACACGACTGCCCGATTTTTCCAGGGCTACCTGGGCCACCCGAATTGCCTGCTCGATCACTTCCGGGCCGATTCCGTCCCCTCCGAGGACCGCGATTCGAGAAACTGTCATTGCAACCCCTTGAGACGTTCGATATGAGCGTTGGCCCGATAAATGTCGTTTCGTCGGCAATCTCGCCGAAGGGTATGTCCTACGCGGAGAGCCAGGCTCGTCAAGGAGGCGACCGTGAGCCGATTGATCCCGGTACTCGGAATCGTCCTGTTGACCGTGGGCTGCGCCAGCAAGCAGACGCGTCCCGCCTCGCCGGACCCATTCTTTGGCGATTTGCCCAATCCGCCTCCCGCAACGGGCAAGCCCACTGCCTCCGTCAAGGAGGGCAGTGGCAAGGAGTTCACCGGCAAACCGGAAGAACCGCCCACCACCAACACCACCACCCCTGCCGAGGCCACCAACACCAGCGGCGTCCGGCTTGGCAACCCCAAGCCGACGGAGGTGAAGGGGAAAACCGACGGCGGTCCCGCGCCAGTGCCCGGCACAGGCGACCCGACGGAATCGGTCCGCGTGAAGCCACCACCGAGCAAAGATACGCCTAAAGATACGGCGCAGGAAATCACCAAGGTCACCCCCAAACCAGGGGGGCGGGAGCCTGTCAAGGATTCTGGCATCTCGACGACGAACACGCTCACTCCGGCACCCGGTGGCAGCGGCATCACGACCGTCGCGAACCAGGAACCCGCCCCGCAGGCCCCACTCTCCTATGAAGCGGTCCAGAAGCGGCTTCAGGAGCGTGGCGTCAGCTGGCAACAGTTGCAACAGGTGGGCAAGGATCGATGGCACTTCATCTGTGCCATCGTCGATCCAGACTCGCCCGGCTATCGAGAAAACTTCGAGGTCACCCGCGATGGCAACATGGGCCTCAATGCCATGCAGGCCGTTCTCGAACAGATCGAAAAACGCGAGAAGGCCTCACCGCCTCCGCAGGCGATCCGCGGCGGCACGCGCTCGGACGGTTAACTCCGCCGAGTCGACGCCCTGAGCCAGCGCGTCGAGCACCTTCAGCGCCTCGGGGCTAGCGATGCCCTCCAGCAGTTCCACCGCCCGCAATTGCTGCAGGTGCGTCTGTGTCGGCACCGATTCGATGGCCTTCAACAGTCGGTCGATCCGCTTGGAGAGTTCGAGCGAAGGCTTTTCCTCCAGCTTTTTGCGGAGCACTCGTTCGAGCAGGGGACCGTACGTCAGCAACCGCTGAAACGCCTTCTCGCGTTTCGTAAAGCTCTCGTCGTCCAGGTCGGCGAGCCACTGATTGGCTGACTTGGCATCGATGGGCGGTACATCGCGTCGAATCAGTTCGACGACGGGGTCGCCCTCGGCGAGCAGTTTCTCCATCGCCGCCGAGGCACGGGCCGCATCGGACTCACGCAGGCTCTGCCAGAATTTCTCTCGCTCGGTCGCGCTGAGGGACAACCTGGCAGGCCGGGTCGTTGGGCTGCCGGTCAGGTCCCACAACCGCAGCGTGGTATCCACGCTCCCGCTAACCAGGGTGCGGTCGGCGAAACGCAGGGTTGTCACCGGGCCACGATGCAACGCCGCCTCCTGGAGCAACAGCCCCGTCCGCAGCGCCCGCACCTGCACCAGCCCCTCCCGTGTGCCCACGGCCAAAAACTGCCCGCGAGCGTCACAGGCCAGCGCGGTGATCTCCGCTTCCAGCCCACGCGGCGACAACCGCTGAAGCCCCGTATCGACATCCCAGAAGCGAATCATGCGGTCGCGTCCCCCCGTGATCAGCACACGCTCGTCTGGGGTAAATGTGGCCGCTCGGGTACCGCCCCGATGGCCACTGAGCACATGGCGGACTTTACCATCCAGGGTGCGTGCGAGCGAGACCTGGATCGAACCCGTCAGCCCCACGAAATAGGTCCCACGCGGCGAGAGAAGCAACTGCTGATTCTTTTCGACGTTCACCAGCGTGCGAAGCACCTTGCCCTGAGCATCGCGAACGCTCAGGCTGCCGGTATCGTCGCGAGTCAAGAGGGTCGAACCGTCGGCACTCACCGTCATCGCCCGGATACCCTGTGCCAGCAATTTCTCATCGCGGCGAAGCTCTTGCTTCTCCACCTGAAAGGAGAACACATGACCCCCTCCCGCCAGACGGCGCTCGCTGGGGGTGGTTTTCTCGCTCCAGGCACCCGACGCACGATCATAAACACGCACCGAATCGTCGGCAAACTGCACATGCAATTTCTTGCCCACGATGGCCACGTCTGCCACGGGCTGCTCCAGGGGCGATGGCGCCGACAAGGGCTTCAGCGTGGCCGCATCCCACAGCCGGAGCGTCGAGTCGGCTCCGGCGCTCACGAGCCACTTGCCGGCAAACTGAACCGCGGTGACTCGGCCCACATGCCCGCGGACCCGAGCGATCGGTTTGGCGTCGCCGACACGAAACAGGAGCACGTTCCCCTCGACAGTGCCAATCGCGACGCGATCGCCCTCGACGCTCATCTGATAGATCATTCCCGTCGGGCCACCGATGGGCGAGGCTGGGCTGGTGTCCCAGGTTTGCTCCAGGGCTCCCGTGGTGGGATTGAACAGCCGCACGCCGCTATCGGGCGACCAGCTGGCCAGGCGCTTGCCCGCCCAGGCCAAAATATACACCCCATCGGTGCCAAACGCACGGCTCTTGCCCGTGGCGCGATCGAGCACGGCAATGGCCTTTTCGCCGCCGTTGATTGCAATTTGGGTGCCATCGGGCGACCAGGCCATGGCGCGAACAGCCTCAGGGGCGACCAGCGTGGCCGTTTGTTTCGCGGTCGAAGGATCGATGAGGGCCACCCCGTTATCCAGGCCCGCTGCCAGGGTGCGGCCATCGGGCGACCAGGCGACCACACTCACCGAATCGGATTTCATCTCCAGGGTGTGAAGCAATCGACCGCGACGGTCCCACAGACGAACGGTGCCGTCGCCCGCGCCGCTGGCCAGCAGCCGACCATCGGGCGACCAGGCCAGGCTGGTGACGTCGGCCTCGTGGCCCCGGCCTTCGGCGGCCAGGCTGCCCGCGGGCAGATCCCAGAAATCGATCAGGCGGTCGTGCCCAGCGCTGGCCACCACGGTCCCACCGGGATGGACGGCCAACGCGCGGACAATACCGCCATGACGAAAGCGATCGGTGCCCAGGCGAACCGGCGCGGGCAATACAGGCCCGGCCAGTGCCGTGGCCAGCAGGGTAATGAACATGAGCGGCCCTTCATCCAGGTGACGCAAGAAGAGTTCCGCTCGGATAGACGATCATCGCGTCGGAGTCGAACGCGCCAGACTCGAACGAGACAGTCGCTGGGCCGCCTGGGCAGCCTCTTCGACCAATCGAGGCGTGCCGGTGCGTTCCCGCGCCAACTGATGCAATACTTTTTGCGCCTCGGGCGAGCCGATGCTTTCGAGCACCTGCACACCGCGTAGCACCACCAGATCCTCCGTCGGTAGGGCCGTGGGGTCGATAGCCAGCACCAGCCGGTTGAGCCGACGAGCCGCCTCCGGCGACACCGGCCGTTCCTGAGCCGCCTTGATCGAGGCCAACGCGTGCGATCCCACCGCCTGGAGCCGTTTGCTGGCTCGTTCACGCACGGGCCATTCTTCGTCGTCCAGATCGGCAATCCATTTCTGGATCTCCTGCACACTGGGTCCCTCGCCGCGCACCTGGGCCAGCTTTTCGCTCAGCAGCGGCACGCTTTTCGAGGGATCACCTGCCAGATCCCACACGGCCTTCATGGCCACCGAGGCATCGGGATGCGCCAGTTCCTTCCACCGCTGGGCCGCATCCAACACGGGGACCTTGGCCGCCACATGGGTGGCCGAGGCGCGAAGCGTCGCGGCCGACCAGAGCTTCAACTGGCCATCGACACTGCCACTGACAAGGAGGCGATCGTCGCGGCGTAGATCCAGGGCCCAGATCCAACCGGTGTGTGCCTCGACCTGTCCCAGCGCCTGCCCGGAACGGACCTCCCAGACGCGAATGGTCTTGTCGTAACTCGCCGTGTAGAGCGTGCGACCATCGGAGGAGAAGAGCACGGCGGAGAGTTCGCCCTTGAAGCCGCTCAGCGTGCGGGCCGGCTTGCCGGTCACCACCTCCCAGAGCACGACTGAAGACGAATCTCCCGAGGCGACCAGTTTGCCATCGGGACTGAAACTGACGGCCACGGCCTCCTGTTTGCTCATCTCCGGGCGAACGAGCGGTCGGCCATCGCGGGCGTCCCAGAGTCGCAACCCCTCGCGAGCGGCCGTGGCGATCGTCTTGCCATCGGGCGAAATAGCCAGGCCATAGACGGTGCCACTATCGGCCCGAAAGGCACAATGGGGCTTGCCGGTAGCGAGATCCCAGACCCGGACATGACCATCGAAGCCAGCCGAGACGAGACGTTTGCTATCAGGGGAGAAAACCACGCGACGGATACCGCCCGAGAGCGGCCCACACAGCCGCGGCAACTCCTTGCCCGAGGCAACGTCGAACCGGTAGATGGCGTTGCTGGAGCCGGCCTCGTAGCCAGCGACGGCGAGGGTTTTACCATCGGGAGAAAAGCGAACCACACAGGTAAAGGAACTAGGCCCCGGCCAGGAGTGAACGACCTTGCCCGAGGCAATATCGGTAACGCGAATGGTTTTGTCGCCTCCGCCTGAGGCAACTAGACGACCGTCAGGCGAGAAGTGGACCGAAGCCACACCACCGCGATGATGCCCCAGCGGGCCAGGCGGACAGGGAGCAGCCGCCTGAAGGGTAGACGCCAGTGTGAGCGCCACGAAAGGGAACGAGCGCATGGGAAGCCTCCCGCATCCGTGCAGGTGAGCCATGGGGATGGAAAAAAAGGGTAGTTTCGAGGTGTCGGAGAGCGTCCGGAGAGGACACGTCGATGCCCGACCATACTCCGATTTCTTCACGAAAACAACACCAACCGACAGAGAGGGTCTACACGCCCCTGCACGAGCCCTCCTCTCGCCTCGCGGGGTGCCCGTGGGTTTCTTTTTTCCCGCTCGCTCGTCTGCTACACTAAATGGGGCCAACTTCTTTGGAGTCTCCTCTCATGTGCCGATTCTTCTTCCTTGTGGCTCTCTTGCCCGGTCTGGTCGGCTGCGGCGAATCCCCTCGAAACGTCAAAACGAACCCCAAGCCTCAAACCCGCGAAGCCCAAAAGGTGCCTGTGGGAACGAACGTCTGGCTCGAAGTGCTGCCCGATAAAACCCGGCAGGTAGTTGTCTCCGCCGAGGTGTGTTTGACGAAGGGCGTGCTGGAACTCCTGCTAACACGCAAGGGCCAAAAGGAGCACGAGGCCATCTTGGCCGCTGATGTGGATGCCCGCAAGGTCCATGAAGCGCTGGTGCTGGCGGGGGCCGAACCGGGCGAGCCAGTGCGATTCTCCCCGGCATACATCCCGGCCTCGGGAACGCGCATTGATGTCGAAATCGTGTTCAACGATAAAGGCACCACCCGCACCATTCCCGCGCAGCAGTGGATTCGCAACATCGGCTCCAAGAAGGAACTCGAACACTCCTGGGTGTTTGCCGGCAGCATGCTAGTGGACGACCCGTTCGATCCCAAGGCCCCCAAACGCTACATGGCCAACGAGGGCGACGTGATCAACGTCTCCAATTTCGAAACGGCCATGCTCGATCTGCCGATCAAGAGTAGCAAGGACGATTCCGACCTGGGCTACGAGGCGTGGGAAGAGCGCATTCCGCCGGAAGGGACCAAGGTGGCGGTCATTTTGCGACCGGTGCGGACCAAAAAGTAGAGAGTTCGCCTCTGTCCGCCGATTCGTGAACCTCTACTCTGAGCGGAACGAGAATTGCTCCGCGAGGATCCAACTTCCCAATCCCGGGACCGATCCTCGCAATCTGCCTCTTTGCCGGGCATGATTGCCCCAAAC
>ERZ1066117.1490-NODE-1490-length-11387-cov-7.527621_pt1 | contig 11387 bp, 13 predicted proteins | sample MGYA00382764_ERZ1066117 | MGnify/ENA primary metagenome ERZ1066117 (study PRJEB33369, sample SAMEA5778347) | biofilm metagenome | biome: Industrial cooling water; feature: Water cooling tower basin; material: Biofilm | place: United Arab Emirates | collected...
GCTCTGGATCGCCGCCGCGCTGCCGGCAGCGGCCAGCAGGGTGAGACCCGCCAGGGCCTGGTAGAGGGGTTGTCTCTGCCGCTTCATTGTCATCGAGCGTCTCTGCGCGGCTCGGGGCCGTGCGTTCGTTTTTCACCGGCTGCGTTGGCGCCGCAGCCCGCCTCTCTTGCTAACCCATGGCCGGCGCCGCGATGCGCAGCGCCTGCTTCAATTCCTGCGCCAGCTTGCGCCGTCGCTCGTCGGGCAGATGCCGCCCGACCTCCACCCGTTCGCCGCGCGCCACCAGGTACAGGTGCACGCGCTGCATCCAGCCGCGGCCGGCCTCGTCCAGCTCGACCCGCGTCCAGGGCAGCGCCAGCTGGCGCCGCTCGACCCGCGCACCATCGTGGCGCTCGATGCGCAGTTCGCCGTCGACCAGTTCGATCCGCTCGAAGTCGGCCGCGTGGCGCCCGTAGCAGATGAACGCCGCCGCCACCGCCAGCAGCTCGAGCGCGACGAATGGCAGCACCATCCACGCCCCCTGCGCCGCGAATCCGGCCCCGAACAGGAACGACACCGCGACGATCGAGCCGAACACCAGCGCCAGCTGCTGCGGGCTGGCCGAGCAGTTGCGCTTGAGGGTCCAGTGGTACGCCGGGTCCGACATCGTCAGGCACGCATCACGCCAGGTTGCGGCCTTGCGCGGTCTGTTGCTGCCCCGCTGTCGGGCTCCGAATCGAGCGCCTCGACGACGCCGATCAAACCCCGCTCACACGACGTTTGATCGAGCGCAAAGCGCGCGGATTATAGGGTTGATGGGAAAACCCCAGCAAACGGAGCGCGCGCAAAACGTGACGTAACGCACTCCGTTACGCCCGGGAAGCGCGCCTGCAGCACGCGCGACGACCCTGCACCGGCTGCGGTCAACGCGGCGGGATGCGCAGGTTCTGGCCCGGGTAGATCTTGTCCGGGTGCTTCAGCATCGGCTTGTTGGCTTCGAATATGGCGTTGTACGCATTCGCATCACCGTAGAACTGCTTGGCGATCTTCGACAGCGTGTCGCCCTTGACGACGGTGTAGTACTGCGAGGGATCGGCGGCGGCGACTTCGACCGACATCTGGTCGTCGACCTGATGCACGCCTTCGACGTTGCCGGCGGCGAGGATCGCCTTCTCCCGCGTGGCCTGGTCCTTGGCGACACCGAAGACCTTGGCGGTGCCGGTGGCAACGTCGAAAGTGACCGTCAGTGCGGTGATCGGCAGTGCGAAGCCGTTGATGTGCTTCTCGATCGCGGTGGCCGCGGCGAGGTTCGCCTCGGCGGTGCGCGCCGGGTCGGCCTCGGCCGCCTTCACTTCCTTGCCGAACAGCTTCTCGCCGGCCTCACGAATGAACGAGATCAGTCCCATGGCGCTCCCTGCGGAATTGGTCGTGACGAACATCGCCGTGCGAGCCTCGCCCGCCGGGCTGACGGCAGCGTGACACGCGGCTCAGCGTTGCCGCAAGCGCGCGCGCACGTCGTCCAGCGCGATCGACACCGTGTTGCCGCGCGGCGGCCGCGGTGCAGGCTTCCACGCGTGGCCGTAGGCGACCTCGAACGTCAGCGCGATGCGGCCGTCGGCATCGCGCTGCGCCTGCAGCGCGTCCAGCAGCGCGCGCGCCTGGCGGCCGGATGGCAGCGCCCGCGCGCGGTCGTCGCGCGGATTGGCGCCGAGCGCGCGCACCTCGCGCAGCAGATCCTGTGGCGACGCGTAGGTCAGGCGCAGGACCTCGACGTCCATCACCGGCGTGGCGAAACCGCTGGCCACCAGCATGTCGCCGAAGTCGTGCATGTCGACGAACGGCAGCGGCCGCGCCTGCGGCAGCGCCAGCGCACAGGCCGCGCGCAGTTCCTTCAGGGTGTCGGGGCCGAAGCAGGAGAACATCAGCAGCCCGTCGGTGCGCAGCACGCGGCGGAACTCGGGGAACAGCGTGTGCGGCGCCGGATGCCAGTGCAGCATCAGGTTGGAGTAGACGAGATCGACCGCGTCGTCCGCCAGCGGCAGCGCGGCTGCATCCGCGCACACCCGCTGCGCCCCCGGCGCACGCCACGGCATCAGTCGCTCGCGCAGACCACGCGGCGCCGCGCCATGCGCGAGCATCCGCGGCGATACGTCGACACCGATCCACGTCGCCTGCGCAAAGCGCGCGGCCAGCAGCGCGCGGCCGTGGCCGGCACCGCAGCCGACATCGACGATGCGCGCCGGAGCGAGCCGGATCATCTCCAGCCGTTCGACCAGGCGCTGCTCGACTTCGCGCAGCACCGCGTCGTGCGCGCCGAAGCGTGGCGCGATGCGATCGAACTGCGCGCGCACGGTGTCGACCCGCGCCGGCATCCGCGGCGGGTCGAGCATCGTCGGGGTCAGTTCGGAGGTGCCGGGGCCGAGGGACATCGCGGGCGCGCGACCGGAGCGCAGGATCAGCGGGAGCAAGCGGGGCGACGGCAGCACGCCGAGTCGCCTGGACGGCGGCGGCCGACAGCGCACGCGGCCTTGCCGCGTCCGCCCCACCAGCGCGCAGGGCGACGCTGGCCGCGGCCAGTGTATATGCTGGCCGCGTGAGCCCCCCGCTGCCGACCGCCGCGGCTGCGTCCTCGCGCAGCGCGCATCTTTCGCCCGCCCGGCGTCTTGGCAGCGGACTGCGTCGGCTGCTGTCGCCGCGCTGCCTGATGTGTGCCACCGTGGCTGGCGATCCGCTGTGCGCGGTGTGCGAGACCGCGTTCTTCGACGCCGGCGTGCATCGCTGCCGCAGTTGCGCGCAGCGCCTCGGACCGGCCGCGGGCGACCTGTGCGGACGCTGCCTGCGCGCACCGCCCGCGTTCGACGGCAGCATCACGCTGGCCGATTACGCGGCGCCGGTCGATGGCCTGGTCGTCGCGCTGAAGTTCGGCCATCGGCTGGAGATCGCCAGCAGCCTCGGCCGCCTGCTCGGCACGGCGATCGCGCGCCGTGCGCCGCCCTCAGCCGCGATCGTCGCCGTGCCGCTGGCGTTCGAGCGGCAGCGCGAGCGCGGCTTCAACCAGACGCTTGAAATCGCGCGCGTCGCAGCGCGTGTCGCGGCGCGGCCGCTGCTGACCGAGGTGCTGCTGCGCACCCGTCACCGCCCGGCGCAGGAGGGACTGCCGCTGGACGAGCGCCGCCGCAACGTGCGCGGCGCGTTTGCGGTGCCGGCCGCGGCCGAGGGCGCTGTCGCCGGACGCAACCTGATCGTGATCGACGACGTGATGACCAGCGGCAGCACGCTCGACGAAGTGGCCCGCACGCTCAAGCGCGCCGGCGCCGCGCAGGTGGTCAACGCGATCGTCGCCCGCACGCCCTGATCGTCCCACACACCGGCCCGCACACCGGCCTGCACGTCCTCGACCCCGCGAATGTTCAACGTCGTTCTCGTCGCTCCCGAGATTCCGCCCAACACCGGCAACGCGATCCGCCTGTGCGCCAACACCGGCGCGCAGCTGCACCTGGTGCGGCCGCTGGGCTTCGATCTGAGCGACAAGCAGCTGCGCCGCGCCGGCCTCGACTATCACGAGTACGCGACGCTCAAGGTGCACGACGACTGGCCGGCGCTGCTTGCCTCGGAGCGGCCGGATCCGTCGCGCATGTTCGCGCTGACCACCCGCGGCAGCGCGCCGCTGGGTTCGCAACGCTTCCTGCCGGGCGACTGGTTCGTGTTCGGCTGCGAGACGCGCGGCCTGCCCGCCGATCTGCGCGACGGATTTGCCCCCGCGCAGCGGATCCGCCTGCCGATGCGGCCCGGCAATCGCAGCCTCAATCTGTCGAACGCGGTGGCGGTGGTGGTGTTCGAGGCCTGGCGGCAGCACGGCTACGCAGGCGGCAGTTGACCGCCCTGTGCGACGGTGGCGGCGACGCCGCTCGCACGCTGTTCAGCTGCGCAGGAAGTCGGGCTGCACGCCGCGGCTGGCGCGTGGCGCATGCAGCTTGAGCCGCTCCACCAGCAGCGCCGGCGAGCGCTCGACGATCAGCAGGTCCCAGTGGTCGGCGCGGATGAAGCGCTCGCCGGCCGCATGGCGGATGAAGTCGAGCAGGCGGTCATAAAAGCCCTCGACGTTGAGAATGCCGACCGGCTTGGCGTGCAGCTTCAGCTGCAGCCAAGTCACCATCTCGAACATCTCTTCCAGCGTGCCGTAGCCACCCGGCAGCACGATAAAGGCGTCGCAGCGCTCGGCCATCGTGCGCTTGCGGGTGTGCATGCTGTCGACCACCACGAGCTCGGTGAGCTGCTGGTGCGCAACCTCGGGTCGCATCAGGTGCTCGGGGATCACGCCGATCACGCGGCCGCGGTGCGCCAGCGCCGCGTCGGCCACCGCGCCCATCATGCCGATGTGGCCGCCGCCGTAGACGAGCTCGATGCCATGCTGCGCCAGATACGCGCCCAGCTCGCGCGCCGCGGCCACGTACTCCGGCCGCGCCCCCGGCTGCGAGCCGCAGAACACGCAGATCGATCGCACCTCGCTCATGCCGCCCGCCTCCGTTCGTTCGCGCGCTCGGCGGCACTGAGCCCGCCGGCGGTCCGATCCAGTCTGCCCGCGAGTATTGCCCGTGCCCGCCGCGCGGCTCTGCGGTGCGTTAAGACTTGCTGCGCTATTCCGGCTTGGGCTCGCGGGCCAGCAGCCGGTGCAGCGCCTCGCGCGGCGTCAGCCGGCCGTCGAGCACGGCACACACCGCCGCCGTGAGCGGCATGTCGACACCGGCAGCGGCCGCGCGCTGCGCCACGGCCGGCGCCGACCACACGCCCTCGGCCACGTGGCCGAGTTCGGCCAGCGCATCGGCCAGCACACGACCCTCGCCCAGCATCAGACCAACGCGCCGGTTGCGCGACAGGTCGCCGGTGCAGGTCAGGATCAGGTCACCCAGGCCGGTCAGCCCGGTGAAGGTCTCGGCGCGCGCGCCGAGCGCCACGCCGAGCCGCGTGGTCTCGGCCAGGCCGCGCGTGATCAAGGCCGCGCGCGCGTTCATGCCCAGCCCCAGGGCATCGGCGATGCCGGTGGCGATCGCCATCACGTTCTTGACCGCGCCGCCGACCTCGACGCCGGCCACGTCGTCGGTCGAGTAGATGCGCAGCGCGCCGGCGTGGAACACCGAGGTGACGAGTGCGCAGAAGGCCGCCGCGCCGGCCACCGTCAGCGCGGTGGGCAGGCCGCGCGCGACCTCCTCGGCAAAGCTGGGCCCGGACAGCGGGCCGGCGTCGTCGCGCGCGCCGAGTTCGGCCGCGACCACCTGATGCGCCAGCAGGCCGCTGTCGCGCTCGAACCCCTTGCACAGCCACACCAGCGGCGCCGTGCAGCGCTGCTCGCGCAAGGCGTGCAGCATCGGCCGCAGCGCGCCGGTCGGCGTGCCCAGCACGACGAGTTCGGCGCCGTCGAGCGCGTGCGCGAGGTCCGCGGTGACCGTCAGCGCGGCCGGCAGCGGATGGCCGGGCAGGTAGCGCGCGTTCAGCCGGGTGGCGTTGATCGCCGCGACCTGCTCGGTGTCGCGGCCCCACAGCCGCACCGCATGGCGCGACGCGGCGGCGCAGGCGACCGCGGTCCCCCACGCACCGGCGCCGAGGACCGCGAGGTTCATGCGCCGCGCAGTGCGCCTACTGCGGCGTGCTGGACGACGGCGCCAGCTGCGCGCCCTGCTGCTGCGCCAGGCGCTGCTGGTACATCGACTCGAAGTTGATTTCCGCCAGATGGATCGGCGGCAGGCCGGTGCGGTTGATCAGGTCGGCCACGTTGGCGCGCAAGTACGGATAGATGATGCCGGGGCAGACGATGCCCATGATCGGCTCGACCTGCTCGTCGGGGATGCCGCGCATCTCGAAGATGCCGGCCTGCTTGGCCTCCACCAGGAACAGCACCTTGTCCTTCAGCTTGGCGGTGGCGGTCACGCGCACCACCACCTCGACGATGCCGTCCAGCACCTTCTCGTTGGTCACCTCGAGCTGCACGTCCACCTGCGGCGCTTCCTGCTCGAGGAAGATCTTCGGCGCGTGCGGCAGCTCCAGCGAGGCGTCCTTCAGGTAGATGCGCTGCAGCTGGAACACCGGGGCATTGCCGGCCGCGGGCGCGGCGCTGTTGTTGTCGGCCATCTTGAATCCAGGTCGTGCGACCGCCGGAAGCGGGCGCGGTTGGGTCGAACGCGCCGGCCACGCCGGCACGCGGGGAGCCGCGGGCCGGTCAGCCGGCCAGCAGCGGGGTCAGTTTGCCGTCGCGGTCGAGCGCGGACAGATCATCGAAACCGCCGACGTGGGTGCCGCCGATGAAGATCTGCGGCACCGTGCGGCGGCCGGTCTTCTCGATCATCTCGTCCTTGCGGGCCGGATCGAGGTCGATGCGGATCTTCTCGATCGCGGTGACGCCGCGGGCCTTCAGCAGCATCTCGGCCCGCTGGCAGTACGGACAGACGGCGGTGCTGTACATCACGACGGATGCGGTCATGGCGGTCTCCTGGGCTAGGCCTTGCGTACCGGCAAGCCGGCTTCCCGCCAGGCGGCCAGGCCGCCGGCGAGCACGAACACCTCGGCGAAGCCGGCCGAGCGCAGTTGCGCGGCGGCCGGGCCGGCGGTGCTGCCGGTGTTGCAGACGACGATCACCGGGCGGTCCTTCTTCAGCTCACCGGCCCGCTCGCCGAGCGCGGCGGTCGGCATGTTCTTCGCGCCGGGCAGCGAGCCCTTGGCGAAGTCGTCGGCGCTGCGCACGTCGACCACCTGCGCGTTCTTGCTGTTGATCAGCTGCGTGGCCTGCAGCGTGGTCAGCGCGGGGCCGGCCGCGCGGCTGCGGATCAGCGGCCACACCAGCATCGCGCCGCTCAGGAAGGCGATCGCGATCAGGAAGATGTTCTCGGTGAAGAACTGCACGCGTGGCTCTCTGGAATGGGTCGGGGAGACGACAAGCCGCGAATTATAGAATCCCGGCCTATTGCCCTCACTGACCGGAATGTCATGCACAAGCTGGTGTTGATGCGCCATGGCGAAAGCCAGTGGAACCTGGAGAACCGGTTCACCGGCTGGACCGACGTCGATCTGACCGACAAGGGCCGGCAGGAGGCGCGCGCCGCGGGCGAGCTGCTCAAGCGCGAAGGCTACGGCTTCGACATCGCCTACACCTCGGTGCTCAAGCGCGCGATCCGAACGCTGTGGATCACGCTCGACGCGCTCGACCAGATGTGGCTGCCGGTGGTGCACAGCTGGCGCCTGAACGAGCGCCACTACGGCGCGCTGCAGGGGCTGAACAAGTCGGAGACCGCGGCCAGGTACGGCGAGCAGCAGGTGCTGGTGTGGCGTCGTGCCTACGCGATCGCACCCGACCCGCTGTCGCCCGACGACCCGCGCTGGGCCGGTGCCGACCCGCGCTACAAGCACGTGAGGCCCGAGGAGATTCCCGCCACCGAGTGCCTGAAGGACACGGTGGCGCGCGTGGTGCCCTTCTGGAACGACTCGATCGCACCGGCGCTCAGCCGCGGCCGGCGCGTGCTGGTGGCGGCGCACGGCAACTCGCTGCGGGCGTTGATCAAGTACCTCGACGGCGTGTCCGACGACGACATCGTGGGCGTCAACATCCCGACCGCGCAGCCGCTGGTGTACGAGCTGGATGACCAGCTCAAGCCGATCCGCCACTACTACCTCGGCGACCCCGAGGCGATCGCGCGGGCGATGGCGGCCGTGGCGGCGCAGGGCAAGGCCGGTGCGGCCAAGGCCTGACCTGCTGCGACACGCACCGGCGGCGCTGGCGCTGGCGCTGCTGCTGACGGCGCCGGCGTCGCCGCTGCTGGCAGCCGAAAAGAAAGCCGCGTCGCGCACCGACGCCAAGGCCGCGGCCCAACGCGGTGTGCGTTCGACCTCGGCGGCGCAGCGCGCACAGCGGCCGGCTGCTGCGCCGGCCGCTGCACCGGCCCGGCCTGCCCGGCCCGCGCAGCGTCAGCGCGAACTGCAGACCGAGCAGCAGCGCCTGCAGTCACGGCTGGCGCAGACCAAGCGGCAGCTGGCCGCGGCCGAGGCGTCGCACTCGGAAGCCACCGACGCGCTGCGCGACTCCGAGGCGGCGATCTCGACCGCCAATCGCCGCCTGCGCGAACTGGCCGACCAGCGCCGGCAGATCGAGCGCCAGATCGCCGCGCTGCAGGAGCGCAGTCGCAGCACCGCCGCGCGCCAGTCGCAGGAAGAGCGCCAGCTCGGTCAGCTGCTGCGCGCGCAGTACGCGCGCAGCCAGCAGCCGCCGTGGCAGCGCTGGGTCGAGGGAACGCTGCCGCACCAGCCTGACCGCGATGCCGCGTACCTCGGTTACGCGGCGCGCGCCAGTGCGCTCGCGGTGGGCCAGCTGGCCGAGCGGCGGGAGGAATTGGCGCAACTGGAAGTCGCATCGCGCGACAAGCAGCTGGAACTGGCCGCCATCGCCGGCGCCGAAGAAGACAGCCGCCGCCAGCTGCTCAAGCAGCAGGCAGCGCGGCGCCAGACGCTCGACCGGCTGGCGCGCCAGATCGGCAGCCAGCGGCAGTCGATCGCCACGCTGGAGCGCGACGAGAAGCGGCTCGGGTCGCTGATCGACGAACTGGCCAAGGTGCTGGCCGAGCAGCAGCGGCGCGAGGCGCTGGCGCGCGAGCGGCAGCGACGCAGCGCGATGGCAGCCGCCGAGGCCGACCGCGGCACGCGCGACGCCGCGCCAGCCGCCCGCCCCGATCCGAGCAAGACGCTGACGCCGGCCGACATCGAGCCGCCGGCTGGCGCTGGCTTTGCGCAGTTGCGCGGCAAGCTCGTGTTGCCGGTGCAGGGCGAGGTCACCGCCCGCTTCGGCGCGGCGCGCCGTACCGAGGCCGGGGTCAACGCGCCGACCTGGAAGGGCATCTTCATCCGCGCCCGCGAAGGCGCCGAGGTGCAGGCAGTCGCCGCCGGTCGGGTGGTGTTCGCCGACTGGCTGCGCGGTTTCGGCAATCTGCTGATCGTCGACCACGGCGAAGGCTTCCTGTCCGTGTACGGGAACAACGAGACGCTGCTAGCCACCGCCGGGGAACGTGTGGAGGCGGGCGCGGTCATTGCATCCGTGGGCAATACCGGCGGCCAGCCCGAGTCCGGGCTGTACTTCGAATTGCGCTTCCAGGGTCGTCCTTTCGACCCCCTGCGCTGGGCAGCGGCACGCTAAGCTTGCCGCCCCTTCTGTCACATCGTTCCCTTACCCGCGGTCCGGAGGTCGCATGAGCGGACGTTTGCGCAACCTGGGTCTGATCGGTGTCGGCGCCGTTGCCGGCGTCGCGGTCAGCCTCGGCATTTCCGCCTACGCGTTCCGCGACAGCCGCGGCCCGATCCCGCTGGAGGAGATCCGCCAGTTCACCGACGTGTTCGGCGCGATCAAGAACAACTACGTCGAGCCGGTCGACGACCGCAAGCTGATCCAGGAAGCGATCAGCGGCATGCTGACCGGGCTCGACCCGCACTCGGCTTTCCTCGATGCCGACGCGTTCAAGGACCTGCAGGCCGGCACCCAAGGCGAATTCGGCGGGCTCGGCATCGAGGTCGGCGCCGAAGACGGCGTGATCCGCGTGATCGCGCCGATCGACGACACGCCGGCCGCGCGCGCCGGCATCAAGTCGGGCGACCTCATCATCAAGATCGACGACAAGCTCACGCGCGGCATGACGCTGCCCGAAGCAGTCAAGCTGATGCGCGGCAAGCCGAAGACGCCGATCGTGCTGACGGTGGCTCGCAAGGGCGAGGCGCAGCCGCTCGAGATCAAGCTGATGCGCGACGTGATCCGCGTGGTGTCGGTGCGCTCGCGGATGGTGGAGCCGGGCTTCGCCTTCGTGCGGATCTCGCAGTTCCAGGAGCGCACCGTCGAGGATCTCGTCAAGCATCTGAACGACCTGTTCCGCCAGGGCCCGGTGCGCGGCCTGGTGCTCGACCTGCGCAACGACCCGGGCGGCCTGCTGCACTCTGCGGTGGGCGTGTCGGCGGCGTTCCTGCCGGCCAATTCGGTGGTGGTGTCCACTGACGGTCGCAACGACGATGCGCGTCGCAAGTTCATCGCCGCGCCGCAGGACTACCAGCGCAGCCGCGGCGAGGACATCCTGGCGCGGCTGCCGAAGGACGTGAAGAACGTGCCGATGGTGGTGCTGGTCAACGGGGCCTCGGCCTCGGCCTCGGAGATCGTGGCCGGCGCGCTGCAGGATCACAAGCGCGCCACCGTGATCGGCACGCAGACCTTCGGCAAGGGCTCGGTCCAGACCATCATCCCGATCCGTGCCGACGGCGAGACGCCGGCCGCGATCAAGCTCACCACCGCGCGCTACTACACGCCCAGCGGCCGCTCGATCCAGGCCAAGGGCATCATCCCTGACCTGCCGGTGGAAGACACGCCGGAAGGCAATTTCGCCGGCTTCACCGTGCGCGAAGCCGATCTGGCGCGTCACCTCGAAGACCGCAACCAGCGCGAGCAGCAGCGCCGCGCCAATCAGCCGGCCGAGCAGGCGCCGGGCGGGGCCAGCACGCCGACCGCGCCCGCCTCACCCGCCGCCGCGCCGGGCGCGAACGCGCAGCCGCCGGCCACGCCGCCGCAGCGCCGCTACGAGTTCGGCTCGGCCGAGGATTTCCAGCTGCGCCAGGCGCTCAATCACCTGCAGGGCAAGCCGGTCGACGTGGCCAAGGCGCGCGACAGCGTGGCCGCCGCACCATCCACGCCGCCCGCCCCGGCGGCCGCCCCGCGCAAGTGATCCCGGCCGCGCACGCTGACGGGCCGCCACGGCGGCCCGTTGTCTTTGCGCGCCACGCTCCGCGATGAACGACCACGAGCTGCTGCGCTATTCGCGCCACATCCTGCTCAACGAGATCGGTGTCGAAGGCCAGGCGCGCATCCGCGACGCGCACGCGCTGGTGATCGGCGCCGGCGGGCTGGGCTCGCCGGCGGCGTTCTACCTCGCCTCGGCCGGCGTCGGCCGGCTGACGCTGGTCGATGGCGACGTGGTCGACCTCACCAACCTGCAGCGCCAGATCCTGCACACCGAGGACCGCGTCGGCCAGCCGAAGGCCGAGTCGGGCCGGCGCACGCTGGCCGCGCTCAATCCGCAGGTGGACATCGTGCCGGTCACGCGCCGGCTCGACGGCGATGAACTCGATGCGCGCGTGCGCGAGGCCACGGTGGTGCTCGACTGCAGCGACAACTTCGCCACCCGCCACGCGGTCAATCGCGCCTGCGTGATCCACGAGCGGCCGCTGGTGTCGGGTGCGGCGATCCGCTTCGACGGCCAGCTCGCAGTGTTCGACCGCCGCCAGCCCGGCGCCGCCTGCTACGCCTGCCTGTTCCCCGAGGGCGAAGGCGAAGACGAGCTGTGCGCGGTGATGGGCGTGTTCGCGCCGCTGACCGGCATCATCGGCACGCTGCAGGC
>ERZ1066117.1493-NODE-1493-length-11347-cov-11.130889_pt1 | contig 11347 bp, 9 predicted proteins | sample MGYA00382764_ERZ1066117 | MGnify/ENA primary metagenome ERZ1066117 (study PRJEB33369, sample SAMEA5778347) | biofilm metagenome | biome: Industrial cooling water; feature: Water cooling tower basin; material: Biofilm | place: United Arab Emirates | collected...
CCGTCGCGCCCGGCGCCGGCGAGCGCCCGGCGGGCACCGGCGGTGGGGCTGCCGGCGGGCCGGGCGGCGGCACGGTGCGCTGAGAGCCCGCGAAGAAATCAGGCTACGGGCTCTCAGAATCATGTTTGGCGGCTGCGTTCGCAGCCGCGCAGAGGCTTCGAGAGGAATCTCTCTCGGCCTCGGAGCGAACTGCCAGGATCGTCGGGAAGAAGCGGTAGCCCCGTCTCGCGACACGGGATATAGGAAAGCAGCGCGCCATCGCACCCGTTCGGACCGCCCGTTGCCAACGGCGGTCCCCAGTGGTCGCGCTCCCTGTCGGCGTTCCGTCTCGTTCGCCGCCGCCATCTCCCGACAAGTGGGCGTCCCCACCGCGCCGAAACAGGTGCGTGGCGGCCGCCGCCGCTCCTGCGATGTTCCGCCGCAAGCCGACCGAAACCTCCGCTCCGCCACCCGATGCCGACGACGTGGTCGTCGTCGTCGATCGCGCCGTCAACCCCTACCTCGTGCTGTTCCACGAGCCCGCCGGGTATCGGGCCGAACAGGTGCGCTCGCTGCGCAACCGGCTCGTGGCGATGAACCCGGACGGGGAGCCGAAGGCGCTGGTCGTGACCTCGGCAGTCCGCGGCGAAGGCAAGACCGTCACCGCCATGAACCTGGCGATGGCGTTCGCCGAACTCGAGCGGCACGAGGTCGTGCTGGTCGACGCCGACCTGCGCCGGCCGAGCTGCGAGCGCTATCTCAACCTGAACGCCGAAGCCGGCGTCGCCGACGTGCTGCTCGGCCGCGTCTCCGTCGACCGCGTGCTGCGGCCCGCCGGCTACCGCAACCTGATGCTGCTCGGCGCCGGCACGCGCGTCGGCAACCCGGCCGAGGTGCTCGGTGGCTCGCGTCTCGACGAGCTGCTCAGCCGGCTGAAGGAACGCTTCCAGTACATCGTCATCGACACGCCGCCGGTGTTGCCCGCGACCGACGCCGGGGTGCTGGCGGCGCGCGCCGACGGGGCGCTGCTGACCGTGCGGCTCGAGCGCTCGCTGAAGAACCAGACGCGCGAAGCGCTGCGCGTGCTGCAGGACATGGGCGGCAACGTGCTCGGCACGTTCGTCACCGAGCTGCGCGGCCGCGATCCCGACAGCGACCAGCGCCTCGCCTACGACCCCGAGCCCGGTGAGGAGGGCTGACGGTGGGGTTCAAGGAGACGTTGAAGGACGCGGTGCGGCAGATGTCGTTCCGCACCTCGCTGGACAGCCTGAAGAAGAAGGGCGTCCAGCAGGTCTCCGTGCTCGGCATCGACCGCATCATCGCGCTGATCGAGGCGGCGGTGCACCGCAGCCTGAAGTCGCGGCTGGTCGGCGTCGAACGCGAGGCCGTCGCCGACGCGACCAAGGCGGAGTTCCTGCGGTTGCTGCGGAGCAACGAGGACCTGCAGCGCGAGAAGTCCGCGATCGAGCAGCAGCGCGAGCGCGCCGAAGAGGAGATCGACCAGCTGCGCCGCGAGATCGCGCAGCAGAGCCAGGCGCTGCAGCTGAAGCTCGACGAAGACGCGCTGGAGCTGGCGAACCGCTACGACGGCGAGAACGCCGCGATCGCGCGGAAGGTCAGCGAGGTCGTGCAGTCGTTCGTGCACACGCCGGGCGTGGCGGTGTCCACCGTCGAGCAGCGTCTGATGGAGCTGGTTATGGACGTCGTCTCCGGCGAGCGCCAGGCCGCCGAAGAGGCTCGGCGTGCGCTGAAGGACCGCGAGGTCGACAACCTGCAGCGGCGCATCAAGAAGCTCAACGACTCGCTCGTGCAGACCGAGCAGCGGCTGCAGCAGGTCGCGGCGATGAAGTCCGTCGACGGCGGCATCTCGTCGATCTACCGCGAGGTGCAGGGCGTCGACCTCGGCGACCAGCAGGCGGGCAAGAAGAAGGAACTGATGGCGGAGATCTTCAAGGCGAACCTGAAGCTGCAGAAGAAGCCGGGCGCCTGAACCGAAGGACCCAAACGACAGGACCGACAGGAAACGAACGATGAGCGAAGCGAACCAGGCGGGCGACACCCAGAAGAAGGACCATGGCGTGCTGTACATCGGCATGGACCTGGGCACGTCGCGGACCTCGATCTCGGCGAGCAACGGCGTGCGCGAGACCGTCTACTCGATGGTCGGCTACCCGAAGGACGTCGTCAGCCAGAAGCTGCTGAAGAAGGACGTCCTGTTCGGCAAGGAGGCTCTGGAGAAGCGCCTGTCGCTGAAGCTGTACAAGCCGCTCGAGAAGGGCGTGCTGAAGTACACCGGCGACGCCGCCATGGACGCCGAGGCGAAGGCGAACCTGAAGGCGGCGCAGGACCTGATCGGCGAAGCGATCCGGCTGGCGAAGCCGCGCAAGGACGAGCTGATCTACTGCGTCATCGGTGCGCCCGCCGAGGCCTCGGTGAAGAACCGCGAGGCGATCATCGAAGCGGCGCGCGCCCACGTCGACTCGGTGATGCTGTGCAGCGAGCCGTTCTCGGTCGCCTACGGCCTCGACTGGCTCGAGGACGTGCTGGTCATCGACATCGGCGCTGGCACCACCGACCTCTGCCGCATGCACGGCACGATGCCGGAGGAGACCGACCAGGTCATGTTCGACATCGCCGGCGACGCCGTCGACGCCGAGCTCAGCAAGCGCATCACCGAGAGCTGCCCGGGGGCGCAGTTCACCATCCACATGGTGAAGGACATCAAGGAGCGCTACGGCTACGTGGGCGACCCGTCGGAGCGCTGCATGGTCGATCTGCCGGTCGACGGCAAGCCGACCTCGTTCGACCTGACCGAGCAGATCAAGGCGGCCTGCTCGATCCTGATCGATCCGATCGTGCGCGGCATCCACAAGCTGGTCGCGTCGTTCGATCCGGAGTTCCAGAACCGGCTGAAGAACCGCGTGCTGCTGGCCGGTGGTGGCTCGATGGTGAAGGGGCTGGACACGGCGATCGAGCGCGCGATGAAGGAGCGACTGGGCGGCGGCAAGGTGATCCGGATCGAGGAGCCGATCTACGGCGGGGCCAATGGCGCGTTGAAGATCGCGCACGACATGCCGGCCGACTTCTGGGAACAGCTCAAGTAGGGGAAGGCGGTGCTGCAGGCGACGGGCCCGCAGCGGGCCCGCGCCTGAGCACCGCGGCGAGGTGGCGGCAGCGGAGTAGGGGAGGCCGGCGACGGGCCGCAGCGGCCCGCGCCGGTGTGGGGTGGCGGGCTGGGCGGTTGGGTGCTGGGCGCGGTGGGTTGGCGCGGATGAGGTGGCGGGCTGGGCCGGGGGTGCCGGGCTCGGTGGGCTGGCGCGGATGGGGTGGCGGCTGGGCGGTGGAGTGCCGGGAGCCGGTGGCCGTGACCATGCGGCGGCTGCGGCCGGGTGCGCGCTTCGCTGCTGCTGGGAGGCGTCCCTGGGTGATGGTGGGGCGACGGCCGGAGTGGCTGCTCTCAGCGGATGCCGTACTCGTCCTGCAGGATCTCGCGCAGCTCGAAGAAGTCGCGGATCTCGTGCTTGGGCTTGGTCTGCCCTTCCTCCTGCGCATGGCGGCCGCTGCGGCGGATGCGGACGGTCGACCAGCCTTCGCGGTTGCACGGGTCGATGTCGTGCGTCGGGTTGTCGCCGACGTAGAGGCACCGCTGCGGCTGCAGCTTGAGGCGCTGGAGGACGCGCCGGTAGAGCTTCTGGTTCGGCTTGCTGAAGCCGACCTGGTCGGTGAAGAAGATCGCCGACGGGGTCAGGAACTCGAGGACTTCGAGGCGGACGAGCTTCTCGGCTTGCTTGATGGTGATGCCGGCGGAGATCACGCCGCGCAGCAGCGGGGTCGTCGCCAGCCACTTCAGGACCTCGTAGACGTCGTCGTAGACCTTCAACTCGCGGCCCTTGGTGCCGTGGTAGGCGACGACGCCGGCGGCGACGATGACGGCGCGGTTGTGGCCTTCGTGCGACTCCGGGCCGAGGCGGTCGAGCACCTTGTCGAAGTGGCCGCCGTAGTTGCTCGAGAACTCGGCGATGACTTCGTCGAGTTCGCGCAGCGCGTCGTTGCGGTCGGCGCGCAGGCCGCAACGGACCATGGCGTCGATGGCGGCGCGGCGCGCCTTGTCGGCGAACACGGTGGTCGAGAACAGCGTGTCGTCGATGTCGAAGAAGATCGCGTCGAGGGGCTGCGCGGGCATCGCGGGCGAGTTTGGCGGGAGGCGGGCGGTGGTGGCAAGTGGCTGGAAACGACTGCGGGCCGCACTGGGCGGCCCGCAGCGTGTTCGGCTCGAGGCAGGGTCGGCTGCACCGATGGCGGTGCCTTTGCGAGAGCTGCCCTGTCGCGTGGTCGCTTCAGCGAGCGACCACCGGCTCCTCGACGACGTCCGTGACCTGGGCGCGGACCATGACCATCAGGTTGCGATTCTCGTCCGCCGAGCCCTCCTGCTTGAACAGCAGCGACAGCAGCGGCAGGCTCGCCAGCAGCGGGATCTCGGCGCGGCGCTCCTTGGTCAGCACCTGGCGCAGGCCGCCGAGCAGGACCGTGCCGCCGTCCGGCACCTTGACCGTGGTCGCGAACTGCGTGACCGTGAGGTCCGGCAGCTGGATCGTGACCGGCAGCGTCGAGCCGGCGAGCGACGTCGTGAACGTCGGGATCGGGCGCTGCAGCTCGGCCACCGTCGGCGTCAGGTTCAGCAGGATGTACTTGCGGTCGTTCAGGATGATCGGCAGCACGTCGAGCACCAGGCCGTCCTGGATCACGTCGACCTTCGGGTCGGCGATGAACGCCGCCTGCGCGACTTCGACGTCGAAGTCGCGGACGTAGCTGGTCTGGTTGATCACGGCGACGTGGCCGCGGCCATTGTTGACGATCGAGAGGATCTGGCTGTTGACGACCTCGGCATCCGAGCGCTTCTCGACAGCGCGCAGGATCATGTTCAGCTGCAGGTCGTCGATCAGCGTCCAACCAGCCGTCAGACCGCCGGTGGGGCTCAGGGCCTTGCCCAGGTCGGTCGAGAAGTAGTTCTCGGTGCGGGCGCGCAGGTCGCCGTCGCCACCGTCGTTGAAGAACGCGCCCGCCAGCGGGTTGGCAGCGGGATCGCCGGTGCCGCCGTTGTCCTGGCCACGCGAGGTGTTGTTGACGAGGCCGTTGGTGCTGTCGTCGAGGGTGACGATGCTGCCCTTGTTGCCCGAGCCGCCGAGGCCGCGGAAGTCGATGCCGACTTCCTGCAGGAAGTTGCGCGAGATCGTCAGGAACTTCGAGTCGATGGTGACGATCGACGTCTGGAAGCGGCGCATGTCGCGCAAGGCCGCAGCGATCGACTTCTGGACCGTCGCCGGCGCCGTCACGATCAGCAGGCCCGTCTCCTCGACGTCCATCTTGTTGCCCTCCTGCTCCCAGATCTTCTGGTCGTCCTTGCTCTTCGGGCCAGTGGCGGCCTTCAGCAGTTCGACCAGGGTCGCCGGCAGCATCGCGGGACGCTTCTCTTCCTTCTCGCTGCCAGAACGCGGCGTCTCGTCCGGCGTGTCGCCGGGGATCGACATGATCGTCGGCGGCAGGAAGTCGGTGCGTTCCAGCAGGATGTCACGCACCGAGTAGATCTCGGTGACGGCGTCGCCGAGGCCCTCGGCGGAATCGCCGACCACCACGAGGCCCTGCTTGACGCGCCACGACAGGTTCGGGTTGCGGTAGACCAGGGCGTTGAGCACGTTCTCGAGCGTCTCGTTGCCGCTCAGCGAACCCTCGAACTTGGGCCCTTCGTCGATCTTCGTGCGGGCCGCGGGCGTCACCAGGATCTGCACCTCGGTGACCGCCTGCAGGACCTTCAGGACCTCGACGTAGTTGCCGGTGTCGGCATTGAAGCTCAGCGGGCCGACCGTCTTGGTCTGCACCTTCTCGGTCACCTTGGCGTCCTCGGGCGAGATCGCCACCGATTGACCCGAGATGCTGCCGCGCTTCTGCGCCTTCTCCCACACCGCTTCGTCGGTGACCAACACGTCGGTCTGCGGGTTCTTGAGCTCCTCCTGCGCCTCGAGCATCTTGCGGATCTCGATCGCGCGCTGCTGGTACCACGCGTCGCTGTCGCCCTGGCGGGCGGCCTTGCGGGCCGCGGCGAGCATGTCCTGGGCGAGCTGGTGCTCCGGCATCAGGTCGTGCGCCTTCTGGGCGAGGTCGCGCGCGGCCTCGAAGTGCTTGGCCGAGAACTCTTCCTGCGCCTTCAGCAGGTAGCCCTCGACCCGGTCGACCTTGCGCGCGTAGGCCTCGGCCTCACGCCGGCGGTTGACCTCCTGGAGCTGGGCATTGAGCTTGGCCTGGTCCTGGCGCTGTGCTTCGTCGTAGCGGCTGCTGGCTTCCGACTGCATGGCCTGAACCTGGGCCGGCAGGTCGCCCCAGTTCATGTCGTTCTTGGCTTCGATGACCAGGGCGGCGACGCGCAGGTCCTCGATCGCCAGCGTGTAGCGCTTGGCCTCGACATGTTCCTTGGCGCGCTGCATCGCCGACTGCACGTCGCTGCGAGCGCGTTCCTCGCCGATCGTGCGCAGGCGCAGCTGCTCCTCGGACCACGACACCTGGGTGCCGATCGGCTCACCGAGCTCGGCCTGCACGGCCGCCAGCAGCGACAGCACCTCGGGGTTGGCCGGGGCGTATTCCTTGGCCTTCAGCAGCTCGAGCTTGGCCGCCGCCAGGTCGCCGTTGCGACGCAACGACTGCGCAGCCTGCAGGTAGTTGTCCACGAGCGCCTTGTTGCGCTCGCGCTTGATCTGCGACTCGAGGTCCTGCGGATCCTGCGACCCGGGTTGCGCCACTGGTGGTTGCCCACCGGTCGGATCCTGGTTCGCGCTCGGAGTCGAAGACTCGCCCGAGGTCGAGCAGGAAGCGCCGAGGACGGCGGCGGTCAGAGAGGCAGCGAGAAGGCGCGAATGTTCGAGAGCCATCGGTTCACGCTCAAGGCATGCAAGACAGCTGCGGTGCCGTGGGGGCGGCAACCGCATCTCTCATGACGACAGCAAGCGACCGGGGGACCACACGATGCAAGCATCGCCGCCAGACCGAGGGACGATCGGTTGGCGCCGGCCGAGAGGGACTTGTTGGCGACGTGAGAGCGAGGACTTCGCCGTGGTTCGTACGCACCCCGGCGAGGGTCGGGCACCGTAGCCACGCAACGGCGTGGGTGCCAGCGCTTTTTGTCGCTGCCCATCGTTCTTTTGCGTCGAACGTGGCCGCGGCATCGGGATCGGCGGGACCCTGTTCCGGCGCGCCGTTCCGCGACGGAGGCCATGCGCACCGTAGAGCCCACCGAAATGCAGTGCGGCCGCTCCGACGAGGTCGGGGCGGCCGCTGGCGCGACTCTGCGGGCAGTGGCTCGGCAGGGACGCCGAGGCAACCCGAATCACTTCGCGTTCTCCTGGCGCCGCCTACTTGGCGCCGAGTCCGCCGCCGAAGTTGATTTCCGTGAACTCGGCTTCGTTGCAGACGTCGGCCGTCTTGGCCACGTCGTCATAGAAGGTGCCGGGATAGGCCTCGATCACGCAAGGCAGCAGCTTCTTGGTGCCGGGCTTCGAGACGTCGGGGACCATGCTGTTCGGGTCCTTGCGGATCCGGACCAGCTCGGCCTTGACGTCCGCCAGGTTGTAGAGGGGCTTCGGCCCCACCTCCCAACGGACCTTGTGCCCTTGCAGCACGTAGCGATAGGGACGCTTGGTGTTGGGGTTCAGGACTCCGAACCCGCCACCATTCGGCCACGTCGGCTGGCCGGCGGCCTCGACATAGATCTTGACCGACAGCTGTTCCTGCGGCGGTGCAACGGTCGGAGAGCTGCCCTTGTCCTTCGGCAGGAAGGCTGGCAGCTTCGACTCGAGCACTTTGAAGTCGATGCAGACGAAGAAGATGATCATCAAGAACACGACGTCGATCATCGGCGTCATGTCGGGCTTGACCTCTTCCTGGGCGTCGTCGAGGGCGCTCATGAGTTCTTCTTCTTCTCCTCCTTGTCCTGCTCGGACAAGGCAAGTTCGACCTTCCAGAAGGCGACGTCAGGCATGCTGCATTGCTTCATGACCTCGCCGACGTAGTGCCATTCGGTCCACTTGTCAGCGCGGACCAGGATCGGGTCGTCGATGAGCTTCACGGTCTTGCCCGCGATGACTTCGTCGACGAACTTCAGCGTCCCGCGATCCAGGCCCTTCTTGCGGATCTCGAGCAGCATTTCGCGGATCGGCGCGTAGTTCTTGCCGTGAACCGCCGGGTCGTAGCGGACCTTCTGTTCGTACACGACCGTGCCATTCTGTAGCACGTTGATCACCGGGCGATTGGCCGACGGCTTCTCGTCGGGCTCGATGAACTGGGCCTTGGGCAGGATCAGGTCTTCGAGATTCTTCTGGCTCAGGTCGATGACCAGCACGAAGAAGATCATCAGCAAGAACACGCAATCGATCATGGGCGTCATGTCCATCTCGATGTTCTGCTGCACGATCTTGGATACATCCGACATAGGGATATGTCCTCAGTTCGGGTGCGAGGGGGAAGGGAGTTGGTGGAGAGGAACGCAGCCAGACGGCGTTGCGTTCACCCAACACGTCACTTCCGGAAGCGCTCGAACAGCTCCTCGCTGATCGCGTTGATCTCGGTCGACACGCGGATCACGCGGTTGCGGAGCATGAAGAAGGTGACGCCGACCGGGATCGCGACCGTCAGGCCGAAGATCGTGGTGATCAGTGCCATCTTGATGCCGCCGGCCAGCTGGGCCGGGCTGACCGAACCGCCCGCGGCGGCGATGTTGCTGAACGTGACGAACATGCCCGTCACCGTGCCGAACAGACCCATCATCGGAGCGATGGCGGAGATCAGCGACAGCCAGCCGATCTTCTGGAACAGCTTGACCGACTCCTCGGTCTGCATCTCACGCAGCGTCGCCTGGATCGTCTCGAAGGCATGGTCTCGCTTGGCCAAGCCGGCGCCGATGACGTTGGTGAGGTAGCAGCGGGTGCTCTCGCACTGCTGTGCCGCGCCCTCGAAGTCGTCTTCGTTGAAGAACGCCTCGATCTGGCCCAGAAGGTCCGGCGGCGCCAGCTTCTCGCGGGTGATCGAGATGAAGTTCTCGATGATCAGCGCGACGGCCACGACCGACATCGCCACGATGATGTAGCCGACGAGGCCGGCGTTCGAATACTTGAAGACCTCGACGATGATGCTCTCGCCTTCGGCCGCAGGTGCGGCGGCAGGGTCCTGGGCCACGAGCGACGTGGCGAGCAGCAGCGGGGCGGCGACGGCCAGAAGGCGGACGAACGGGACGTTCTTCAGGATCATGGACAGAGTGGCCTGCACTCGAAGCAAGGCCGGGAGAGGGGCGGAACGTTGGGGTTGGGGGAGTTTGCTGCGCTGCGTCCAGCACGCAAGGGCCGGGCGCAGAAAGTGGGGGCGGGTTGTTGCCAGACCGGTGGGCGTTCGCTCAGCGCGCGAGTTCCTGCTTGGCCAAGGCGGCAAAGCGCGACGTCGGGTAGCCGGTCACGACCGTCTGGAAGTAGGCGTTGGCGCGCTGCTTCCAGGTGTCGTTCTCGCGCTCGGAGCCGAGCTCGAGCAAGCACCGGCCGAGGTAGTAGTTGGCCTTGGCACTGGCTTCGTCGCTGGCGATGTCGAACACGCTGGCGCGGGCCAGGGTGATCTGCGCGCGGCGGAAGTCGTCGCCCTTCTTGCTGGCGAGGGCCATGTGGAAGATCGCTTCCCCAGCGCCGGCGTGCCCCACGGCGACCAACGCCGGATCACTGCCGTTGGCCAGGTCGTTGAAGAACGACTCGGCGCGCGCGAAGTCCTTCTCGATCACGTAGGTCTCGCCTTCGCCGACGCGCGCGTTGGTCTTCAGCAGCTTCAGTTCGGCGACGGCCGCCGACGGCTGGGCCAGCGCCGAATCGGCGGCGCTGGCAGCGCTGGTGAACGCGGCGCGCGCTTCGCCGGCTTTGCCGTCGGCGAGCAGGGTCATCGCCAGTTCGAACTTGGCGCGCGCACTCCACACGGCGCCGAACGACTCGCGCAGCGCGCGCTCGTCGAGCTCGCGCAGCGTCGCCGCCGCCGCACCCCCCGTGCCCGCGAGGCGCTCGGCGCGGCCCGCCATCAGCATCGCTTCCGGCGTGCGCAGGTGGTTCGGGTTGTCGGTCAGCCACTTCTTCGCGCGTCCGGCGGCGGTGGCGGCCGCGCCGCGGTCGGTCGCCGCTGCCGCCACGGCAGCCTTGATCAGGAAGAACTCGGCCTCGGCCTTGACCAGCGGGCGGTCGCTCTTGACGTCGCCGAAGAACTGGGTCGCGGCCGCGAAGTCGCCGCGCTCGAGCGCCACGCGGCCGGACTCGAACGATTCCGGGAGGTTGCCGAACTCGACCCGGCCGACGGCGATCGCCGGCAGCTCGAAGTTGTCCTTGCCGCCGTTGCGCTTGCCGCGCACGCCGGTCAGCAGCAGCTCGGTGATCTCGACGCCGCGCTCGACCTTGCCGTCGGTGCGGTGGACGACGTCGTTCTGGGCGGGGGCCAGCGAAGCCAGCACCAGGCCGGCCAACAGCAGGGAGGATGTGCGCATCGTGGTCACGTGGGCTTGAGCGGTCGAGCCGGTCGGGTCCCGGCGGCGTCCTGATCGTGGGGCGGGTTCGCGGGCGGGATCAGTTGCGGTTGTTCATGAAGTTCTTGTGCAGCCGCAGGCCCTCGGCACCGAAGGTCTTCAAGGTGGCGAAGTCGTCGGTCGAACGCGTCGACGCGTAGATCGAGTCGGCGTAGCCCTTGTACTTCGAGTCCTTCGTCGCGGCGCGCTTGGCGAACCAGAAGGCTTCCCACTGCATGCGGTACCAGTCGAGGCTGAACTTTCGCATCTCCGCGGTCTTGTTGCGGATCTGGTAGTAGTCCTGCATGAACTTGGCGTAGGCCTCGACCGGCTTGTCGAGGCCAGGCTCGACGCGGGCGCGACCGCTCTTTTCGTACTCGAGCCAGCCACCGAGCGCGCGCGCGATCTGGCGCTTGAGTTCGAGCCGCTGCGGATTGGCCTTCTCCGCGGCCTCGAGCATCGTCAAGGCCTCGGTGAACTTGCGCAGCTGCAGCAGCGCTTCGCCGACCATCGGGCGCACGACCTGGTCGAGCACCTTCTTGGTTTGGTCGCTGGTGTCGCTCTCGAAGTCGGCGAGGATCTTGCGCGCGATCTCGTCGACGCGCTGCCATTCGCCGAGTTGTTCGCAGGTCTGGGCCGTCGCCACCAGCACGCCGAGCTGCGGCTTCGGCGACGTGGCGATGTAGTCGAGGCCGAGCGCGACCAGGCTGCGCTGCGTCGCCTCGAGCTCGGCGGTGGCCTTGTCGATGACCTGCTCGCCCTTGTCGCTGGCGATCGCCTTGTTCAGCTCCTCGGTCTGCG
>ERZ1066117.1496-NODE-1496-length-11330-cov-9.620754_pt1 | contig 11330 bp, 8 predicted proteins | sample MGYA00382764_ERZ1066117 | MGnify/ENA primary metagenome ERZ1066117 (study PRJEB33369, sample SAMEA5778347) | biofilm metagenome | biome: Industrial cooling water; feature: Water cooling tower basin; material: Biofilm | place: United Arab Emirates | collected...
AATCGGGCATGAACTGGCCGGCGAAGCGCAGCAGCCGTTCATGCGTCTCGCGGGAATCGACCAGTACCCGGTCGATCTGGCTGCTCATCATGTCGCGCAGGGCGCGCATGGGCAGCGACAGGTCTTCGTAGATGCGGGCCCCCACCGGCGTGCTCAGGCTGGCCTCGCGGATCAGCTGCCAGGCCAGCCGCAGGTAGGCGACGTCCGCTTCGAGGGCGTCACGATCGAGCCCCTCGGCATTGGTGCGGACGATGAAGCCCATGCCGCTGCCTTCGGCCAGCTCGGTGACGAGGGACTTCAGGCGGGTGCGCTCGGCGTCATCCTCGATGCGCGCGGAGACGCCGATCACCTTCGAGTAGGGCAGCAGAACGAGGTAGCGCGACGGGATGCTGACCTGGGTGGTGAGCCGGGCCCCCTTGCTGCCGATCGGGTCCTTCACGACCTGGACGACGATCTCCTGCCCTTCGTGAACGAGCGACGTGATCGACGGGGGCGGCGCCGGCGGGCCGATGTCCTCGCTCTCGGACGGTTGCACCTGCGGCACGCGGATGATGTCCGAGGCGTGGAGGAACGCCGCGCGCTCCAGCCCGAGCTCGACGAAGGCCGCCTGCATGCCGGGCATCACCCGCTGCACGCGGCCCTTGTAGAGGTTGCCGACCACCCCGCGGCGCAGGCTGCGTTCGATGTGCAGCTCCTGAAGCATGCCCTGCTCGGCGAGCGCCACGCGCGTCTCGCGCGGGGTGACGTTGATCAGGATCTCGGCGCTCAAATCGTCACTCCGTGGCGGCGCAGCAGCGCGGCCGTCTCGAACAGGGGCAGGCCCATCACGCCGGTGTAGCTGCCGGAGAGGCGGGAGATGAACGCGGCCGCGCGGCCCTGGATCGCGTAGGCCCCGGCCTTGCCCTGCCACTCGCCGCTGGCGAGATAGCGATCGATGTCGGCGGCGTCCAGCGGTGCGAACGTGACTTCGGACTGCGACGTGACGGAGGCCTCGCCGCCGGCGTGCACCAGCCAGACCACGGTGTGGACGATGTGCGTCCGGCCGGCCAGCGCGCGCAGCATCCGCGCGGCGTCGGCCGCGTCGACGGGCTTCCCGAAGACGGCGTCGTCCAGCACCACTTCCGTGTCCGCGGCGAGCACCCGCGCGTCCCGCGCGCCGACGACCGCCAGCAGGCCCGCCCCCGCCTTTTCGCGGGCCACGCGGTTGACGTAGTCGAAGGCGGGCTCGCCGGGCTGCCGCACCTCCGGGACGTCCACGTCGAGCAGCCCCGGCGCGAGGCCCAGCTGCTCGAGGAGCGCACGCCGGCGCGGGGATTGGGACGCGAGGTAAAGCATGGCCCAAGCATAGCCGCCCACTCGGGCCGCCGGCACGTTAGCCTTGGGCCATGGTTCGGCCGTTCCCCCCACGCCCGCTGTTCACGTTCGCCGCCCTGCTGGTGTCGGGCCTGGCGATGTGCACGGCCGGTGCGGCCCACGCGCTGAGCGAGGATCGTCGGTTCAGCGACTTCGCCATCGACAACTGGACGGTGGCGGACGGGCTGCCGCAGGTCGCGGTGCAGAGCATCGCGCAGGACGGCGATGGCTACCTCTGGGTCGGCACGCAGTCGACCATCGCGCGCTTCGACGGGGTGCGCTTCGAGGCCTTCGATCGACGTCGCACCGGCGGCATCGACACGTCGATGGCGGAGTCGAGCTACCGCGCCCGCAGCGGGGACGTGTGGTTCGCGAACCGCGGCGGCGCGCTGCGGCTCCGCCGCGACCGCGTCGCGCTCGTGGCCGCCGCGGGCACCGGCGTGCCGGTGCAGGCCATCACCGAGTGGCCGACCGGGCGGATGCTGTTCGGCACGGCCCGCGGGCTGTACGAACAGGAGCGCGAGGCGATGGTGCCGGCCGGCCTCGAGGGCATGGACGTGGGCGCCCTGCTCGCCGATGGGCCGGTGCTGTGGATCGGCACCCGCGGTCGCCTGCTGCGCCGCGAGGGCGAGCAGACGCGCAGCATTCCGCTGCCCGGCGGCGAAGACCTGCGCATCACCCACCTGCTCGCCCGCGGCGGCACGCTGTGGATCGCCACGCCGCGCGGGCTGTGGCGCATGGACGGCGATGCCCCGCCGACGCCGTTCGCGCCAACTCCCGACCTCGCCCGGCTGCCGATCGAAACGCTGTGCGCCGACAGCGGCGGCAGCCTGTGGATCAGCACGGCGCCGCGGCTCTACCGGCTGCGCTCGAGCGGCGCGCTCGACGCCATCGACGACGCCCAGTTCGTGCGCAATCCGTGGGTGAACGCCTGCTTCGAGGACCGTGAAGGCAACCTGTGGCTGGGCAGCCAGACCGAAAGCCTGTTCCGCGCCTGGGACGGACTCGTCTCGCGGCTCACCGAGCAGGATGGCCTCGTCGACCCCTTCGTGTGGGCGCTCGAGGAGGACGGACAGGGCGGCGTGCTGATCGGTACGAACTCGGGGCTCTACCGCTGGCGCGAGGGGCGGATGACCGCGCTGCTGCCGTCGGACGCGCTGCCGAACGCCGCGGTCTACGAGCTGGCGAGGCTCGACGACGAGCGGCTTTGGATCGGCACGCGCGGCGGCCTGCGCGAACGCTCCGCGGGCCGTCTCAGCGTGCCGCCGGGCGCCGAGCGCCTCGAAGGCGCACAGATCAACGCGATCGTGCCGAGTGGCGAAACGGTCTGGGTCGGCACCACGGCCGGACTCTTCCGCTCGACGCCGCGCGAGGGACTGCGACCGGTCGGCGAAGGGGCGTTCGAGGGCTCGGCGCTGCGCGTGCGCTCGCTGCTTCCCCTCGACGGCCAGCGCGCCCTGGTGGGCACCGAGGACGGGCTGCGCTACGTCGATGGCGCACAGGTCAGCGTGCCGGAGTGGGCGCGCGCGCTGCGCGGCCGCATGGTGACCGCCCTGCTCCGGCTGCCCAACGGCCTGGTCGTCGCCGGGACGCTCGATTCCGGCCTGCTGATCGCCGGCGGCGAGCGCGGCATCGCCATCGACGACCGGCATCGCCTGCCGACCATGAACGCGTGGACGCTGCGCACCCACGACGACTGGCTGTACGTGAGCTCCATCGAAGGGCTGTACCGGATGCCACTCGCGGCCCTGCCCGACCCGGTGGCCGGCACCGAGCCCACCGACGTCAACGCGACCTGGGTGCTGTCGATGGCGGGGCGCGACCAGAGCGGGCAGCGCTCCCGCTGCTGCAACGGCGGCGCCCGCTCGCGCGCCCTGCTCCTCGACGACGAGCTGTGGCTGCCGTCGATCTCCGGCGTGCTGCGCGTCGACCTCGACGCGATCGGCAGCGTCGCGACGGAGCCGCCCGTTCACGTCGAGAGGGCGATCCACGGCCGCCAGAGCCACGCGCCGGAGGGCGGCGCGCTGGTGCTCGACGGCGAGCAGCGCGACCTGCGCTTCGACTTCACCGCGATCAATTTCCGCAGCCCGCGATCGATGCGGTTCGAATACCGTCTGGACGGCTACGACGAGGCCTGGGTCGACGCCGACGACCGGCGCAGCGCCTTCTACACGAACCTTCCGCCGGGCGAGTTCCGCTTCCAGGTGCGCGCCAATGACGGCCACGGCAACACCGTGCAGGCCGGTCGCCCGCTCGACGTCCGCGTGGTGCCCCGGTGGAACGAGCGTCCCGCCGTGCGGCTCGCGGCGCTGGCGCTCGGCGTGCTGCTCCTGGTGCTCGCCGTCGTGCTCGGCCAGCGCCGCCAGCGCGCGCGCACGGAGCGCTTGCAGGCGCTGGTGGACGAGCGCACCGCCCAGCTGCAGCGCGCCAACGAGCGACTCGCGCAGGCGAACGCGGTGCTGGCGGTCGAGAGCCAGACCGACACGCTGACCGGGCTGCCGAACCGCCGGGCGGTGTTCCAGCAGATGCCCGCCATGCTGGCCCGGCACCCCGAGGGCGTCGTGCTGGCGCTCGTCGACATCGACCACTTCAAGCGCGTGAACGATGACTTCGGCCACGCCGCCGGCGACGTCGTGCTGCGCGATTTCGCGGACTTCCTGCGCCGCGCCACGCGCGAAGGCGACCTGCTGGCGCGCTGGGGCGGCGAGGAGTTCCTGATCGCGTTCGGCGGGCTGCGCGAGGACGCGGTCGCCGCGCGAATGACCCGCCTGCTGGACGACGGGCACAGCCTGAACTTCGACCTGGGCACCGATCGGCCCCTGACCGTGACGTTCTCGATCGGCTGGACGCGCCATCCGCTGGGTGCGACGGCGCAGTCGGATTGGGCGCACGCGCTCGAACTGGCGGACGCCGCGCTCTACCAGGCCAAGGCCAGCGGCCGGAACACCTGGGTGGGCCTGACGGCGGGCCCGCACCTGCGCGATGCCGCGCTCGATGGCCATCCGGGCAAGCGCATCGGCGAGCTGATCGGCGAGGGCCGGCTGCAGTGGGTGAACCTGAAGCCGCGGCTGACGCCGGTGCCGAAGGAAGGCCGCAGCGCCTGAGCGCCGCAGAGGCGCGCGGCCGCCGCCCTCAGGCGCGGTGGTAGGGGTGGTTGCCGAGGATCGAGCAGGCGCGATACAGCTGCTCGGCCACCAGCAGGCGCACCAGCATGTGCGGCAGCGTCATCGGTCCGAACGCCCAGCGCTCGTCGGCGCGCGCCCAGACGTCCGGCGCATGCCCCTCGGGCCCGCCGATCAGGAAAGCGAGGTCACGGCCCTGCTGGCGCCAGGCCGCCAAGCGATCGGCGAGCTGCTCCGAGGTGTAGGGCTTGCCGCGGCCGTCCAAGGCCACGACCCAGGCGTTCTTCGGCAGCGCGGCGAGCACCCGCTCGCCCTCGTCGTGCATCGCGCGGGCGGCATCGCGGCCCTTGCCGCGCATTCCGGGTGCCACTTCGACGAGTTCCAGCGGCAGCTCGCGCGAGAGCCGCCTGGTGTAGTCGGCGTAGCCCTCGGCCACCCAGGCGGGCGGGCGTTCGCCGACGGCGACGAGGCGGGCTTTCATCGCGGTCGCGGCGCGACGACGCGAAGGCGTCGCCGCGACCGGATCAGGCGTCGGGCGGCTGGTCGCCGACCGTCCACAGGCGCTCCAGCGCGTAGAACTCGCGGACGCGCGGCAGCATCACGTGGACGACGACGTCGCCGAGGTCGACCAGCACCCACTCGGCCTCGCGCTCGCCTTCGACGCCCAGCGGCTGGTAGCCGGCCTGCTTCGAAGCCTTCACCACCTCGTCGGCGAGCGACTTCACGTGGCGGGTCGACGTGCCGGAGGCGATCAGCATGTAGTCGCACACCGAGGTCTTGCCGCGCACGTCGATCTCGACGAGGTCCTTGGCCTTGATCTCCTCGAGGGCGCCGATGGCGAGCTTCAGGAGGTCGGCGGGCGCCGGCAGCGGGTTGGGCGGCTGCGGCTTGATGACGTGCTGCGGATGCGACAACGGGGCGGTCCTGTGTGGGCTGCTCGCGAGTATACCTTCGCCCTCCTGAAGGGCCGGACCGCGGCGTGCGGCCGCCTCAACGGCGGGGCGCGGCGCCGTAGAGGCCGCGGGCCGCGACGAGCGCAGCCACCGCAGGAGGCAGGGACTCGGGCGCCAGCGCGGCCATGCCCTCGCCCTCGCCCACGCCCCCGTGCAGGGCGCGTCGCACCGCGGTGGCGCTCTCCTGCCGCAGCGGCAGGTCGAGCCGGTACACCCGGCCGGCGGGAGCGGCGTGCAGGTCGGCCGGATCGCGGGTCCAGCGGTGGGCGACGGCGTCGCCCAGCGGGAGGGGCATCGCCTCGAGGTCGCTGCCCAGGCGAAGGGCGACCACGAGGTGCGCGAGATCGAACAGCGCGGACCAGTCCCGCCACGTCGGCAGCCCGAGGAAGGCATCGGCGCCCAGCACGAAGCCCAGCGCGCCGCGACGACCGTGCCCGGCGCGCCAGTCGCGGAGCGTATCGACCGTGAAGCTCGGGCCTTGGCGAGCGCCCTCGCGGGCGTCCACGCCCCACGCCCCCGAGGACGGGGCGGGTTCGGACGCCAGCGCGGCGACGATCAGGTCGAGCCGGTCGGCGAACGCGGCCCCGGGCGCGGCGCGGTGCGGCGGATCGGCGGCCGGCAGGAACTCGAGGCGGGACGCGCGGGTGACGTCGAGCGCGGCACGCGCCACGGCCAGATGCCCGCGGTGGAGGGGATCGAACGTGCCGCCGTAGAGCAGGTGCAGCGGCGCCTCGACCGAGGGGCTCATGCCGCGCGCTCCGGGCCGCGGCCGGCGTTCACTTCGCCAGCAGCACGGTCGCGGCGCGAGGGCGCGCGACCGACAGCAGCAGGCGCTCCAGCGCGCGCCACGCATCACCGCTGGCCCGGCCTTTGGCCATGCGCTCGACCTCGCCGACGGACATCGCGAAGCGCTCCCAGGACGAGGGCGGATGCCGATCGAGCGCACGCTTGTACTGCGCCATCTTCGACTCCCACAGCTTGGCGGCGCGCATCTCCGCCATGACGTTGCCGCCCTGCGCCTGGACGGCGGCCAAGCCCGCGATGGTGACGATCTCCTTCATCGCGAAACCCAGCAGGCCGGCGACCTGCTCGCCCTCCGCGCGCAGCGCGGCAAGGATGCGCGGCACGCGGGCGGCGTCACCGGCCAACGTCGCGTCGACCAGCTTGAAGACGTCGTAGCGGGAGGCTTCGGCGACCAGTCGCTCGAGGGTTTCGAGATCGATCGGGCCGGCATTCGCGTCGAGCAGCAGCGCGAGCTTGTCGATCTCCTGCGCCGCGGCGAGCAGGTTGCCCTCGACGCGTTCGACCAGGCGCTCCAGCGCGTCCGGCGTGGCGGAAAGGCCCCTGCGGCGCAGCCGCGTGGCCAGCCATTCCGGCAGCTCGTGGGCCTTCAGCGGCCACACCGGCACCAGGTGCCCGGCGGCGGCGATCGCCTCGCTCCACTTGCCGGAATGCTGGCGGCTCCAGTCTTGCGCCGTGATCAGCAGCACCGTGTCGGGCGGCGGATTCGCGCAGTAGTCGCGGATCGCCTCGCTGCCGTCCTTGCCCGGCTTGCCGGTCGGCAGGCGCAGGTCGAACAGGCGGCGCTGGGCGAACAGGCTGAGGCTCGCCATGCCCTGCGTGAGGCGGTTCCAGTCGAAGCTGCCTTCGGCGTCGAGCACTTCGCGTTCGCCGTAGCCCTCCGTCTTCGCTTTGTCGCGGACCGCGTCGGCGCATTCCTGCACGATCAGCGGCTCGTCGCCGGCCACCAGCACCACCGGCGGCAGCGGCTCGCCCGCCACGCGCCTCAGGAAAGCGTCGGGGCGAAGCTCCATGCCCCTACTCGTCGCGCAGCGCGAGGTCGACGCGCCGCAGGATGGCGGCCTGCATGTCGCGGCGAAGCTCCTGCTGCACGATCTCCTGCTCGCCGGGATTGCCGAAGCTTTCGGCCGCCTCGTAGACGTAGTCGCGCGTCAGCTCGACCGTCTGCTGCTCGAGGCGCTTGCCGCCGGCCGCGTCGAGCAGATCGAAGGTCACCCGGTAGCGCGTCTCGATTTCGCGCACGGCCACGAAGGCATCGACCGAGATCGGCCGCGTTTCCCAGGTTTCCGCGGTGATCGCGAGACGCGCGGCGCCTTCCGCCGACGCGGCGGTGGCGGCACCGGCGCGCTGCAGGGAGCGGCGCAGGTCGTCGGCCAGCGGGCTGTACGGGTCGGCGGCGGTCACGGCGATGGCGCCGAAGCCCTCGGGCACCTTCAGCGCGCCGCGCGGGGCGAAGCCGCAGCCGACCGCAAGCGCGGCGACGAGGGCGGGAGCGAGAAAGCGAGCGCGCATGGGGGTCATCCGACGACGAGGTTGACGATCTTGCCCGGGACGATGATCACCTTCTTCACCGTCTGGCCTTCGATGAACTTCACCACGTTCGGCTCGGCCAGCGCCATCGCCTCGATGGCGGCCTTGTCGGCGGCGGCCGGTACTTCGATGGTGCCGCGCAGCTTGCCGTTGACCTGCACCGCCAGCGTCAGCGAGTCGCGCACCAGCGCGGCCGGGTCGACCGCCGGGAACGGCAGGGTTTCCAGCACGGTTTCCGCGTGGCCGAGCACCTGCCACAGCGCGTGGCTCGTATGCGGGGTGATCGGGTTGAGCAGCAGGGTGACGGCCTCGAAGGCCTCCTGCCGGACCGCGACGCCCTCCGAATCGGTCCTCTCGTACTTCGCCAATGCGTTGAGGAACTCCATGATCGCCGCGATAGCCGTATTGAAGCTGTAACGGCGGGCGTAGTCGTCAGTGACCTTCTGGATCGTCTCGTTGAGCTGACGAAGGATGACCTTGGAATCCGGATGCTGCGGCGCGATCCGGCTGCGCTCACCCGTGAGGGCAACGGCCAGCGTCGAGCGCATCGTGACGTGCTTCTGCACCTGGTTCCAAAGGCGGCGCAGGAAGCGGGCCATGCCCTCCACACCCGACTCGTTCCAGTCCAGCGACTGCTCCGGCGGCGCGGCGAACATCGAGAACAGGCGCACGGTGTCGGCGCCGTAGCGGTCGACCATCACCTGCGGGTCGACGCCGTTGTTCTTCGACTTCGACATCTTCTCGGTGCCGCCGATGGTCACCGGCTGGCCGTCCGAACGCAGCTTCGCCGCGACGACGCGGCCGCGCTCGTCGCGCTCGACCTCGACATCGGCCGGGTTGTGCCAATCCTTCGAGCCGTCGGCGTTCTCGCGGTGGAAGGTCTCGGCGATCACCATGCCCTGGCACAGGAGGTTCGTCGCCGGCTCGTCGCTGTCCACGTAGCCCGCGTCACGCAGCAGCTTGTGGAAGAAGCGGAAGTACATCAGGTGCATCACCGCGTGCTCGATGCCGCCGATGTACTGGTCGACCGGCAGCCAGTACTTGGCGCGGTCGTCGAGCATGTCGGTGGCGCCCGGGCAGCAGTAGCGCGCGTAGTACCAGCTCGACTCCATGAAGGTGTCGAAGGTGTCGGTCTCGCGCTCGAAGCGCTGGCCGTCGGCCGCCGTGTACTGGCGCCAGGCCGGGTTCGACTTGATCGGCGAGGCCACGCCCTCGAAGCGCACGTCCTCCGGCAGCACCACCGGCAGCTGCTCCTCCGGCACCGGGTGGGCGTTGCCCTCGGCGTCGTAGAGCATCGGAATCGGGCAGCCCCAGTAGCGCTGGCGGGACACGCCCCAGTCGCGCAGGCGGTAGTTCACGCGGCGCGTGGCCTTGTCGCCCAGCAGCGCGGCGGCCTTGTCGAAGGCGGCCTTGTAGCCCAAGCCGTCCATCGCGCCGGAGTTGACGGTGCGCAGGGTCGGCGCGGTCTTGTCGCCGTACCAGTCCTGCCAGCGCGTGGGATCGTAGGTCTCACCGTCCACGGCGATCACCTGCGTGATCGGCAGGCCGTACTTGGTGGCGAATTCAAAATCGCGCTCGTCGTGGCCGGGCACGGCCATGACCGCGCCCGTGCCGTAGCCCATCAGCACGAAGTTGGCGATCCACACCGGCACCTTGGCGCCGCTGATCGGGTGGATGGCGAACAGGCCGGTGGCGATGCCGCGCTTCTCCTGCGTCTCCAGCTCGGCCTCGGACACGCCGCCCTGCTTGCAGCCGGCGACGAAGGCCGCGACCTCGGGGTTCGCCGCGGCGGCCTTGGCGGCCAGCGGATGCTCGGCGGCGACGGCCACGTAGGTGACGCCCATCAGCGTGTCGGGGCGGGTGGTGAAGACCACCATCGGCTCGGCCTCGCCTTCGACGGCGAAGCTGATCTCCAGGCCTTCGGAACGGCCGATCCAGTTGCGCTGCATGGTCTTGACCGACTCCGGCCAGCCCGGCAGCGCATCGAGGCCGTCCAGCAGCTCCTGCGCATAGTCGGTGATCTTCAGGAACCACTGCGGGATCTCGCGCTTTTCGACGACGGCGCCGGAGCGCCAGCCGCGGCCGTCGACCACCTGCTCGTTGGCGAGCACGGTCTGGTCGACCGGGTCCCAGTTCACGACGCTGTTCTTGCGATAGACGAGGCCCTTCGCGTACAGGCGGGTGAAGAACTGCTGCTCCCAGCGGTAGTACTCGGGGGTGCAGGTGGTGACCTCGCGCGACCAGTCGTACGCGTAGCCCAGCGACTTCAGCTGGTTCCGCATCTTCCCGATGTTCTCGTAGGTCCACTTCGCCGGCGCGGTGTTGTTCTTGATCGCGGCGTTCTCGGCCGGCAGGCCGAAGGCGTCCCAGCCCATCGGCTGCAGCACGTTGAAGCCCTGCATGCGCTTGAAGCGGCTGATCACGTCGCCGATCGTGTAGTTGCGCACGTGGCCCATGTGCAGCGCGCCCGAGGGGTACGGCAGCATGCAGAGCGCGTAGTACTTGGGCTTGGACGGGTCTTCGACGACCTCGAAGGCCTTGCTGCGGTCCCAGCAGGCTTGCGCGGCGGCCTCGACGGCCTTGGGCTGGAAGCCGCCGGTCTCGGCGGTATCGGTCGGTGCGTGGGATTCGGCGTGCATGGGCGATGTCAGGGCGGGCGCCTCGCGGCCCCGCCGGTCGGAAGTCAAGCCGCCAAGGGTACCGCAGCGGCCCGCCGGGCCGTAGAGTCGGGCGGTGCGACGCGGGCTTCGCCGGGGCCCGCGACCCTCGCCCGACCGGCCACCGAGGAGAGTGCTGATGTCGCATCGCTTGGGCCTGATGGCCGCCGCCGTGTTCTTCGCCCTGCCCACGCACGCCGCCATCACCGCCCTGCAGTGCGGTGACGTGTTCGACGCCAAATCCGCCCGGTTGATCGGCGCGCAGACGATCGTCGTCGAAGACGGCCGCATCAAGGCGCTGCAGGCCGGCAAGGTCGACGTGCCCGGTGCGACCGCGGTCGATCTTTCCGGGCACACCTGCTCGCCGGGCTGGATCGACCTGCACGTGCACGTCGGGCAGGAGTCGAACCCGAACAGCTACTCGGAGGGCTTCCGGCTCGACGACGTCGACTTCGCGCTGCGCGCCACCGCGTACACGCGCCGCACGGTCGAAGCCGGCTTCACCACGGTGCGCGACCTCGGCGGCGAGATCGCGCCGAACCTGCGCGACGCCATCAACGCCGGCACGATCCCTGGCCCACGCATCTTCGCGGCCGGCAAGTCGATCGCCACCACCGGTGGCCATGCCGACCCGACCAACGGCCTCAACGAGCGGCTGAGCACCCTGGTCGGCCCGCCCGGCCCCACCGACGGCGTCATCAATGGCACCGACGACGCGCGCGAGGCCGTGCGCCAGCGCTACAAGGAGGGCAGCGACACCATCAAGATCACGGCCACCGGCGGGGTGCTGAGCTACGCGCGCAGCCCGGACGCGCCGCAGTTCACCGTCGAGGAAGTCCGCGCCATCGTCGAGACGGCCAAGGACTACGGCTACACGGTGGCCGCCCACGCGCATGGCGACGTCGGCATGCGCC
>ERZ1066117.1499-NODE-1499-length-11324-cov-39.289555_pt1 | contig 11324 bp, 5 predicted proteins | sample MGYA00382764_ERZ1066117 | MGnify/ENA primary metagenome ERZ1066117 (study PRJEB33369, sample SAMEA5778347) | biofilm metagenome | biome: Industrial cooling water; feature: Water cooling tower basin; material: Biofilm | place: United Arab Emirates | collected...
TCGCCGGGCAGGGCGGCCCAGGCCGCGAGGGTGGCGAGCAGGCCGTGGCGCGGGCCGGCGGGGGCGCGGCGAGCGAGCGCGACGAGGCGGGCGAGCTCGCCGAGGGCGCGGCGGCGGATCAGGTCGAAGCCGTGGGCGGCGGCGAGCTCCTGCGCGAGCGCGGGGTCGTCGGCGCGGACGGCGTGGTCGACGGCGCGCTCGAGGCGACCGGCGGCGGCGTACCATCGGGCGGCGCGGGCGTGCAGCCCGGCGGCGCGGCCGTCTGTCTCTTCAGACAGGTGACGCAGGAGCATCGCCTGGAACAGCGGGTGGTAGCGCAGCCACACCTCGCCGCGCGGGCCGTCGACCGGGGCGACGAACAGGCCGGCGTCGGCGAGCCGCCACAGCTCGGCCGGGGCGTCGGCGCGGCCGGTGAGGGCGGCGCACAGGTCGGGCTGGAGCTCGTCGACGATCGCGGTGTCGAGGAGGAAGCGGCGGCGGGCGGCCGGCTGGGCGGCGAGGACCTCCTCGGCGAGGAAGTCGAGGGCGCGGCGATCGAGCGGGGTGGCGTCGGCCTCGACGAGCTCGGGGCGCTCGGCGAGCGCGGGGGCCAGCAGGCGCACGCCCGCCGGCCAGCCGCGGGTGCGGGCGAACAGCCAGGCCGCGGCGGGCGCGTCGAGCTCGCGGCCGATCCGCTTCGCGGCCGCGGCGGCGGTCTCGGCGACGTCGAAGGCCAGCCGCGCGGCGTCGACGTGGGCGAGCGCGCCGGCGGCCTCGAGGCGAGCGAGCGGGATCGGCGGGGCGGTCCGGCCGGCGAGCGCGATCCGCAGGCCGGACGGGAGATGGTCGAAGAGCCAGGTCATCGCGCGCCAGAACGCCGGCGAGGTCGCGCGCTCGAGCTCGTCGAGCACGAGGACCAGCGGGTCGGCGGCGCGGGACAGCGGGGCGACGACCTGGTCGCCGAGCCAGGCGAGCGGGTCGACGGGGCCGACCGGCCAGTGCGACGGGGCGAGCTCGGGGCGGGCCGCGGCGAGGGCCGCAAGCAGGTAGGCGAGCCAGCGATCGGAGGCGGTCTCGTCGTCGCCGAGCGTCCACCAGGCGACGGCGTGGTCGCGGCCGGCGGCCCAGGCGGCGAGCGCGGCGGTCTTGCCGGCGCCCGCGGGGCCGACGAGCAGGGTCAGCGGGTGGGCGAGCGCGGCGGTCAGGGCGGCGCCGAGGCGCGGGCGGGCGATCGCCAGGGGGTCCGTGCGCGGCCGCCCGAGCTTGACCGGCACGAGGCCGAGCGCGGCCCACGGCGGGCTCGCGGGCGGGTCGAGGGGCGCGGGCACGGCTCGTATCCTCGCGCGGCGCGTTAGCGGCGCGGCTGGATCATCTGGAAGTAGCGCTTGACGCGGCGGCGCTGCTCGGCGGGCAGGGCCTCGCTGTCGATCGTGCTCTGGGCGAAGGCCTTGTAGTCCTGAAAGGTGTCGCGGTAGGACTCGGAGGCGAAGCCCTCCTGGCTGGCGGTGCGGATGATCTCCGCCTTGGTCATGCCCTTGCCCTGGCGCGGGTTGACGCGGACGTCCTTGGGCTTGACCTTGAGGCCGGTCTTGTCGCCGAGCGGGTCGGTGCTGCCCTGGCCGATGCCGTCGCCGAGGCCCTGGCCGTTCTGGCCGCCCTGGTCGCCGCCCTGGCCGTCGCCGTCGCCGCCGCTGTCCTGCGGGTCGCCGCCGTCGCCGCTGTCCTGCGGGTCGCCGCCGGAGTCGCCCTCCATCATCATGTCGGGCTCGCCGTCGCCGAGGTCGCCCTCGACCAGCAGCGTCGGGCCCTTGTTCTTGTCGCCGCGCTTGCCCTTGGCCGCCTGCGAGAACTTCTGCATCTGCTGCTTGCGCTTGTCGTCCTGCTCGCTGCCGTTCTTGCCGGCGCGGCGCATGAAGCTCTTGGCCTCCTCGAGGTCGTCGCGCGCCTGGCCGAGGCGGCGCGCCTGCGAGGACTTGCGGGCGGCGTCGCCGGCCTCGCGGCGCAATTGCTCGAGCGCGCGCTTGCGCTGCTGCGAGCCCTTCTGGCCCTTCTGGGCGTCGCTGGCCTGGCGGCGCAATTCTTCGAGCTTGCGCTGGGCGGCCTTCTCGCGCTCGTGCTGGCGGCGCAGCTCCTCGACGCGCTCCTGCTGCTTCTTGAGGCGGCGCTCCTGCTCCTCGGGGTCGGCGGCGGGCTGCTGCTGCTGACGCTTGAGGCGGCGCTCGGCGTCGGCGAGCTGGGCGGCGGTGTCGGAGTTCTCGCCGGCGGCCTTGCCGAGCGCCTTCTCGGCGCCGGACAGCGCGCGCTGCAATTCGCGGTCGGCCTCGTCGCTCGCCTCGGCGGCGGCCTCGGCGGCGGACAGCGCCTTCTCGGCCTCGTCGCCGTCGCCGCGGGCGAACGCCTCGCCGGCGGGCTGGGTGATGTCCTCCTGCTCGAGCGCCTCGGCGAGCTTGCGCATGCCCTCGCCGAGGATCCCCGGGTCCTCCTCGAGGCTCGCCTCGAGCGCGTCCTCGGCCTCGGCGAGCTCCTTCTCCAGCTGCTCGAGCGCGGCGTAGGCGGCCTCGCGCTCGAGCTCGCCCTTGCCGTAGGCGTCGAGGATCGCCAGCATGCGCTCGGCGAGCTCGGCGGCGCGGTCCTTGCCCTCCTTGAGCGCGCGCAGGTCCTCGCGCAGCGGCTCGGCGAGCGCGCGGTCGGCGGGCGGCTTGTTGGCCGCGGTCTTGGCGGGCTCCTGGGACATGTCCGGAGCGCCCTGTCCGCCGGGCAAGGGGGGCGCGGGCGGGGGCAGCAGCATCGCGGCGAGCAGCAGCGCGGCGGCGGCGAGGTCGACGAGGCGGACGGCGGGCGGGCGCAGCGGGACGACCGGGCGCGGGTCGAGGCCGGCGGCCGCCCTCTCGGCGTCGGCGACGTGCAGCGCGATCAGGTCGGCGGCGCGCTGGTCGTCCGACGGCGGCGGGCGCGAGGTCAGCTCGAGCGCGTTGCCGATCAGGTCGTGCAGGTCGTAGAAGGCGTCGAGGCGGCGGGCGGCCTGGCGCGGCCTGGCGGGGCGCAGCCAGATCCACAGGAGCACGCCGACGATCGGGAGGAGGCCGAGCCAGCCGAGCCACGGGGGTGCGCCGAGGCGGCGGGTCGCGGCGACGCCGATCGCCGCGAGGAGGCAGCCGAGCGGCAGGGCGACCCGGGTCAGCGCGGCGGCCGAGGCGGCGAGGCGCTCGCGCCTGGCGACCGCGCGGACGACCCGCAGGACCGCCGGGCCCGGGCCGCCCGGGGGCTGACCCGAGGGACCGGAGCGTTCGGACATGTCCTGCGGGACCTGGCTCATGCGGCCTGTCCCTTCTTGCGCTGCGGCAGCGGGAAGGCGGACCAGGCGGCGCGGGCGACCGCGGGGACGAGGTCTTGCGGGACCTCGGTGGCGAACACGGTGCGGGCGCCGCTGCGCTGGAGGACGAAGCGGCCGGGCATCTTGGCGGTCAGGTAGGCGCGGAAGGGGCCCTCGAACTCGGCGGCGTCGGCCTCGGAGTCCCAGGCGACGAGGCCGACGACCAGCGGGGCGGCGTCGGGCTTGCCCTTGCGGTCGAACACGAGGAGGCGGTCGCCGCCCCAGCCGGACGCGGCGGCGCGGGCGCCGGCGGCGGGCTCGACGTCGGCGAGCATGCACAGGAGGCTGGCCTCGCCGAGGGTGTCCTGCCAGACGAGGGCGTGCTCGGGGAGGGCGGCGGCGAGCGCGTCGGGGGCGGCGGCGACCGGCTGCGCGGGCTCGCGGGCGAGCAGCTTGTCGAGGTGGAGCATCTGCTCGCTGGTGGTCGGCAGGTCGGTGTAGAGCGCGTCGACGGCGGACCAGCCCTTGCTGCGGACCAGCTCGGCGACGGTCGCGGCGCCGTCGGCGTACGGAAGTTGCAGCGAGCGGATCAGGATCGGGTGGTCCATCATCGACGACAGGCCGAGCGCCTGGTCGCCGGTGGTGCGCAGGACCTCGGGCGGGATCGCGGCGATGCCCTGCGGGCCGGACACCCACGCGAGGTAGGCGGCCTGCGCGTCGCCCTCGACGAGGAAGGTGCGCGCGGTCTCGGCGTCGCTGTCGCCGCGGATCGGCTGCTGCAGGCGGTTGAGGTCGAAGTGCATGTCCTGCAGGCCATGCGCGATCTCGTGGCCGACGACCATGTCGAGCTGCGACTCGCTGACGTGCGTGCCGATCAGCATCGCCTTCTTCTTGGGCTCGTAGATGCCCATCACGCCGAGCTCGAGCATGTCGAGCAGGATCTGCTCGCCGTCGGCGCCGACCGGCAGCACGCCGAGGCTCGCCTCGATGCGGGTGAACAGCTTGATCTCGGCGGCGGTGTGGTGCTCGTACATCGAGCGCTCGGCGAACGCCCGGACGTCGCTGCGGCTCAGCACCTCGACGGCGACGGCGCCGGTGACCGGGAGGGCGCGCGCCTGGGCGACGGCCTCCATGATCTTGCGCGTCAGCTGCTCGGCGCGCGGCTGGGAGATGCCCTGGGGGACAGGTTGCGCGGCGGGTCCGGGGCTGGCCTTCGGGGCAGGTTCGGCGGCGGCGGGCGCCGCGGCGACGGCGGGGCCGGGCGGCGGGGCGTGACCGCAGGCGAGGACCGACGCGAGGACCGACGGCAGGCCGAGCCCGGACGGGACGGCGGTGGAGAGGTGCCAGGCGCCTCGCGAGGGCCGGCGGCGAGGCGCGATCGTGCGACGCAGCACGAGGGGAAGGGTAGCCGGGGCCGGCGGGCGCCGCTACCCTCCCGCTCCTCCGCCGTGCCGCCGCGACCCGCCCCCGACCCGCTCGACGCCGTGATCGCCGCCCTGCGCGAGCGGAGGCGCGTGCGCCTGGTCGGGGCGGTGGGCGGGTTCCGCGGGCTCGCGCTGGCGGCGGCGGCGAGCCGGGGGGACGGGCCGGTGTTCACGGTGGCGCCGGACGACGCGAGCGCGCGGGCGCTGGCCGCCGACGCGGCGTTCTTCCTCGGGGCGCCGCTGCGCGACGCGAGCGACGGGCCGGTGCTGGTCGTGCCCGAGATCGACGCCTCGCCGTACGCCGACGCGGCCGCGGACCCGCGCGCGGTGGCGCTGCGGCTGGCGGCGCTGTACCGGCTCGTCGACCCGCAGGCCGAGCCGCCGCTGCTCGTGGTGGCGAGCGTGCGCTCGCTGCTGCGGCGGACGATCCCGCCGCCGGAGTTCCTCGGGCTGTGCACGCGCTGGAGCGAGGGCGACGAGCTGCCGCGCGAGGACGCGGTCGCGGCGCTGCAGCGCGCCGGGTACACGCGGGTCGACGTCGTCGAGGACCCGGGGACGTACGCGGTCCGCGGCGGGGTGATCGACGTGTTCGTCGGCTGCTCGCGGTTCCCGGTCCGGCTCGAGTTCTACGGCGACATGATCGAGCGGCTGCGGCTGTTCGACCCCGAGTCGCAGCGCAGCCTGCGGCCGGTCCAGGCGGTCGCGGTCCACCCGGTGCGCGAGACGGTGGCGACGACGCGCGCGCCGCTGCGCCCGCGGGTGCTCGCGCTCGCCGACGCCGCGCTCGCGCCGTCGAGCAAGAGCCGGCAGATCCTCGACAACCTCGACCAGGGGCTCGAGTTCTTCGGCGTCGAGGCGCTGACCCCGATCTTCCACGAGGCGATGGCGCCGCTGTGGGACTACCTGCCGCGCCACACCCGGTGGGTCGTCGAGGAGCCGGACGCGCTGGTCGAGGTCGCCGAGGCGCTGTGGCAGGAGACGACCGAGCAGCACGGGCGCGCGCTCGCGGAGCACTCGGTCGTCGCGCCGCCGGAGCAGTTCCTGGTGCCGGCCGAGGAGCTCGGCCGGCGGCTGCGCCAGGCGCCGGTGGTGCTGACGCGGCTGCTGGTCGAGAGTCCCGAGGGGCAGGTCCCGGAGGACATGTCCGACGAGACCGACCGGCCGGCGCACTGGGTCTCGCTGGCGTCGAACAAGACGCTGCGGACGGCGCTCGAGGCGGCGCGGTCGGACCGCGGCGGCGACGTGCTGCGGCCGCTGGTCGACCGGATCCGCGAGCTGACGCCGGCGCGCGGGGCGGCCGACGGGCTCGGCGAGATGCTGCCGTGGCTGGTGCTGGTGGTCGTGCCCGGGCGCTCGCAGGTCGACCGCCTGGTCGGGGCGCTGCGCGGGCACGGGATCGCGCCCGAGGCGCTGTCTCCGGAGCTGCGGCCGATCGATCTGAAGGCGCCGGACGTCGGCGACACGCGGGTGTGCGTCGCGGTCGGCGAGCTCGGCGAGGGCTTCGAGTACCCGGCGCGGCGGCTGCTGATCCTGTCGGAGCTCGACGTGTTCGGGAAGTCGACCCGGCGCGCGCAGTCGCGGCGGCGGACGGGGCTGGCGAGCCTGTCGCAGCTCGGGGTCGGCGACTACGTGGTCCACCTCGTGCACGGGGTCGGGCGCTACGCGGGGCTCGTGCAATTGCAGCTCGGCGGGGTGGCCGGCGACTACGTGCAGCTCGAGTACGCGGGCGGCGACAAGCTGTACCTGCCGGTCTACCGGATCCACGAGATCGAGCGGTTCGTCGCGGCCGAGGGCAAGCCGCCGAAGCTCGACAAGATGGGCGGCAGCACGTTCCTCGTCAAGGCCGGCAAGGTCAAGGCGGAGGTGCGGCAGATGGCCGAGGAGCTGCTGCAGATCTACGCCCAGCGCGAGGCGCTGGCCGGCTTCGCGGTGCCCGGCCCCGACGGGCGCGACCAGGCGTTCGCCGACAGCTTCCCGTTCCAGGAGACGCCCGACCAGGGGGAGGCGATCGACGCGGTGCAGTCGGACCTCGGCAAGCCGCGGCCGATGGACCGCTTGATCTGCGGCGACGTCGGGTTCGGCAAGACGGAGGTCGCGCTGCGCGCGGCGTTCCGCGTGGCCAAGACCGGCAAGCAGGTCGCCGTGCTCGCGCCGACGACGGTGCTCGTGCAGCAGCACGGGATCACGTTCCGCGAGCGGCTGACGCCGTTCGACCTGCGCGTCGAGGTGCTCAACCGGTTCGGCAGCGAGCGGCACCAGAAGAGGGTCGTCGAGGCGATCCAGGCCGGCGAGGTCGATGTCGTGATCGGCACGCACCGGCTGCTCGGGAAGGACGTGCGGTTCAAGGACCTGGGGCTGCTGGTGATCGACGAGGAGCAGCGGTTCGGGGTCGCGCAGAAGGAGCGCTTCAAGAAGTTCAAGGCGCAGGTCGACGTGCTGACGCTGTCGGCGACGCCGATCCCGCGGACGCTGCACATGTCGCTGCTCGGGCTGCGCGAGATCAGCATGATCCGCACGCCGCCGGTCGACCGCCTCGCGGTGCGGACGTCGATCGTGCGGATCGGCGACGCGGTGATCGAGGAAGGGGTGTCCCGCGAGATCGCGCGCGGCGGGCAGGTGTTCTACGTGGTCCCGAAGATCCTCGGGATCGAGGAGCACGCGCTGCGGATCCGCGAGCTGGTGCCGCACGCGCGGGTGCTGGTCGCCCACGGGCAGATGCCGGAGGAGCTGCTCGAGCGGACGATGCTCGAGTTCGTCGAGCACCGCGCCGACGTGCTGGTGTCGACGACGATCATCGAGAGCGGGCTCGACATCCCGCGCGCGAACACGATGTTCATCGCGCACGCCGAGCAGTTCGGGCTGGCGCAGCTGTACCAGCTCCGCGGGCGGGTCGGGCGCAGCAAGCAGCGGGCGCACTGCTACCTGATGGTGCAGGCGCTCGAGCGACTCTCACCGGACGCGCGCAAGCGGCTCGAGGCGATCCAGCGCCACGCGGAGCTCGGGTCGGGGTTCGGCGTGGCGGTCCACGACCTCGAGATCCGCGGCGCAGGCGAGCTGCTCGGGGCGCGGCAGAGCGGGCAGATCCAGGCGATCGGGTTCGACGCGTACGCGCGGATCCTGCAGGAGGCGGTCGCGGAGCTGCGCGGGGAGCCGATCACGCGCGAGACGGACCCGGAGATCGCGTTCGACGCGCCGGCGTTCCTGCCGGAGGCGTACGTCCGCGACGTCGGGCAGCGGCTCGACCTGTACCGCAGGCTGTCGGGCGCCCGCGACCGCGACCAGGTCGACGAGGTGATGAGCGAGATCATCGACCGCTACGGCGAGGCGCCGCTCGAGGCGGAGCACCTCGGGCTGGTGATGACGTGCAAGACGTACGGGCGGCGGCTCGGGGCGCTGGCGGTCGAGCTGAAGGGGAGCCGGCTGGCGGTCCGCCTCGGACCCGAGACGCCCCTGTCCGGAGAGACAGCCGCGCGCCTGGCGACGACGAGCAAGGGCAAGTACAAGCTGCAGGCCGACCGCGTGGTGATGTCGGTGCCGGAGCCGACCGGGCCGGACCGGCGGACGCAGCTCAAGGTGTGCGTCGCGGCGCTCGGCGAGCTGGTCGGGATCGCGGAGGCGAAGCCCGCGCCGGCGAAGAAGCCGGGGCGCTAGCAGGGTTCATCGGGTGCTCCGCGGTGCTCACGGACGTTGAGTTGCTTCCACAATAACATGGGATGGGCCGAGAGTCGGGTCTGGAGTTGTGGATCCGAGGTGAGGAGGTCTGGCCGTAATTCTCCGCGTTCGTTGAGCAACGTCAGGAACTCGCGCTCCTCGGCGCGGAGCGGGAGGAGTGAGGATGCCAGCGCCCGACAACGGTCGATCAATCGTTGCGTCCAGCCGCGAAGATCGGACTGAGCAGGGGCTAGGTCACGGCGCAGCATGGGAATGAGCTCGGCATGGACGCTCTCGACGGTCGTGGTGAGTCGGTCGACTGTGAGGTCTCGCCAGTCGGTGCGCCTCATGCCTCCATAGGCGACGAAACCGAGCCGCAGGCGTTCGATGTTCAGGTCGCCTCTCTCGAGGAGAGCCCGAAGATCAAATAGATCACGGCTCTTCTCGCGGCTGAAAGCCGCCGCCAGCTTCCCTGCGGCGAGCTCGTACACATCCAAGACGGCGATGGACTCGGCCCGGTGACCGACGACGCTTCGAGAATCCAGGGTCACGGCGGGCCAGAGCGGTACCCGAAGGACGAAGTTCAGGTCGAGCTCGAGTATCCCGGCTTGCCCGGTGCTCCTCGTGTATGGGAGTTCCCACTTGAACCCTTCGGGTTTGTTCCGTGCAACACGGACTCGCAGGTCTTGCCGAGCACAGACGGCGCGGAGCGCCTGCTCGAGCACGGGGCGCTCCTTGAGCATGGTCGTGCGGTCCGTGGCTCCAATGTAGTTGAGGTCGATGTCGACGGAGAGCCGGGGCAGTTCAAAGATGAAGAGGTTGAGCGCTGTCCCGCCCTTCAAGGCCAGGCGGGGGCCGAGGAATGGATGTGCACGCAGGGCGTTCAGGAGGTCGATCAACCGCAGAACCCGTTCGAGAGGTTCCAGGTGGTGTCCGGAGGATGCTGCCAGTGTAGTTAGCTGGGCGTGGGTGAGGTTCATTGAAGCTCCTCCCAGGTCTGGTCCGTGATCTCCAGGGGGACATAGAGGTTCCAGCGAGTCGACAGCGAGCCACCGCGGAGACGGGGATCGAAGTATCTCGGCTGCTGCGGGCGGAGCTTCTCAAGGCGGTGAAGATGATGTTCTTCGACCATGAGGCGCTCGCGGTTGCGCTCCAGGTAGTAACCGACGCGTGCGGCGGTGAGTGCGACTGCGAGGGTGGCCGTGTAGCGGATGACAGCTTCGAGGTCGAAGAACTCGATCATGTCCAGCGAGCGCCAGATCTCCTCCCATCCGCCGCCCAGGTCCGGCCGGTCGAGCACGTCGACGAGGGTCCGCTCGTACGTCGTGACGCGCACCGCGGTCATGCTGCTTCCGTGAAGCTCGTTGAGGATGTGGCCTCCCAGGTCTTCGCGCTCACGCAGCTTGATCGGCGCCTGGATGGGCACGAGCTCCATGTCAGCGAGCTGAAGCGGAGCCTCGCGCCGTCGGGTGAGTACCGGGTAGCGGTGCCAGATCGAGTACGCGCGGCCGCGGAATTGCAGCGCGGAGTGGTAGGCGAGCACCGCGTCCGGCGCGAGCTTGGCGGCGAGCAGGTAGGGATCCAAGGCTCCCTGCGGCGTGGCATACAGGCCGCGCCGGAGCCGGACGATGTGTTGCTGCTCGACGTGGTAGCGGAGGAGGTTCAGGGTAGTCTGTCGGCTGCTCGCTCTCGACGCCGCACGAAACTCGTCGACGGTGAACACGGGGTGAGAGGTGAAGAAGTCGAGCGCCCACACGGTTGAGACGGATTTGGAGAGAAAATACCAATAAAATAGGTATTATTCGAGAAAATTGAAAACGAGCGTGGTGAGCAGATTTCTTATTTACTCGAAAAATACCAATAAAATAGGTATTTTATCGGCGAATACGAAATGACGCGCGCGTTTTGCGCTGCATTGCGTCCGCTGCGCTGCTGCGATGGGCGCTAGAAGCGGCCGGAGAGGCCGAGGTAGTTCGGGCCGAGCTGGGCGCGGACTTTTTTGGGGGCGGGGGCGCGGTCGCGGGTGCGGAGGAGGAGCATCGCGCCGGCGGTGCCGAGCAGGGTGCCGGCGGCGAGCAGGCCAGCGCCGCCCCAGTCGGTGTCGAAGACGAAGCGGCAGTTGCCCTCGGTGTCCTTGTCGGGGCCCTCGCAGCGGCCGCGGTACTCGCGGCCGTCGAGCGCGAGCAGGCCGACGCCGGTGAGCGCGACCGGGAGCCCGGAGAACAACAGGCCCCAGCCGGCGCTGCGCAGCTTCAGCGTCTCGGGCGTGCGGCGCAGGTCGATCTGCAGGCTCTCGCGCAGGCCGGCGACCGCGACGACCTCGCGCTCCTCGGCGACGTATCCTTCGGACATGACCCGAACGACATGTTCGCCCTCGAGCAGGGTGCGCTCCAGCGGGGCGACGCCGACGAGCTGGCCGTCGATGAAGACGAGCGCGCCGGGGGGCCGGGTCGCGACCTCGAGCGCGGGCGGCGGCTTGGCGAGGGCGTCGAGGCGCGCGAGCAGGCGCGCGGCCTGGTCGGCGGTCAGCGCCCGCAGCTCGGCGAGGCCGCACAGCTCGCACACGCGCTCGCTCTCGGCGGCGGTCTCGCGGTTGGCGGCCGCGACGAGCTCGAGGCGGAGGGTGTAGTCGCGGTCGCTGACGGAGACGCGGGTGCGCAGGACGAAGGCGGCGCCGAGCTGTTTTTGCAGGCGCTCGACGCAGGCGGCGTCGTCGCACGGGCCGCCGGCGACGCGGGCGACGTCGGCGGCATCGAGCAGCTGCAGGCGGCCGCGCTCGAGGCCGCCGCGGAGGTCCTGCTCGAGCTGCGGGCCGAGCCGTGGGTCGTCGACGCCGTCGAGGCCGATCGGGGCGATCGCCAGCTTCGGGGCGTCGGCGGCCGGCGGCGTCGGGTCGGCGGGCCGGGCCGGGCCCTCGGGGGCGGGCGCGGCGGCGGTCGGCGCGGTCGGGGCCGCGG
>ERZ1066117.1503-NODE-1503-length-11292-cov-5.881641_pt1 | contig 11292 bp, 5 predicted proteins | sample MGYA00382764_ERZ1066117 | MGnify/ENA primary metagenome ERZ1066117 (study PRJEB33369, sample SAMEA5778347) | biofilm metagenome | biome: Industrial cooling water; feature: Water cooling tower basin; material: Biofilm | place: United Arab Emirates | collected...
ATGCTGCTGCTCCTTGCGGCACAGGGTCTGCTCGATGGTGGCCGGGGCGTTTTTGCACCGTGCGAAAAAGGGATCGTCGCCCTTCTTGCGTTGCAGTCGCGACTCGTGATAATCGGTCGCCTGACTCAGCACCAGCGCCACCTTCGCCTTGCGTCGCTTCGCGTCGATCAAAAACGGCTCCGCGGCGGCCGTGTCGTGGATGGCCTCGAACAGGGCACGATACATTTCGGGGTGATGATAGCTAACGTAGTTTTCGGTGAATCGCTCGGGTGGACCGACCCAGAAGTTATCGATATGAGCCGACCCCGACCCCACAGCAAAGAGCATGTTACGGCGCAGCACCTCGGGCAACTGTCCCGGTGCGTGCGGCATCACATAGAAATGCACCGGCTGGCCGTGCTCACGCGTTGCAGCATGAATCTGGGCAAATTGCCAGGAGATCATGCTGGGCACTTCGGGAATGCTGAAGATGTAATCTTCCGTCCAGAACATCGACATGCCCCGGGCGCGGAAAATGTCCACCCACTGATACACCGGACCGTAGCACAGAGCCAGATGGTGCGGGCTGTAGTTGGCCCCGGTGAGCACGTGGGGGCCGACCGCCTCGCGGGCCGCCTGCGTCATGGCACGAAACGCGCCAAAGCGTTCCTGTTCGTTGAACCGATTGGAGTACCACGCCAGTCGTCCGGGCCTGTCCGTCAGGCTCGGCGACGTGCCTGCAGGGAGGCCCAGTTCCGCCGCCGTCACCTTGTTGGCGACCAGCCAGGCGCGGAACGCCTCGTTCATCTTGGGATCGGCATAGTTGATGCGGCCCAGGCCGATCTCGTCGCCAAAGCTCACGACGCGGGCCTTCTTCTTCTCCTCGGCACTGAGTTTCTTGCCCAGGTCGCGGATGGCCGCCTCGCTGCCGTAGTGGACATGCACCGTGTCAGGGGTCACCTGCGGGTACCTGGCGGGCAGCACGGTGTTGTAGCCCAGCGTGTGCTTGAGATCGCCCACCCACGTCTCGGAGCCGTTGAACGCCCCGTAGAAGCGAATGTGTTTCGGTCTGGTGGGGCTGGCACGACGCCAGGTCTTGCTCGCCTCGATCAGCGCCAACGCGTGCGCCTTGCTCGTCTTCACGGTCGCCCTGGGGTTCCAGGTCACGTCCATCGGCACGATGGCCGCCCCGCTATCGGCGTCGATGGTCACCTCGCCGGCGCTGTCCTTGCCGGCCGGGTCCCGGGCGAACTGAACGCGGAAGCTGGCCGCCCCGGGCACGCTGAGCGTCAGCCCCTCATCGTGGGCCAGTCGGCAGAACGAGCCAATCTCGAACCACGCGCTCCACTGCCCTGCCGGCACGTCGGCCTCGGGAAACGTCTTGGTCGCCCCGCCGTACTGCGGCTGCAGGTGGCCGGCGCGGTTGGCGGTGAGCTTGGCCGGCTTGGCGGCGGTGTTCAGGAAACGGGCATAGAGGCGTGTCGCATCGAGCGCCTCGTTCATGAAGGGCGAGCCAACCGCGTAGGGCTTGAAGCCCCTGTAGGTGTCGCCCGATTCGGTGGTGAGGACCACGAAGTCGATGAACCGCTTGCCCACGGGGATCTTGCCCTCGCCCTTGAGCGTCGTCACGCGGACCGTCGCCGTGCCCCTGGACAATCTGGCCGCCGTTTTGGGGGCCTCGGCGGCATCGTGATCGACGCCCCAGAACCACCACAACTCGTCGCTCTCGCCCGAGAAGCTCCACAGACGAGGCTTGCCATTTTTGCCATAGACGTGCGAGAAGACGACCTTTCCGTTCTGGAGCACCTCGATGCGGTGGGGATACTGGAAGTAAGGGGGTGCCTGGTACTTGCTCCAGACGCGGTAGTCGCCGGCCTCGGGAATGGACAGCGTTGTCTGGGCCACGGCCCCATCACTGGTCGCCGGTGCGCCCAGCAGACCGCCCTGGCTGACCCACATGCCACCGTAGGTGTGGCTGGCGTAGGAGAAATCCTGATGCGTGGCCTTCCAGTCGCCGCGCTGGATTTCAAAGCGTTCGCCCTCGGCGATCAACACCACGGGAGGTGCGGCACAGAGCAAGAATAACGTGGCAAGCATCGGTGGCCCTCAGCGTCCAGGCGGAAGGGCGACGGGTGGGATGTCGCCATGCTATGCACCCAGGCCAGGGACGGCGAGGGGAAACGGCGAGGCTCAGAAACGGTCGCCCACCTTCAGTCCACGGCGATACATGCGAACGAAATCGACGAGCACCTTGAACTCGCGATCGTTGCGGACGAAGCGCAGGTCCGGATCTTCGAGGAAGATATCTGCGCCCCCGTAGTATTCGAGCGCCTGCATCAGATGCCGAAGCGCCTCTTGTTTGTAGCTGGGCTCGCGTTCCGAGAGCAACGCATAGGCGCAGCCGACCCGATAGTGGGTGAACGGGGCGTTGCTGAGGCTAATGGCTCGCTGCGCCTCGCGGACGGCTTCCTTGTCGCGTTTCAGCCGGGCCAGGTAGACGGCACGACAGCAGATTCCGTCGATGTGATCGGGGTGTTCACGGACCAGCCGTTCCAGGGCCTCCAGGGCCACCGCAGTCTGCTGCAAAATCTCCCCCTGGACGTAGATCTGGCCCAGGAGGGGTTCTGGCTCACGGGGGTAGACTTTCTCCAGGGCGCGGAAACGAGCCAGGCCCGCCCGAGGATCGCGATCGACCAGCACATTGGCCTGCGAGATGGCGCTCACCAGATCGCCAGCCGTCCCGTCGACCACCTGCTGTCGATCCGCTCGTGCCCGCCCGTGCTGCCCCAGCCGTTCCAGGACAGCCGCCCGCAGAAAAAACGCCCGGGGCGATTTCTCACCCTTCTCGATCAGTTCATTCAGTTCCGCCAGCGCCTCCTGAGATTTGCCATGGTGATGGCGACTGGCGGCCCGCAACAACCGGGCCTCGGTGAGCTGGGGATCCAGCTTCAGAGCGGTGTCGAGATCGGCCACCGGGTCCTTGCCCTGGAAGTAGGCGACCAGGGCGCGGTTGAAGTAACCCGGTGCAAATCGAGGTTTGAGAGCAATGCAGGTGCTATAGGCGTGGTAGGCTTCGTTGTGCTGGCCCAGGGCATAATTCGATCGCCCCTGAGTAAACCACGCATTCACATCATCAGGATTCGCCTGAAGATAAGGCTTCAATTTCTGCAGGGCCTCGCCATGTTTGCCAGCCGTCTGAAGTTCGACCGCATGCAAATAAGCCATCCGCCCACTGACAAGCAGCTTGCCCCGCAATTGATCCTGAAGCCTATGCAATCGGTGGTGTCGCCGTTCCACCTCGCTGGTCGCACCGGCCTGGGCTGCGGGAGCTTCGCTCCAAGCGACTCCCGGAAGCCCGGCCGTTGCGACGCCCCGGGGAGCCAGCGGTGTGGGTGCGGCCGGGGGTCCCTGCCGCTCGCAGAGGAGGAGGAAGTGCGTCAGTTCACCGACACGCTGTTCCAGTTGTCGCCTCTCCTCGCTGGTCAAAATCGATAGTTCCGGTCGCTCGTTCCAGCGCTCGGACTCAAAGACCCCCAGCTTCTCCAGGGCCAACCGCGCCTCCCGCTGCCCCCGCTCGCGCCAGTTGGCCTGTTCGGCATGGGCGCTCAGGTAGTGCTCGGCCGTGTGGCTCTGCTGCTGGAATTCCCGAAACAACTGCTGCCCCCGGGCGTGCAGTCGCTGATACTCGATCCGCCCCTTGGCCAGGGTCGATTGTGTTCCCATGGCCACCACCCCGAGCGTCAGGAGCGAGACGGCGGCCAGGATCGTGGCGGGCGAAGCCAGACGCGGATTGCGGCGCATCCACTTCCCCAGCCGCTCCGAGAGTGAGGTATTTGCCGCGTAGCGGAGAGGCAGGTCCGCGCGATGGCGTCGAATATCCTCCACCAATTCGCTCGCCGACTGATAGCGCCGGGCTGGATTGGGATGCAGGCAATGCGCCACGATCGAGGCGGTGGCGGCATCGACCTCGGGATTGAACTGCCGCACATCGGGCGGCAATTTCTGCCGCTCCTCCAGCATCTGCTCGACCATCTCATGGATGCTGCCATACGGAGTCAGGTAAGGACGCCGACCAGCGAGCAACTGAAACAGAATCAACCCCAGCGAATACAGATCGCTCCGCCCATCGATCAGCACGTTGGCCTTGCGGTCGCTGAAGCCACGAAGTTGCTCAGGCGACATGTACGGCAGCGTTCCGCCGACCTGTGCCCGCACCATTTCCCCCAGGGGACGAGTGTCGCGTGCCAGGTTGAAGTCCAGGATGAGCGGCATCCCTTCGTCGGTGATCAGGATATTGGCCGGCTTGAGATCCTGGTGTACCAGACCGCGCTCGTGAGCGTGTTGCAAGCCCTCGGCGATGCGGGCGATCGTCAGCAAGATGGCATCGACATATTTCAACGTGGCCAGCGCGTTCAGCGGCGAGTGCGTCGCGACGGGCCGAACGGGTTGGTCGATTGCAGGCTCAACCTCGCTGATGTGCGGCACCGAACGTCGCTTGCTTTTGAGGGTGCTCACCAGATGCTGCCCCGACGAGGGCACCGTCGGCATCGCTCCCAGCGACTGGCACCAGTCGGCCAGGGTCGTCCGCCCAAAAAAAGGCATGCACACCGCTTGCAGGCCGTCGGCCTCGTGCACCGAATACACCGGCATGATGGCCGAATGCTGTAATCGGGCCAGTTTGGCCGGCTCACCCAGGAGGTCGGTGGAGATTTTGAGTGCGACAAAGCGGTCCGCGAGTTCGGCCTGTTCGGCGAGATAAACCTTGCCGACGGCGCCTTCCCCGAGCAGGTCGATCAAACGAAAGTGGAGGAAGGTATCACCAACATTGGGAAGAAGTGTCTGAGCGTGCGCGATGACAGAGGAGTCAGGGAGAGGTGCCTCAGCTGGCGATCCGGCCGAGACCTCGACCGCGATTCGGCGAGTCTGAGAGGATTGGGGCGAGTAAAATGATGGCATGACGGCACCATCCAGGAACCCGGGTCCTGAACCCTGCCCCGACCTGAGGCAGGAAAAATAATCTCGATTTAGAGAGTATCTCTCTCCCAAAATAAGCTAGTTCGCCTTTCTCGGCAAACGAAAATGTTCAATTTGCCAAAAAAAAGGATTAGCCCGGGAGCAAATTCAGGTAGGGCGCGAATGGGGGCGGCGCTTATTCCCCCCAGATTCCCGCCGCAATCGCGCCCCATCCCACGCCCAGGTAGGCCACATACGTCGAAACACGCTCCATCGCCCACGTCGATTCCAGCGCATCCCAGGGCGTCCTGCGGTCTCCAACGAAATCAACCACCAGCGGATCGATCTTCAGATACTGGAAGCCGAGCACCATCCCACTCAGCAACACCGTTGGCACGGCCAGGCTGACTATCCAGAACCGGAGACCGCCCGACCGCACACTCCGCAAAAAGGCGAGCCCGAGCCAAACGACTCCAAGGAAAAGCGTGGCCGAGACCGACACAAGCCGAACCGTGGGCAAATGGGAGAGTTGCTGATCTCGAAGGTTTTGCCATTGCTGAAGGCGTAATCGCTGGGCGGGCGGTAGCGGCCCACCGATTTCCAGCCCATCTCCGCGCCCGTAGATCCACAGGCCTGAGAGCAACCCCGTGACGCAAAGCCACACTCCCAAAACCCAACTCAGCCAGGCCCGGCGTGGTCGTGCCGCTTCGCTCACGAGAGGATGTCCTCACCAAAGGGGACAAGGGACCAGAGAGCCGCCATCAGCCCAGGGGGCGGCAACGCACCCGGCGAAACCCCTGATAGGGATACAATACCAGCAACCTTTAAGATGCCCACAGGCGAACAGGAACCCAGCGCGGTAACGCCTCCGTTTCGTGGAGCGACCAGGAGCATCCGAAGGCCGCTCCCGCAAGCGGATTCACCCTTTCTTCGTTCCGGATACTCGACGGCAGTTTCTTCCGTGAAGCCAGATTAGCCGAGCAGTTGGAGCAATTCGCGGGCGGAGGAGTCGAGTTGCTCGCGGCTGGCTCCCGGAAGGTGAAAGGCCAACACTCGCCGCAGGGCTTCACGAAATTCATTGCGGGCGGCGGCGTATTCGTAATGCAACCAGGCGGCCTCGACCTGCCAGCTCTGGGCGATCTCGCGGATGGGCAGCCCCTCCTGAAAGCGGAGTTGCAACAGTTCGACACGTCGCGCGGGACGCGGATTGCCCTGAGCTTCCTCCTGCCTGGCTCTCTCGGTTTGCTCGCGAGCCGCCTCACGCATCAGCGAGCGGGCCCAGGCCTGATCCATCGCCGCCCCCAGCGAGGCCTCTTCCATCTGGCTTTCCGCCATCCGACTTTCGTCGGGCAATGGTGCATGAGGCCGATGCCGTTCTTCAAAGCGTCGGGCGATGTTTCGCAACACTCCCTGGAAGAACGGCCGAAACCCCTCGGGCGGAGTCTGGCTGGCACGGAGCAACACGCCTTGAGGTTTGAAGCATTCCACGAAGACCTCCTGCAAGGCATCCTCGACCTGATCGCGCAGGGGCGAACGACCCCAGCGCACCTGAAAGTAGGTGCGTGCCAGCGGTTGATAACGCCGCGCGAAATCGGCCCGCGCGGCTCCATCCCCCTGAGCCGCCGCCCCGATGAGTGTCCAGCAGGTGGCCTCGGTGGGCGTCACTTCTTCGGCTCCGCAGGCCCAGGCACGGCAAATTCGGCACGAAGCTGCTGATACTTCTTGACCTCCTCAGGCTTCTTCAAGGCCGTGTAGAGTTCAACGAGCCGATCCAACGCTTCCACGATTCTCGCCTTTGCCGCAACCGGGATGCTCTTTATCTGGGCCTCCATGCCTTCATACCCCTTGAGCAAGAGCGGTTCGGCCTCAGCGTACTTCTTTTGTCCCAGCAGGGCCCCACCGAGGAGCGATTGAGCCAGAGAGGTTCGCCAACTCGTCGGCTGGGCCTTTGTGCGTAGCTCCCATCCCTCTCGGAGAAGAACTTCCGCCTCAGCGAAAGCGGACGCCCGCATCAAACCGCGGCCGGCGTACTCCAGCATGTACGCAGGCACCTCGATCCGTAATCGCTTCAATCGCATGCGCTCGGCCTGGTACTTCCTTAGCAAATCTGCCTTCTTTTGGTTGATACTCAGGAGAATCAGACGATCAAGAGCTTGCACAATATAGGCATATGCGCGAGGCGGCATCTGGGATCGATTCGCCAAGAGTCCCTGATATCCGGTGGTGAGATAGGGCTCGGCCTGCTCCAATTTTCCCTGGATCAGCAGCGCTTCCCCCAACCGCGAGAGCGCGTCGAGGTGGTAGGGGCCGTTCTTCCCGAAACGGGATAGTTCCGCGACCGCCTCCCGCAGGGTCGCTTCTGCCTCCCTGCCCTGACCACGCAATAGCTGGATGTAGCCCAGTTCGCTGCGGTAAACAGACGCCATTTGAGCGACCGAAGGTTCCCTGGAACTGGCAGCCAACTCAACACACCGACGAGCAGCCTTTTCCGCCGCCTCCAGATCCCCGATGGCAATCAAGACTTCGGTGCGTTGGCCCGACACATGCAAGGTGTCGGGGTGTCCCTCGCCCAGGAGTTGAACGAGCGCCTCGCATGCAACTTCAAAATATTTAAGACCTTCATCTTCGCGGTTTTGTCTATAGATCGCCATTCCGAGATTGAAATTCGTCCGGGCCCTCGCCCGCTCGCTGGAGACCTTGGCGTCGGCGGCCATGACCTCGCGAAAGAGAGCTTCCGCCTCGGCATTACGGCCCTGCTCCAGACGGATCAATCCCAGATTGTTCCGCGCGTTTACCACCATGTCGCCGTCCTTGCCCAGCACATGGGGACCGTGTTGCAGAATCTTCTGGCAGTATCGCTCGGCTTCCGAGTAAGCGCCTCTCTCGGAGAGCAAGAGCGACAACTCGTTGTAGGCAACAAAGATGCCCGGTTTGTTGTCGCCCCATCTGCGCTGCATGGCCGGAAGATACCTCCGAAGCACTGCCTCCGCCTCCTGCCGGGCCTTCTCGATGTCCGAATCTCGCAGGACGGTCACCAGGTTCAACACTGCCGTCAACGACTGTTCGGCATCCTCACCGTTCTCTTTTTGAGAGGCGGCGAGCAACTGGCGAAACCGCCGTTCGGCCTCGAGCATCTGCCCCATGTCCTTGTAGAGAATGGCCAGGGTATTCAGGGCGTCTCGCGTTTTGGCATGGGCGGGACCATACCTCTGGTTCAAGCGCTCGATCGCCCCCTCGATCAATTTCTTCGCCTCCCCCGATCGATCCAAGGCCCGCAGGACCAGGGCCAGATCGTTGGTCACCTCCAGGGTGGCCTCCCCGTCCGGCCCCTCGGTCCGCCGCAACAACTCCAACGCCTTGCGCAGGTGAGGCTCGGCCTGCCGGTCCAGGCTCAGCCCGTAGTAGGTCTTGCCCAGGATGGCCCGCACCGCCCCCTCGGCCTCGGGCGCCAGCGTCTCGCCCTCGATCTCCACCGCCGCTCGGTCGAGCAACTCACGCACGGTCAGTTTCTCGCCCACCGGATTTTGGTCGGGATCCGCCTGACCCAGGAGCTTCTTCACCAAGAAATCGGTCACACTCTCGGCTCGCCGGGTGGCCTTGCCCTGGGCCTGGACCGCCTCCAGGGCACGGCGCTCGTTGGCCTCGGCCATCCGCCGTTGTTCGATCGCCTCCTCCCGGGCGATCTCTTTCTCCTTGGCCTCCTGGCGGGCCAACTCCGCCTGCCGCCTGGCCTCGTACAGCCCCCACGTCGTGCCCAGGATCCCGAACACCAACGCCAGGAACACCGACGCCGCCGTCGCCACCTGACCCCGGTGTCGCAGGATAAACTTCTGCACCCGGTACCACCGACCCGGCGGATGCGCCTGCACGGGTTCTCCGCTCAGGTACCGCATCACATCCGCAGCGAAGCCGTTGGCCGTCTCGTAGCGGCGTGAGCGATCTTTCTCCAGAGCCTTCATTACGATCCAGTCCAACTCCTGACGCAACAACCCCGTCAGATTCTTCGGCTCCACTCCCCGGTTGGCCGCGATGCTGGGGAGCGCCTCCGCTGTGCTCAGTTTCGTGCTCGGCCGGGGCGGCTCTTCCTCGCGAACCACCCGCAGCATCTCCAGCAATCCCCGCTTCTCCAGTTCCTTCTTCGAGAACGGCGGGCTGCCCGCAAGCAACTCATACAGCAGCACGCCCAACGAGTAAACATCACTGCGCGTATCGATGTCCAGGTTGTTCAGCGTCGCCTGTTCGGGGCTCATGTAGGTGGGTGTTCCCACCACCGCTCCGAAGCCTGTCTCCAGCGTCCCCTCCGTTAGCGCGCTTCCCATCGCCTTGGCCACACCGAAGTCGATGACCTTGGGGACCGGACGGTCGTCATACAACGCCACCAGGACATTACTCGGCTTGATGTCGCGGTGGATGATCCCCTTCTGGTGCGCATGCTGGATCGCCTGGCACACCGGCACGAACAACTCCAGCCGCTGCCGCGGCGTCAGCTTCCGCGCGTCGCAATACTCCGTGATCGGCACTCCCTTCACCAACTCCATCACAAAGTACGGTCGGCCTTCGTGGAGTCCACCGTCGAGAACCTTGGCAATATTGGGGTGATCCATCATCGCCAGCGCCTGTCGCTCCGCCTCGAATCGCATCAACACGTGCCTGCTGTCCATCCCCGCCTTGATCAGCTTGATGGCCACCTTGCGTTTCACTGGCTCGCTCTGGTAAGCCAGCCACACACTGCCCATGCCACCCTCGCCAATCGCCTCGATTAGCCGATAGCGACCGGCCAGGAGGGTCCCGGCCTCAACCTCGCGAGAGGTCGCGCGGGCCTCCGTTTCGGGTCCGTAGGCCGCTGCCAGAGCCGGGGCAAGGTCTGCCTCGGAAGCCGAGGTCGCGGTCGGTTCCTCAGCCGGAGGAGGGGGAGAAACGGGTTCGTTCGGCGTCATGGGTCGGTCTCCCGAAAAAGGGTTGTCCTCTTTCATCCGCCAAGAGTCGATTTTCGCCAAGAGAAAACCGGAGAATCCCCAAGTGGCGTCGTGGGGGCCGAAGCAGAGAACGCAGTCGCCCATCGCCGTAGACGCTTGCAGCGAACGCTGCTAGGATTACGTTTTCGGACCCATACCCTCTGCCCTACCCGGAACAAGGTAAACCATGGTCGAGCGTCGCAAAGAGTTGGATCAACGCTACAGCCGCAAAAAGAAGATGGCCAAGCTCAAGAAGAAGCTGGCCGCCGCCAAGGACGGAAAAGAACGAGAGACGGTGCTGCTGAAGATCAAGAAAGTGTCGCCGTGGTGGACGGAAGCAAAGCCGGCCTGAGCGTACTGCGCGAGCGGCCTGTTGCCCATCGCGTAACCCACTGCGCGACGATCGGCGAGACGAATCGCGATCCGATACGCTACGGGGTGACTCCCTCTTGCCTAAAATAGCAAAGGCGTCGTTTTCGCTCCGCTGCGGGGCGAAACGGTACGCCGCCCTCTTGCCTGCCGTACGTCTGTGAAGCGAAGGAATCCACTCCGATGGCCTCCGATCCCAACGAGACCCCTTCCCGCTCCGACCGCCGCCGACCGACTCCCGGCCCCGGCGGCATGAACTGGAGTTGGATTTTCCTTCTGCTAGTCTTCCTGGGAGGGGTCATTCTCCTTTCCTCCCTGAATACCCCCCGCGTTCACTGGAGCGATTTCCTCTCCATGCTCCAGAAGGATCAGCTTCAGGAGGTGATCCAGCGCGGCGACTCGTACGAGGCCCTCATCAAGGAAGCCAACCGCGAGGAACTCAAAAAGCAACTCGCCGACCGCTACCCCGCCTCCGGCCGCTTCACCGTCGACCGCATCCTCGGCAACGATCTCGAGTTTCAGCAACTCCTGACTCGAAAAATGAGCGAGGCGAAACTCGAGGTTTCCTCCCGGCCCAACTACAACATTCTCTGGCAGATCGTCATCACGGTCATCCTTCCCGTTGTCCTGATCGTGCTGATCTTTTTTGTCTTCTTGCCGCGCTTCCGCGATCCGCTGGGCGGAGGTTTCCTCAACAACTACATCAAGAGCCCTGCCAAACGCTATGAACGCAGCAAACTCCGCGTGACGTTCGAGGACGTGGCCGGCCTCAAGAATGCCAAGGGCGAATTGCAGGAGATCGTCGAGTTTCTCCGCAGTCCCGAGAAATTCCAGCGTCTGGGAGCGGTCGTTCCCAAGGGGGTGCTTCTCGTCGGTCCCCCGGGCACGGGCAAAACCCTGATCGCGCGGGCCGTTGCCGGCGAGGCGGGCGTTCCCTTCTTCTCCATCAGCGGCTCCGAATTTATCCAAATGTTCGTGGGCGTCGGTGCCAGCCGGGTACGCGACCTGTTTAAGACCGCCAAGGGAAACGCCCCGT
>ERZ1066117.1505-NODE-1505-length-11287-cov-6.636396_pt1 | contig 11287 bp, 10 predicted proteins | sample MGYA00382764_ERZ1066117 | MGnify/ENA primary metagenome ERZ1066117 (study PRJEB33369, sample SAMEA5778347) | biofilm metagenome | biome: Industrial cooling water; feature: Water cooling tower basin; material: Biofilm | place: United Arab Emirates | collected...
CGCTCCAGGATGGTCTCGCCGGCCCAGCGCAGCGCCGCCAGGATGCGCGGCTGCCAGGCGGCCTTCAGCAGCGGGAACTGGCTCGCCTCCCGGGCCAGCTCCTCCTCCGCTATTTGCATCAGCCGGTCGAGACTGCCTCTGCCGCCTTTCACCCAGCGTTCGAGGATCGTGTGGGCGAGCGTGCCGCGCATCGCCGGGGTGGGATCCTGGTCCAGCGGATCCAGCACCTGCAGCTTCAGGATGCGGCGGGCATGAAAGGCAAAGGGATCAGCGACCAGCGTGTCGATCTCGGTGATCGACAGCGCCCGCGGCCGCAGCGACAGCGCCGGATTGGGGGCCGGCGGCTGCGACACGGGCGGGCTGCCGCCGCCATCGATGGCACGGGCGATCCGCACCAGATCATCGCGTCGCTCGATCGTGGCGCCATCGCGTTCAAGGTGCGCCAGCGTGCGCAGCCACAGCCTGGATGGCACCTGCGGGCCGCTGGCATCGCGGCGCGCGCGGGTGATCAGCACACGCGGCGCACTGGCAGCCCGCAGGAAATCAAGCGCGGCGAGCCCCTGCGCCCTTGCGGTGCCAGGCAGGCCAAGCCGGGCGCGGATGATCGGCGCCAGCCAGGGATCAGGCGACGGGCGGCCCGGCCAGGTCGCCTCATTGAGCCCGGCCAGCACCACCAGATCAGCGCGGGTGAGCTGCGCTTCCAGTGGGCCCAGGATGGCGAGGCGCGGATGGCCCAGCCCCGGCACGCGCACCGCCTGGCCGGCCATCAGTGCCGCCAGCAGGGCCGGGGCGTCACTGGCCTCCAGCATGCCGAAATGATCGCCATGGGCCTCGATCTCGGCCACCAGCGCCGCCAGCTGCCGCCCCTCCGGGCCAGCCCAGCCGGCATCGCCGCCCAGCTGCGTGAGGGCATGGCGCAGCGCCGCCATCAGATCGGGCAGGGTGCAGCGCCGGCGGTCACGCAGCCGATCCAGCGGTTCCAGCGCATCGGCAAGCGGCTGCCACCAGCTGGCCATGGCCGGCGGCCGGTCCCGCGCATGATCGGCCAGCCACTGGCTGATGGCGGCGCCGGCGGCTTCCAGGCCGGGCGCTGGCCGCACCCCGCGCAAGGCCCGGTCTGCCAGGCGCACCGCGGCGGCGTGATCGGCATCTTCGGCGCGCACCAGCCCGTGTTTCAGCACTGCCAGCAGCCGGGCCGGCGCGAAATCCTCGGCCATCGCCGTCACCAGCGCCAGCGCCAGCGCGCCCGGCGGGGTGAGCGCCAGCGGTGTGCCGGCGGAACTGTCGATGGCGATGCCCCAGCGCCGGCAATGCGCCGCCACCCGCCGCGCCAGCACCGGATCGGGCGTGATCAGCGCCGCGCGCCGTCCCTCTGTCTCCAATGCCTGGCGCAGGGCCAGCGCCACCACCTGCGCCTCCTCGGCAGCGGTCGCGCATTCGGCCAGCGCCAGGCCCGCGCGGGCTGCGGGCAGCGGCGGCGGCATCGCGCCGGCCGCAGCCGGTGCCAGGGCCGCCAGCAACGCCTCGGCACGCGCCGGCGGGCCATCGATCCGGCCCGTCGCGTCCCAACGGCGCACGTCCGCCCGTTCGAGGCCGAGCCCGGCCAGCAGGCGCTTGAACACCCATTGCGGATGGCCGGGATCATCGCGACTGTCGGGATCATCGCCGGCCAGCCGGATCGCGTCCCAGCGCGCCTGCCCGGCCGGGCTGGAATCATCATCAAGGCCGGGCAGAACGACGAGCCCATTCGGCAGGCGCAGCAGCGCTGCCAGCAGCCGCACCAGCGCCGGCGTAGGATTGGCGATGCCAGCCGCCACCACCAGGCCCTGCGGCGGCTGCGCCTGCCAGCGCGCAATCGTGGCATCGATCAGCGCTGCAAGCCTTGTGGCGCCCTCTTCGCCGCCATGGCCGCGCCGGGCATCGGGCCAGGCGGCGATGATCAGTTCCAGATAGGCCAGCGTGCGCTGCCAGTGATCAGCCAGATCATGGCCCTCGGCAACGGCGCGCAGCGCTTCGGGCGGCACCTCCTCGGCGAGCAGTTGATCGAGCACGTCGCCGAGCGCGTCGCCCAGCCGCAGCCGCTCCACCGCCGCCCGCCCGCTATCGGGCAGGCGCTCGACCAGCCGCGCCAGTTCGAAGCGGCGCAGCAAGGGCGCGACGGCGGGCGGCAGCGGATCGCGGCCCGCCACCAGGCGCTCGAAGCCGCCATCATCGAGATCGCCCACCGGCACCATGCGGGGCAGCAGCAGCCCGCCCGCGCCCTGCTCGCCCACCGTGTCTGGCAGCAGACGCACGAAGGCCTCGGTCAGCGCGGTGACGGCGCGGCGGTTGGGCAGCAGCACCACCGCCCGCGCCAGCGCCAGGGGATCATCGGCACAGCGCGCCAACAGGCCAGCGGCGAGCGCATCGGCAAAGGCGACATGCAGCGGGATGTTGAACAGCGGCGGCGTGCGGCCAAAGGCCGATCCAGCCTGCGCGGTTGCGGCGGCATGCGCAGGAGAATTGGGGGCTGTCGAAGCGGCAGTCACCCGCGCAGCATAAGGCGACGGCGCGGCCTGGTCAGCAGGCTTTTGGTGTCAGGCCGCCGCGCTGCGCTGATAGCGGCTGCGGATCTTTTCCACCGAACGCAGCGCATCTGCTGCCAGTGACAGCATCGCCTGATAGCTGTCGGGCGAGATGGCGAGGAAGCTGCGGCGGCCATCACGCAGGCAGGGGCGGCGCACGATCAGCCCTTCCTTTGTCATGCTGTTGATCCAGCGCAGCGCCGTGGTGCTGGGCACATCGGCGGCGATGCACAGGCTGGTCACGCTGGTCTCGCGCCGCCAATAATGCGCCACGGCCAGATCGAGCAATATGTCCCAGGCCGGCTCCCCCAGCGACAGGCCCTTCAGGTGCCGGGCGCGCAGGCGGCGGATGCGGAACTGGCCTTCCAGGAAGGCGATACAGTCCGCCTCCGCCATGTCGGCGCTGGGGGTGGCCAGAGCCTGCCCCACCAGCCGATCGGCCAGCGCCGCCAGCCCCTGCGCCATGTCCGCCACCTGGCGGGCGATGCTGCCCGCCGGATCGACGCCTGCAGCCGGTGCGGCTGGATCGAAGGGTGCCGCCGGTGCGGCTGGATCGAAGGGCGCCGCCGGAGCGGCTGGATCGAAGGGCGCCGGGCTGGCGGGATGATCTTCGCCCGTGGCTGCGGCGATCCCCGCAAATGGCCCGCCGGCCAGCAGCATGTCCGACAGATGCTGGTCCAGCCGCTGCGCCGGGACCAGCTGCGGCCGGCCCGCCAGCGTGTCCTTCCGCGTGTCTGTGCGCGTCGCGATCTTCATGGCTCCGAACGCCCCCAATTCACTGCCCGGGTTTTCCGGGCCGAAACTGCGCCGTTCTTCGTCCGAACCGATCAATCCATCGGAACAAATGCACGGCCTGCCATCTCTAACAGCCGTTCCAGCCGATGGATGCACAGCGGCTGTTCCAATATGGACAGACCTTCTGCGGAGATATGTTCATTAAGGATATTGTCTGGCGACCAGGCCCAAAGCCGGGGCAAAAACCGGGACTCCGGGGGCGACCCGGTCACACCGTTGGGCAGCCAGGCCAGGCAAAGGCGCGTGCCGGCCGGGGGCGCCGGCCAGCCTGCCGCCTGCGTGTCCAGCGTGAGCACGTGCCAGCCCAGGATCGAGGCCATCAGCGCCACCGGTTCCGCAAGATCGGGCGGCAGGCCGAACAATGCCACCAGCGGTGCGCGCCTGGACCGCGCCGCCGCGATGCGGCTCGCCGTGCTGCCCGAACCTCCATGGCTGCCGATGCCTGCCCGCATGCCGTCCCTCCCGTGCTGTGACAGGAAAGGCCTGTCAGCCGGGGCAACGGCGGCGGCAGCGGCGGCTTGCGGCGGCGCTGCAACCAATTTGGCCGCAACTCAGCCGGCCAGCACGCTCAGATGTTCCAGGGCATGCAATTCGAGCGGCCGCACCAGGCGATCAAGACCGGTGGCCGCCAGCCGCGGCGCCAGCGCTGGATCGCGCGTGGTCACGCGCACAATCTCGCCCACGGGCCGCATGTGCAGCCGCGCCGGCCTTTCCGGCGGTTCGCTGTCCCCGGCCAGCACCCGCCAGCCAAGGATCGCGAACAGCAAAGACACCAGTTCAGTGTCGTGCGGCGACAGCCCGTCGACAGACAGGCAAGGCGCCTCGTCCGCGTCGGCCCTCACCGACGCAGCGATACCGTGCAGAGCCACGATCATTCCCCAAACAGCTTGACCCTTGGGCAGGTGTCGACCGTATGGCCGGCCCGCACAAGTGCGCGACCGATCCGAAACGGAGGAACTGCCTCCATTATGGAGACACCTCCGCTTCCCGACAGGGCGCCGCGGCAGCGTCTCGACAGGCGCCGCCCGCCATGCTTCCATGCGCCATCAGCACACCAGCCCAGGGGGGGACGGATCCCATGTTCAGCCACATCATGGTCGGCGCCAACGACACCGCCGCATCGAAGAGATTCTATGATGCCACCTTTGCCGCCATGGGCATCGGCCCCGGCCACACCGACGACAAGGGCCGCACCTTCTGGATCACGCCCACCGGCATCTTTGCCATCACCGCACCCATCGACGGCAATCCGGCCTGCCATGGCAACGGCAGCACCATCGGCTTTGCCATGGCCAGCCCGGAGATGGCCGATGCCTGGCATGCCGCCGGGGTCGCCAACGGCGGCACCACCTGCGAGGATCCGCCCGGTGTTCGCCAGGGCGGCATGGGCGCGCTCTATCTGGCCTATCTGCGCGATCCCGCCGGCAACAAGCTGTGCGCGCTGCACCGGATGGGCTGATGGCGATGACGCGCATCCTCTTGCTGGCCGCGCTGGCCGCCATTGCCGCCCCTGCCTCGGCGCAGGTGAAGGATCGGCCGGTTCTCACCCTGGATGGCGCGCGCACCCTGATTGCCGCCGCCGAGGCCGAGGCCGTGAAGCGCGGCCTGAAGGTGACGATCACGGTGGTGGACTTCGCCGGCGTGCCGATCGCCATGGCGCGCATGGACGATGCCAGCCTGGTGGGCGCCGAGATCGCGCTGGCCAAGGCGCGCACCGCCGCCGGCTTCAACAACAACACCGGCCTTTATGAGCAGCGCCTGCAGAAGGAAGGCCAGACGCGGCTGCTCACCCTGCCGGTGGTGGCGTCGGACGGCGGCTATCCGATCAAGGTGGGCGGCCGCACCGCCGGCGCGGTTGGCGTGTCGGGCGCCACCAGTGAGGAGGACGGGCTGATCGCCAAGGCCGGCGTCGCGGCGGTGGAAGCGGCGCTGGCCGCGAAGAAATAACCGGGTGGCGCCAGCGGTTGCCCGCCGCCTCTTGCCGCTGGGGGCATCACCGGGCTATTGAGGCGCCTCACAGAGCACAGGAGAGACCACCATACCACCGCCCCCTCGCCGTTTCATGAGCACGCCGGCCCCGATTTCCGGCCCGCTCTATGATGAATTCATCAAGTCCCCCAAGGTCCGCGTGATCGATCAGGACGGGGAGAATCTGGGCGTTCTCTACACCCGCGAGGCCATCGCCATGGCCCAGGAAGCGGGCCTGAACCTGGTGGAAGTCTCCCCCGGCGCCGATCCGCCGGTGTGCAAGATCCTCGATGTCGGCAAGTTCAAGTACGAGGCGCAGAAAAAGGCCGCTGCCGCCCGCAAGAACCAGAAGACGCAGGAGATCAAGGAGATCAAGATGCGTCCGAACATCGACGAGCATGATTATCAGACCAAGATGAAGGCCGTCCAGCGCTTCCTGGAGGAAGGCGACAAGGTGAAGCTCACCCTGCGTTTCCGTGGCCGCGAACTGAGCCACGGCGAGCTTGGCCTGAAGCTGCTCGAGCGCGTGCGCGACGAGACCGCCGAGCTGGCCAAGGTGGAACAGCTGCCCCGCCTCGAAGGCCGCCAGATGCTGATGGTGATCGCGCCGAAATAGGCTGCGGATTGCCCTGAAACAAAGCGCGCCGCCGGCTCACCCCGGCGGCGTTTGCTTTTCGCCCGCCACGCCGCTAACCCGCCGCCATGTCGTTCTTTGCCCCGACCCTTGAAGGCACCAAGCCCGAACAATATGCCCAGCTCGGCGAGCAGCTGGCCGCCCTGATCGGCGACGAGCGCGATTTCACCGCCAACATGGCCAACATGGCGGCGCTGATCTTCCACCAGCTGCCTGATCTGAACTGGGCGGGCTTCTACCTGATGAAGGGTGGCGAGCTGGTGCTGGGGCCGTTCCAGGGCAAGCCGGCCTGCATCCGCATTGCGCTGGGCAAGGGTGTGTGCGGCACGGCGGCGGCGACCCGCGAAACCCAGGTCGTCCCCGATGTCCATGCCTTCCCCGGTCACATCGCCTGCGATGCCGACAGCCGGTCGGAGATCGTGGTGCCACTGATCGCCGATGGCGTGCTGGTGGGCGTGCTCGATCTGGACAGCCCGAAACCCGGCCGCTTCGACGAAGCCGACCGGGCCGGGCTGGAAGCGGCAGCGCAACGACTGCTTGCCGCTTCGCGCCTCAGCTAGCGTTCACGACGCCGGCCAAAGGGGGCCGACCGGCGGGCGGGCGCTGCCTCACTTCTCCAGCTTCACGATCACTTCGCGGCTGATGTCGGCCTGCGCCTGTTCCAGGCCCTTCAGGGCACGGGCGCGCTCCTTGTCCGACAGCCATTTGGCATCGTTGATCGCCTTGCGCGCCGTCGCCATCGCCTCGCGCACTTCCTTCTGGATGTCGCGGCCGCAGGTGGCGAGCTGGGCGATGTCGGCATCGGCAGGCAGCTTCACGCCGTCCTTCTCGCAGCGGGCGCGCATGTCGGCGCGCACGGCGGCCATATGGGCCTGCGCATCCCTGGCGGCGGCAGCGGCTTCGGCGGCATGAGCACCGGCAGCGGCGTGGGCACCGGCAGCATGCCGGCGGACCATCACCATCCGGCGGCCATCGGCGGTTTCGGTCACCTGCACGTCATCAGCGGCGTCCAGGCCCTCGGCCAGCGCCAGTTCCTGGTCCTTCACATCGACATTGGTAACAGCGCCATCCTTGACGATCACCTTCACGATGGGCCGTTCACCGGCCTTCCCCGGCGCGCCCTTGCCAGGTTCGCCGTGACGAAAGACCATCACCTTCTCCACCCTGGGCCCGGCGGGCGCGGCTGGAGCAGCAGGCGCAGCAGGCGGCGCTGGCGGAACGGGCGGCACCGGCGGAGCGGGCGGCGCTCCAGACGCAGTGGCGGCCAACGCGGCGGTGGCGATCCCGGCCAGCAGCAGGCCACCGGCGATGCGGCGGGCCGGGCCGAACTTGCGATCCTTCATCATGGCAAAGCGTTCCTTCAGCTGGTTCTTGTGGTTCATGGCGCAGGCGGCCACCGGCGTGGCGACCACCGCAGATTTCAGCACGGCGCCGGCATAGGCGGCCCGCGTCTCGCCATCGCTGCCGGCCAGCACGCTGGCATCGCAGGCCAGCTCCTGATCGGCGCGAAAGGCGCGCCAGGCGGCATGGGCGATCGGGTTCCACCAGTGCGCCGCCAGCACCGCCAGGCCCACCAGATTGGCGGCAAGATCGCGCCGGTCATGGTGAGCGCCCTCGTGCAGCAGTGCGAGCCGGCGTTCAGCGGCGGAATAGCGGGACATGAAGTCCGCCGGCAGCAGGATGCGCCGCCGCCAGATGCCGGCGGCCATCGGGCCCGGCACCGCTGGCGAGACGATCACCTCGACATCGCCGACCATGGTCAGCCGCTCACCACCCGCCACGGCGCCGGCGATGAAGCGTGTGTGGCGGCGCCACTGCACGGCGATGAACACGGCGGCACCCACCGCCCACAGGCAGAGCAGCAGCGCCGGCCAGTCCGGAACGAGGCCCACCTCGCCCATCTGGAGGCTGGCCGGCGGCAGCGGCTCGGCGTAGCGCGCAGCATCAACCGGCGGCATCAATGCCAGCGCCACATCGCCCTCGGGGCTCGCCTGCGCCACCGGCACATAGAGCGGGGTCCAGCCCGGAATCGCCGGCAGCAGCATGCGCAGGGCGGGCAATGCCCACAGCGCATAGGCGGCATGGGCACCCCACAGCCGCGCCACCGGGCGGCGGATCGCCAGCACCAGCAGCATCAGCAGCGTGGCGCCGATCAGCGCTTCGGTGAACCAGTCCATCATGACTTCAGCTCCCGGATCAGGGCTTCCAGTTCGGCGATGTCTGCGGCCGACAGGTCGCCGCGCTCGGCAAGGTGGGCGACCAGCGGCGCCGGGCGGCCGCCGAACAGGCGGTCCACCAGCCGCCGCGATTCCCCGGCCACCACGTCGGCGCGTTCAACGGCCGGCGCATAGAGATAGCGGCGGCCGTCCTCGGTGGTAGACAATGCGCCCTTGGCGGCCAGGCGGGAAAGCAGGGTCTTCACCGTGGGCAGGCTCCAGCCGGTGCCGGTGAGCGCCTGTGCCACGTCCTGCGCGGTGCGCGGGCTCTGTTCCCACAGCACCTCCATCACCTGCCATTCGGCTTCACTGATGCGTTCCGTCATGCCGCGTCCGATTCGATTACATCTGTAGACAAAGTATCGACTACATCCGTAGTCGTCAAGGAGCGTTTTATGCGGGCGATACAGTTGCTTGCTGTTGACCCGGCCCGGCGTGCATGGCAGTTGCCGCTCACCTGAGCGGGTATGATGTAATGGTAGCCTGTCAGCTTCCCAAGCTGAACGCGCGGGTTCGATTCCCGCTACCCGCTCCATCGCAGCCGGGCGCGTGACCAGCGCGCAGCGCTGGCCACCGGCTCCGGCAAGATCGGCCGGCGACCAAAAAAGGCGGCACCCGAGCCGCCTTTTTCGTGTGTCGTCCGACGGCGTGGCTTTGCCACGGCGTCCGCGCCTCCCCCTATTCATCCCCCAACCGTGTCCGCCGCGCCACACCCGCAGCGCGCCCGCCACCCGTGCGCGATTTGCGTATGTTACACTTTTGTATCCTTCAAGCATGACTGGAGTCACAGAGAGGAAACAAAAATCAAGAACAAGAAAAAAGGCGTGATCAGCCTTGGGGCGGAGCTTTGTTCAAACAGAAAGGACTCCCCCCGATGCCGTTCTTCAAGTCTCCGATTCGGTCCCTGTTGCTCGTTGCTTCTGCCGCCGTGGGGCTGATCGCCGCACCCGCGAGCGCACGTGATGCCAGCTACACCGTGACCATGAACCAGGACAGTTTCTTCGGCTTCAACCCGTCGTTCAACGGCCTGGTGCCGGCGGGCGACAATGTCGATTTCAGCTTCTATGGCACCTTCTGGACGCGCCCGGCGTTCGGCCTCGGCGGTTCGGGCGGCAGCCTGTGGACAGAGTTCGGCGTGGGCGCCAATTTCCACCTGGCCGATGGCAAGCTGAAGGTGAAGCCGCAGATCGGCATCACCAATGGTTCGCTGCTGTCGGGCGGCGCCGCCGGCGGCACCGGCCCGGCCTTCGCCGATGGCATCGTGCCCAGCCTGACCATCAACTATGCCGATGATTCGTTCGAAGCGGAATATTATGGCGGCTATTATGCCGCGCTCCGGAACCGCAACAGCACCGGCGGCCTGGACTTCCTGCACACCTGGGTGAACATCGGCTACAAGGCGTCGAGCACCGTGTCGTTCGGCCCGCATTACGAGCTGCTGTCGAACACCCGCAACCCGGTGGCCGGCGCCAGCAAGACCTATGAATGGCTGGGTGCCTATGTGCAGTTCGCACTGCCCAAGGGCTTCTTCGCCCGCTTCACCGCCGGCGCCGATCTGGACAAGGACAATGCCGGCGACTTCTACAAGATGAGCATCGGCATGAGCTTCTGATCGGCGCGATCAGGCATGACCTTTAGGGGCGTCCGGGCAGCCGGGCGCCCCCTTTCTCATTCCGCCGCCTCGCTGAGCGGCGGCAGGTTATGCCCCAGCAGGCGGAGCAGTTCGGCGGCGGCTTCCACGATGTTGGTGCCGGGGCCAAAGATGGCCACCGTGCCGGCCTTCTGCAGGAATTCGTAATCCTGCGCCGGGATCACGCCGCCGGCGATCACCTTGATGTCCGGGCGGCCGGCGGCCTTCAGTTCGTCGATCAGCGCCGGCACCAGCGTCTTGTGGCCGGCGGCGAGCGACGAGGCGGCGACGAGATCGACATCGAGCTTCAAGGCCAGTTCGCGTGCTTCCTCCGGCGTCTGGAACAGCGGGCCCACCGTGGCATCGAAGCCAAGATCGGCGAGCGCGGTGCCCACCACCTTGGCGCCGCGATCATGCCCGTCCTGGCCCATCTTGACGATCAGCACGCGGGGCTTGCGGCCGGTGCGGCGCTCGAACGCCTCAACGCCATCGGCGACGCGGGCATAGGCGGGATCGGCCTTGTAGGCATCGGCATAGACGCCCTTCACCATCTTCACCACGGCAGCATGGCGGCCGAACACGTCCTCCATGGCGGCGCTGATCTCACCCAGCGTGCAGCGGGCGCGGGCGCACTCGATGGCCAGTGCCAGCAGGTTTGCGTTGCCGCGTGCGCCGTCGCGCAGGGCGTTGAGCGTTGCCTCGACCCGCGCCGGATCACGCGCCGCCTTCACCTGTTCGATGCGGGCGATCTGGCTGGCGCGGACGGCGACATTGTCCACATCCAGCACCGGCACCTCGTCGGTGGACGAGGGCCGGTACTTGTTGACGCCGACAATGACCGTCTCGCCCATGTCGATGCCGGCCTGCTTGGCGGCGGCGGCCTTCTCGATCTCCAACTTGGGCAGGCCGCTTTCCACGGCCTTGGTCATGCCGCCCATCGCCTCGATCTCGTCGATGATGGCCTGGGCGCCATCGACCAGCTGCCTGGTCAGCGCCTCGACATAATAGCTGCCGCCCAGCGGATCGACGACCTTGGTGATGCCGGCCTCTTCCTGCAGCACCAGCTGGGTGTTGCGGGCGATGCGGGCGGAGAAATCGGTGGGCAGCGCGATGGCTTCATCCAGCGCGTTGGTGTGCAGCGACTGGGTGCCGCCCAGCGCGGCGGCGAGCGCCTCGATCGTGGTTCGGATGACGTTGTTGTAGGGGTCCTGCTCCTGCAGGGACACACCGGACGTCTGGCAGTGGGTGCGCAGCATCAGGCTGCGCGGGTCCTTGGCGCCGAAGTTCGTCATGATCCGCGACCACAGCGTGCGGGCGGCGCGCAGCTTGGCGACTTCCATGAAGAAGTTCATGCCGATGGCGAAAAAGAAGCTCAGCCGGCCGGCAAATTCATCGACATCCAGGCCCTGCTTCTGGGCGGCGCGCACATATTCCATGCCGTCGGCCAGCGTGTAGGCCAGTTCCTGCAACGCCGTCGCCC
>ERZ1066117.1508-NODE-1508-length-11250-cov-5.808486_pt1 | contig 11250 bp, 8 predicted proteins | sample MGYA00382764_ERZ1066117 | MGnify/ENA primary metagenome ERZ1066117 (study PRJEB33369, sample SAMEA5778347) | biofilm metagenome | biome: Industrial cooling water; feature: Water cooling tower basin; material: Biofilm | place: United Arab Emirates | collected...
GTGGTCACCCGGCAACTCAGAAGGCCATCCTTTGCCGCCCAGATCGGCTCCATCTTGTCGCCGTTTTTGAAGCTGGACGCCCCTTCGATCACCCAGCCGTTGAGGCTTTTGCCATCAAAGGGGCTCTCTGTGGCCGGCTCGGAATGCAGGGGCAGAACCCAGAGGCAGACGAGCAACACGAGAAGCGAGATCCGACGCATGGGATCAACCTCCGAACGAATCGTTATCGCGGTGCGTGTTACTCTATCAGTCCGTCGGGTCCCTGGCCTGCCTGGCGGCATCAGGTCGTTATTTCGGAGCGCCGGCATCGACGAAGTCGTACACCTTGAGCTTCTCGATATCGAACGACTTGCCCCACTTCTTGACGAACTCGACGTGGATGGGGTCTTCCAGGTACGCCTTCAGTCCCGCGAAGTCGTCCACCAGGATGATCATGCCCACGTCATAGCCCGTCTGCGTGATCGGCTCGGCCTTCTCCTTCGTGGGTCGGCCTACCATCACCTTGCGCACCGACTTGATCTTGCTCAGCATCTTGCGGCAGTCGGCGATCACCTCGTCCACCTTCTCGCCCCCCTTTCCTTCGGGGGTGTCCTTCTTCAGGGTGAATATAACCGCGTGTACCAGCATCCCCTTCTTCTCCTCCGCGCGCGCCAACGGCACCACGGCCAACAGCAGCAGACTCGCCAGAATCGTTCGCATGATCGGTCACTCCAAACAAAGCGGTGAAAAACAACGACGACGGTTCCTGGCGTCTATCGTAGGATAGGACGCATGGGAGAGAAGCGAATTCCGTGGTGGCCGATCCTCAAGATGGTGCTGGGCGTCGCGATCGTGGCGCTGGTGGCCTGGCAATTCACGCGCGACCTGCAGCGCCTGCCCCCGCGTACCGAGCCGATCCGCTACGGCTGGTTGGCCCTGTCGGCGGTGCTGTATCTGGCCGGTCTGGGCCTGTCGGGTGTGTTCTGGTTGCGTCTCTTAGGCCACATGAACGCCGCTCCGCCGTGGTGGCAGGGGATGCGGGCGTACTTCGTCTCGCAAATGGGCAAGTACGCCCCGGGCAAGGCGCTGGCCCTGGTGATGCGCGTCGCCATGGTTCACGGCCCCGCGACGCCACGTGCCACCGCCGCCCTGGCCGCCTTCTACGAGGTGCTGACCACCATGGCCGTCGGGGTGCTGCTGGCGTTGCCCCTGATCGCCTGGGTGCATCCCGTCGAGGCACAGGGGCTCGACTGGTCGGCGCTGCTGCGACTGGATCCCTCGGCCGAGCACGATCCCACGCGCGGCGAGGTGGCGCTTTTGACTCTGGCGTTGCTGGGGGTGACCGCCCTGCCCCTGACGCCGTGGCTATTCAACCGCATGGCACGCGGGGTGACTCGTCCCTTTGGGATGGCGACCCCGCCCGCGGTTACCTATCGCTATCTGGGAGAGGGAGTGTTGCTGCTCGCGCCGTGCTGGGTGCTGTTTGGCCTGGCGCTGGCGTGCGGGTGTGCGGCGTTACCCGAGATTTCTTTACCCTGGACGATTGAGAATCTGGCACGATTGATGCTGATCATGGCCGTAGCCTATGTCGGTGGGTTCGTGGTCCCCGCGCCGGGAGGTCTGGGAGGACGCGAGTACCTGCTCCTGTTGCTCCTCTTGCCCCTCCTGGAAGGCGAACGGCCCACGGCGTCGCTGGTGGTTCTGTTGCTCCGCCTCGCCTGGACGCTTGGCGAAGTGATCCTGGCTGGATGCCTGTATCTCGTTCCGGTTCCCCAACCCCAACCCACAGGGGGCGCAACGTGATTTCTGCCGTCATCCCAGTCTTCAACGAGAAAGACAGCCTGCTGGCCCTGCACGCCGAACTCGTCGCCGTCGGTTCTCAGACCGGCCTGGCGCTGGAGATCGTCTTTGTCGACGACGGCAGTACCGACGGTTCCTGGGCCATCATCGCCGATCTGGCCGCCCGCTACGACAACGTGCGCGGCATTCGCTTTCGCCGCAACTTTGGCAAGGCGGCCGCGCTTAGCGCGGGGTTTCAGGCGGCACGAGGCGACTATGTCATCACACTCGACGCCGACCTGCAGGACGACCCGGCCGAAATTCCACGCTTTCTCACCGCGCTGGAGCAGCGCGACAAGGAGGGCATCCCGCTCGATGTCATCTCCGGCTGGAAACGCGTCCGTCGCGATCCGTGGCACAAGGTCTTCCCCAGTCGCGTCTTCAACCGCATGGTCAGTTGGCTCACCGGCGTGCCCCTGCACGACCACAACTGCGGCATGAAGGCCTACCGGGCCGAGGTCGTCCGCGAGGTCAAACTCTATGGCGAGTTGCACCGCTTCATCCCCGTGCTGGCCGCCGCTCGGGGTTTCCGCGTGGGCGAGATCGAGATCAACCACCGCCCCCGAAAGTTCGGCCACTCGAAGTACGGCCTGCGCCGCTTCGTCAAGGGGTTCCTCGACCTGCTCACGGTCAAGTTCCTCACCGCATTCGGGCAACGGCCAACGCACATGCTGCGCACCATCGGCCTGTTCAGCTTTCTCCTGGGCAACGCGGGGCTGCTGTACCTGGCGATCACCTGGGCGATCAATCTGGCCTATGGACATCTTCCCGAGGCGGATCGCCCCTTTGAGCCGTTGCACAAGCGAGCGCTGATGCCCTACTCGATCGCGGCGATGCTGCTGGGCGCTCAGCTGATGAGTCTGGGCTTCGTCGCCGAGATGCTGACGGCACTGCTGACGCGGAACGAGGACATCTACAGCGTCCGCGAGACGACGCCAGCCCACGAGAAGCAACCGACGCCCTCACCCGAAGGGATCGCCCCGACCCTGCCCACGCCCGTGGTTCTGGCCCCCATCCCTCAGGCCCCTAACGCAGGCACCCCATGACACCACCCCTCGCGGATCGCTCCGTCGTTGGTCTGTTGATCGCCGTGGCCCTGGGACTCGGCCTGGGACGCATCATCGGATCGGAATATCTTTACGAACCGAGCGTTCACCGACCCGATGGTAGCAGCATCCCGCGACCCAAATGGGCCAGCCCCAAACCCGAAGGGCAGCCGACGTTCGGCAGCAACGATCGCTCACGCTGGGCCGCCATCCGTGCCCTGGTGGACGAAGGCACCTTTGTCATCGGCCGGCGTGCGAAGTATGAAGATCCCAAGACCGATGCGGGCATCGTCTTTCAGGATGGCTTCCAGACGGTGGATAAGATCCTGCACCCCGAGCGGTTGGAGTTCTACTCCACCAAGCCGCCCCTGCTCACTGTCCTGGCCGCCGGGCAGTGCTGGGTGCTGAAAAAGACCTTCGGTTGGCGCGTCGCCGAGGATCGCTGGCTGGTGGTGCGTAGCGTGCTCATCACGTTCAACCTCCTGCCGTTCGCCCTCTATCTCTGGCTGCTGGCCGATCTGGCGATGCGTCTGCGTGCCGGGCCGTTCGCCACGTATTTTGTCGTGGTCGCCGCCGCCTTCGGCGGCATGGTCTGGCCCTTCCTCGTCACCTTCACCAATCACATCCCCGCGACGGCGGCCACCCTGCTCGCCGTGTGGTGCGTTGCCCGCATCGCGCTGGAGAATGCCGCCCCGCGATGGCTATTCGCCGTCGCGGGACTGGCCGCCGGATTTGCCTTCACCTGCGAGTTGCCCGCCCTGTCGCTGCTGGCCCTGCTGGGGGCCTACCTGCTGTGGCAATCGCCGCGCTGGGCGCTGCTGCTCTATGTGCCGTTCGCCCTCGTCGCTCCGGTCGCCCAGACGGCGCTGGATTATGTGCAACTCGGCCAGTGGACGCCCACCTACGCCCTGTTTGGCAGCGAGTGGTACAACTACCCCGGCAGCCACTGGCTGCCCGAGGGGCAGACGAAGCCGGGCATCGACTACGCCCGTCGCAATGGCGAGACACGGGCCATGTACGCCCTGCATCTGTTGATCGGCCATCATGGCTGGTTTTCGCTCATGCCCGTGTGGTTGCTCAGTCTGCCGGGCATGGTGCTGGCGACGCTGGCACTCCGCGACGAACGCCTTGAACGGCGAACGTGGGCGAGTTTGACGGTCGCAGCCCTGGTTCTCAGTGTGGTCGTGATCGGCTTTTACCTGTTCAAGAGCGACAATTACGGCGGCTGGACCAACGGCCCACGCTGGCTCATGTGGCTGTCGCCGTTGTGGTTGCTGGCGATGCTACCGGTGGTGAACTGGCTGAGTGAACGGCGCTGGGGAGTGGTGCTGGCGCTGGTGCCGCTGGCGGGCTCGCTGATGGCGATGAACTACCAGTCGTGGAATCCGTGGCGGCATCCGTGGATCTACAACTGGCTGGAGTGGCAGGGCTGGCCGGGCTACTGAGGCAAGTGGCGAGGCGGAAGTGGCGTTCAGATAAATGGCGTTGATTTTCCGGGCAAGGCTCCTTTACCATGCCCCTCGTCAACGAACTGGTTTTGGGCGAACGCACTCGTAACGTATGCAACGATGAGATTCGCTCCTGAGTTACACCCTGGACGTGGCTACAGCAATGCCACTTCGGTCCTTTAGGAGCCGCACGCAATGAAGCGAATGACAGCCAACAGCGCACTGCTCGTGCTACTGGGGATGATGATCAGCACAGGCTCGGCTCGGGCCGACCTGATCCCCTGGATGTACAACTGGTCCAGCGCCCCCAAGATGGTGATGGCCGACGCTCCCGGGACGGGGTACATCACCCTGACCGATGAGCCCGACCGGATGGCCGTGGGGAATAGCGATATCGTGGCCACGAATCTACAGGCATTTAGCACGGCGACCTCGGCGATGCCGGACCGCTTTACGAACAGCCCCTACAGCCTGGGGTTGAAGCTGTACGATCTGGAGTCGGGCCAGAGCACGACGGTGACGTTCACGGGCATTCTCAACGGCAAACTGACGTCGGAAAGCTCGAACATCCGCAACACATTCACGGGTATCACGACCCACTCGGTGCTTTTGGGCAACAATCGCTACACAGCGACAATCACGAGTTACACGCCGCCAGGGCCCCCTGGAGCGGCGAACCCGGGTGCGATTGGTGCGACGGCGACGGTGAGTGTGGAGGCGATCATTCCCGAGATACCGGAACCGGGCACCCTGACGCTGGTGGGCCTGGGAGCGGGGCTAATGGGATGGTATCGCTGGCGACAGTGGAAGGGATCGAGTGCGCGGTAGATTGGCGTCCGATACCTGGGCGTAGCGCCGGAGAAGTTTGTGCGGTGAGGTCGGGAGCGGGAGTTTCACGGAATCTTCTCGCTCCCCCTAGACAATTCCTCACACATTCCTCTATGATGTCGGGTATAGAATGTAATCAGGCATCGGCCCCTGAAGATACCGGCCTGTCCCAACCGATGGGAGAGAAAACGGTAACGGTCGAATGAGACACACCATGCTCTGGATGAATCTTCCAGCACTTTGTTTTTGGGGTACGGGGGAGTAACCAACCGGTCGGGTTGGCGAATCTCCTCTCTTCTCGCTTTTATTGCCCACGGCTAGCGTTTCCGTCCGGGCTTTCTCGCTTCCCCTTTTTCTTTCGATCCCCTGTACCGTCCCTGGACAAACACGGTGTTTGCCCCTTGGCACGGTCGTTTCCCTGGCACAGGAGTTGAGCCGAGGTTGAATCCCGGCCCCCTTACCATGCTGCAGAATCTACGCAACATCGGAATCATCGCGCACGTGGACGCTGGCAAAACCACCACGACCGAGCGCCTCCTTTATTACAGCGGTTCCAAGCACAAGGTCGGCGACGTCGATACCGGCGACACCACCACCGACTTCGACCCGCTCGAAAAGGCCAAGGGGATCACGATTAACTCGGCAGCCGTCACCATCGAGTGGGACGGCAACCACATCACCATCATCGACACGCCCGGCCACGTCGACTTCACCGCTGAGGTCGAACGCAGCCTTCGCGTGCTCGATGGCGCTGTCGGCGTCTTTTGTGCCGTCGGCGGCGTCGAGGTGCAGTCCGAGAAGGTCTGGTTCCAGGCCAATTCCTACAAAGTGCCGCGTATGGCCTACGTCAACAAGCTCGACCGCATGGGCGCCGACTTCGTGGGCTGCATCGAACAGATGAAGCAGAAGTTGCGCGTCAACCCGGCGATCGTGGCCATCCCCGTGGGTCTGAGCAGTGAGTTCAAGGGCATCATCGACCTGATCGAGATGAAGTTCATCTTGCGCGATCTCACCGACAAGTCGAACAAGGCGTTCGACCTCGTTGAGATTCCCGACTCCCACAAGGAGGAGGCGGCGATGTATCGTGCGCAACTGCTCGATACGCTGTCGATGGTCGACGACCAGATCATGGAATTGATGATGGAGGAGAAGGAAGTCCCCATCCCCATGATCCGCGCCGCGCTGCGCAAGGGCACCCTGGAGGGCAAGTTCACCCCCATCTTCTGCGGTAGCAGCAAGATGTTCCACGGCCCGCAGCTGTTGCTCGACGGCATCGTGTCGTACCTGCCCTGCCCCAGCGACCGTCCTGCGGTCGAAGGCGGCGTCCCGAAGTCCAAGGAGCGCGTCCTCCGCAAGCCTGAGAAGTCTGACCCCTTCTCGGGTCTGGCTTTCAAGACCGTCACCGAGCCGACGGGCGACCTCGTCTACACCCGCATCTACTCCGGTGAGTTGCGGCCCAAGGACGAGATCCTGAACACGGCCACGGGCAAGACGGAGCGCATCGCGCGCATCTTGCGCATGATGGGCGACAAGCGCGAGGCGCTGGAAGTGGCCGGCCCGGGCGAGATCGTGGCGGTGATTGGTCTGAAGAACACCTACACGGGTCACACCCTGTGTTCGGTGGATCATCCGATCATCCTCGAGGAGATCAAGTTCCCCGAGCCGGTTATCGCGCAGGCGATCATTCCGGACAAGACCACGGACGAAACCAAGCTGGCCGACGGCCTGGCCAAGCTGGTGCGAGACGACCCGACGCTGAAGTTCAAGACGGACCCCGAGACGAAGCAACTCATCCTTTCGGGTATGGGCGAACTTCACCTCGAAGTCTCCGTCGACAAGCTCCAGCGCAACCCAGGCGTCAAGGTCACGACCGGCAAGCCGATGGTGGCCTACCGCCAAACCATCAGCAAGCGGGTCGAGATCGAGACGCGCTACATCAAGCAGACCGGCGGTAGCGGTAAGTTCGCGGTCATCTACTGCGAATTCGAACCGCTCACCAAGGAACAGGTTGAGGAATGGCGCACGAAGATGGAGGAGTTGGGCAAGAAGCCTGACCCCAACAACATCTACTTCGTCGACAAGATCATCGGCGGCGTGGTGCCTCGCGAGTTCATCCCCAGCGTTGAGGAAGGTTTCCGCAACAGCTGCGTCAAGGGGGCCAAGTACGGCTTCCCCTGCGTCGACATGGTCTGCACTCTGTCCGACGGTAAGTATCACGACGTCGACAGTTCGCAGGATGCCTTCCGTCTGGCGGCTCAGGAGTGTACCCGTGATGCTCAGGCCAAGGCCGGCATCACCTTGCTGGAACCGATCATGAAGGTCATGATCGTCGCTCCGGAAAAGTACCAGGGCACCCTGGCTGGCGACGTGAACCGTCGGCGTGGCGTGATCGAAAACATGACCAGCGAAGCCGGTCGGTGCCAGATCTTCGCCTTCGTGCCGTTGGCTCAGTTGTTCGGCTACACCTCCGACCTGCGGAACGCCACCAGCGGTACCGCTTCGTTCACGATGGAGCCGAGCCACTACGCCCCGGTGAAGGAAGAACTCGCCGACCTGCGTAAGCCGGACCAGAAGTAACCCCGACCCCAACGGGGCCAGCGCCCCTGGGTGTCACCTCTCCGAAGGGAGCCGGTTATCGGCTCCCTTCGGCTTTTTTCTTTGCCTCTTCTTCCTCTCTTTCCCGGTGTGGAGGCCGCCCCCGGCTGCACAATCACTCGACTCAAGTTTTTTTCTCCCCGTGCCGATGTTTGCTGAGAAAGTCTCGCTGGGAGTGCCCGGATGGATCAGGACCCTACTTTCCCGTCGGCCCCGTCGCCCCACGCTGAACTCGTTCTCGAGAACGGCCGTGAGCCCAATCAACGTCGCGCTCTGCCCGGAGCCTTCACGCTGATCGGCCAGGCGGTCGGTTGCCAGATTCGCCTTCAGGGCGATAGCATCGCACCGTTTCATTGTGCCATCCTTCAAGAGCACGGCGTCTACCTGCTACGCGCCCTCTCGCCCGAGGCCGACCTGCGTGTCAACGATCAACCGGTCGAGGCCGTGAGCCTCAACGGCGGCGATCACATTGCCATGGGCCCGTATCGCTTTCGTTTCGATGCGCCACCGCCTCCGACGGCGGAAATTCCCGTCCAGGTGCTCGCCGAGGTCGAGGCGACGCGCATTCAGGTGGCGGCCGTCATGGCCCAGCAGGTGGCGTTGACCGAGCAGGAGATTCAACTGGAGCAGCGGGGCGAGAATCTGCGTCACCACGAGGAGCAACTCGCGGCGCATCTCGAGGCCCGTCGCACCGAACTGGACACGCGGGAAGCCGCCCTGACCGGACGAGAGCGCCATCTGGAGCAACGACGCGTTGATCTCGAAGCGGTCGAGGCGGCCCTGCGAGAGCAGCAGCAAACGGTCCAGAGCGAACAGCAGGCCGCCCAGCGTTTGCTGTCACGCGGTCGTCGCCGTTTCCGTCGCCAGGTGTCCCGCTGGCGCGAGCAGGTCGCCCAGCATCGCAACGAGCACGCCGAGCAACTAGGCCAGCACGAGGCCGAGCGCGAGCGCCTTCGCCAGTGGTATGAGAAGGTCAACGGCGAGGTGGAACTGCGGCAGCGCCAACTCACGGAACGCGAACAGGAGTTGGCTCTGGACCAGCAAAGCTGGGAGGCGGCCCTGAACGAAGAGGAGAGCCGGCGGCAGCGGGTGATGGAGGAATTGCAGGCGCACCACGCACGTTTGGAGTCGGAACGGACGGCATTCCACCAGAAGCAGGAGCAGTGGGCGACTTACCACGAGTGGCTGCAACGCGAGACCAAGGGGCTGGAGGCACGTATCGCCGCCCAGCGCGAGGAGTTGGCCCAGATGCCAACGGTGCCGTCCTCGGTGCCGGTGGTGCCGCTGGACTGGGATGCCAGCGCGACGGCGCCGGCGCTGGAATCTTCCCCAGAGCAGACGCCCTCGTGGCCCGAGACGCTCCAGGAAGTCGCCCGGATGCTCGATGATCAACGCGCTCATCTCATCGAACAGTGGCACCAGCTTCTTTCCGTTCAGGATCAGTGGGAACAGGAACGCAGCGTGGCCCAGGAAGAGATCGAATCCCTGGCTCAGCGAATCATCGAGCGTGAGCACGAGTTGAACCAGAACGAGCAGGAACTCGACACGCGCCGTCACGAGTTGCAGCAGGCCTGGTCGACCCTCCACACCCAGCAATCCGCCCTGGAGGCCGACCGTGGCCGATTCGTGCTGCACGAATCGGAGACGCTGACACGACTGGAGAATCTCCAGATCGAACTCATGCACCAGATGGAGCATCTGGAAGCGGTCAAGCAACGACGCGACGCGCTGCGGCAGCGGGAAACGGCGAGCATTCAGGAGTGGATCAGCCGTCTTGAAGAAAGCCGACGACGTTACTCCGATCTGTGGATGGATTGCGAACGCCTGCGCGAAAGTCTGGCCCAGGGGCAGGGAGCCGCTCTGCCCGACGACCGTGCGATTCTACGCGAAGAGCGTCGCACCTTAGACGATCGGGCCGACGAGTTGGCCCGCCGCGAAACTGAGCTGGCCGATCGCCTTCGCGAATTTTCGGTGGTGGAGCACCGCATCGGCGAACCCGACGCCCTAAGCGAGGAGTTGCGGCAACTGCAACTACGCTACGGCCTGGCCCAGCGTGAACTCAAGCAGGTGCGCGAGGAACTGGAGCGTGTCGTCCGCGCCCTGTACGACGAGACGCCCCCCAGCACGGCGGCGGCGGCCTGACCAGTGGCCCTGTTTTCTCACGGAGGGAGATCATGACCGGCCGATTGCTCGTATTGGCGCTCTCGGCCGGCGTGCTGACCCTGGCGGGATGCACGCACCATCAGCTGAACCGCAGCATGGTGCACACCACCGGCACCGTGATGGATATTCAGTATCGCGTTGTGCTGATGAATTTGGCCAAGCTCTCACGCCAACCCGAGGCGTTGCCTGATCACGCCGACCTGGCCGACGGCGTCGTTCAGATCAACGATCGCCTCGGCTTCGGCGATTCCGGCGGCTTTACGTTCATCACTGGGCAGTCGGGGTTCGGACTGGAGCGGTTCGGTCCCTCCGGCCAACGCCAGATCACGGAACAATGGGGAGCCGACGCCACGACGGATCCGCAGCGTCTGATTGACTTGCAGGAACTCTACCGAGCGGCATTGGGGCTGCCCGCCCTGCCCCCGCCTCACGCGATCGCCTACCTCCGAGGCCAGCGTGACCAGGCCGCTCCCCGCTCGGGCGACAAACCCCCCTCGGGGATGGGCCCCACGGACACCAACGCCTCAGGCGTGGTGCAGACGGCCATGTCCCGCGAAGCCCCATCGAAACCATCGTCTGGCGTTGGCCTGGAGAGCCATGCCCGTCGGGTGCCCATCGAGATTTTGCTGACCGATGTGCCACCGCCCGGATGGTTTCATGTGGGCAAGAAGAAAGATGTGCCACGCGATGCCTGCTATGTGAGTTGCTGGGGCGATTGCTATGCCTGGGTGATGCCCGAGGGCGTGCATTCGCTGTCCCGGTTCACGGTCACCGTGCTCAACGTCGTGAAACTCAAACCCGGCGAGGGCAGCCCTAAGAGCAGCCTGGCCGTCACCGGTGCTCAGTGATCGGCCGAGTTCGTTCCGGTACCATTACGGGTTGACTGGTTCGGGGTGACCGGCGCCGTCTCGGTCTGGATCCGCAGCGGCGGCAGGCTGATCAGTTCAAAACCGGTCGTCGCCAGGGCGATTCCGGCCCCCTTCAAGGCAGCCAGCAGACCCCGGGTGATGGCGTCCTTGATCTCGCGGATGCCTCGGTCGCGCACCACGAAACGCACGGTCATCTCCAGCCATCCCTCGGTGAGCCGGTGGTAGACGCGCGGCTGGGTTCCCAGTCGTTCCAGAAAATAACGTCGCTTCAGTTCATCGATGGTCGACTGATCCAACTCCTCCGTGCGAACCGCATGGCGTGAGGCGGCTTCGAGCAAAATCCGCTCCACTTCCCCCGAATCCGCAGCGTAGGGAATCGGCAGACTCATCTCCTCCCATAGGTACGGGAACTCATTCGTGTAGTTGTACACCGGCTCGTCGAAGATCTTGGCGTTCGTGATCGTCACCACCCGACCCGTATAC
>ERZ1066117.1509-NODE-1509-length-11246-cov-6.802073_pt1 | contig 11246 bp, 3 predicted proteins | sample MGYA00382764_ERZ1066117 | MGnify/ENA primary metagenome ERZ1066117 (study PRJEB33369, sample SAMEA5778347) | biofilm metagenome | biome: Industrial cooling water; feature: Water cooling tower basin; material: Biofilm | place: United Arab Emirates | collected...
CGGGGACTGGTCCCACGCCGCGCCGCGATAGCTGGAGAACATGCGGCGCAGTTCGTCCTTGGAAACATTCATCACCTTGATCTTCAGATCGGTGGAGGTTTCCGAATTCATCACGGTGTAGTGCAGGCCGCGCCAGGCGCTTTCGAGGGCCTTGAAATCCTCGTGGTGGATGATCTGGTTCACCTGCTCGGTCAGCTTGCGGTCAAGCGCCGAAATCATGCTTTCGATGGTGCCGATCACGTCACCGGGCATGAGATTGCTGCCGGCCAGCGCCTGCTCGGCCAGCGTGCGCACGGCCGATTCCACGCGGCTCTTGGCCTCGTCGGTGCGCGGCTTGAATTCCTTCTGCAGCAGGCTGGAAAAATCGTCGACGGTTACTTCGGCTGCCGCTTGCCCGGCACCCTGAACGGCATTGGGATCACTCGCCATGGCCTGATCTCCTGATTATCTTGTGGTTTCGGGCTGGGTTCAGGCGTCGCCGCCAGAGCGTGCCTTGGATTCGGCAGCCAGCGTGTTCAGCAGATCCGGATTCTTCAGCAGCTGATCGATCACGTCCTGCGCCTTGTCCTTGCCGTCCATGTAGGCCAGCAAGTCCGAAAGCTGGCGCCGCGCATCCAGCAGCTTGGCCGTGGCCGGCACCTGCTCTGCCACCTTGCCCGGCGTGAAATCGTCCATGGAATTGAAGGTGAGGTCCACGGCCAGCTTGCCTTCGCCGGTCAGCGTGTTGTCCACGAAGAAGGCGGCGCGCGGCGCGATGGACTTCTGGAATTCGCCAAAATTGTCCATGTCCACGTTGACGAAATCGCGCTCCTGCATGTCCTTCTTGGGCTTTTCGGACTTGCCGGACAGATCGGACAGGACGCCCATCACGAACGGCAGGGAAATCTTCTCCACCGATCCATAGGTCTGCACTTCATATTCGATGTGCACGCGCGGGCTGCGGTTGCGCTTGATGAATTTCTGGCCGTCTTGCGCCATGATGTCTCCCCTTGAATCCCAATCGGAAAAACCGATGCACCGCGACACAGAATCGCGGTGGCTAACCCCTTACACAGTCTGCTTTACTCGTTGCGAATTGCCAAGAGCCGCTGCGCCTCGTCGGCCGCATTTGGTGCGATTTCCTTCAGCAATCTGTAGAAATCCATCTCCACCCAATCCCGCACCCGCCGCAGCATCAGCGGCACCGGGCTGGTGGGTTCGTTGGTGGTGTAATATTTGATGATCGCATCGATCGCGACCAGCACATCGGCGCGGGTCTGCGGTGTGTCCCCGGAAAAGCGCTTGGGCGCCGGCGCAGCGGCCGCGGCACCGCCGGCCGCCGGGGCACCAGCCTCACCGCCATCGGCCGAAGCCTCCTCTGCCACGGGCGCGGCGGCCGGATCGGGAAAGATCTCGAGGAATTTTTCCGCCGTGCCGATCATCGATTTCAGCTGCGCCAGGATGGGGCCAAAGCTGGGCGAATCCCCCATCTTGCGCTCGAACACCTCGTTGATGGTGTAGAGCTGGTTGGAAAGCGCCTGCAGCGCCTCCAGCCGTGCCGCCACCTGGGCGCGCAGCTGCAGCGCCACGGGGTGGGCAGCGCCGCTGTCAAAACCCGAAGGCAGCGTGTCGGCAGACGCATCGGCGGCGCGGGCCTCTTCCGAAAGCGCGATCATGATCAGCCGCAGCTGGCGGGCGCTTTCCTGGTTGGGCTTGGCACTGCGCGCCGCAGCCGCGCTGATGGCGCCGCTCTGCGTCTGCGCCGCCAGCCGTTCATCGTCCTCGCTGTTCCATTCCTTCACCGGCGCCAGCGCCTGTTCCAGCATGGTGGCGGTGAATTCGGCGGTGGCCGGCGCCGGCATCGCCGCCATGGCCAGCCGCTGCAGCGGCAGCAGCATGGCCGGCGGGCGGGCCAGTGCGGAAAGCTCGTTCACCCGGCCGATCGCCATCTCCTCGGCCGGGCCAGGGTGGAAACCGTCCCACTGCGTATCGGCGAGCTGGGCGATGAAGGCCAGGCCCGCCTGCGCGGTGGCGACATCGCCGGCACGGATCGCCGCCTGCACGGCCACGATGGCCGGCATCTGGTCCTTGGTCTTGGCCAGCATGTCGGCGCAGCGGCGCACGATCTTGAGGAGCTCGGGCGGCTTCATCCCGGCGAAATTGCCCGGCGCATCCTCGATATCGCGGAATTCGGGATCGCTGCGCAGGTCGGGCCCGCACGGCTGGTCGTCGCTTACCGGCGCAAGCAGGGTTTCAACGTCGATCAGGCTCATCGGCCACTCCCGGATTGCGGGGTCAGCATCGGCCGCGCGCCGTCGCCCACCAGCATGAATGCCCCCCAGTAATAGGGGTGAGATGTGTCAGGATTGTTGATCATTGTCACCTGCGCCTGCCGCAGCGCATCACCCATCGGCGTCGCCGCCCCGCCGGCAAACATGCGCGAAATCAGACGGGTGGAGGCTTCGATGGTGCGGCCATCGCGGGTGCGGAAACTGTCCGGAATGGCCCAGTGGGTGGTCAGCACGGCACGGCTGCCCGCCACCATGAAGGCGCGGGCAAGGCCGTTCAGCGTGGCGGCCTGGCCCACTTCGTTGCGGAAGCCGCTCTGCCCGGCGCGGGCGCTGGAGGTGGAGGCCGCGGTATTGCACGCCGAAAGCGCCACCAGATTGGCATCCAGGCTCATGCCGGCGATCTCCTCGAAGCTGAGCAGGCCATCGCTGTCGGGCGTGTCCGCAATGGAGGTGACCAGCGCCGGCGGGCTGTCGCAATCCAGTTCGCCTTCCTTCAGGCCATGGGTGGCGAAATGCAGCACGGCAAAATTGCGCAGCCGGCCGCCCAGCGCCTTGGGATCATCCAGCACGGCATCGGTGAACGCACCCCGTTCCACCGCCTCGGCGCCAGCCCCCATCGCGCCCTGTGCGGCAGCGATTTCGGCCGCGCCCACCGGGCGCAGCGAGGCAAAGGCCTCGCGCAGATTGGCGGCCCGCGCCGCGCACTGGCCGCGGAAGGCACCGCGATCCGGCAGCGTGGCCAGCAGCGGCGCGGCCGGCGGCGTGTGATTGCCCAGGCCCAGATAGGGTTGCGGCGCACGGCTGGCCGCAACCTGCCGGCTGATCAGGAAGGAGCGCGGCGATACCGCGGAATCGATCCGCCGGCTCGACGCCAGGAAGCGCACACGCGTGTAATCGCGGCTGTTCACCTTCACGCTTTCGGCAAAGGCATCCACGCTGGCCTGATCCTCCACCAGCACGCCAAAGGGCAGCTGCGTCATCGGACCGGTGGGTTCGGTGATCAGCGTCGCCACGCCATCAAGCGCGCTGCCGGCGCCGCCCAGCAGCGCCTGCTTCAACTTGAAGGCGCTGGCCACGTCAAACACCAGCACGATCGGCCGGCCATCGGGCGCGCGCGTGCCATCGATGGATTTGCGCACCACCTGCGCCAGCCGCGCCAGTTCGGCGGTATCCACGCCGGTCGGATAGACGCTCGTACCGCCGGGGCGCACCAGCATGGCATAGCTGCGCCCCGAAAGGGTGAGCAGCTTCAGATAGGCTTCATCCGGCCGCAACGCCTTCTGCAGTTCGGCGAGCGTGGCCACGCTTTCGCTGGCCTGCTGATATTGCTGATCCCCGGCCAGTTCGGCACGCACCTGCGCAGCGCGTTCATTCAGGCTGGCCAGTTCGGCCTCCAGCGCCGGGCGATCGGGCGATGCGGGTGCCATCAGGGTGAGGCGGCTGGCAATGGCGCGGCTTTCGCGGTCCAGATCCTGCAGCGTCTTGGCCTTCACGGCGCCATCGCTGGTGCCGCTTTCAAAGATCTTCTGCAGCTGCGCGATCTGCCCGGCCACGGCCGGCGGGCTCACCAGCTGGGCCGCTTCGAAGAAGCGCGCGCTGGCGCCCGCTGCGCCCGGCCCACCGGCGGCAATATCGGCGGCCAGCAGATCGAAATAGCCATCCAGCCCGCCCACGGTGGCCGCGGTGGACGGCCCCAGGGTGCGCAGGATGCCAAAGCCGGCCTCGAAGCTGCTGCGCGCGGCGGCGGCATCGCCCGATGCCAGCGCGGCATTGGCCAGATCGATCTGGCGCTGACCGAGCAGCGGCGTGCCGGCATAGACCGACGAGGCCGCGAGCACCCGCGCCGCGCGCTCGAAGGCAGCACGGGCGCCGGCCTTGTCCCCGGCGCGCTGGGCCACGCGGCCCTGTTCGGCGGCCACGGCGCTGCGCAGCCACTGCAGGTTGGAGGCATCAAGGCCGCTGTTGTCAAAGCGCGCCAGCAGTGTTTCGGCCGCTGCCAGCGCCGCCGGTGCATCGGCGGTGCGGCCCAGCCCGCGCAGGGCGGCCCCGCGCACATAATTGGCCTGCGCACTCAGGATGGTGGGGCGCACCCATGAAAGATCGCGCCGGGCCAGCGCACTGCGGCCACCGCCGGCATTGAGCAGGCCGAGCACGGCCGGATCAGTGAGCGGCATGGCGGCTTCACCGCTGGCTGCGGTTTCGCTGATCAGCGCCACTTCGGCCAGTGTCGCCGCCGCTTCGAAATCGCGCCGGTTGAGCGCATCCATGGCACGGTACACCGCCAGCTTGGTGCGCAGCGCGGCGCCGGCGGCGCCGGGCGGGCCGCCGGGCCCGTTGATCAGATCGGCCGCCTGTTCCAGGCCGGCGGCGGCGGATTCGGCAAAGCCCAGGTTGGATGCCGAAAGCGCGGCTTCCAGCGTGAATTCCGCCCGCTCGCTGGCCGAAGCCGTGGCCGGCAGCCGCGCCAGGTAGCGGGTGGCCAGTTCGCGGGCTTCGCCGTGCTGGCCGCGCACGCTGTAATCGATCACCTCGGTGCGGCGGCTGGCCAGGCCGGCATCATCCGCCTCGCCCGCGGCGGCCACCTGCGCGGTGGCGGCTTCGGCCAGCCCGGCCAGCGGCACCCCGTCGCCAACAGCGCCGGTGGCACCGGGCACGTCGGCGGCGCCGGTGAGGGCACGGGCCGTGGCGGCAAGGTTGGCCGAAAAGCGTTCCAGGCCCTCGATGGCCACCAATTGCCGCGATTGGGCAGCGCTGGCGGCAAAGGCGGCGTAACCACCATCCAGGTTGCGACAGCGGGCGGCCTCGCCAGCGCCGATGCCGGGGATGGTCACGGCCCCCGGCACGGCGCAGGCCATGCGGCGGGCGGTGGCGGCGCGCACGCCCTCCAGCGCGGCCTTGCCGGCGGTGAACAGGCCCACCCGGCCCACGCTGGCGGTATCCGTCCACCCGCGGCAGCGCACCGTGTACACGGCGTCGAACACGCCGGTGGCGGCCGGATCATTCCAGATGCGTTCGGCGCGGCACAATTCGCCCTGCGGGCCGCGGCCCACATCGAAGGCATCGGGCAGGTTGGCGGCTGCTGCCGGGGCAGCAAGCGCGGTGGCAGCCAGCAGCGCCGGCAGCAGCTTGATCACCGTGGTTCTCCTGATCGCGTTCATGGCTGCAGTTCCGCCGGGGTGCGCTCAGAGGCCGGCACTGCGCCGGGGGCCAGATCCTCGTCATCGCGCCACAGGGCTTCGTTGGTGGTGCCCGAAATCAGTTCCACGGGCAGGATCAGATCGGGCGGCGTGGAAATCAGCAGCCCGCGGCTGGGATCGTTCAGCTGCACCAGCGGCAGCGGCAGGCCGGTCACGATGCAGCCGGCGGTGGACAGCGCCACGCAGCCGTTGATGCGCACATTGTTGGGGCTGATGCCGTCCAGCTGATCGGGCGTGATGCGCAGGGCGGCGGCAATGCCTTCCTGCCCGCCCAGCGAGCCAAACACCGCCACCACCGGATCGGCAGAGGTCCCCAGCCGGTTCAGTTGCAGCGTATCGAGCAGGATGCCGCCACCCGGCTGCGCCGCGCGATCGGTGTTCTGGATCAGCGCCCATTTGCCGGGGCTAAGCACCAGCCGGCTGGCCGCCACCAGCGTGGGGCGGGTGGCCTGATAGGGCGGAATCGGTGTGTAGAGAGTGGACTGGGGATTGATCAGGAAAGAGCTGCGGACCCTATCCGTTTCAGCGGGCGTTTCGCCAGCGCCGAGCCCCAGCCCATTGGGACCCTGGATGAAGCCCAAGCCATTATCAGGGCGCAGACCCAGGGCGATATGAACGGCCCGCAGGCGCACCACCGAACCGGCCGCCAGAATCTGGCCATCATCGGCCCCCGGCGCGCTGTTGCTCATGGCCGGCTGCGCCACCACCGCGATGGAGCGCGCCTGCACGGCGCTTTCATCCAGATCGGCGCCGGTGGCATCGCCGCCAAGGGTGAGCGTGCGGGTCTGCGCGCCGGTGCCGGTTTCAAAGCGCAGCGCGCCCGTCACCGCGATGTTGCCGGTTTCGGCCATGCCGATGCCCACGGCACGGATGTTGGGGAACAGATCGACGCCGCGGATCTCCAGATCCCGGGCGCCGCCCGCGATCTGCAGTTCGGGCCCGCGGAAGCCGGCCATGTCATCCCCGGACAGCAGGCGATCATCACCCGCAGCGCCGCCCAGCACCGCCGCCGTGCCCGGGCCGCTGATGGTGATGGTGGTGCGTGTGGCGGCAATCACCTCGCCGCCGTTCAGCTCGATGCGCCGCGCTTCCAGCCCGATGGCGCCGGCGCTGGTCGCATTGCCGTTGATGGTGATCTGCCCGGCGCGGGCCACCAGCGTCAGCCCGGCGCTGCCGGCATTGATGGCGGCAGCGTTGATCGTGCCGGTGCCACTGCTGCCGCCGGCGGTGAACTTCACCTCGCCGCTGCTGGCAACAGCGCCGGTGGTGGTGATGCCATCCCGCGCCTCGATGGTGGCGGTGGAAGATTGGCTGATGCCGGCCACGGTGGCGTTGCCGGCCACCGCCGTTACCTTCACCGCCCCGCCCGAGAGCACGCCGGTCTCAGCATTGCCGGTGGTGGCAGCGATGGTGATCGGGCCGCCAGTGGTCACGGCGCCGGTCCTGGCGCCATTGCCGCCGGTCAGTTGCACACTGCCGGTGGCGATGGTGGCGCCGGTGATTTCGGCCAGCTGCCCGGCCTTCACCACCACGGTGCTGGCGCCGGCCGCATCGCCGCGCCGGATGGCGGCGATGGTGGCGGCGCCCTCGGTGGCGTCCACGGTGATGGCGCCGCCGGCCAATGTGCCCATCGCCAGTGCGCCCTTGGTGGCCGTGGCCGTGATGGCGCTGCTGCCGGTGTCCACATCGGCGGATGTCAGATCATTGCCGGCGGTGAGCGCGGCGCTGCCGGTGATGGCGATGGCGCCAGCCACATCCAAATCGTTGGCCGCATCCACCACAAGTTCGCTGGAACGGGACACGCTGGCGATGCGGACATCACCCTGGCCAGCGCCGGTGCCGGTTGCCCGTGCATCGATGGCGCCGCCGGCCAGATCGCCGGTTTCCAGCCGGCCATTGCTGGCCAGCAGCGTGATGGCGCTGCTGCCGGCATCGATATCGGCAACGATCAGATCGCCGCTGCCTTCGATCACGCTGTTGTCTGCCCGCACCAGGCGGCCGGAGCGCAGCGTCACAGCGCCAGTGGTGGCGATGCTGCCGCCCACGCTGGTGGTGCCGGTGGCCTGTACCAGCAGGCTGCTCGCATCATCCACGCCGGCCAGCGTCACATTGCCGGCTTCGGCGCCCACGGTGATGGCGCCGCCCGAAAGCGCCCCTGTCTGCACATCGCCGCCAGTGGCCAGCACATCCAGGCTGGCAGTGCCGCTGAAGATGGCAGCGGTGGTGATGCCATTGCCGGCGCGCAGGCCCACCGGGCCGGCCACGCGGGCGGCTTCGGTGATGGTGAGCGATTGCGCTGCATCCAGTGCCAGGCTGGTCGCGCCGGGGGCATCGCCGGCACGGCTGATGCCCAGGATCGTGATATCGCCACTGGCGCCCGTGGCGGCGATGTCGATCACGCCGCCGGCCGTCTGCCCCATGGTGACGGGACCGTTGGCATCGATGGTGATCGCGCCGCTGCCGGTATCGACCAGCTGGGTGGAAACGCCGTTTGCGGTGATGGTGAGCGGACCGAACAACCGCACCGGATTGCCCAGCGTGGCATTGCCGCCGCTGGTGATGGCCAGGCTGCCCGCGCCCACCAGTTCCAGCGACGCGCCGCGCGCCACGCTGGCGACAGAGACATCGCCGCCTGCCACCAGGCCGAGCGCGCCGCCATTCAGGTTGCCCGTATTGATGTTGCCGCCGGCGCTGGCGTTGAGCGCCGTGCCCACCACCACGCTGCCGGTGCCGATATTGCCAACGGCATCCAGCGTGGCGGCGCCGGCCACATTGATGAGGCCGGTGGTGGTGATGCTGCCGGCAGCGTCCACCACCAGGCTGGCAGCGCCCGGCGTATCGCCGGCGCGGCTGATGCCGAGGATGCTGACATTGCCGTTGGCGCCGGTGGCCGTGAGGTCGATCGCGCCGCCGGCGGTCTGCCCCAGCGCGATCGGGCCGGCTGCATCGATGGTGATGGCGCCGCTGCCGGTATCGACCAGCTGGGTGGAAACGCCGTTTGCGGTGATGGTGAGCGGACCGAACAACCGCACCGGATTGCCCAGCGTGGCATTGCCGCCGCTGGTGATGGCCAGGCTGCCCGCGCCCACCAGTTCCAGCGACGCGCCGCGGGCCACGCTGGCCACGTCCACATTGCCGTCGGCGATGAGATTCAGCGCGCCGCCGTTGAGGTTGCCGGTGCTGATCGCACCACCGGCAGTGGCGTTGAGCGCAGTGCCCACGACCACGCTGCCGGTCGTGATGTCCCCGGCAGCGTCCAGCGTGGCGGTGCCGGCCACATTCACCAGATCGCTGGTCTCGATCCGGCCGGTGGCGTTCACTGTCAGGCTGCTGGCGCCGGCATCATCGCTGGCCGTGGCGACCCGGGTGATGGCGATATCGCGCCCGCCCAACGTGATGGCGCCGCGCGTGATGGTGCCGATGCCGATGTCGCGCACGGCGGCGGCATTCAGCGTGCCGGCGTCCACGCTGCCTAGCCGCATGTCCTGATCGGCATTCAGCGTGGCGAGGCCGGTGGCGACCAGGCTGTCCACATCGATGTCGCCGGCCAGCAAGCCCGGATTGCTGCCGCGCCCGGCGGTCAGCGTCATCGTGCCGGCGGTCAGCGATGCCGCCTCGATCAGGCCGTTGGTGGTGGTAAGGCTGAGCGCGTTGCCCTGCGTGTTGATCACGCCGGCAATGATGTCCCGCCCGGCCAGCACGGTCACCGGCGCCGCCAGGTTGACGCTGCTGGTGAAGCGGGCATCGCGTGCCGCCTGCACGTCCACATCCGTGGCGCCATCGATGGCGGCCACCACCACGTCGCCTTCATCGCCGCTGGCGCCGGCAGCCCGGCCGGCATTGAGCGTCAGGACGCCGCCAGCCGTCGCGCTGCCCAGGGTGATGGCGCCATTCACGGTCTGGGCGTTGATCAGCCCAGTGGCGTCCAGGGTGGTGACGTTGATGGCGCCATCGGCGGCAAGGATCGCCCCGCCGTTGCTGGCAAACACGTCGCCCACGCTGATGCTGCCGGCATCCGGCGCCGCACTGGCCCCGCGCCGCGCCGTGAGATTGGTGCCGGCGCCGGCCAGGGCATTGGCGGTGATGGCCCCCGCATTGGCGGTGAGGCTGAGCAAGGCGTTGCTGGCGGTGAGGCTGGCGGCATCGATGTCGCGCGCCGCCGTCACTGTCACCGGGCCGGCGACGCTGGCATCGGTGGTAAAACGCACATCGCGCGCGGCATCCACGGTCAGGCTGGTCGTGCCGCCGATGCTGCCGATTTCCACATCGCCTTCATCGTCGCTGGCGCCATTGGCGCGGCCGGCATCGATGATGGACGCGCCGCTGGCGGTCAGGCTGCCGATGCTGATGGCGCCGCTCACGGTTGCAGCGCTGAAGATGCCGCCGGCATTGACCGCCGTGAGCGCGATGCGGCCATCGGCGGCAAGGGTGGCGTTGCCGGCCGTGGTGGTGAGGCCGGCCAGCGTGATGCTGCCGGCATCGGCCGCCCCGCTGGTGCCGCGCCGCGCGGTGAGCGTGGCCGTGCCGCTGGTCAGCTGGTTGCCGGTGATGGCGCCATTGCTGGCAGTGAGCGACAGTGCGCTGCCGGTGGCGCTCAGCGTGCCGGCGGCGATGTTGCGCGCGGCCGCCACCGTCACCGGGCCGGCAATGCTGGTCGCAGCGGTGAAGGTCACATCACGGCCGGCATCCACGGTCAGGCTGGTGCCGCCGCTGATGCCGCCAATGTCCACATCGCCTTCGTCGCCTGCCGCATCATTGGCGCGGCCGGCACCGAGCGCAACACTGCTGTCTGCAATGATGCTGGTGATGGCGATGGCGCCGCTGACGCTCTGGGCGTCGATCAGGCCGCCGGCATCAAGGGTGCCCACCGTGATGTCGCGATCGGCCGCCAGCGTGGCCGCACCTGTGCTGGTGATGCTGGTCACGCCGATGTCACCGGCACTGGGGCCGGGGCTGGCGGCACGGCGCGCGGTGAGCGTGACGGTAGCACCGCTCAGTGCATCGCCGGTGATGGCGCCATTGTTGGCGGTCACGGTCAGCGCCGCGGTGCCGGTGGCCAGATCGGCCAGTGCCACGCCGCGCCCGGCAGTGATGGTGGCAGCGCCGTTCACCGTTGCATTGCCGATATCGGCATCGCGGGCGGCGTCCACGGTCAGGCTGGTGGCGCCCGTGATGCCGCTCACCGTCACATCGCCGGTGGTGCCGGTGGCGGTGAGATTGACGATGCTGGCGCTGGTGGCGCCGAAATCGATGGCGCCGCCGGTGGCGGTGGCAGACACGGTGCCGGCATTGAGCGCGGCCACATCCATGCCGCCGGCCTTGGTGGTGAGTGTGGCCGTGCCGGCGCCAGCGCTCAGCGTGCCGGCATCCAGCCCGCGATTGGCATCGATGGTGATGCCGGCCGCTGTCACATTGGCCACGTCCACATCCACCAGCGGATCGGCAAACACGCCGGTGCCGCCACGGATGGTCGCGAGGCCTGTGGCAAGGATGCCGGTGGCAACGGTCGTGCTGCGCCCGCCATCGAGGGTGACGAAGCCGGCGGTGGCTTCGAGCGAAAGGGCGTTGTTGTTGATGCCGGCGCCAACGATGATGTTGCGCGCGGCGTTCATCAGGATGCTGGTGGCGCGCGATCCGTCTGCGTTGATGATGTCCTGCCCGCTGAAGATTTCCAGCGTGCTGCCGGCGATGATGCGGTCCACGTCGACATTCTCGGTCGATGTGGTCAGCCGCACGGTGCCGGGCACATCGATCAGATCGCCGGTGATCCGGCGGCCGG
>ERZ1066117.1516-NODE-1516-length-11225-cov-5.664369_pt1 | contig 11225 bp, 12 predicted proteins | sample MGYA00382764_ERZ1066117 | MGnify/ENA primary metagenome ERZ1066117 (study PRJEB33369, sample SAMEA5778347) | biofilm metagenome | biome: Industrial cooling water; feature: Water cooling tower basin; material: Biofilm | place: United Arab Emirates | collected...
CATCCAAAAATCGCTGACCCCCGCCGTCAGCAATCGCGCGCCCACGCTCTTTACCACGCCGTCGGCCACGATGAAGCTGGCACACAGCCCGGCCATGAGCGCCTCGGTCTGACGGCGACCTTCGAGGAAGCCCATCACCAGGCCGAACACCATGCCGAGCGGCAACCCATTGGCGAACAACCAGATCGCGTTGTAGGGGTACGGCGTCGCGCCAAAGAGCACCAGCGCCAACTCGGCAACGCCAATGAGCGCCAGAAGCACGATCACGCGGCGATGCGGTGGCATCTCCGAGACGACCTTGATGCCGATGAACTTGGAGAGCATGTAGCCGAAGACCTGGGCGATGACGAGGACGACCTTGAAGTCGAGGCCCCCAAGAACGAGGGCTTCAAACTTGGCGGCGGTGAATGGCTTGCGGAAGGCGTACATGCAGAAATACGTGCCAAACGCCGCGACGACGCTCCAGGCAAACAACGAGATCGAGCGCGGGGCAGCAGCGACCATCACCACCATCTCCAGGGGCTAGAGGTGATTTAGCGATGCGAGAGCGGCTCGACTGTGAAGAATGGATGAGGTTTGGACGAACGCAGGGGATTCCGCGCTCACGGCGATCGGCCGAGGGAAGAGGGCTTCTCTTCCACTATTCCACTTGCTAGTGTAATGGTGGTGTTTCTCGGGTGAGGTTTCTTATGTCGACACGACCGACGCTGACCCAGCGACCGCTCCTCTCGCCCATCCAGGCGGGGGGGCTTGCCGCCATCTTCAAGGTGCTTGCCAACGATACCCGCCTTCGCCTCCTGCACGCTCTGCTTCGTGCCGGCGAACTCAAGGTCACCGACCTGGCCACCACCCTGGGCATGAAGCCGCAGGCCGTCTCGAACCAGTTGCAACGGCTCTCGGATCTGGGCATCGTTACCGCACGCCGCGAGGGCAACAGCATCTTCTACCGGGTGGTCGATCGCTGCGTCTCGGGCCTGCTCGATCAGGGCTGGTGCCTGCTCGAAGAAACCTCGTCCAGTTTGTCCGATTTCTCTTCCTGCTGTCCGGAGTCTTCCTGCTCATGACCGCCAAACCGCGCATCCTCTTCGTCTGTGTCGAAAATGCCAACCGCAGCCAGATGGCTGAAGCCTTCGCCCGCATCCACGGCGGCGACCGTGTCGAGGCCCACAGTGCCGGCTCGCGGCCTTCGGGGGTCGTCAATCCCCGTGCCATCGAATTCATGAAGGAACTCGGCTACGACCTCACCACCCACGGCTCCAAATCGCTCGACGAGTTCAACGGCCAGGAGATCACCGTCGCGGTGACGATGGGCTGCGGCGATGCCTGCCCGCTGGTGTTGGCCCAACGTCGTGAGGAATGGCAGATTCCCGACCCCAAGGAGATGCCACCCGAGCAATATCGCGAGGTGCGTGGCCTGATCGAGAGCAAGGTGAAGGCGCTGCTGGCCAGCCTCGACATCGCCGGAGGTGCGGCATGAGTGAGACTGCCATTCCCGAGAGCCGTCCTTCGGTCGGCGAGCCCAAACGGATGAGCCTGTTTGAAGGCTACCTGAGCGTCTGGGTTGCCCTGTGCATGGTTGTCGGCATCGTGCTCGGCCGTGCCCTTCCTGGTCTCACTGCAACGCTCCGCCAGATGGAGTTTGGGAGCGGCAGCCAGATCAACATTCCCATCGCCATTCTTATCTGGCTCATGATCGTGCCCATGATGATGAAGATCGATTTCGCCTCGCTGCGGGGCGTCACCCGGCGACCGCGGGGTCTGCTGGTCACCCTGCTGGTCAACTGGGTAGTCGAGCCGTTCAGCATGTTCGCCCTGGGCTGGCTGTTCTTCCACGGCCTGTTTCTGCCACTCATCGGCGAGGAGTTGGCCCGGCAATACACTGCTGGGGTCGTCATCCTTGCCGCCGCCCCCTGCACGGCGATGGTCTTCGTCTGGAGCTACCTCACCGATGGCGACCCCGCCTACACCCTGGTGCAGGTGGCCGTGAACGACCTGCTGATGCTGGTGCTGTTCGCGCCGATCGTGGGGCTGCTGGTAGGCGTCTCGGGGCTAAGTGTGCCGTTTCACGTGTTGCTGATCGCCGTGGTGGTGTTCATCGCCGTGCCGCTGGTGGTGGGCGTGGCACTGCGCAGCACGCTCATCCGCGCTGCTGGCGCCGAGTGGTTCGAGAAGCGGTTCTTGCCGCGCTTTCAGCCGGTGGCGGTGCTGGCGCTGCTGGCGACGCTGGTGCTGATCTTTGCCTTCCAGGCCGACAACATCCTGAAGCATCCGCTGCATGTGCTACTGATTGCGGTGCCGATTCTGGTGCAGGTGTACTTCAATGCCAGCCTCACCTACGGCCTGATGTGGCTGCTGGGGGTGCCGCACAGCGTGGCCGCGCCTGGAGCACTGATCGGGGCCAGCAACTTCTTTGAACTGGCCGTGGCAACGGCGATCGCGCTGTTTGGGCCGGAGTCCGGCGCGGCGTTGGCGACGGTGGTCGGCGTGCTGGTCGAGGTTCCCGTCATGCTGACGGTCTGCGCCGCGTGCAATGCCTCCCGCCCGCTGTTCCCGCCGGAGCCGACGGCGGCCTAATCCGCGCCGCCTAATCCGCGCCTCCTGAGGTGCGGCCCATCGCCACGTCGAACTCGCTAAGCAGGGGCACCAGCATGGCGGCGATGGCAAAGCCAAATGCCCCGGCGATGACCATAAACGGGATGAGCGGGTCGGCCGATTCTTGCGTGCCCGGCTTGGCGACCAGCACGCTCATCACCGAGTAGAGCACGGCCAGAGGGCAAAACCACGATGCCCACGATAGTGCCGCCGAGGGCCGCTCGCCATTGAGCACGTACCACAGCCCCCCGATGCCGGCGATCAGGAAGAACACGAAGCTGCCCCACTGATATTCAAACTGGCGATTGATGAGAATCAGTGCGATGCAGACAAGCGTGCCCACCGTAAGAAAGAACACCGTCGATAACGCGTGCAGCACGGCGGTTTGGCTGTTGGGCGTCCGCAGGGCCACGTGAATGCCCAGTACGCCGGCAAATGCCAGCAACACCAGCACCACGCCGATCACGCACAGCATGGCCGTCACGTTCATGACCGGGCCAAGTTCCGGATTCTCGGCCGGCGGTCGCGCCAGCACCCCGTAAAGGCCAAACACGGCGGCGAGAATAAGCGGAGGAAACAGATACTCTTTGGTGTTGTAGGCGATGCCAAGGAGTTTGCCAAAGATGAACTCCTGAGCGGTGAGATCGGTCACCAGCAGGAGATCCAGTGCCCCTGTGTCGCGCTCGGAAGTGATCGCCGTGGCCGCCTGCACCGCCACCAGCAGCAGGCTCAGTACGGCAACCGGCAGCAGGCCCACGGCGGCAAGATACGGCGAGACCTGTCCGCCCAGAAACAGCGGCGACACGGCCGGATAGGCAATCAGCGCGAGCACGATGAAGTAGGACATTTTGACAAGAAATGGACGCTTGCCATAAGCGCGGGTGAAGATCTCTCGCCACAGGATGGGGTTGCCCGTGACCGTCCGCGTCGCGCCCGGAGCCGCGTGAATGTCGGTTCGCACCTCGTCGGCCTTCTCCGTCAGTCCCTTTTCGCGATCGATGGCGTCTTCGGGCCGCTCGCGCTGCATGATCGGCTCGCCCGAGGGGTTCCAGATCCGCAGGTAGAACAACCCTACTCCGTTGATGGCCGCACAGATGCCGAGCATGACCAGGGTGTAGCCATAGGCCGGCGAGAGCAGTTGTGGTTCAAATTCAGGGCGGTGAGCCGATTGCAGGGCCAGAAACGGTTCCAGCCAGGTGGCGATGTTGGGATCGACCCCGGGCAAGAGAGTCAGTCCGCGCGCCAGCAGCAGGTAAAACAGCAGGAGCAAGGTGGTCAACGCCAGCGACTGGAAGGTCCGATCACGCCACAGCGCCACCAGTCCGCCCAGCGACCCCGCCGCCAGCGAGGTGGCCGCCATCACGGCGGTGGCCTGGAGAATCTGATCGAAACCAAACCCGCCCAGGAGCATCAGCAGCGTGAGAAAGGGCACCCCAGCGAGCAAGAGCGTGAAGATGGGCAACAGACTACCGAGGATCTTGCCCAGCACGATCTCGGCGTTGCTCAGGTCGGTCATGAGCAGCAGTACGAAGGTGCGGCGGTCTTTTTCCTTGGCGATCGAACTGGCGCACGACAGGGCCGAGAAAAACAGGAACAGGGCCAGTTGCACATAGGTGAGCAAGACAAAGATCAGCGAGCCAAGCTGGGCCGTCTCACCGAGGGTGGCCTGGCGATTCAGACCGAGCGTGGCCAGCCAGGTAGTGAGTGCCACGACGAGCAGACCGCCCAGGTAGGCAGAGCGCAGGATGAAATGCCCCGCGGAGCGGGGCACCGTGAGTACCTCGCGAAGAAAGATCGGCCCCAGCACGCGTCGCGTCTCCTCGAATCAGGCGGTTATTCTATCCTACGAATCGCGACGCAAAGGGTTCAGAGGCGATCCGCACGGCCGGTGTGCTAGACTGAACCCAGAGACGCCCCCAGGCTGGAGGTTTCATGAGCGACGTTTCCCTGGTGACCGGTGGCGCGGGCTTTATTGGCTCGCACCTGATTGATGCGTTAGTGGCCGAGGGGCATCGGGTGCGGGTGCTGGACGATCTCTCCACCGGGCAGGCGACAAACCTGCCCCCCGGCGTTGAATTCGTCCAGGGCAGCGTCGGCGATCCCGCGGCGGTGGCGTCGGCCATGTCCGGCGTGCGGACCGTCTATCACCTGGCGGCGCTGGCCTCGGTGCAGCGGAGCGTCGAGGCGCCTGCCGATAGCCATCATGTCTGTGCGACAGGCACGCTGCATGTGCTCGATGCCGCTCGCCGTCATGGGGTGAAACGCGTCGTCTATGCGGCCAGCGCCAGCGCCTATGGCATTCCCAGTGGCCCGGTGCAGCGCGAGACCGATCCGGTGTTGCCGCTCTCGCCTTACGCCGCCGCCAAGCTCGCCGGGGAGGTCTATTGCCAGGCGTTCGCGGCCACCTACGGTCTGGAGACCGTACGGCTACGATTCTTCAACATCTTTGGCCCCCGGCAGCGCTCGGATAGCCCTTATTCGGGCGTGATCGCCATCTTCGCCGGCATGTTGGCAGCGGGCAGAACGCCGACCATCTTCGGCGACGGCCAGCAGACGCGCGATTTTACCTACGTCAGCGATGTGGTGCAGGCGCTTCGCAAGGCTGCCGACACGCCGGGGTTGCGCGACGAGGTGTTCAACGTCGGTACGGGACAGCCGACGACGCTTCTGGATCTGATCGCCGGTCTGAACGCGATCCTGGGCAAGACCATCACGCCAAATCACGCCGAGGCGCGGGTGGGCGACATCCGCCACTCGTGCGCGAACATCGAGCAAACCCGCGCTCGACTGGGCTACGCACCGCAGGTGGCATTCGCCGAGGGCCTTCGCCGCACGATGGAATGGGCCAGCGGCGCGGGCAGCCATTAATCGTTCGGTTCGCTGTCGCCCTGGGCCGCCTGGAGCCATTCCGGGCCAATGTGTGCCGCCAGATGGTCGCGCAGGGCCGCCGCCACCGCCGGCGCACGGCCGCTCGTACCGACCGCCACGACCAACGGCCCCCGCCGGTGGATGGCCGGGGTGTGAAAGTCGCCGTTGGGACCGTCGGCCGCATCGCAGACCCAGATTCCCCGGGCGCGAGCATCCGCGACGACCTGGGTGTTGACCTCGCGATTGACGGCGGCAAACACCAGGCAGGCGCCGTCGAGATGGTCGGCCCGGTACGGCTCGGTGACCCATTCCACGCCCGGAATCGGCGCACGCTCCAGACACACCACCCGCACTCGCGCTCCGGCCGCAAGCAGCCCGGCCACCTTACGGCCACCGACCGGGCCAGCTCCCACGACGACCACGAGCCGGTCTTTCAGGTCGAGGAACACGGGATACATTCGCTCACCTCCGCGACCGCTTCGCTGTGGGTAAGGGGCACCGCTTCGCTGTGGGGGATGGTCTCCAGACGCTGCCGAATCGCTCGGGCGTAATCGGCCGAAAGTTCGATGCCAAGCCATTGCCGGCCGAGGCGTTTGGCAACGGCCAGGGTGGTGCCGCTGCCAGCGAAGGGGTCGAGTACCACATCGCCGGGGTTGGTCGAAACGCGAAGGATGCGTTCGAGCACGGCTTCGGGCATCTGGCAGGGGTGTCCGGTGCGTTCCTTGAAGGTGCCACAAACGCGTGAGACGTACCAGGTGTCGCTCTCGGGCGCGAAGGCGCGTGTCTCCTCCTGGGGTCGCAGCACCCAGGTATCGTCAGGCAGCTTGCCCCCCGCCGAGGCCCGGCGGTCGGCGTAGGTCGTTTGCCGCGCCGAGGGCACACGAACCGCATCGGCATGAAAGGTGAACTGGCGCGGATTGGCCACATAATAAAAGATGTGGGCGTGGCTGCGGTTGAACTTGCGTTTGCAGGCGACGCCGAAGGTGTAATGCCAGACGATCCAGTTGCGCATGGTCAGCCCCAGCGCATCCAGGCGGATCTTCATCTCAGCGGCATACTCGTCGCCGATGGCTAGATAAAACGAGCCGGTGGGTTTCAGCACGCGGCGAACGGCGGCGAGCCAGCGATCCGTCCAGGCGAGGTAATCCGCCCGGCCCTGGCGGTCGTTGTAGACGTCGTACTCATAGCCGATGTTAAAGGGCGGGTCGGCAAAAACGAGATCGACGCTCTCTCCCGCCTGCTCGTGCAGTGTGGCCAGATGATGCAAACAATCGCCGGTGACAACGCGATTCAACACGACCGGACTCCTGGGAAAGCGAGCTAACAACAATCCATATTAGCGGATTGTGAGCGTGGCGCAAGAGGCGGCTGTTGTGCCGATTGGGGCAGTCGGTCGGAGTGTGAGAGATTGTAACGATTGCGAGAGCGGTAACGGGATGGTGGCTCTTCACCGGGAGGGCCATATGTTGAGAGAGGAAAAGGAAGCGAAAAATATTTCCGCGCGGCGCGGGAATAAATCCGTAGCGAATGGTTCCATACTTACAGGGACGCACGACGCCATGGCCAGGGCCGGAAGCTCCACAATGATTCAACGGTTGGTCGAGGACCATTACGCCTCGTTGTATCGTTATGGATACCGCCTGAGTGGGTCGAGTGCGGACGCCGAGGATCTGGTGCAGGAAACGTTCTGCAAGGCGCAGACGAGCCTGCATCAATTGCGCGATCCGGCGCGGGCACGCAGTTGGCTGTTCACCATCCTGCGGCACGCCTACCTGCATCGCTTGCGAGAAGAGTCCGCCGAGTGTATTCCTTTGGATCATGTCGGCGAACTGGCCGAACCGACTCCCGAACCGTTGCCCGAGATCGATCCCGAGCAATTACAGGCTGCGTTAAACGAGTTGACCGAAGTGTATCGAACCCCGATCATCCTGTACTATTTTGAAGGATTCGGTTATCGTGAGATAGCCGAGCAGATGGATATGCCGATCGGGACGGTGATGTCGCGGCTGGCTCGGGCCAAGGCGCACCTGAAAGCGAGACTGATCGGTCCTGCTATTACCGTGGGCAATGGACAATCCACGAGGAGGGCCAACGATGGATTGTAACGCCGCTCGTGCCCTGTTACCCCTCGCCTCACACTCTCCCGACGCGCCCAGTGGCCCCGAGGCCGCCATCCTCCGCGACCACCTGGCCACCTGTGCGGAGTGCGACGCCCTGTTTCGGGCCGAGGCAAGTCTGGATGCGCACCTCGGACGCGCCATGCGCGATGTTCCCGTGCCCGTCTCACTCAAACAACAGATCCTCTCTCGCCTCGAAGCCGAACACGCGATCGATTGTAACGACGCTCGTGCTTTTTTGGCTTTCGCCTCGCACTCTCCTGATGCTCCCAGTGGCTCCGAGGCTGCTCTCCTTCACGACCACCTGGCCACCTGCACCGAGTGCGACGCCCTGTTTCGGGCTGAGGCACGCCTCGATGCGCACCTGAGCCGCGCCATGCGCGATGTCCCCGTGCCCGCCTCGCTCAAGCAACAGCTTCTCTCACGCCTGGAAGACGAACGCCTGCAACTCTGGCGGCGACGGCTGTGGAGTTCGACCCGTGGACTGGCCGCCGCCGCTGCCCTGCTACTAAGCATCGGGGGCGTGTGGTGGTGGCTCTCGCTGCCGCGAACGTCCTTCGACGGCCAGGAGAGCCACGTCGCCTTCAATATCACCCGGCCGACCAATCAGGAGGCCGTCAGCGCGACGTTGCACCAACTGGGTTATCCAAATTGCGGGCCGTCGTTCGTCCGCTACGAGCACTGCATTAGCGTGGGCGACGGCGACCTGCCCGGTTACCCCGGCCAGCGTGCCCCGCGCCTGGTCTTTGTCGGTTCCCGCGAGCATGCCATTGTCATCGGTGTCGACACTCGACGCTACAAGGTGCATTCCGCCGACTTCGCGGAGAATGGCTACAAGTACCGCGGCGAGGTGCTGGCGAATGGTGACCGCTGGGCGTACCTAATCCTGTATACGGGCGACAACTGGAACTGGCTCTACGCCCCCCCGACCGAGTAAACGACTGGCTGCCACCGCACCTTTGCGAAGCATGCCTTGCATCCACGGGCGGGAGACGTCGTTCTCCTCAAGGAAAGCACCTGAGAAACTTTCTCACCACACCTTGAATCTTCTGAGGTATAGTGGAGGTACGAATTCCTGCCCGGGTGCGGGACTCTTCTTTCCTCACTGGTTCTTGGATGCAGTCATCGCTAACTATTCTGGTTGTCGAAGATAACCCGATCAACCAGCTGATCACCACCCGGCTGCTGGAAAAGGCCGGCCACTCTGTCCGCCTCGCGGACAATGGCCGAGTCGCTCTGGAAATGCTCGGCCACCAGGGCTTTGATCTGGTACTCATGGATCTCTCGATGCCCGAGATGGATGGCTTTACCGCCACCCGCCTGATCCGTGAACGCGAGGTGGGCACCTCGCAGCGATTGCCCATTGTGGCCTTTACCGCCAACACTGTGCTGGGCGAACGCGAACGCTGCACCCAGGCCGGGATGGACGGCTTCGTGAGCAAGCCCGTCGATCCCGCTACCCTATTGCAGGTCATCGCCGACGCCCTGGGTCGCGGCCGTCCGGCCAAGGGACTCAACGAGACTGCGTAACCTCGATCTTCAGCTTGCCCAGCACTCCGGCGATGGGCAGCAACGGCGCCAGCGTCTGGGTGCCGGCCCACGAGTGGTGGACCATGGTCAGGTGCGTCGCGCCGACGAAGCCCTTGCCCTGGATGGCGTCCAGCGCTAGCCAACGTCCCCCCACATACGCCTCGGTCCACATGTGAAAGGCAAAGACCGGTCCCTTGCCTGGCTCGCGGGTGTAGATTACCCCCAGTGCCGTGCGTGAGGGAATGCCCGACGCCCGCAATAGTGCCGCCAGCAGCAGCGCGTGCTGTCGGCAATCGCCGCGAAACTCACGAGCCGTCTGTGAGGCGGGCGGGAAGCCGACCCCCGCGTCGAATTGCATGCGATCGTGAACGCCCTTCTCCAGCTTGATCGCCATTTCGTACGGTTGCTTCTCGTCGCCGACGATGGTGCGCGCAAGAGTTTTGATGCGTTCGTTGTCGCTGTCGATGAAGCGGTTTGGCTCGATAAACTCGGCGAACTCCTTGCCACTGGGCACCTTGGCGGAGCGGTCGCCTGGCCCGCGAACGCTCTGGACCCAGAGTTCAAACGTCTTGCCCAGCGGGAGCTTGATCTGCTGGCGGTCATCCTGAACGAACGGGGCGCCTCCCTCGACATCCGCCTTGATGCGATAGATCGCCTGCTGCGTCTCGTAGGGATTCGCAATCTCTTTATTCAGCGGAATCATGATGTTCATGCCCAGGTCCGGCAGCAGGTCTGGCGCGATGGCTTCGTGCGTGGCGGCCTCCTTGCTGGTGGTGTACTGGGTCACCATTCCCAGACCGGGGAACTCGAACTGCTCGCGGATCACCTGGCCCTCGTCGTCCAGCCACACCGTTTTGGGGGGCAGTTGCGTCTCCTTGCCGCCAATCCAGAGTTTGTCCGAGACAATCTCGGCCCGCACCAGGCTCACCTTCTCGCGCTGGAGCACATCGCCCTTGAGCACCAGGCGGTCCACTTCTTCGGCCGGCTTGAGCGTGACCTTCAACCCCAGGGGAAGCTCGGCGGAAAGCTCGAAGGTGGACAGGCGGAAGGTATCGCCGGGTTTGGATTTGTTTCGGGCAAACGCCTGCTCCTGGGCATAAAGCCCCAGGCAACTATCATCCCAGTCGATGCGGCGCTCAGCCGGACCCGTTTTGATAAACAGCTTTTTGCCCTCGATCCGGGCGGTCATCGAGGTTTGCTTGTCCTTGCCCAGCGATTGATTGAGCCCAAGCGTGAGAACGGAGCCATCAGGACGCTCGGTGCAGGTCTGTTCGATCTCGATGGGCAGCACGCTGCCGTAGCGTTTCACCGTCAGGCGGATGGTACGGGTCAGCGTCAGCACACCTCCCGACTCGGTGACCCGCGTGTGCGTGTGGCCAATCCGCGCGCCCTGGAGGTAGGTAGCCTGCCAGGTTTCCGAGACCACCTTGGTCCCCGAGCCACAGGCGGGGATCAACACCAGCACGAGCAGCAAGCCGTAACGCATCACGTGACTCCATGGGAGAGAATCTGCCGCTATTGTACCGACTCCGCCAAGCTTGCAAAGCCAGGGGAAAGTCATTATAATATACGAAAGAACACCAGGAGGAGCGTTTCGGATGGAAACCACCACTCTTTCGACGTCCGCCCACAGCGACGCCATGGCTCCCGTTGCTCCCACCTCGGCAGCGATTGTCTGCCCCGCGTGTGCAGGGCCGATGTATCCGCAGCGGGGCGTCTGGGCGTGCCAGCGGTGTGGCCTGCCGCTGTGCGTTGGGTGTGAGGGCGAAAATTACACGACCGGGGGCGAGGGCGCGGGCGATTAACGCACGCCCAGCAGGTCGAGCATCTCCTTGAGTTGCGACTCACCCACGCGATGGAGCATTTCGCGCAGCACACGAATATCGCGTAGCGTTGCATCGCGTTCACGGTCGGCATTGCTCGGCGGAACCGCTGCATTCAGACCGGGGCCACCCAGTAGGGGGGCGTTCATTAGCGGGGCGTTCATTAGGGGAGCGTTCAGAATCGGAGCACTGGGGGCAGTAGCAGCGGTGAGGCGTGGCGCACGTCCCTCGCTTGCACGCGTGCTGGAGCGGGTACGGGCAGGAGGAGTGCCGCTCGACTCCTGCTGCCGCAACC
>ERZ1066117.1520-NODE-1520-length-11200-cov-8.920951_pt1 | contig 11200 bp, 7 predicted proteins | sample MGYA00382764_ERZ1066117 | MGnify/ENA primary metagenome ERZ1066117 (study PRJEB33369, sample SAMEA5778347) | biofilm metagenome | biome: Industrial cooling water; feature: Water cooling tower basin; material: Biofilm | place: United Arab Emirates | collected...
GAAGAACTGCGCGTGGCGATCGTGGACGGCCAGTCCCTGTACGACATCGATATCGAGCAGTCGGCCAAGGAACAGCGCAAGTCCAACATCTACAAGGGCCGCATCACGCGGCTGGAACCCTCCCTCGAAGCGGCCTTCGTCGAATACGGCGTCGACCGCCACGGCTTCCTGCCGCTGAAGGAGATCGCCCGCGAGTACTTCCAGCCGGGCACGAACCCGGACAAGAACACGCTCAAGGAGTGCCTGCGCGAAGGCCAGGAAGTCGTCGTCCAGGTCGACAAGGAAGAGCGCGGCAACAAGGGCGCCGCCCTGACCACCTTCATCTCGCTGGCCGGCCGCTACATGGTGCTGATGCCGAACTCGCCGAACGCCGGCGGGGTCTCGCGCCGCATCGAGGGCGAGGACCGGCAAGCGCTGAAGGAAGCGCTGGACCAGATCAACATTCCCGATGACATGGGCGTCATCATCCGCACCGCCGGCGTCGGTCGCGACGCCGAAGAGCTGCAGTGGGACCTCGCCTACCTGCTGCAGGTGTGGCGCGCCATCTGCGACGCCGCGCTGTCGAAGCCGGCGCCGTTCCTGATCTACCAGGAATCGCGCCTGATCGTCCGCGCCCTGCGCGACTACCTGCGCGGCGACGTCAACGAGATCCTCGTCGACACGCAGGCGATGTACGACGAAGCCCGCGAGTTCATGCAGCAGGTGATGCCGAACGCCCTGCGCAAGCTCAAGCTCTACAGCGACCCGATCCCGCTGTTCAACCGCTTCCAGATCGAGTCGCAGATCGAGAACGCCTATGAGCGCACCGTGCGCCTGCCGTCCGGCGGTGCGCTGGTCATCGACCAGACGGAAGCCCTCACCTCGGTCGACGTGAACTCGGCCCGCGCCACCAAGGGCGGCGACATCGAGGAAACCGCGCTGCACACCAACCTGGAAGCGGCCGAAGAAGTGGCCCGCCAGCTGCGCCTGCGCGACCTCGGCGGCCTCGTCGTCATCGACTTCATCGACATGAGCTCGACCAAGGCCCAGCGCCAGGTCGAGGACCGCCTGCAGAACGCCCTGAAGCACGACCGCGCGCGCGTGCAGATCGGCCGCATCTCGCGCTTTGGCTTGCTGGAGATGTCGCGGCAGCGCCTGCGCCCGTCGCTCGGTGAGAGCAGCCAGATGGTCTGCCCGCGCTGCGACGGCCACGGCCGCGTGCGCAGCGTCGAGTCGCTGTCGCTGTCGATCCTGCGCGTGGTGGAAGAACACGCGATGAAGGAGAACACCGGCCAGGTGCTGGTGCAGGCGCCGTCGCAGATCGCCAATTACCTGTTGAACGAGAAGCGCCGCGCGATCACCGAGATCGAGCAGCGCCACGATGCGCCGATCATCATCGTCGCCGACCCGGCCCTCGAGATCCCGCACTACACCGTCACGCGCCTGCGCGAGAACGAGCTGGGCGAGGAGTCGTCGAAGCCGAGCTACCACCGCACCTCGCCGCGCAAGCTCGAGCTGCACGCGCTGACGAAGAACCAGCTCAACATCCCGCCCGCGCCGGCCGTCACCAAGGTGCAGCCGGTGCAGCCGATGCCGAACCGCCCGGTGCAGGAGTTCGAGGGCGACGTCGCGCCGGCCCCGGCCGCCGCGGCGCCGATCCCGGCGACCGTCGTCGCGCCGAAGCGCGGTTTCTGGAGCCGCCTGATGTCGGTGTTCACGGGCGACGACGGGGCGACGGCGACCACCGCGGCCCCCGTGCAGGGGGCCGGCTCGGCCGCCGGCGGCGAGCGGGGGCGCGGCGATCGGAAAGAGCGCGGCGAGCGTGGCCCGCGAGGCGAGCGCGGTGGACGCGGCGGCGATCGGAACGAACGCGGCGGCCGCGGCCAGGATCGCGGCGAGCGCCCGGACCGCTCCACGGAGCGCACCGAGCGCCAAGGCACGACGACGGGCGAGCAGCCGGCCAGTCGCGGCGAGCGCAAGGACCGCGGGGAGCGCAGGGACCGCAATGCCAAGCCGGAGCGGAGCCCCGAGGAGCAGAAGCGCGTCGATGAGCAGCGCAAGCTCGAGGAACAGCGCCGTCTCGAAAAGCAGCAGCGCCGCGAAGAACAGCAGAAGCGCGAGGCCGAAAAAGCCGAACAGCGCAAGCAGGACCAGGCACGCCGCGCGCAGGAGCCGCGCGACAAGGCGGTAGACGGCGCCAGCGTCGCTTCGGTAGCCACGACGGACACACGAGGCGGGCTGGATACGGCGCCTGGCGCGGCCACGGACATCGCCATCGACGCGCTGCCCGTGACGACCGCGGTCGAGGGCGCGGAAGGCGCCGAGGGCGCAGGCACGGAGTCGGGCATCGCCACGGATGCAGGTGCGGGCGGCAAGCGTCGTCGCGGCCGCCGTGGCGGACGTCGTCGTCGTCGCGGCGCCGGCGTGGATGGCGCCGACGGTGCGCTGGCGGGTGACGCCGTGGACGGCGAAGACTTTGACGGAGACACCGACGAGGACGGCGATGCCTCGACGTCGGGCACGGAGCGCGTCCAGGCCCCGGCGTCGGCCCTGCTGACCTCGGCCGAGAGTGACTTCGATGACCTCCCCGCTCCGCGCGCACCGGCGGTCACCGCGGTCGCCGCGGTCGCCGCTGCGGTGACGCCGTCGGTCGCCATGGGGGCGGCCGTCGAGACCGCGGTTTCGGCCGAATCGCCCACGACGGTTGATGCAGCGCCCACGAGCCCGGCGACCGCGATCGCGCCGCCCTCGCCGGCCCTCGAGGCGGCGCCGCGGGTCGAAGCGGTGCCGGTGGTGGAGGCGGCGCCCGACGTCGAGGTCGCCCTCACCGAGGCGACGCTCACCGCCGGCACGTCGGAGACGGCGCTTGTCGCCGACACGCGATCGACGGCGCCGACGCTGACGGCGGATGTGCCTGCCGCTGGCGTCGATCGGCCGGAAGCGCCGTCCCCGCTGCAGCCCGACCTGCTTGCCGGTCTCGCTTCCACGGCACCCGCGAGCCCGGCGGACGTCGACGACGCGCCTGCGGCGCCTGCGGATGACGCCCAGCGACCCGCCTGATTCCCGAAGGGCCCCCCGGCCAGGCGCCGGGGTTGGGACACGCAGACGGCCCGGGCATCCGGGCCGTTTCCGTTTGCGCCGAGGGCGTCAGTTCGGAGCGAGCGTCGCGTCGTGGACGCCGTACTGCGTGGCCAGCCGCGCCAGCGAGACCGTGTCCTTGATGGCGAGCTTGTCGAGCAGTCGATACTTGTGGGTGGCGACGGTCTTTCCGCTCAGGTGCAGCCGCCGGCCGATCTCCTCCAGCTTCAGGCCTTGGCACAGGAGCTTGGCGACCTCCATCTCCCGTGGCGACAGGTTCTCGAACGGCGACTCCGACTGCGCGCCGGCCAGCGCGATGTGCTGGGCCACGTCGCTGGCGAGGTAGCGCTTGCCACGGGCCGCTTCGCGGATGGCGCGCAGGAGCTCGTTCGCATCGCAGCCCTTGCCGACGTAGCCGTGCGCACCGGCGGCCATCAGCCGCTTGGGCATCGGGCCGTCCTGCTGGATCGAACAGATCACCACCTTCGGCGCTCCGTCGCCCTTCGCGAGGCGCTCGGTGATCTCGAGGCCGCTGACGCCGGGCAGGTGCAAATCGCAGAGCACGACGTCCGGGGCGAGCTGGCGGATCAGCGGTAGGCCGGACTCGCCATCCTCGGCCTCGCCCACTACCTGCATGTCGGTCTCGCGCTCGAGGATCAGCCGGTAGCCCGTTCGCACCAGGGCGTGGTCGTCCAACAGGAACACCTTGATCATTTCCGCTCCTTGTTCCCCGGGGGGTGGGTGGGGGATGGAGGAAGCTTAGGCCGATCGGCGACGGTCGACGACGGCGGAATTCGTGAATCCCTGTAGGAAAACGCCTTGGGGTCGAACGCGGGGCGGACGGCGCATCGCCGGGCCTCAGCGAGGAACGAGCGCAGCGAGATGCGCCGCCAGCCGCGCTTCGTCCGCCGCGGTCCAGCCCTCGGGGCCCAGCGTTTCGGCCCAGGCCGGGATGTAGTGGCGCGCCGCATAGTCGTGGCCATGGCCGAGCTCGCCCAGTGCGATCGCCATGTCGAGCCCGACCTGGAAAAAGGTGACGACTGGAATCCAGCGCATCTGCGGCGAGACGTCGGGCGCACGGTCGTCACCCAGCCAGGCCGGGCGCCGCCAGGCCAGCGAACCGTCGAAGAACACGATGGGGTCGCTGCCGTACTGCAGGAACACGAAGCGCATCGGCCCCCACGGCGCGTCGAAGCGATCAAGGCCACCGTCCTGATTCATCGTGCGGATCAACGACCCATCGCCGAAGCGCGGTCGCCATGCAGGACTGTCGCGGTGCCGCTGCGATTGCACGGTGCGCCAGAACTCGCTCAGGTAGGGCGAACCGGTCCAGAGCGCGCCATGGATGGGATCGGCGTAGAGGTTCAGCAGCGGCAGGGTTTCCTGCGACAGGAACGCCCCGAGGCTCAGCCCGTGGAGGTACAGGCGCGGACGCGCGTCGCGCGGGAGCGCGGTCCAGTGGCGGTAGACGAGGTCGAACAGCGCCCGCGACTCCTCGATGCCGTGCCGCGGATCGACGAGCACCGACACATGGCTCGGCAGGTAGGAGTACTGCACCGCCACGGTCGCGACGTCGCCACGCGTGATGTAGTCGAGCGTGTCGACGCCCCCCGGGTCCAGCCAGCCCGACCCGGTGGGCATCGCGATGACGAGCACGGCGCGTTCGAACCCGCCCACGCGCCGCAGCTCCTCGAACGCGAGCTTCGCGCGCGCCTCGGGCGTGTCGGCGGCGTTCAGTCCCACGTAGACGCGGATGGGCTGCTTCGCCGGCGCCCCCCAGAAGCCCGCGATGTCCTCGGCCGACGGCCCCGATGCGACGAAGCTGCGCCCCCAGCGCCCCAGCGTCTGCCAGTCCAGCGCCGAACCGGGCCCGCCGCTGACCAGCGGCGATCGCGGCGGCGCGAGGTCCGGCGGCGACAAAGCGTCGGCCACTCGAGCGCTGCGGTCGATGCCGCGGAGGACGGTGCGGACCGCGACGCCATCGATGACCACGATGAAGATCGACACCGTCACCAGCAAGCCGACGACGGCCGCCAGCCGGGCAGGAAGCACGCGCCGGAAACGCTGCTGCCAGCGCAGCTTGAACCGCCGGAACAGCCACCCGAACGCCAGCATCAGCGCGAACACCGGCACGGCGGAGAGCAGGACCCGGAGCGGCGCGGAGCTCTCCAGCGGCGCCATGCCCCAGGCGAGGTGGACGGCGTTCTGCCACTCGCCCGCGTGCCACAACGCATACGCCACCACGAGGCCCGAGGCGGCCCATAGCGCCCGGACCACGACCGTCGGCAGCGGCGCGCGCCACGCGAGGCCGAACCACGCCAGCGTCGCCGCGCCCATCCACCACAGGAAGTACCCGAGCCCGGCCACCGCGGCACCCAGAGCGCCCTGCAGCTCCGGGGGCCTCGGCACCATCGAGGGCGTCAACGACAGGGCGAAAAACAGCGAGGCGACGAGGAGGCCCGCGGCGGACACTCGGAAGACGCGGTGCACCTGTTCCGAAGCCGCTTCCATGGTCATGCCCTGCCCGGGTGCACGTGTGGCGGAGAGAGTGGGATTCGAACCCACGGTGGCGTCACCACCACGGCGGTTTTCAAGACCGCTGCCTTAAACCACTCGGCCATCTCTCCGGAGTCCTCCCATTGTAGCCGGCGGACGGCCGGCGACGACGCGGAACGACCGGCGGCGCCGGGCGCTAGAGCCGTGCCTCGCCCATCAGTCGCGGGAACTCCTCGACCATGTGGTCGAGGAAAGCGCGCACCGCGGGCAGCTGGCCCCGGCGAGACGGGAACACCGCATGGAAGATGCCCTGCTGCAGGCTCCAGGCCGGCATCACCACTTCGAGGCGGCCCGCGCGCACGGCATCGACGCAGGCCGCCTCCGGCATCAGCGCAATGCCGATCCCCGCCATCGCCGATTCCTGCAGCAGCGGGAAATCCAGGGCCATCAAGCGCGGCTTGATCTCGACCTTGCGGGTCTCGCCGTTCGGGCCGTGGAGCTCCCAGACCTGTCTCGCCTCGTCTTCGCTCATCGACAGCGTGACGTGCTCGGCCAGCGCGGCGGGATCGACGGGCCGACCGTGGCGGGCGAGGTAGATGGGGCTCGCCACCAGCAGCTCGCGGAATTCGCCGAAGCGGCGCATCGCGAGGTCGCCGTCGGTGTCAAGCTTCGTGCGCACGCGCAGCGCGACGTCGAAACCTTCCTCGATGACGTCGACGCGGCGGTTCGCCACGTGCACATGCAGGCGCACTTTCGGGTGCTTGATCAGGAACCCCGGCACCACGCGCGACAGCAGGCGCTGCGACAGCGACACCGGACAGCTCACGTGCACGATGCCGCGCGGTTCCGCGCTGAGCACCTGCACCGCCTCCTGCGCGGCCTGAGCCTGCGCGAGCATGGCTTCGGCGTGCTTGAAGACGTTCTGGCCGACGTCGGTGACCGCGAACTTGCGCGTCGAGCGCTGGATCAGGCGGACGCCGAAATCCTCCTCGAGCTGGGCGATGCGCCGCGAAAGGCGCGATTTCGGAACGCCGGAAGCGCGCTCGGCGGCGGCGTAGCCGCCGTGCTCGACCACCAGGGCGAACAGCTTGAGGTCGTTGAGATCCAGCTCGTCACCGCTCATGCCTGCTCCTTCGGCACTCGGCCGTTCAGATGCGCTCGGCGCCGCCGAGGTAGGGCCGCAGCACCTCCGGCACGCTGATGGTGCCGTCGGCGTTCTGGTGGTTCTCCATCACGGCGATCAACGCTCGGCCGACCGCCACGCCTGAACCATTGAGCGTGTGCACGAGCTCGGGCTTGCCCGTGGCCGGGTTGCGGAAGCGCGCCTGCATGCGGCGCGCCTGGAAATCACCGCAATTCGAACAGGAGCTGATCTCGCGGTAGGTGTTCTGGCTCGGCAGCCAGACCTCGAGGTCGTAGGTCTTGGTCGCCGAGAAGCCCATGTCTCCGGTGCACAGCAGCACGCGGCGGTACGGCAGGCCAAGTTTCTCGAGCACCACCTCGGCGTTACGGGTCATGCGCTCGTGCTCGTCGGCGCTCTGCTCGGGCGTGGCGATGGTGACCAGCTCGACCTTCTCGAACTGGTGCTGGCGGATCATGCCGCGCACGTCCCGGCCGCCGCTGCCCGCCTCGGCGCGGAAGCACAGCGAGTGCGCCGTCATGCGCAGCGGCAGCGTTTCGACGTCGACGATCTCGTCGCGGACGAGGTTGGTCAGGGACACCTCGGACGTCGGGATCAGGTAGCGCTTGCCCTCGCCCACCGTGGTGGTGAAGAGATCCTCCTCGAACTTGGGCAGCTGGCCGGTGCCGCGCATGCTGTCGGCATTGACGATCAGCGGTACGTTGACTTCCAGGCAGCCGTGCTCGCGGGTGTGCAGATCGAGCATGAACTGCGCCAGCGCGCGGTGCAGCTGCGCGACGCCCGCCCGAAGCACCGTGAAGCGCGAACCGCTGAGCTTGGCGCCGGCGTCGCCATCGAGCATGCCGGCTCGGGCGCCGAGCTCGGCGTGGTCCTTCACCGCGAAGTCGAAGGCACGCGGCGTTCCCCAGCGATGCTGCTCGACGTTGCCGGCTTCGCCATCGCCCCGCGGCACCGAGACGTCGGGCAGGTTGGGGATGCCGGCGGCCACCGCGTCGATCTCGGCCTTGATGGCCTCGAGGCGCGCCTCGGACGCCTTGAGCTCATCACCGAGCGCGGCGACTTCGGCCATCAGCGGGGCGACGTCCTCCCCCTTGGCCTTGGCCATGCCGATGGCCTTGCTGCGGGTGTTGCGCAGGTTCTGCAGCTCCTGCGTGCGCACCTGGATCTGCTTGCGCTCGCCCTCGATGGCCTGAAGGGCGGCCACGTCGATGTCGAAGCCGCGCGTGGCCTTCAAGTAGTCGGCGGTAGCGGCCAGTTCGGCGCGCAGAAGAGCGGGATCAAGCATGGCAACGGCCCGGACAGGAGGCCCCGATTATCGCTTGCGACGGAGGCGCCACGCCATCGCCGGCCGGGCGGCGCGCGGGACCGGGGGTTCAGCCGAGGCTGGACGGGAGCGGACCGCGCAGCGCCTCGCCGAGGCGGACGCCGGCCCACACCAGCACGAGTCCGGCGATCAGGGTGATCGCGAGGTAACCCACGGCGCGATCCACCTGCCCGCCCCGACCCAGCGCCATCAGCTCCAGCATCAGCGCCGAGTAGGTGGTCAGGCCGCCCATCAGGCCGACGATGAGCAGCGCCCGAACAGCGTCACCCGCGGTGCCTCGCTCGGCCAGGACGGTGAACAGCAGCCCCGCGAGGAAGCTCCCGCCGAGGTTCGCGGCCAAGGTGCCCCAGGGCAGGCCGCTGCCGAACTTCTGCAGCAGGGCCGCGCCCAGCCAGTAGCGCAGGCCGGCGCCCAAGGCACCGCCCAACATCGCCAGGGCAAGGTGCGTGGGGTTCATGCGCCGTCGCCGCCTTGCGCCGTCGCGCCCCGCTCCCGACGCGCCGCCACGCGGGCTTCGCGCAGGCCGTCGAGCTTCTCCTTCAGCTTGATCTCCATCCCGCGCGCGACCGGCTGGTAGTACACACGCCCGTCGAGCGCCGCCGGCAGGCAGACCTGGTCGAGGGCCACGCCGCCGGCCACGTCCGGGTCGTACTGGTAGCCCTGCCCGTACCCGAGGCCCTTCATCAGGGCCGTGGGCGCGTTGCGCAGGGCCATCGGCACCTCGAGCGTGCCGTGCTTCACCACGTCGGCCTTGGCGGCCTTCCATGCGACGTAGCCGGCGTTGCTCTTGGCGCAACTGGCGAGGTAAAGCGTCAGTTGTGCCAGCGCCAGTTCGCCTTCCGGCGCGCCGAGGCGGTCGAAAGCCTCCCACGCACCGATGGCCATGTCGAGCGCGCGCGGATCGGCGAGGCCGATGTCCTCGACGGCCATGCGCGTGAGCCGGCGTGCGAGGTAAGCCGGATCGCAGCCGCCATCGAGCATCCGCGCCAGCCAGTAGATGGCCGCGTCGGGGTCGGAGCTGCGCACCGATTTGTGCAGGGCGGAGATCTGGTCGTAGAACTGCTCGCCCTGCTTGTCGAAACGACGCGTGCGGTCGGCCAGCACCTGCGCGAGCGTCGCCGCGTCGATGCGACCGTTCTCGGCGATTTCCGCGGCGATCTCCAGCAGGGTCAGCGCGCGGCGCACGTCGCCGTCCGCCGCTTGGGCGATCGTGGCCAACGCCTCGTCGTCCACCCCCAGGCCCAGCGTGCCGAGGCCCCGCACCGGATCGAGCATCGCGCGACGCAGCGCCTCCGCGATGTCGGCGGCGGACACCGCCTCGAGCACGTGCACGCGGCAGCGCGAAAGGAGCGCGGAGTTCAGCTCGAAGCTCGGGTTCTCGGTCGTCGCCCCGACGAAGACGATGTGGCCGGCCTCGATGTGCGGCAGGAAGGCGTCCTGCTGGGTCTTGTTGAAGCGGTGCACCTCGTCGACGAAGAGCACCGTGCGCTCGCCGCGCGCGAAGGCCTCGGCGGCCTCCGCGAGCACCTTCCGCACCTCGGGCAGCCCGCTCATCACCGCCGAGATCGAATGGAAGCGCGCGCTGCTCTGCGCCGCCACGAGGCGCGCGAGCGTGGTCTTGCCGCAGCCCGGCGGCCCCCAGAGGATCATCGAATGCACGCGGCCGGCGTCGAGGGCGCGGCGCAGGGCGGCCTTCGGATCCAGCAGCCGGCGCTGGCCCACGACCTCGTCGAGGTCGCGCGGGCGCATCCGCTCGGCGAGCGGCGCGCTCACTCCTGCAGCGGGCGCACTTCGGCGCTGTCGCGGGTGTCGCCCACCACGTCCACGCCCTCGGGCGGGGTGAAGCGGAACAGGTCGGCCGGCAGCGCGCCATTGCGCTTCCACTGGCTGAACGTGACTTCGGTGCGCTGGCCGAGCTGGTCCTCGAACACCATCCTCGCAAGGCCGCTGGCATTGAAGCCCAGCTTCGCCGACTGCACCGCGGAATCCTCCGGCTTGCGGGCCTTCAGATCAACCCACGTCAGGCCATCCGCCTGCCCGCCCTCGGCCACCACGAACTGGCGGTCGAGTTCACCGGGATCGATCAGGGCCGCGAGCGGACTGGACTGTTCCTCGTAGCTCTGCACGCGCACCGTCACCTGCTCGAGGTCCGGGTCGTACAGCCACAGGTGGTCGCCGTCGGCGACGATCAGCTGCGGGTACGGCTGCTGGTACTCCCAGCGGAACTGCCGCGGCGCCTTCAGCGAGATCCGGCCTTCGCTGCGGTCGGTGGCGGTGCCATTGGCGTCGAACACCTGCTGCGCGAAGCGGCCATCGAGGCTGCGCAGGTCGGTGGAGAAGCGAGTGATCGCGTCGCGGCCCGCGCTGGCCGCCGCAAGGGCGGGCGCGAACATCACGGCGACGAGGGCGGCGGTGCGGAAGGCGGCGAGGAGCATCGTCATGGCGATCATGGGGCGGGGCCACGGACGGCCCAGGATGTCGCGCAGTCTCCCGCGCGACAACTGAACGGAAACGTCAACGCGGCGGCGGCGGGGCGATGACCATGCGGTCGCCGTTGTGCTCGGCCGGCGAGACGATGCCGGCCTGCTCCATGGCCTCCACGAGGCGCGCGGCGCGGTTGTAGCCGATCTTCAAGCGTCGCTGCACCGAGGAGATCGACGCCTTGCGACTCTCGGTGACGAAGGCCACGGCCTGGTCGTAGAGCGGGTCGTTCTCGCTGTCGTCGCTGCTGGCGGCCTCCGGCAGGCCGCTGGCGCCGACCACCGTGCCGTCGCCCAGCGTCTGCACTTCGGCAAGCACGCCCTCGACGTAGTCGGCGCCGCCCCCGTGTGCTTTGAGGAACTCGACGACGCGATGCACTTCCTCGTCGCTGACGAAGGCGCCGTGCACGCGCTCCGGCAGCGCCGTGCCCGGCGGCAGGTAGAGCATGTCGCCGTGGCCGAGCAGGGTCTCCGCGCCGGATTGGTCAAGAATCGTGCGCGAGTCGATCTTGCTCGACACCTGGAAGGCGATGCGGGTGGGGATGTTGGCCTTGATCAGGCCGGTGATGACGTCGACCGACGGGCGCTGGGTGGCGAGGATCAGGTGGATGCCCGCGGCGCGGGCCTTCTGGGCGAGGCGGGCGATCAGCTCTTCGACCTTCTTGCCGACGATCATCATCATGTCGGCGAACTCGTCGATGA
>ERZ1066117.1524-NODE-1524-length-11163-cov-6.108390_pt1 | contig 11163 bp, 14 predicted proteins | sample MGYA00382764_ERZ1066117 | MGnify/ENA primary metagenome ERZ1066117 (study PRJEB33369, sample SAMEA5778347) | biofilm metagenome | biome: Industrial cooling water; feature: Water cooling tower basin; material: Biofilm | place: United Arab Emirates | collected...
AGGAAGCGTGACTACTACGAAGTGCTGGGAGTGGCCCGCGACGCCGATGGTGAAACCATCCGCGTGGCGCATCGCAAGCTCGCCATGCAGTATCACCCCGATCGCAACCCCGGTGACAAGGATGCCGAGGTACGGTTCAAGGAGGTGACCGAGGCGATCGAGGTGTTACGCGATCCCGATAAAAAGGCTCGCTACGACCGCTATGGCCACGCCGGCCTGGAAAACGATGGCATGGGCGGCCCCAGTGGCCCCATGGGCGACATCTTCGACATCCTGCGCGGCTTTATGGGGGGCGGTTTCGGCGGGGGCGGACGCGGCCCTCGTGGCGGGGGCGACCTGTCCTTCGAAATGACCATCACGCTGGTCGAGGCGTTCCAGGGATGCTCCAAGACCGTCACCCTGCCGCGTATCACTCGCTGCACCACCTGTAGCGGCTCGGGCATGACGGCCAAGAGCCAGCGAAACGTCTGCCGACGCTGCGGTGGCCAGGGCAACCTCGGTTTCTTTGGCGGTGCCTGTCCGCAGTGTCGTGGCCGGGGTGTGACCATCAGCGATCCGTGTGGCGGATGTCGCGGGGTGGGATTCGTCGAAGAACGCCGTGAAGTGACGCTCAACATCCCTGCGGGGGTGGACGAAGGGATGATCCTGCAGCAGCAGGGAGCCGGCCACGATGGCGAACCCGGCGCACCGGCGGGTGATTTGCAGTGTGTGATCCGGCTGCGACCGCACCCGATCTTCCAGCGTGAAGGGCAAGACCTGCATTGTGAGGTGCCCATCACCTTCAGTCAGGCGGCACTGGGCAGTCCGCTGGAAGTTCCCACGCTGGAAGGCAAGCGTGTCACCGCGACGGTGCCGCGTGGTGCACAAACAGGCGACGAATTGCGCCTCACGGGGCAGGGCATGCCCCACGTCCGCGGTGGTCGGCGCGGCAATCTGGTGGTGCACCTGAAGGTATCGACCCCCAAGAATCTGACCAAACGACAGGAAGAACTATTCCGCGAACTGGCCGAGTTGGAAGGGACCAACCCCTCGCCCGAGAGCAAGAGCTGGACCGAGTCGGTCTACGAGTTCTTTGCCTCACTCGGTCGCGGACGTGAGAATCCCGAAGCGGGAGACAAGAAATCATGAGCGACTCCACGCCGGAAACACCCCAGGACAAAACGCCCGAAGCCGAGAGCAGCCCCCCGCCGGGCCCCAGTGCGGCCGAGTTGGCCCGCGTCGTCGATGCCCTGCGCCTGGAGTTGGCCCGTGCCGGTCGACGCGAGTTCGAGAGTTACCAGCAACGTGCCCGCCGCGAGGCCGATGCCGAACGCCGCTACGCCCAGATGCCGCTGGCCAAGGATCTGCTGCCGGTGATCGACAACCTGGAGCGGGCGGTGGCGGCGGCGCGGCAGGCGCACGACGGCAGCTCGCTGGCGCAGGGCGTCGGCATGGTGGTGGGCATGCTGCACGAGGCGCTGCGCCGGCATGGCATCGTCCGGATCGAGGCCGAGAACCAGCCGTTCGATGCCAATCTTCACGAGGCAGTGATGCAGCAACCCAACGCCGAGGTGCCGGCCAACACGGTGCTGCAGGTGCTGGAATCGGGCTACCTAATCCATGAGCGGGTGCTACGGCCAGCCCGCGTCATTGTATCGACGAACTGATCGAGGAACTGTTCATGCCAACGTATGATTACGTCTGCGATCACTGCGGTCACACCTTCGAGGAGATGCAGTCGTTCAAGGATGACCCGCTCAAAACGTGCCCCAAGTGTGGCACCGATGCCCTGCGTCGCCTCTTCGACACCGGGGCGGCCATCCTCTTCAAGGGCAGCGGCTTCTACGAGACCGACTACCGCAGCGAGTCGTACCAGAAGGCGGCCAAGGCCGACAGCGAGGCGAGCAAGCCAGCGGAAACGAGCAAGACAGAAAGCAAACCAGCGTCGCCCTCTACCCCCGCTTCGGGGAGTGGGGGCACGTCGAGTTCCAGCTAGGATCGTGTCCATGAACGTGACCTGTCCGACCTGTTCGCGTCCGGGCCAACTTGATTCGATCAAGGATTGGCCCTACTTCCCTTTTTGCTCGCATAAGTGCAAGATGATCGATCTGGGGCGATGGTTCAACGAGGAGTATACGGTGCCCTCGGAAGAGCGCCCCCAGGATGAACGCGAAGCGCAAGCCCCAGGCGAGGAAGAGGACTCCGACCAGGAGCCGTAGTCTCAGGGCGTCCGGCGAGTGGTGGTGAGCTTGACGATTTGCCTTTCCAGTTCGCTCGCAATGCTGGCGTCGAACCCCTCGCGTGACCAGACAATTCGCCCGGTATCATCCAGCAGGATGAGCGTCGGGTAGCGGCGGATGTTGAGTTGTTGGCGCACGGGACACGAGCCCGACTCGCTGAAGAGGACGGGATAGCTCAGGGGCCGACGATCTTCCAGTTTATTGAGGCGCTCCCGCCGATATGCGACCGAGCCCCCCTCGCAGAGTACGCTGACGACCTGCAGACCCGACGGACCGTACTTCGCCTGCCAGGCGGCCAGTTGCGGCATGGCAGCCCGGCAGGGGGGGCAATCGATCCGCCAGAAATCCAGCAGAACAAACTTCCCCGACCCCTGACGCGATAGTTCCCACGGTCGGCCGTGGCGGTCGTCCAGCGTCAGTTCGGTGACGGCCTGACCCGTCTTCAGACAGGTGGGGACGATCGGAGCACGGAGCGTCTCGCTTTTGTTGAACGGCAACCGCGCGCTGTAATCCATGCTGGGAGGTGGAACGTCCTGATCGTCGGTCTTCTGCTTTGGTTCGACAGCGCCCTTGTCTCTGGGAAGCGGACGAGTCTCTCCCTCCTCGATCTGGTTCAGATCCGGGGGCGAAGGCAATGGTGGCCGGGGGGCATAATCGGCGTCATCGCGTCCGGGCGGGCCAGGCACGGAAACGATTGGCGGTGTCTGCTTGTTGTCCCAGCTGCTGTCCTTTTTCCCCCCCGCGATGCGAGTATTATCGACGGGAGGCGAGGTGGGGCCTGGATCGCTGCGCGTGGGCGCACCGAGTGATGCTGCGGGGCGATCCCCCGACACGGTGTCGCTGGCTGAGACGCCGTTGCGAACCTCGACAAGGGGAATGGCGATGCGCACGTCGCTGGCGATCGCCGTCGCCTGACCGGAGTAAACCACACCGCCGCGGGTGATGCTGGCGACCAGTTGGTAGCGTTGGCCCTTTTCCAGGCCGGGGATGTCGAACCAGCCGTTGGCATCGGTGCGAACGAGCAGGGGGGCGCGCCGCTTCTCACGGTCCAGTTCGGTCACGCTGATGCTGGCGTTAGCGACACGACGGTCTCCGTCCAGCACCTGCCCGGCGAGCATGCCCAGTTGGCCGGCGGCCAGATTGCCCTTGGCGCCGTCACGTTCGGGAGGTGTGGTGGTGGGGAAGTCGCGCGGGGGGAGCGTATCTCCTCCGAGGGTGCGGTTCTTCGTTGCCGAAGCACAGCCCACGGTCAGAATCAACAAACCCAGTAGGAGAAGGCGTCGCACGGCTGCAAACCTCAATCGAGGGGTAGAGTTCGGCCGCGATCGCGGATTCCATCCAGGAGCAACGGCAAAAGATAGGAACAGGCCGGCTCTCGTCCCTGAAAGAAGTATCGCATCATGGTGAAGTCTTTCCGCGCCGGGCGAGGGGGTCAAACCGAAGTTGTCCGCCGGGCGCTTGTCGTGGGCCGCGAGACGGGTGTAGCCGGCGCGATCGGTCTGACCTTGCTCATCGGCAGGCTTCGGGCTATAGGCAAAGTCCCGTCCTCGGCTCCGCTTGACGGGTCGTTTCGGGACAACTAAGGTGAAGTTGGCTCGATGCCGGGCAGCCAGCCTAACTCTTGCAAAAGGCAAAACATGCAGGAACGCACCTTCTTCGGATTGTTGTTCACGCTCGCCGTGTTCGGATTCGTCACCGATCAGGCATCGAAATACAGCGTGTTCGGCTGGTTGGCCACGGTCGAGAGCAACACCTACGCCCTGTTCCAGACCGAACCCGAATCACGTTTCTTCGCTGTGGTACCGGCTCCGGCCGACCCGATGGCGCGCTTTGCGCAGCGTGGGTTCTTCCTGGAGGTAGCATTTCAGCCACAGTCGGACCCCAACGCTCCTCTGGTGCCGCACGTCAATCACGGAGCCTTGTTTGGCCTGGGCCGAGAACACACCGGGCTGGCCAATCTGGCGTTTGCGTTGGTGAGTCTGACGGCGGCGATCGGGATTCTCGTCTGGGCCTTCGTCTGGGGCGGTGCCCGCGACCGCTGGCTCAGCGCCGCGTTGGGCCTGATCCTGGGTGGCTGTCTGGGCAACCTTTACGATCGGCTCATGTTCAACGGTGTGCGCGACTTCCTGCACTGGAACTACCTGTTTGATTGGCCCGTGTTCAACATTGCCGACTGCTGCCTGGTGGTGGGAGCAGGGATGTTGCTGCTCCAGGCGTTTTTCGCACCGCAACCGCAGAGCGACAACCGCGACAAGGCGTCCGAGGAAAAGTCGCAGCCGGTGAGCGTGGGCGGCATCATGAAAAACGGCACGACCGTGTGAACCGGCCATTCAGGGCCCAAGGCGATGGCGAACGACCCGCGGCACTCCCAGCCACGCCTGCTGATAGGTGGATTCCAGCGGTAGCATCACATGGGCCGGCCCACGCAGGAACAGGGGGACATCGGGCAACGTCTCCGCCAGGGCGACGGGATACAAATACGCCGTCGCCGGCCGCCCCGCCCGATACGACGCCATGAGCCGATGCTCCGGTGAGGCCACCCGAAGGATCACCCGGTGAAGCATCGCGTCAAGCCGCGCGTCGGGGTCGGACTCTCCCGAGGGCGGGTTGTCACGAGGCGTTTCGATACGCAGGATCGCGACGATCGTGTCCCCGGGCGTGGATCGGATGCTTATCCAACGCTGTGGCGGAAGCATGCCATCGCGATCAATCAGGGCATAGTAATCCTCGGGCAAAAGGCCACCATTCAGCGATTGCATGAGGCAGTGCAACCACGACAGATGAAAGGAATGAAAAAGGCCCGCTTCGACCCGAGTCCAATCGTGCAGCGGCATGGTCGGCTCCTACGGTTGGGGGTGGAGTTGGTCCACCAGGAATGGTGGCAAGATGGCCAGGGCGTCGGTGTAGCTCGTTTCCAGAGCGATCGTGACGCTCTCTTCGCCCAGCAGGGGCAGCGTCATCGGCGGCAGATCATCACCCACTCGCAGGGGATACAACGCCGCTTCCGCAGGAATCGTCGCCCGGTAGCTGGCCAGCACCCGGTCGTATCCCGTTGGCAAGGGTAGAGGCTCGCTGCCGCAGGCCTCAGCAATCAGCCCGCAGATGCCCTCAGGATCGTGTGGGCCGATGGGAAAGAGATCCAGCAGCAGCACATGAATGCGCTGCTGAAGCAGGAGCAACAGCTTGTCGCGCGTTGCTTCCAGCGCGGCCGGTCCCGAGCGGTTGCCCGGCGAGACAATCTCCACGACCGCGACGATCCGGTGTCCGCTCTTGTGGCGCACCACCACCTGCCGACGCGGTCGGCGGACCTGTTGCGGATCGATCGTCTGCCGAAGCACCGCGCGCGGCACGGTGGCCGTCGCCGTGGCTGGGATCGCGCCGGGGGCGTCGTGCCGCTCGGGGTGCTCCAGCGTTAGCACATCAGGGCCGACCGCACCGAGCACCTGCTCGGGCAGGGCGTAGTAACCCGGCGGCAGGGTACGTTGTAGCGCGCGCGTCAGTTCCCCAATCCACAGGTGGTGAAAGGCATGAAAAATGCCCGCCTCGACGCGAGTCCAATCGTGCAGCGGCATGGGTGGTCCTCCCGGTGCCTCATTCTACCCGTTCGCTCTGGACGATGCCGCGCCTTTTGCCTTTCCTATCGCTATGGACGATGGCCAACGTCTTTGGAATGCGATTCTGGATCGGCCGTTCTCGCGGTCGCTGCGGCAGATCTACGCCGACTGGCTGGAGGAGCACGGCGACCCACGCGCCGAGTTGATTCGCTTGCAGGATCGTGCCGTGCCGCGCGATCCCTGGCGTGAGGTGGAACTCTTGCGCTCGCACGAGGCCCAGTGGCTGGGATCGATCGCGCAGCATGCCCAGGACTGGACGTTTCGTCATGGCCTGCTGACCCGCGTGACCGTCGAGGCCGAGCGTTTCCTGGCGCACGGCGACGAGTGGACGCGACGGCCCGGCCTGCTGGGGGTGGTGCTCACCAAGGCGCGCGATCATGTGAATGCGCTGGCCGCGTGTCCCTGGCTGGAACGCATCCCTTTTCTCTGGCTCGACCAGAACGACCTGGAGGCCGAGCACGCCGCGATCCTGGCCACCTCGCCCCACTTGCGCCGGGTGCAATGGCTCTCCCTGGCCCGCAACGCCCTCCTGGGAAACGGCGTGCAACCGTTGCTGGCCTCGGCCCATCTGCGACGGGTACGCGCGCTGGATCTTGGCAGCATCAACATGGGGCCGGGGTTCACGTTGCCGACTGCGGGGATCGGGCGTCAGGTGCGCTGGCTGAACCTTTTTGGCAACGAACTGGACGCCTCCGCTCTGCTGACGTGGCTGAATGCGCCGGGCTGGGTGGATTCGCTGCGCGACGTGCGATTGGGCGACGCTCCCCTTCGCGGTCTGTTGCCCCGCCTGGCCGCCTCGCCGGTCATGGTCCGGCTGCGTGCCCTGTCGCTGTCGAATGTCGATACCCCAGCGGACGAATTGCAGAGCTTTGCCGCCGCGCCTGCGATCGCGGGATCGCGCTCGCTGATTCTGTGGGGGCTCTGGGAGATGCGCGACGAGGGCATCCGTTGGCTCGTGCGTAGCCCCCATCTTCGTCGGTTGCGGCACCTGTCCCTTGAGGGGTCGATCCAGGGCTCCGAGGGCTTCGCGTGCTTGGGTGAGCCGGGCGTCCTGCCGGGGCTCCGCTCGCTCCATGCGTCGGTGACTTATCGCGTCGATAGAACGGACGACCTCACCCCCGGCATGGAACGTTTGTTTGCCGGGACCCTGATTCGTCAACTGCGTCGGCTGAATCTCCAGAACACGCCCATTGCTGGCACCGCGCTGGCGCGGTTGACGGGCAAGGCGGTGCTGCCGCTGCGGTGGCTGAGGTTGGTTATCGGCGACGGGGCAGCCACCGAGGCGCTAGGCGATCTGGTATCGAAGGGGTGTCTTGATCGCCTGCGTGCTCTGCGGTTGACCACTGGGAACGGCCTCGCAGCGGTAATCAATCAACTGGGTCGATTGCCCGACCTGCGGCGTCTTGACTGGAATAGCTGCCATGGCGAGGATCTCGGAACGCTGATCCGGCACGATTTCGCAAAGCTGGAGTCACTGACCATTTGGAATATAGACGGAACAAGCGAGATCTACCATGCCGCGTTCGCGCGGTGGTTGGCCCGTCAGCCGCTGCTCTCGCTCTTACTTCCTGCCGCTCTAAATGAGACGGTGGCCTGGATATGTCAGCAGCATTTGCCCCATCTCGCCGAACTGTATTTGAGCATGGACGTGACCACGGAGGCGCACCTGGCGGTCTGGCCCGGTCTGGCACGACTGCGCTACTTGCGCAACACCGGCGACCACGCAGAGCCAGCGCAGCCGAACCTGGGCGATTCGCCCCACTGGTCGCCCACGGTCCGGGTAGAGGGCCAGTTCTCGCCCGCCACAGCCGAGCGCCTGCGCGAACGCCTGGGACCACGCTCAGGTGGTTAGCTGGATTACCTCGACCGACCTTTCCTTCTGAAGCGCCCTGGATTCGGACGGCCCGGATTGCTATTAGGCGGCCTTGTTCCTTCTTTTGTGGGTGCAAGGAGTCGCGAATGTTCATGCGTGTTCGCCTGCTGGTGGCTTTGGCCCTTGTCCTGGGTGTTGGCCAGGGATTGCTCCGGGCGGCGGAGCCGAACGAGTTGAAGTACGTTGTCCAGCTGTTCTTCCAGGAGGGCGACCCGCGCGGCCGCTCGGAGTTGCTGTCGCGTCCGCAGATGCATGTCGTCCCGGGGCAAGAGGGAATGGTCCGCACCGGAACCGCCGTCACCCTGGACGGCGAAGAGGTCGCTGTGGACAACGCCGTGAAAGTCCTGGTCACCACTCTGCCCAGTGGCAAGGTCAAGCTGAAGCTGGCCGCCGAGATGGCAACGCTGGATCATAGCGACGACAAGGAGGTGCGTGTGCGCTCCGATCGTGCCCACTTCGTCCGCGAGATCGAACTGGGCGATCAGGTCCGTCTGATGGTCTGCACCACGGGGAACAAGAAAAAGTGGGTCGATGTCGTCATTCGCGAACGCAAGTAAGCTCGCCTGAGCCTGCCTGCAATGGCCACCGGAGCCGTCGGAAAACCATCGCCGACGGCTCCCGTTGCATCTTGGGGGATTCAGGCGGCACTGCGTGGCAGGCGGGCGGCGCACTGGCACCAGAGGGTGGGGCCGGTCGTGCTCATGCGGGCGATAATCTCGAAGCCGCAGCGGGGGCATCGGGCAGTGCCGTGGACATCGGCCTGGCCACGGGTGCGGGGACGACGGGTGTTGGCCGGGCGGGTGAGCAAAGCGACAGCCTCGGCAACCTGGGGAGCGTGGGAGCGGAAGATTTTCATGGGTGCCTCACAGAGAATCCACAGGAAGATCGAACGGAACATCAGGATCAAACAGGGGAAGCTGCAAGCGAGCACGGCGCGTGTAGAGACGGATGCGCGCCTCGCGCTGGGGCGTCCAGCCACGACGGCGGACGTAGAGCAGCACGATGCCATCAACGGCAGCGCAAACCGGACACAGGCCGAGCGGGTGGGGCGAATCGGGCGTTAAGGGCGATTCGCAGTGTTCACAGGCCAGCGAGGCCGAGTCGGGCGTCGATCCTCGCGGCTCTTTGTTCAAATGTACAGTATGTTTCGGCCGCATTCAAGCTCGTTCTCCACTTCTTTTTTCGCTTTCCTCTTCGCTCTCGTTCTCGTCCACACTTAGCGCCATCGCCGCCGCCTGCCGGGCCTCGGGGTATGGCTCCAGGGCCACCAGCAACTCACACAGCAAGTCCCGGAATTCCGGCGCGGCCAACGGGCTGACCGTCTCGCTCGCCTTGCCACCGACCGCGCCCGTCGCAGGGGGGCCATGACGCAGCCACTCCAGCGGCTTCTCGCCGCGCAGGGCCACCTCGGCACCGAGTCGGGCCTGCGCCACCGCCTGATCGATGGCCTCGGCAAACTGGCGATAGCGCGCCGAGCCGTTGCGTGAGCGACCCCAGCGCATCCACTGGGCGAAACGCTGGGCCGAGACGCCCGCCGCCTGGGCCGCCACCTCGGGCGAACCACCCGCACGCAGAAAGGCAAGAATCTGGGTCTGCAATTCCTCCGTCAGGTGGTTCATGGTGCACCTATCAGCAGACGAGCCAACCGTCGGGGTAGGGCCGGCCCGGTGTACTCGAAACCGGCCGTCAGTCGGGTGGTGGCGTGACGCAGGCCACCCTCATGGCGCGTGGCCAGCGACGGGGCGCGACGCAGCACCCAGTGCGGCGAACGCTGCCGGGCGGCGATGAGGGCCGGGTGCGTCGTCGTGGAGAGGGCCCGATAGCCCAGGCCACGCCACAGCGAGGCAACAAAGGCCGCGAGTGTCTGGCCGATGCCCACGCCCTGGAAGTCGGGCAGCGTGACGGTGCGATGCTCCCGCCGCGCCGGCCGACCCTGCCCCACAAACGGCAACCACGCCGAGAAGGCTATGGGCTGCTTGTGTACATGGGCCACGAAGCAGGTGGCGCTTGGGGCCAGGGCGTGGCTCAGATAGTGATGCGGTGCGAATAACGGCCAGTCGGCCGCGCTGCCCCGGCGGAGAGTGAGGGTGATTCGGGGTCGTCGCCGAAGGCACCTCCATTCAAACGTGTTCACGGCAGGACGATAGATCCAGTCGGGTTGCAACCAGTCGATCACATCTTCATGACACGTCACCGCCACGAATCGGCTGCCTTGCCCTCTCACGGTGCGAGCCAGCGCTGCCGAGCCAATGCGGGCGACGGTGCGGTCCACCACGCTGGTGAACTCATCCATCACCGTCAGCCGCTGGGGGTGCGATCGGCTCTCGGCTAGCAGGCGCGCCAGCGTCACGCGAAACTGCTGGCCGGTGGACAGGGCGGCGAACGGTCGCAGCCAGGCCGGCGGCGACGCGAACCCCACAACCGAGATCAATTGCGCGATCTCGGCGATGGGCAAGGCCGGAAAGGCATCGACGACGGCGCGATCGGCGGGCCAGTCCAGAGACGCGGCATGAGCGATCTCGGCGGGCCACCGGGCGCGGGCGAGCGTCGATTTGCCGCAACCGCTGGGACCGGTGATCAGACCAATGTGCCAGGAACGCTGGTCCAGGGGCAGGTGGGCGTCCCACTCCAGGCGCGCGGTGGCGGTCGCGGGCAGGTCAAACAGGCCGCGGATCTGCGCGACGCGCGGCGACTCGACGATCCGTGATTCGACGACGATGTGCATGATGGTTTGTCCTCATTGGCTTTCCTCCGATAGCCCGAAGCGCGAGCAAGGGATTGTCTTTCTCCGGGCGGGATTCGGTCCTCGGGGGTTCGGCCCTTGCTTGCGCGTCGGGCTATCGGAGGAACGGCCCTTGCTTGCGCGTCGGGCTATCGGAGGGTCAACTCAAAAGCGCGCGGCAGGTCAGGCCCTCGGCCTGGAGGCGCTCCGGCAGCGCCACCTGGGCCGCCTCGTCGGGGCACTCGACCAGCACGAAAAACTGCGACCGCGTCGTCGGTGGCGGCTTGGGTTGACGCGTCCGCTGCTCGGCTTCGTGTTCGGCCGCTGCGATGCTCGCCCACAAGTTTGCCAGCGCGTCGGACTCGGTGGTCGTCAGCCGACGCAGTTCGTCGAGCCGTTCCGTGTCGTGCTCGGCCAGCGTGGCCAGCGGATCGAGCGAGAGCAGCAGCTTCCGCGCCTCCTCGGGCGTCACGTCCAGCACCTCGACGTCCACCTCCATCTCCGGCGTTAGCCGTTGTCGCAGATGGCCATCCAGGAGTTGGAGTCGGCCGTCAGGCAGCTCGAACGCGAGAAGGCTGCGGGCGAAGCCGACCTCGGCGTAGAGCGCCTCCAGGGCGCGACGCTGGGCGTCGGGATGCCAGCGCGGGTTGAGCGGGTGCGGCACCAGGTCGCCGGCCCGCATCCGCACATGGCGGACGATGCGATTGCGGATGGGTGAGGCGGTCACGTGGGTTT
>ERZ1066117.1525-NODE-1525-length-11162-cov-15.413973_pt1 | contig 11162 bp, 7 predicted proteins | sample MGYA00382764_ERZ1066117 | MGnify/ENA primary metagenome ERZ1066117 (study PRJEB33369, sample SAMEA5778347) | biofilm metagenome | biome: Industrial cooling water; feature: Water cooling tower basin; material: Biofilm | place: United Arab Emirates | collected...
TCACCGTGACGGTCGACGGCCAGAGCCTGCCCGACCGCGCCTGGAGCTACCCGACCCCGTACCCCAGCGGCATCGAGCGCGTCGGCAAGGACTTCTCGAACTACGTGGCCTTCTGGAAGGAGGTCACCGTCAGCGCGTAGCGCTGCCGGTCGACTCCGACCAGGTGATGACGGCGGCGATGCTGAACCGCCGCGAGCACCGGCCGCACGACACCGTGCGCGATGGCCGGCGGAACCGCACGAACTCGTGCCCGCTCGGGCACCGGCCCCGCCAGCGCGCCCGGTCGTCGGCGATCGGGCCGTTGTGCGTGCGCCCGCCGACGTAGCCGAGCTCGCGGGCGATCCCGCGCCACTGCGGCCCGTGGCCGACCCCCGGGCCCGCGAGCGCGTGCGCCACTTCGTGCAGCAGCACCTGGTGGATCGCGTCGTCGTCGAACCGCTCGGCGAGGTGCCGCGAGACGGTGATGCGCTTGCGGGTGTAGTCGCACTGGCCTGCGCGCCGGGTCGCGCGATCGAAGGCGAAGCTCCATGTCGCGTCCAGGTGCAGCGCGAGCAGCGCCTCGGCCCAGTGCCGCACCCGTTCGAGCTCGCTCACGCGCTCGATGCTAGGCGGTACCGCCGACGGCGGCCGTCAGCCCCGCGGGGCGAGCGGCACCGCCAGCAGGCGATCGTCGTCGGGTGCGGGCCGACCGTTGGCATCGGTGTTGGTCGTGAGCAGGTAGAGCCCGCCGTCGGGGGCGGCGACCGCATCGCGCAGCCGCCCGAGCTCGCGCACGAAGTACGCTGAGCTCGTCCCAGGTGTTCTGCCCGAGCTCCGAGGCCCACAGGCGTCCCTGCTCGTCGAACACGATCCCCTGGGGGTTGCGGTGCCCGAGCGAGTACACGTACGAACCGGGGAAGGGGTTGTCCGCGGGTATGGCGCCCTCCGGCGTGAGGCGCAGGATCTTGCCGGCGAGCGAGCCCTGATCTTGCGCCAGGTTCACCCGCTGCGCGTCGCCGGTGGTCGCGTAGAGCATCCCGTCGGGGCCGAATGCCAGCCGCCCGCCGTTGTGGTTGCGGGCTTTCGGGATGCCCGTGATGAGCACCTCCGACGCGCCGAGCCCGTACGACCCGGGCGCGCCGGTCAACTCGTAGCGCACGATGCGGTTGTCCTCGGCCGCCGTGTGGAAGGCGAACAGGTACGGGGTTCCCAGGTCGAGCGCGGCGAGGCCGAGCAGCCCGCCCTCGCCGAACGGCACGACGCCGGCGACGGTGCCAACCGTGCGCAGAGTGCCGTCGGCGGTGCGCTCGAGCACGCGGCCCGTGTCGCGTTCGCTCAGCAGGATCGATCCGGTCGGCAGCGGCACGATCGACCAGGGCGTGGTCAGCCCTGTCGCGAGCGCCGCGGTCTGCCCGGTCGGAGCGAGATCGCCGCCCGCCGCTGCTCCCGGCTCGGGGCGGGACGACCCGGGTGCGGTCGCCCCCGCGCTCGGCAGCAGCTCGTCGACGCTCACCGGCGGTGTCGCGCAGGCCGAGAGCGCGAGGCAGGCCACCGCGATCGTCGCCACGACGACGGGGGCGCGGTCGTGCCTGCGGCCCATCGGCGCTCCTCCCCACGGCGGTCGACTCCAGCGTGCTCCGCGTCGCTGAGAACATCATGCGCGCCGGAGGGGCCGGGGGTGTACAGTCGCGAGCGACATGAGGAAAGGTCGTCGATGACACTGTTCGACAGACTCGGCGGTTCCGAGGGGCTCGACCGGCTGGTCGCGAACCTCTCCGCCCGACTCGAGGCCGACCCGGCCCTCGCCCCGCTATTCTCCGAGGTGGACGGGCCCGGGCTGCGGCAGCACCGGGTGCACTACCTCGCCGCGGTGCTCGGCGGGCCGGAGGCGTATCGGGGTCGCGGAATGCGGGAGGCCCACCGGCCGCTCGGCATCGACGACGCCCTGTTCGACCGCTTCCTCGGCCACGTCGCCGAGAGCGCGCGTGCGGCCCGCATCCCGGCGGGGCCGGCCGATGAGCTCGCCTCCTTCCTGCGGGGCCTGCGGCCCGTGATCGTGAGCCCGTCGCTGTGATGGTCGGGGCTCCCGGTCGTCACCCGCGCCCGCTCGTGAACAGCGACGACGACGGCGCCGGAGACGGGGCGGCCGTCTGATCGGTGACGACAGCGGCCCCCGCCATCCAGTCGCGCAGCTCGCGGCCGGCGAGAACCGCGGCAGGGTGCGGCCCGCGGGCCATCAGCCGCGGTAACCAGTCGAGCGGCAGCGCCTCCCGCGAGGCGATGAGCACGACGTTGCCGAACCGCCGGCCCTTCAGCACGCTCGCCTCCGCGAGCGCGGCCACCTCGCCCAGCGTGAAGCGCAGCGTGGCCGCCTGACCGCGTGCGAAGGCCAGGCCCGGCCCGTCGGCGACGTTCACGGCGATGATGCCGCCCGGTGCCAGCAGCGCGGCGAGCTCCGCGTAGAACTCGGCGCTCGTCACGTGCGCGGGAATCCGCGCGCCGCTGAACACGTCGACCACGACGAGGTCGACGGCCCCGCGCAGGGCCCCCGGCAGGCGGGCGAGCGTCGCGCGGGCATCCCCGTAGCGGATGCGGATGCCCGCGTTCCTCGGCAGCGGCAGGTGCTCGCGAACGAAGGCCATCAGCTCGTCGTCGAGCTCGATGACCTGCTGGCGCGAGCCGGGGCGCGTGGCGTGGATGTAGCGCGGCAGCGTGAGCCCGCCCGCGCCGAGGTGCACCGCCGTGAGGGGCTGGCCGGGCTCTCCCCACTCGTCGATCACATGGCCGATGCGCTGCACGTACTCGAAGAACAGACGGCTCGGGTCGTCGAGGTCGACATGCGACTGCGGCGTGCCGTCGACGACGAGAGTGAAGGCGCCGGGGCTCCAGCGGTCGGGCTCGATCAGAGCGCGCTGGCCGCTCGACAGGCGCCGTTCGATCGGGGAGGCCATGCACGACAGCGTGCCACAGGGCCGCACGCGGTCGGCACCGCCCGGCGGTGAGCACCGCCCCCGCAGAATTGAGTAATCGCGGGCGCCCCCGCCGCGGTCGCACCGGGCAGACTGGTGGGGCGGCCGCGCGCCGCGCAACCACTCGGAGGAGGTCGCGGTGAGCCTGTACGACGAGATCGGCGGTGCCCCGGCGATCAAGGTCGCGGTCACGGTCTTCTACAACCGGGTCATGGGCGATCCTGATCTCGCGCCGTGGTTCACCGGGGTCGATCTCGACCGGCTGAAGGGGCACCAGCAGGCCTTCCTCACCGCAGCCCTGGGTGGCCCCAACCTGTTCACCGGCCGCTCGATGGGCGCGGCGCACGCGGGGCTCGCGATCACCGTGGAGGCTTTCGACCGCGTTCTCGAGCACCTCGCCTACACGCTGTTCGACATGGGGCTGAGCTACGAGCAGGTGGCGTCGGCGGTCGACGGCCTGCGCCCGATGAGCGCGCACATCGTCGAGGCCGTCGAGGCCTGATCGAGCGGTCGCGCGGGCAGCCGATCGTCGGTCAGCCTCAGGCGCCCTGCGCGGCGGGCACGAGCCCCAGGGCGGCGGCGAGCTCGGCGCGGCGCCGCACGCCGAGCTTGGTGTACACCGACTGCAGGTGGTTGCTGACCGTCCGGGGCGACAGGAACAGCCGCGCCGCGATGTCGTTGCTCGCCATGCCCCGGGCGGCGAGCGCGGCGATCTCGCGCTCGCGAGGGGTCAGGGGTTCCTCGGCCTCGCTGAGGCCCAGAGGCGGTGTGGATGCTCCTTCCGTGCGCTCGGCCAGGCCGCGGGCCCGTGCCGCCAGCAGGGTGGCGTCGCGCGCGCGGCCCGCCCGCCGTGCAGCGTCGGCGGCGAGGGCGAGCGACTCCGCGGCGTGCAGGAGGTAGCCCGCTCCCTCCCAGGCCTCGCCGGCAGTGAGCAGAGCGTCGGGGTCGCTCGAGGCCATCGCGCGAGCCGTGCGCGCGCGCAGGCGGATCACCGGGGCGTCGGCGTCGGCCGTCATCTCGTCGAGCAGGGCCGCCGCCGTCACGGCATCACCGAGCCGCGCGAGGTCGAGCGCGAGCACGCTCGCGAAGTCGAGGTCGCCGCTGTCGATGCGCTGGCGGCTGCGGTCGACGAGCCGGTCGCGCGCGGCAGCCGCTCCGCCGGATGCCGCCTCGATCCAGGCCCAGGCCAGCAGCACCAGCGAGTCGTCGTCGACCATGCGCGCGGGAATCCGGGCGATGAGCTCGCGGGCCTCCGCGAGCTGGCCCTGCTGCGCGCGAATCCGCGCGAGCAGCGCTCGCCCGAGCGGCTCGTACCCGGCCGGCCCGCGGGATCGCGCCCCGGCGACGACGTCCTTCGCCCAGCGCGCAGCCGTCTCGAGCCGGCCGAGCGAGATGTGCACGGCGGCGAGCGTGAACTCCGCCTGGCGGCTGCGCAGCTCGTCGTCGAGCACGATCGCCTCGGCGAGGGCATCGGCGGCCACCCGGCGAGCCTCCTCGGGGCGGAGATCCTGCTGCAGCGCGACCGCCTGCATGAGCGCCGCGACGCGGGTCGGAATCGAGGCGTCGGCGCGGCGCGCGGCGGCGAGGGCCTGCTCGGTCTGCCGCAGGGCCTCGGCGGTGCGACCGAGTGCGATGAGCGGCACCGCGCTGTTCATGGCCAGCTCGGCCCGCTCGTCGAGGTCGCCGGGCTCCCCGCTTACCTGCTCCAGCTCGGCGAGGGCCGCGCGCGGCCGCTCCAAACCCACCAGGATGCGCGCCCGCGCCTGCCGCAGGCGCCGCGCCGCGAGCGGCAGCCGCTCGGGAGCCCCCTCGAGCAGGGCGAGGGCCTCCTCGAAGCGCCCACTCACGGTGATGAGGGCCGTCGCCGTCATGGTCAGGATCCGCGCCGTGCGGTGCTGCTCGGCGGGGTTCGCCTCGTCGAGCGCGCGCGCCCGCTCGAGCACGAGCAGGGCATCGTCGACCCGGCCGAGCTTGATGAGGGCATCCGCTCGCAGCAGCAGCAGCTCGGGGTCGACCGAGCCCGAGCGCTCGGCGGCCTCGGCCAGTCGGGCGACCACCTCGAAGTCGTCGGCGAGCAGAGCCAGCCGAGCGGCATCGCCCAGCAGGGCGGCGTCTCCGGGGGCCCCGGCTTCGAGCCGCCAGGTGGCGATGCGCACGGCATCCGCCTCCCGATCGGCAGAGCCCTCCGCGCGGGCGACGTGGTCGAGCAGCAGGTCGAAGCGACGCAGGGTCGGCACCCCGGCGCGCATGGCCGCCGCGTACTGCGGGTGCGCGATCGCCGCCACCCACCGGCCCGCCTCGGGGCGCAGCTGCACGAGCTGGGCCCGCTCGAGCTCGTCGAGCGCGGTGCGCAGGGCCGGCTCGACCAGGTGGCCCAGCGGCACCGAGCCGCACACCGCGAGGCGCTCCATGAGCTCGTGCTGCACCTCGCCGAGTTCGCTCAGGCGCGCGGAGATCAGCTCATCGAGCGCTCGCGAGCCGCCCGGCGGGCCCAGCAGCTGCCAGGCTCCGTGCTCGGTGGTGAGCGTGCCGGTCGTGAGCGCGTGCGTGACGAGCTCGCGCACGAACAGCGGATTCCCGCCCGATGCGCCGTGCAGCGCCACCACGGTCTGGTGCGCGACCGTGCCGCCGAGCACCGCGGGCAGCAGCTGCTCGAGGTCATCGGTCGACAGCGGCTCGAGCGCGAGCCGCAGGGCCCGATCGCTCGTCCACAGCGCCACGAGCGGCTCGGGCAGGGGGTCTCCGTCGCGCGCGGTCGCGAGCAACGCCAGCGCTCCGGAGGCAGCCAGCTGCGCGAGCACCGCCACCGAGAGCGCGTCGAGCTGGGGCGCGTCGTCGACGACCACGAGCAGCGGCCCCTCCTTGCGCCGCTCCGCCGCGAGGTCGCGGGCGAAGGCCATGAGCGTCGCGCTGTCGGAGCCGATGCGCGAGAGGTCGTGCCGGGTGGCGCCCATGAGCGGAATCAAGGCCGCCAGCGGAACATCCGACAGGCTCGCGCTCGCCATCACCCGGCTGATGCGCCGCCCCTCGGCCTCGAGCAGCGTCGCGGCCTCGGCGGCGAGCCGGCTCTTGCCCACGCCGGCATCCCCCGAGAGCACCACCAGGGCGAGCCCGTCGACCGACAGGGCGGTGCGGGTGCGGTCGAGCATCCTGTCGCGGCCGACCATCGGCCAGGCACCCGCAGCGGCCGCGGGGGCGGCGGGCGGGGGCGGAACCATCGGGATGCGACCTCCGCGACGACGGCGGCGGGATGCGCGCTCGGGCTCGGCGCTGACCCGAAGCGTACTCAACACGCGGCCCCCCGACCAGGGTCGCCGCGCGGTAAGGATTGCGGCAGGGATGACCGGCCGCGCGCGGTTATAGCGCAGCGGGCCGCATTGGTCAAGATTCTGACTGGACACGGCGAGGCGAGCGCGCCTAGTATTGAGGTTTGCGCTCCCATGTCTGATCTGCCGCCATATGGCGGGCGGCGATCGTGCCCCGAGTATAGCGGCGGGGTGGATTCCGGCTGGCGGAATCCCCACGGGTCTGGCGCGTCCATTCGACCGCACTCACCTGTCGACGTCCGACAGAACCCGGGCTCTCGAGCCCCACGGAGGTTAGTTCCTTGGCTGCTGCGCGCACCGCTAAGAATTCCCAGTCCCCCAAGAACGGCCGCACCGCATCGCGGCTCTCGTTCGCCAAGATCAGCGACACGCTGACCGTTCCCGATCTTCTCGCCCTGCAGACCGAGAGCTTCGACTGGCTCGTCGGCGGCGAGGCCTGGAAGGAGCGCCTCGCCGAGGCGCAGGCCGCCGGTCGCACCGATGTGCCGACGCAGAGCGGGCTCGAGGAGATCTTCGAGGAGATCTCCCCCATCGAGGACCTCGGCGAGACCATGCAGCTCTCGTTCACGAACCCCTACCTCGAAGAGCAGAAGTACTCGATCGACGAGTGCAAGGAGCGCGGCAAGACCTACGCCGCCCCGCTGTACGTCGAGGCCGAGTTCATGAACCACATGACCGGTGAGATCAAGACCCAGACGGTCTTCATGGGCGACTTCCCGCTCATGACCGAGAAGGGCACCTTCATCATCAACGGCACCGAGCGCGTCGTCGTGTCGCAGCTGGTGCGCTCGCCCGGCGTCTACTTCGAGCGCCAGATCGAGAAGACCACCGACAAGGACGTCTACACCGCCCGCATCATCCCGAGCCGCGGCGCGTGGCTCGAGTTCGAGGTCGACAAGCGCGACCAGGTCGGCGTGCGCATCGACCGCAAGCGCAAGCAGTCGGTCACCGTCTTCCTGAAGGCGCTCGGCCTGACGACCGAGGAGATCCGCGAGAAGTTCGCCGGCTTCGACTCGATCGAGCAGACCCTCGAGAAGGACGCGATCCTCACCAAGGAGGAGGCGCTCAAGGACATCTACCGCAAGCTGCGTCCGGGCGAGCAGGTCGCCGCCGAGGCCGCGCGCGCGCTCCTCGACAACTTCTACTTCAACCCGAAGCGCTACGACCTCGCGAAGGTGGGCCGCTACAAGCTCAACCGCAAGCTTGGTCTCGACGCCCCGCTCACCGACTCGGTGCTGACGGTCGACGACATCGTCGCGACCATCCGCTACATGGTGTCGCTGCACGAGGGCCGCACCACTCTGGCCGGCGTCCGCGACGGCAAGCCCGTCGATCTCCGTCTCGACGTCGATGACATCGACCACTTCGGCAACCGCCGCATCCGCGCGGTCGGCGAGCTCATCCAGAATCAGGTGCGCACGGGTCTCTCCCGCATGGAGCGCGTGGTGCGCGAGCGGATGACCACGCAGGACATCGAGGCGATCACGCCGCAGACGCTCATCAACGTGCGCCCGGTCGTGGCCGCCATCAAGGAGTTCTTCGGCACGTCGCAGCTGTCGCAGTTCATGGACCAGAACAACCCGCTCGCGGGCCTCACGCACAAGCGTCGGCTCTCGGCGCTCGGCCCCGGTGGTCTGAGCCGCGAGCGCGCCGGCGTCGAGGTGCGCGACGTGCACCCCTCGCACTACGGCCGCATGTGCCCGATCGAGACGCCGGAAGGCCCGAACATCGGCCTGATCGGCTCGCTCGCCTCGTTCGCCCGCATCAACGCGTTCGGCTTCATCGAGACGCCCTACCGCCGCGTCACCAAGGGCAAGGTCACGTCGACCATCGACTACCTGACCGCCAGCGAGGAGGACGACCACGTCGTCGCCCAGGCCGGTGCCCCGCTCAACAAGGACGGCTCGTTCGCCGAGGAGCGCGTGCTCGTGCGTCGCAAGGGCGGCGAGGTCGAGCTCGTTCCCGCCGACGAGGTGGACTACATGGACGTCTCGCCGCGCCAGATGGTGTCGGTCGCGACCTCGCTCATCCCGTTCCTCGAGCACGACGACGCCAACCGCGCCCTCATGGGCGCGAACATGCAGCGCCAGGCCGTGCCGCTGCTGCGCTCGGAGTCGCCGCTCGTCGGCACCGGCATGGAGAGCTACGCGGCGGTCGACGCCGGCGACGTCATCACCGCGACGGCGGCCGGTGTCGTCGCCTCGGTCTCGGCTGACGCTGTCACCGTGCAGCTCGACGAGGGCGGCACGCAGGAGTACTACCTGCGCAAGTTCGACCGCTCGAACCAGGGCACCAACTACAACCACCGCGTCGTGGTCAACGCGGGCGACCGCGTCGAGGTCGGCGAGGTCATCGCCGATGGTCCCGCGACGGAGAACGGCGAGCTCGCGCTCGGCAAGAACCTCCTCGTGGCGTTCATGTCGTGGGAGGGCCACAACTTCGAGGACGCGATCATCCTCAGCCAGAACCTCGTGAAGGACGACACCCTGTCGTCGATCCACATCGAGGAGTACGAGGTGGATGCCCGCGACACCAAGCTCGGCAAGGAGGAGATCACCCGCGATCTCCCCAACGTCAGCCCCGAGCTGCTGGCCGACCTCGACGAGCGCGGCATCATCCGCATCGGTGCCGAGGTGCGCCCCGGCGACATCCTCGTCGGCAAGGTCACGCCGAAGGGCGAGACCGAGCTCAGCGCCGAGGAGCGCCTGCTGCGCGCGATCTTCAACGAGAAGTCGCGCGAGGTGCGCGACACCTCCCTCAAGGTGCCCCACGGCGAGCAGGGAACCGTCATCGGGGTGAAGGTGTTCGACGCCCAGGACGGCGACGACGAGCTCGGCTCGGGCGTCAACCAGCGCGTGGTCGTCTACATCGCCCAGAAGCGCAAGATCTCCGAGGGCGACAAGCTGGCCGGCCGTCACGGCAACAAGGGCGTCATCTCCAAGATCCTCCCGGTCGAGGACATGCCCTTCCTCGAGGACGGCACGCCCGTCGACATCGTGCTCAACCCGCTCGGCGTGCCCGGCCGCATGAACTTCGGCCAGGTGCTCGAGATCCACCTCGGGTGGGCCGCGTCGCGCGGCTGGAAGGTCGAGGGAGCCCCCGAGTGGGCCGCGAACCTGCCCGCCGGCGCCCGCGAGGCCGCGCCCGGCACGAAGGTCGCCACCCCGGTGTTCGACGGCGCGAGCGAGGAGGAGATCGCGGGCCTGCTCGACGCGACCCTGCCCAACCGCGACGGTGTGCGCATGATCGACTCGACCGGCAAGGCGCGGCTGTTCGACGGCCGCACCGGTGAGCCGTTCCCCGACCCCATCTCGGTCGGCTACATGTACATCCTGAAGCTGCACCACCTCGTCGACGACAAGATCCACGCGCGCTCGACGGGCCCCTACTCGATGATCACGCAGCAGCCCCTGGGCGGTAAGGCCCAGTTCGGCGGCCAGCGGTTCGGCGAGATGGAGGTGTGGGCGCTCGAGGCCTACGGTGCGGCCTACGCCCTGCAGGAGCTGCTGACCATCAAGTCCGACGACATCCTCGGCCGTGTGAAGGTGTACGAGGCGATCGTCAAGGGCGAGAACATCCAGGAGCCCGGTATTCCCGAGAGCTTCAAGGTGCTCATCAAGGAGATGCAGTCGCTCTGCCTGAACGTCGAGGTGCTCTCGGCCGACGGCACCGCGCTGAGCCTGAAGGACACGGACGACGAGGTCTTCCGTGCCGCCGAGGAGCTCGGCATCAACATCTCCACCCGCTTCGAGTCCTCGTCGATCGACGAGATCTGAGCCGGGCCCCGCAGCAGCACATCGCTGACGACACAACGCTGACGAACAACACAGGCAAGAGAAGAGATATCTGTGCTCGACGCAAAGACTTTCGATGAGCTCCGCATCGGCCTCGCGACCGCCGACGACATCCGTCGCTGGTCGCACGGTGAGGTCAAGAAGCCGGAGACGATCAACTACCGCACGCTGAAGCCGGAGAAGGACGGCCTCTTCGGCGAGCAGATCTTCGGGCCCTCCCGCGACTGGGAGTGCTCGTGCGGCAAGTACAAGCGCGTGCGCTTCAAGGGCATCGTGTGCGAGCGCTGCGGCGTGGAGGTCACCAAGTCCTCCGTGCGCCGCGAGCGCATGGGCCACATCGAGCTCGCCGCGCCTGTGACCCACATCTGGTACTTCAAGGGCGTGCCCAGCCGCCTGGGCTACCTGCTCGACATGGCGCCGAAAGACCTCGAGAAGGTCATCTACTTCGCCGCCTACATGGTGATCTCGGTCGACGAGGAGGGTCGCCACGCCGACCTGCCCGGGCTGGAGAACGAGCTGCGTCTCGAGATCAAGACCCTCGAAGGCCAGCGCGACGGCGCCGTGGCCGCTCGACTGCAGAAGCTCGAGACCGAGCTCGCCGAGCTCGAGGCGGAGGGCGCCAAGGCCGACCAGAAGCGCAAGGTGAAGGACGCCGGCGAGAAGGAGATGGCCCAGCTGCGCAAGTCGTTCGACGAGCAGATCGGGCAGCTCGAGCGCGTCTGGGAGGACTTCCGCACGCTCAAGGTCGGCGACCTCAAGCCGGAGGACGCCGTCTTCCAGGAGCTCCAGGACCGCTACGGCCTGTACTTCGAGGCGCACATGGGCGCCGAGGCGATCAAGAAGCGCCTCGAGGCCTTCGACCTCGCCGCCGAGAGCGAGCTGCTGCACGAGCAGATCGCCACCGGCAAGGGCCAGAAGAAGATCCGCGCCATCAAGCGGCTGAAGGTCGTCAACTCCTTCCTGCAGACCGGCAACTCGCCGGCCGCGATGGTGCTGGATGTCGTCCCGGTGATCCCGCCGGAGCTCCGGCCGATGGTGCAGCTCGACGGCGGCCGCTTCGCGACCTCCGACCTGAACGACCTGTACCGCCGCGT
>ERZ1066117.1527-NODE-1527-length-11150-cov-5.316990_pt1 | contig 11150 bp, 8 predicted proteins | sample MGYA00382764_ERZ1066117 | MGnify/ENA primary metagenome ERZ1066117 (study PRJEB33369, sample SAMEA5778347) | biofilm metagenome | biome: Industrial cooling water; feature: Water cooling tower basin; material: Biofilm | place: United Arab Emirates | collected...
AAACTGGAGGCGTTGGCGAAGAAGAACGATCAGTTGGCCAAGGATCGGCTCGATCAGGCCAAAATCGAGACCCTCGCCGAACGGCAAAAGGCCCTGGCTGAGGAGGCCGAAAAGCTGGCCGCCCAAAAAGATGCGGGCAAGGATAATCCCATGGCTCAGGCCGAGGCCGAACGGCTACGTCGCGAGCAGGACAAGCTGGCTCAGGAACTCGATGCCCTGGCTCAGAAGAGCGAGTTGCTGAAGAAGAATCTCGACGCCGCCCAGGCCGAGCAGGTCCGCCGCGAGGCCGAGAAAGCCGCCGAGTTGGCGAAGCAGCAGCGTGAACTCAACGCCGCCATCGACGAGGCCAACAAGAAGGCAGCGCAGGAAAAGCTCGCCGAGTTGGCCGACAAACAAAAAGAGTTGGCCGCCCGCGCCGAAAAACTGGCCCGGGAGACCGAGAAGGCGCTCAAGGCCGATCGCGGCCAACCGTTGCCGACCAAAGACGCCCAGGAAGCGAGCGACGCGCTCAAGAAGGGCGACGGGGACAAGGCGGCCCAGGCCCAGGATCGCACCGCCCGCGATCTGGACAAGCTCGCCCGCGATCTGCAACGCCTGGCCAATCTGGCCAACGATCCGCGCGAGGCGGCCCGGCAGCTGGCTCGCATGCAAGAGGAACTGGGCAACAAACTCCGCGACGGCAAAAATCTCACCCCGGAGCAGCGGGCCGATCTCGCCGCCGAGCAACAGACCATCCGCGAGGCACTCAAGGATCTCTCGCTACCCCCGGCCCGCAAGGACCTGGCCACCCAGCGAGACAAAACGCTCGATCGTCTCGCCGAGGCGGAAAAGAAGCTGACCAGGGGCGAACGCGAGGCCCAGGCCGAACTCGATCGCGCTCGTGACGAGATGCGTAAACTGGCCGGGCAGATGCCCACCCTGAGCGAGCGCCAGGAGCAGGCCCGCCGCGACCTGGATAAACTCGCCCGCGCCCAGGACGAACTGGCCCGCCGCAGCGACACCGACCGCCACGCCGCCGAGTTGGCCAAGAAACAGGCCGATCTGGCCCAGAAATTGGCCGAACTCGATGCTCCCGGCCAGGAGGCACGCCGCGACCGCATCCGCGAGCAGATGGCCCAGGCGGCCGACGACCTCAAGCATCGTAACGGCGACGATGCGAAGGTCGCCCAGAAACGCGCCCAGCAACAGATGGAGCGCCTGCGCGAGGCGCTCTCCGGCCACAAGCCCGCCGACGAGAAGGCCGCGGAGTTGGCCCAGCGTCAGCGTGAGTTGGCCGAGCAGGCCGAGGACGCATCCCGCGATCCCAAGACCCCGCCGTCCAAACTCGACGCCCTGAAGCAGGCGCAGAACAAACTCAGTTGGGAGACCGAGGCACTCCCCGCCCCCGAGGCCCCGGCCACCAAGAAGGACGCCGCCCGGGCCGTGCGTGAGGCGGCGAGCAAGGCCAACGCCAAGGAGCCGACCGCCGAGGAAGCCCGCAAGGCGATGGACGAGGCGGCCCGAAAGCTCGACGATCTGGCCCAGGCGCTGGGAGGCAAGGAGACCGACGCCGAACGCGCCGCGCGATTGGCCAAACAACAGGACCGTGCTACCCAGGACGCGAAAGATCGCCCTGGCACGGCCCAGGATCAGCAGCGTGCCCGCGATCTGGCCAAAGAGTTGGCCGACCTGCGTGGCGGCAAGGCCCAGGCCGAGAAGGACAAGGCACGGGACGCTCTGGAGAAGGCCGCCAAGGCCGATCCCAGGGGTCGCTCCGAGGCCGATGCCAAGGCCCGCGACGCTCTGAACGACCTGGCCAAAAAACTGGCCGACGCCACACCCCCGCCGAAGGACAAACAACCCAAGGACGGCATGGCGGACAAGCGCTCGCCGTTGGCCAACAAGGAGACGGCCCAGGCGGCCCGCGACCTGGCCAAGGAACAGCGTGACCTGCGCGAGGCCGTCCGCAAGGCCATGGAAGGCAAGGACGCTCCCGCCAACCCGAAATCCGAAAACGCCGGCAAACTGGGCAAACTGGCCGCCGAACAGGAAGCGATCCGCCGCGAGGCGAGCGAGCTTTCCCGCAACGTGGGCCACGAGCAGGGACCGCAGTCGGCCCCCGGCAAACAGGCCGCCGAAGCCGCCAAGGCCGGCGCCGAGGCGAGCAAGGACCTCGCCGCCGGTGCGATCGAAAAGGGCGCCCAGGCCGGCAAGACGGCCGAGCAGGCGCTGAAGGAGTTGGCCAAATCGCTCTCGGAAACGCCGCGTGGCAAGGACGGTGGGGGCAAGGACGGCAAAAACGACACCCTGGAGCAGGCCCGGAAACTCGCGCAGCGCCAGGAGACGCTCAACCGGGAACTGGCCCCCCTGACCAAGGACGCCGGGGCCGCTCGCGATCAGCAGATGACCCGGCAGAGCGAGCTGGAAAAGCAGGCGGCCGAACTGGCCAAACGGTTGCAGGCGTTGGGCGACAAGAAGGGCAACGACCCACAGACGGGCGACCTGCCCCGTCAGGGGGCCGAGGCAGCCCGCCAGGCCCGCGAGGCGATGAAGCAGGCCCAGGAGATGGGCAAGTCGGGCAATCAGGCGGCGGCCAAAACGGCCCGTCAGCGGGCCGCCGACGCCCTGGATCGCGCCGCGACGCGTTCGGAACAGGCAGGGAACAATCCCTCGCCGGACCGGGGCCAGGCCGGCCAGTCGCTCGAACAGGCACGCGGCAAGATGGGCGACGCCAAACAACAACTCGGCAAGGGCCCCTCTCAGCCCGCGGCCAACACCATGCAGGAGGCTGGGGAACGGCTGCGTCAGGCGGCCGAGCAACTGGCACGCAGCATGCAGCCCAACCAGCCAACGCCTGAGGGGCAGCCCGGTCCCGGTGGCGCTCCGGAGGGCGGTGTTGTGGATGGCAAAACGCCCCCGCGTCTGCCGGCTGGGTTTGATCCACGTCAGTGGGGCCAACTGCCCGGTGAACTGCGCACCAAGATCGTCCAGGATGCCCGTGCCCGGTTCGGCGACGACTACGCTCGCATGATCAAACTTTACTTCGAGCAACTGGCCGATTCTCCTCGAAAGCGGTGATGCCGATGCGTGCTCTGCCCTGGTTCGTGATGCTGGCTCTTCTCGCTGGCTGGGCAACCTCGCCGAGCGGGGCGGCCGAGAAACCGCTCCTGAAGAAAAATGCCGTCGATAAATCCATCGAGCGCGGCCTGAGTTTTCTGGCCAACACGCAATTGAAAACCGAGGGCGCCTGGACCTCCGGACGCTCCGGACGTAGTGTGGCCGTCACCAGTCTGGCGGTGATGGCGTTTCTTTCCGCGGGACACGTTCCCGGCGAGGGACGCTATGGCCCGATCGTGGAGAAGGGCGTCCGCTGGGTGCTGGCTCAGCAAAAGGCCAACGGCATGCTCGCCAGCGAGGGTGGCCAGGAGATGTATCACCACGGCATCGCCACGCTCATGCTCGCCGAGGTTAGCGGCCTGCTCGACGACAAGGACCTGGCCCGTGATTGCCGCCGTGCCGTCGAGAAAGCCATCAAGCTGATCCTGACAGCCCAGCGGACACGCGACGTGCACAAAGGCGGCTGGCGCTACACCGTGGCTGGCACCGATAGCGACGTGAGCGTGAGCGGCTGGCAGGTGATGGCCCTGCGGGCGGCACGCAACGTCGGCTGCGACGTGCCCGCCGACGCCATCGACCAGGCGGTGGCCTATCTCAAGCGCTGCCACGACGCCCGTTCGGGCGGCTTCCGCTACATGCCCTATTCCATGGTCACGGCCGGCTGCACCGGGGCGGCAGTGCTGTCGCTGGAGTTGTGCGGCAAGAAGGAGCACCGCAGCGAGATCGTCCTGGCGGGGAGCGACTACCTCATCCGCCGCGACAACATCCCGCGCTGGAACAGCTGGCACTTCAGCTACAACATCTACTACGGCTCCCAGGCCACCTTTCAGGTGGGCGGAAACTACTGGACCGCCTACCGCACCAACATGCACCGTGTCTTGCTGGCCAATCAGGGCGACACCGGCTCGTGGCTGACCAGCAGCGACTCGGCCTTCGGCCCCAACTACTGCACGTCCATGGCCATCCTGGCGCTGACTGTGGAATATCGCTTTTTGCCGATTTACCAGCGCGGAGAGGAACCGGGCGAGCGGGAGAAGTAAGGCGCTCTGGCCTGGTTTTGTCGTTTCTACTCGCTGGCAAAGAGTGCGGCGTGTAAGGATTACAGACTCTGGCGCGGCTGAAACGCCGCGCGATTTTCCTTCCCCACGACGTAAGTCGCGAAGCATCCGCGAGATCCGCCTCTCACCTGGGTGAAAACCACCCCCCGCGCCTTTCTTGGTTCAACTTTTGCCTTCATTCTTCTCCTGTACGGCCCATCGGCTCCGATCCCCCGGCCGCGTCAGGAGTGAACGCATGCTCTCCCGTCCCGTGTTTGCTGTTGTCTTGGCCCTGTCTACCTTTGGAATCATGGGGGCCAAATGGACCACCCCCAACTTTGTCATCAACGTCAACGGGGGCAGCGAAGCACTGGCCGAGCGCCTTGGCCAGTGGGCCGAATACTACCGCAAGGTCAAGGCCAAGGAGTGGCTCGGCCGTGAGATGCCCAACTGGCCGCGCCGTTGCCCTCTTGAAGTCGTCATCAATCTGGGTCAATCAGGCGGCTACACCTCCTTCACCTTCATCGGTCAGCAATACTTGCCCATCGAAATGAAGGTCGAAGGAAAGATGGATCGCGTCATCGCCAGTGTTTTACCTCATGAAATCACTCACACCGTGATGGCTCATTACTTTGGCCAACCAGTGCCGCGCTGGGCCGATGAGGGCGCGGCGGTGTTCAGCGAGGACGACCAGGAACGCATGCAGCACGAGGGCGAAGTCCGCCGAATCATGACCTCGCGCAGTCGCTTCATCCCGCTGCGTCGGCTGTTTGAACTCAAGGAATACCCACCCGAGCAGATTGTCCTGTATGCCGAAGGCTACTCGGTGACCAGCATGCTGGTGAGTCGTAGCAACCGGCAGGCGTTTCTCGCCTTCGTGGCCGACGGCATGCGACGCGACATCGGCTGGGACAAGGCGCTCCAGACGCACTACAAGATTCGCAACGTCGCGGCTCTGGAGGCCGAGTGGCTGGAGAGCCTGAAGCAGCAAGCCCGGTTGCCGCAGACCGACGCGACGCTGGCAAGCGGTGGCACAGCAACGGAAGCGGGGCGTTCGACCGAGGTGGTTTCACGAAGCGAGGGTAGCACTCGCCGAACCTTGCCGCCCATGACCCCGGTGCTGGGGACGCCTCGTCCGGTGGTTCGTGGTGTGCGTGGCAGCGACACCCCGCGTGAGTCGAGCAAGAACCCCGACTGGGCCACGCCCACCTCCGCGACTCCCACGTCGGCCCCGGCCTCGCCGCCCCAACCGATCATCACCTCGCCGGTGGGCGTGTCGCTGGGCAAGCCGCGCGTTAAGGGTGTGGGCTACCCCGACTGAGCCGGCTGGCGAGCAAGCCGCTCACGGGATCGCTGGAAACCTCGTCGCACCGCGCGGCGAGGTTTTTCGCTTTCTCCCCCCTGTCCAAGCGGCCCTGCTCGGCGGACAATAGGGGGCATGAAACGCGAACAACAATTGCAGCAAATCCTGGATACCGGCATCGTCGCGGTGGTACGGGCGCCTGATGCCTCGGCTCTGGTCGAGGTCTGCCGGGCCCTCGCCGAGGGGGGCGTGAGCGTGGTGGAAATCACCATGACCGTGCCCGACGCGCTGGACGTGGTGCGGGCCGTGCGCCGCGAACTGGGTGACCGGGTCCTGCTGGGCGCGGGCACCATCCTCGACGCCGAGACGGGGCGACTGGCTCTGCTGGCCGGTGCGGAATACCTGGTGGCACCGACGCTCAACCTTGACGTGATCCGCCTGTGCCGCCGTTACGACAAGATCGTCATGCCCGGGGCCTTCACGCCAACGGAGATTCTGGCCGCCTGGGAGGCCGGGGCCGACATCGTCAAGGTGTTCCCCGCCGATGTGGTCGGACCAGCCTTCTTCAAGGCGCTCCGCGGCCCCTTGCCGCAGATTCGTGTCATGCCTACGGGAGGTGTCGATCTCACGACGGCATCGGCGTTCCTGGCGGCGGGCGCCTGCTGTCTGGGCGTGGGCAGTCAACTGGTCGACCCCAAACTGGTGGCCGCCCGCGACTTCGCCACCCTGCGACAGCGTGCATCGCAATATATCGAGATCGTCCGCACCCACCGCAAAAGCACATGAAGAATTTTTACCACGAAACACACGAATGGCACGAAAAAGAGAGCGGATAAGAGAGTTAACCACGGATCACACGGAAAACACGGACAGAGACAGAAAAGACAGATCGATCTTTTTACAAAACTCTCTCGATCCGTTTTTCATCCGTGTTTTCCGTGTGATCCGTGGTTAAATTTTTCTCGGTCTTCTGATCTTTTCGTGCTGTTTGTGTGTTTCGTGGTAAAAACTCTTCCCTTTGGGAGAATAGATTATGCCGGATGTGATTACTTTTGGCGAGGCCATGATTCGGCTCGCGCCGCCGAATTTCAAGCGGCTCGAGCAGGCGACCAGCCTCGATCTGCAGATTGGCGGCGCGGAACTCAACACCGCCGTCGGCGTGGCGCGATTGGGGCATGCCTCCGCCTGGGTGTCGCGTCTGACTGAGAATCCGCTGGGCCGGTTGATCGCCAATCGAGCACGCGAGGCGGGCGTGAGCACCGATCATCTGGTGTGGACCAAGGACGACCGCGTCGGCCTGTACTTCCTCGAGTTTGGCGCCGCCCCGCGTGCCAGCAGCGTGCTGTACGACCGCAAAAATGCCGCCATCGCCAGCATCACGCCCGGCATGGTTGACTGGGCACGGGTGTTCAGCGGTGCCAAATGGTTCCACGTCACCGGTATCACGCCGGCCCTCAGCGCCAGCACGGCGGCCACCACACGCGAGGCGATGGCGGCGGCGCGGGCGGCGGGCGTGACCACGAGCATGGACCTGAACTACCGCGTGAAATTGTGGTCGCCCGCCGAGGCCGGCGCCTGCCTGGGCGATCTGATGCAGTTCACCGACTACCTCATCACCACCGAGGAGGACATCGAACGCGTCTTCGGCATCAAGGGAGCCAACTATGAAGAGGCAGCCGCCAGGACGGCCGAGCGTTTCCCGCTGAAGGCGGTCGCCATCACGCTGCGCGAGAATCCGCTGGTGTGGAAGAACACCTGGACGGGCATGGTCTGGCACCAGGGCAAGACGCTGACCACCCGCACCTATGAGGTCGAGATCGTCGATCGCCTCGGCGCGGGCGACTCCTTTGCCGCCGGGTTCATCCACGGCATGCTGACGGGCGACCTGCAAAAGGGGCTGGACTGGGGCGTCGCCACCAGCGCCATCAAGCATTCCATCCCTGGCGATTTCGCCTGGGTGACGCGTGACGAGGTCGAGACGCTGCTCAAGGGCGGCGGCCTGCGTATCCACCGCTAGTTCAAGCGAGGGGTCAGCCATGAACGACGAACCGGGACTGCTGCGGGCCATCGACGACGATCCGCACGACGATGCGGCCCGGCTCGTCTACGCCGACTGGCTGGAGGAGCGTGGCGATCTGCGCTCGCACTATCTGCGCCTGGAATACGTGCTCACCTACTGGCCGCCGGACCACCACCTGCGGCCCTACGCCGAACAGGAGCTTGCCTGGGTGGCGGGGCAAATCAATCCACACTGGCGACGGTTGATCACGCGTCCCGCTCTGCCCCACCATCCCGACAATGCATCCGATTATCGCTCGTGCGATTGCCTGAGCAAGAATCCCCAGTTGCCGATGTGGCTGCACCGCGAAACGCAGGACAGGGGCGATCCCTCGTGGGTATTGCTGGAGGAGCAGATCGCGACGGCCGGGCGCGAAGGATACACAACGTTTAATCCCTTCGGCGAGGTCGATCCGCAGACGAACACATTCGTCCCCTCGGGCGTCGAGCGGGCCATGCTCACCACGCTGCCGCCAAGCATCGGCACGCTGACGCAGGTGCGCGAATTGACCCTTTATGGCAGCTGGCTCTCGCGCATTCCGCCGGAGATCGGCGACATGACCGCCCTGGAGACGTTCACGCCCTACACCTCGTACCGGCTGCACTGGTTTCCCTACGAGATCACGCGCTGCACCGCTCTGCGCGATAGCACCGTGAGCACGCGGGCGCTCTATGGCAACTACAAGCATCGCTCGCCGTTCCCGCGTCTGGAGCCGCGCATCGTCGATCGCGACGGCCGCGAGGTGCCCGACGAGGTGGAGTTGCGACAGTTCCCCGGCCCGTCGCAACGACCCTGTAGCGTGTGCCGACGCGATTTCATCGATCGACGAAAGTTTCGCGTGTGGATATCGTTGAACGTCGCCACGGACGTGCTGCCGCTGTTGGTGAATGCCTGCTCGCAGGAGTGTGTGCGTTCGCTGCCCAAGCCGCCGGAAGACTACGTGCAGAAGCCGCATCGCGGCGGCCCGGACATCGAGCAGCCGCCGCCGCGGTGGTAAGCGCCCCACGCACGATGCCGCCCCCAGGAGCGCTTAAAGAGAGCCGCCGTCGGGCCAGTGGCACCAGTGGTTGTTGGGCTGCTGGGTGGGGCGGTAGCGGTGCAACTCGCCCGTGGATAGCACCCAGGCGATTTGCCGAAAGGTTTCGTTGTCGCTGGGTCGCTCATCTTCGGCCAGGTCGGGGTGGTGCCAGGCGTCGAGCGTTCGCAGCAGGGTCAACTCCGGGGGCACGCTCACCCGGCGCTCTTCTGGGGTCGCCAGCACGCCTTCCGGCTCGACGGCTGCAAGCCATCGGCATACTTCGAACAATTGCACTCGTTCCGAGTCGTCAAGCAAAATACCGCGCTGGGCGTATTCTTCGCGTGGCGGCAGGGCAATAAGACGGCCCCGCAGACTCAGGTGTGTGGCGTCCAGGTCGACATACTCGCCCTCTTCCTCGTCAATCCAGTCGCCCTCTATTGGGTAGATGCTGCGGTATTCGTTGTGCGGGTTCCGCGCCAGATAGAGGGCATGCGCCTCGGGAGTGCTGTACTGGTCCGCACGATCGCGGTTGTGCAATCGGCTGGCAAACGTCTGAATGTGCAGATCCGGGACGCCGCCACGCGGCGAGAAGCCAAAAATCTCGAACACCAGTGCCCAGTCGTGCTCGTCGCGAAACAGCGACAGTCGGCTCGCCGCGAGGTAGACGTAGCCGTGGTCGAGCATGGGAAAGGAATAGCTTTCGGCACAGGTATCGAGGATGTGCAGAATTTCTTCGGGTGAGTGCACGGTCTCGCGTCTCCTCATCGATTTGACAGGTTTGGCCTTGTAGACTAGGCTTACAAGTACGATTTTGCGCGGAACCGAGAAGGGGCCTCCTGCGATGCTAAGCAAAACACTTCAGTCCGTTGGCCGGATGCTGGGATTTGGCCCGGAGAGTTCCGAGGAAGAGCGTCGCATCTGGGGCCGGGTCCACTGCGATCATGTCACTCGTTGTCATGTGGCGGGGAAACCGGAATCGTCCAGCCATGACATTCGCGTGCGCAATCTCTCGGCTGGCGGGATGGGGATGGTGTCGCCGGTATCGTACCATCCCGGGACGCTGCTGAGCATCGAATTGCCCTCGGAACAGGGAGCACTGGAGCCGACCGAGGTGCTAGCCTGTGTGGTACGCTGTGAACCGCAGGGCGAGCAATATGATCTGGGCTGTACCTTCGCCGGCGTGCTGGAGGAAGCCGACCTGGCTCGCTTTGGGGCTCGCAAGCAGGCGACCGAACCACCCGATCAGCGCCAGTGGGTCCGCTACGAGTGCCGCGCCGAGGCCAACTACCAGGTCGTTCGCGCCCCACAGCCCGGCTTTCTGGTGCCGGCCACCGTGCGCAACATTTCGGCGGGTGGTTTGTCGCTGGAAGTGAACGAGGCATTGCACGTCGGCGATTTGCTCAGTGTCGAACTGCTGCGCGAGCGGGAGATTCTGATCACCACCCTGGCCAGCGTGGTACGCACGGAGTCAGGACCGCAGGGGCAACGCGTCGTGGGCTGCAATTTTATCCGCGAGTTGGACCAGGCCATCCTTGCCCAACTCGCCTAGGCAACTACCGCCTCGCCTTACTTCACGACCTCGACCTTGCTGGCCTTGAGGATGGTGCGGACCCCGCGAAGTTCCACTCCCTTGCGCAGGTACAGAATGCCGGTGATCCGCACCGTCTTGCCATTGAGTGCCTCGGCGTCCGTCTTTTCGGGCAACTCCACCTCAAACGTGCCGCCGGGCGTCGTGATCTGCGCTCCGGTGGTCTCGCCGCCGATGGCCATGATCCCGGTGCGCAGCTTGCCCTTGGCCTCGACCTTGAAGTAGCTGTCGGGTTCCTTCTCCTTCTTGGGTTCGGGCTGGATAGCGACGAGATTGCCGACCCCAACGGTCAGGGCGAGAAACAGTGCTAGTTGACGCATGAGTTCATCCCTCTTGCAGACACAACCGATCCAGGAAACGTAAATCGTTCCCTCGACTGGTTTATCGAGAGAGGGCAATGGGTGCCACTGCGGGGACCGAAGCCGTCTGATGAACCGTGGGTGTGGGCGAGGTGGCTCCCATGCTCGGCACCGCCAGGATGGGGCCGCTGATGAGCGTCCAGAGAGCCAAAAGCGCGATTGTGCGGAAGTCCATAACCCACCACGCGGAAAAGATTCGGGCTATGGTTGCCCCAGCACACGGCATGCCAACGCTCGATTTCGCTCCTAGCTCTTTCGGAAGGCCTGTTTTCTCGCGGTTCGCAGGGGTCGCTTCCTGGCCCCTGTTGCCAAAGGTTAACACGATTGTTTGCCCGTGTTAACTCTCCTTCGCATCTTCTCCGGTCCCCTCCTCCCCTGTTTCGGCAACGGGCAGCGGATTCGCCGCAAACGCCCATTCGGCGATCGGCTGGCCCTGTTCACCATGCTCGGCGACCAACCGCTCGATCCGCTCGGCTGTCATGCCCGCGTACCAGGTCCCTTCGGGGTAAACGACGGCGATCGGCCCCTGGCCGCACACCCGCAGGCAGCCCACCTTGGTGCGATAGCAGGTGGTCAGTTTGCGCTCCTTGACGACGGCCTTGAGTCGTTCCCAGGCCGCCTGCCCTTCCTCGGCGGAGCAACAGGTGGGCCCGGTGCACAGGAAGATGTGTCGCTGCAGGGTGCCGATAC
>ERZ1066117.1531-NODE-1531-length-11136-cov-6.191589_pt1 | contig 11136 bp, 10 predicted proteins | sample MGYA00382764_ERZ1066117 | MGnify/ENA primary metagenome ERZ1066117 (study PRJEB33369, sample SAMEA5778347) | biofilm metagenome | biome: Industrial cooling water; feature: Water cooling tower basin; material: Biofilm | place: United Arab Emirates | collected...
GCCTTATGATTCTGCCAATAACCTTGATTCCGCCGCCGCCACGCCTTGTTAAACCGCCATCCTCAACCACGGCGGCGCAGTGCCAGTGATCGAAGAAAGAAGCATAGGAGATTTTCTATGCAGATTAGAACTTTTTTCTTTGCTACTCAATGAGTACTGTTACGCAGAGTAGCGTACAGTTAAAAAAATCTAAACGATTTAACTATTACGATTTAGTCTTTCAAAGTCTGAAGTCGCTTGGCAATCATCCTCGGCAGTTTGTTGTCGAAGCTTTTTTGAGTGCGCGATCGCAGATGCCAGCGTTCATTCTTCCAGACCTTTTTTATCTAGAGTCGATCCTTTCTATGAAATGGGTCGCTTCTGGAAGTTTGACCTACCGTTCCTACCGTTCATTTACCTCAATGATGTCAATCACCAATCTCACTCAGCCTAATCCCCTCCGGGGTGATCACTTCGGCAGTGTCACGCCTGCTGTTGCCTCATCGCCCCTGGCTCTGGCCTTTGGCATTGCCTCTGGGGCGGAGTCCCTCAGGAGATTCTAGGGGTAGTTTGTGGCAGCTTTTTCGAAGCGCCTCACTCTTAAGCCCTTTCAATCTCGAAAGTTCATTTCAGTTCATTTATTGCAAATACTCGTTGTCAGAAGAGACACAAGGAGGTTTTCGTGGATTTTTTGACTCTGTTCGTGAAGGACTTCATTGCCCAGTTGCAGTCTCCAACACTCAGCTTTTTGATTGGTGGGATGGTCATTGCCGCTCTCGGTAGCGAATTGGTCATTCCAGAGGCAATTTGTTCGATCATTGTCTTTATGCTGCTCACCAAAATCGGTCTGACTGGTGGCATTGCGATTCGCAATTCCAACCTGACGGAGATGGTGTTACCCATGCTCTTTGCTGTCATGGTAGGGATTGTGGTTGTCTTCATTGCCCGCTATACATTGGCCAAGCTGCCCAAGGTCAAAGTCGTGGATGCGCTTGCAACTGGGGGGTTGTTTGGCGCAGTCAGTGGTTCTACCATGGCTGCTGGACTAACGATGCTGGAAGAACAAAAAATTCCCTATGAGGCATGGGCGGGTGCCCTCTATCCCTTCATGGATATCCCAGCGCTCGTCACTGCGATCGTGGTGGCCAACATTTATCTCAACAAGAAGAAGGCTAAGGCTGCTGCCCTAGAGGCTAGTGCCATAGAAGCAGTCAATTATCCCAGCACCAAGCAAGAGTATCACGACCAGCAGAAGGATCCGGGTGCGAATCGGGTTCAGATCTGGCCGATTATTAAGGAAAGCCTCCAGGGTCCTGCCTTATCCGCAATGTTGTTAGGTCTCGCCCTGGGTCTGTTCGCTCGACCGGAAAGAGTCTATGAAGGCTTCTTCGATCCCGCCTTTCGCGGCTTGCTGGCGATCCTGATGCTGGTGATGGGAATGGAAGCCTGGTCCAGGCTGGGTGAACTACGTAAGGTGGCTCAGTGGTATGTCGTGTACAGCGTCGTGGCACCGTTTATTCATGGACTGATCGCCTTCGGTCTTGGCATGATTGCCCACCAAGTTGCAGGATTCAGCATGGGCGGTGTTGTGATCCTGGCGGTCATCGCCGCCTCCAGTTCAGACATTTCAGGGCCGCCCACGTTGCGAGCCGGGATTCCGTCGGCTAATCCCTCCGCCTATATCGGTGCGTCCACAGCCATTGGTACGCCCATTGCGATCGGCTTGTGTATCCCGTTCTTCGTCGGGCTTGCTCAGGCGATCGGCGGACTCTAATCTCAGATGCGTCGAGGTCTGTCAGTGCTCCCTTGACCGGGCAGACCCAGCAAATTAATGTACAGCTTTAAGGAGATCGCCAACATGTCTAAGAAAGCTAACAAGCTCGTCATCGTTACGGAAAAGGTGCTGATGAAAAAGGTCGCCAAGATCATCGAAGAATGCGGGGCGACCGGTTATACAGTGGTGGATACTGGTGGTAAAGGTAGTCGCAATGTGCGCTCTACAGGTAAACCCAACACTGCTGACACCGATTCAAACGTAAAGTTTGAGGTTCTTACCGAAAGCCGGGAGATGGCTGAAATGATTGCGGATAAAGTCGCAATGTCATTTTTCACCGACTATGCGGGCATTGCCTATCTTTGTGAAGCAGAGGTTCTGTACGGAAGAAGTTTCTGTGGACCAGACGGCTGTTGAACCGAGACGACTTGTGCTTCAAGATCCTCTCAACACCCATTCGCGCCCGTCACTCATTGACAACTAGGCTTGTTTCGCTTCAGGCAACCGCATCCAAAGCATAACCATGCTTTGACCGGTTGCCTTTTTATCACGGCTCGCAGTCTTATGACTTTTACTCCCCCAAACCTTTAACCTTCATCGTTTTGAACTTATGATTTTGTCCAACATTCTGTCCCCTTTCAGTGGGGAAATCGCCGCGCTCATGGCTCCGAGACCATTCCTGGCGACTGCTGTGGCGGAGGATTCACCCATTATCTTGTCTGGCGTATTGCTAACGCTGGTGGTGATTTATCTAGCCAGCAAGTGCGGCGCAGAGATCGCCAGACGCTTAGATTTTCCGCCCGTTCTGGGGGAACTGGTCGCCGGGGTGATTGTCGGCGTGTCGGCGTTGCACCTGGTGATCTTTCCCGAAGGCGGGCTATCTGCCTCTGACTCAGTGATTATGACAGCGCTGCAAGGGTTGAATCACTTGACACCAGAGGCGCTGACCCGGATCTTTGAGTCCCAAAGTGAAGTGATTTCAGTGCTGGCTGAAATCGGCGTGATTATTCTGCTGTTTGAAATTGGGCTGGAATCCGATCTGCGGCAACTGAAGGAAGTGGGAATTCAAGCCACGGTTGTTGCCTGTGTTGGAGTCGCAGCACCGTTTGCGGCGGGTACGGCAGGATTAATGCTGCTCTTTCATGTTGCTGCAATTCCAGCGATTTTTGCGGGGGCGGCGTTAACGGCAACGAGTATCGGCATTACGTCTAAAGTGTTGTCAGAGTTAGGTCAACTCAAGTCCAAAGAAGGGCAAATCATTGTTGGTGCGGCGGTGATTGATGATGTCCTCGGGATTATTGTCCTGGCTGTTGTCGCCAGTCTAGCCAAAACGGGTGAAATTGATGTTGCTAATGTGATTTATTTGATTGTCAGTGCCACGGCATTTTTGATTGGAGCCATTTTGTTAGGAGGTGTCTTTAACAAAAGTTTTGTGGCGATCGTGGAGCAGCTCAAAACCCGTGGAAACATTGTGATTCCGGCATTCAGCTTCGCGTTCTTTATGGCATTTCTAGGGAACGCCATTCACCTCGAAGCGATTTTGGGTGCTTTTGCTGCAGGTTTGGTACTCGATGAAACCGATGCCCGCAACGAGTTAGATGAATTAATCAAACCGATCGCTGATTTGCTGGTGCCCATCTTTTTTGTGACTGTGGGAGCGCGGGCCGACCTGGGTGTTTTGAACCCGATGGTGCCGGAGAATCGGGCGGGATTATTGATTGCTGTCTTTTTGGTAGGGGTGGCGATCGCTGGCAAACTGGTGACAGGCTGGGCAGCGTTTGGACTACCCGGAATCAATCGCTTTGCGATCGGGGTTGGGATGATTCCGCGGGGTGAAGTGGGTCTAGTGTTTGCTGGCATTGGCTCCGCGAGCGGCATTTTAGATAAGCCGCTGGAAGTGTCGATTATCATCATGGTGATCTTGACCACTTTTCTGGCTCCACCTTTTCTGCGGGTTGCCTTTAGTTCATCCACTGATCCCATCCTGGAATCCACCACGCCCGTAGAAGCAGCGAGTGAGTAACAACTTTGTGGGATTACGGCTATTTAGGCGCATGACTTAAATAACCTGTGGGGTGGTCGTCTCAACGGCCCGGACGGGCAAGACGTTCGTGAGCAGTTCGGTCGAGCCTCTCTGTCGAGACCTCAGTCGAACGATGCCCATCCCACAAAAGTTGCAAGTTATTTAGTCCTCATTGCTTACGCAACGGGTGGTTATGTCGCGAGGTTGAATGAACACTCAAAAAATTGCTGAGTTGCTAGCTCCAAGCGACACCAGTCAACAGTAGCTGATGCCGATTTAACCAGTGGTAGGGGCACATCCCTTGCACCGATCCCCCGCAATTTCCCTTGGTAAGGAGCAAGCCGCAGGCAAGGGGGATCTCAATCTGTAGCGTGTCGAAATCAAATTGGTATGAGTAAACACGGATAGCCAAACCATCATTGCTCATTGGCAGCGATCGTCCGTTGAATCATCTCTTGGATGGTTTCAGTTTCGCCAATTTCATAAAGAACGATCGAACCATTGTCAATGGTAAAGATCTGCTGAACTGTCATATCCACGAGCAAATTGCCTGGCAAATCGCTGACGACTTGATGAACGGTAACAATATTTTGATTGCGTTCATCCGTCTCAAACTTTAAGGCTTCAAGCTGCACTTGAATCATCTGATATTGCTTCGTCCAGTATTCGCGCACCGCGTTGCGTCTATAAACGAAACCGCCTTCTACCCCAGTTGCCCATTTCACATCTGGGTGCATTACTGAGATGATTGTTTCAAGCTCGCGATTGTTGAAGGCTGCATATAAATCTTGCAGAAATTGCCGATTTGAACTCATCGTTAATGCTCCAGGTCATTTTTGTTGTAACTAGTCATAATAGACAACATTGAAACTGACCTTACCTATTTAATAGGGCAGCAAAGAGTTAGCCTCCCACCTCACAGCCAAGCTCAGCACTTTACAGAGTCGACCAGGGCACTACCACTGCTCAAAGAAGTTTTACCCGTTTGTCTCACAGAACAATGTCTTATCGCAATCTAGAAGGTGCTCACGATTTGATATAAGTGGTGCATCGCTAACTGGAGCAGCTGGCAATTTAAGTTTTTCTCGAACCAGTGAAAAGCAATCGGGATGACTGGATTCGAACCAGCGGCCCCTTCGTCCCGAACGAAGTGCGCTACCAAGCTGCGCTACATCCCGTAAGTAAGATACGTTTATACAGGATATCACAGGTTCATCGCAAAGGGCAGGCAAAAGGCGAGGATTGTCGCGATCGCCCTCATTCAAGTTGGGAGGGACGTTGTGGAGGATAGTTTTCTGCGCCGATCACGGTAGCGCTCATACCATTTCATTAACGGTGTGGAGGTTGTGCCATGAATTACGACTGACAACACAACAGTGCAAAAAACAATCCAGGCAAATTGCTCACCTAATTCTCCCCGCAACCCACCGCCTAGGGCGTAGGCCATGTAATAGAGGGAGCCAACTCCCCGAATGCCAAACCAACCAAACAGTAAGCGATGGATTGGCTCATAGCGATCGCCCATAGTAGAAATCCAGGCTCCGAGTGGGCGAATCAAGAACAACAAAGCCCCGGCAATCAGCAAGATTTGGGGCAAATACTTCAAAATCGGTTCAATCCGAAGGAGCGAACCCAGTAAGAGAATCGTGCTGACTTCCATAAGTTTCTCGATCGTCTCTGTGAATTCTAGTTGGGAGGTCTTTTTTTCGGGATTGCGGTAACTCCAGTAGGCGACGATGCCAGCCACAAAAACTGCCACGAAACCATAGCCATTCACCAGTTCTGTTAGTGAATAAGTAAGCAGCACAATACTGAGTGCGACAAAATCTTCCATGAGTGAGTCGGCAGGGCGAATCCGCTGAATCCGGCGATCGATCCACACGACAGCTCGCGCTACCACAATTCCCATCGCCAACCCAGCAGTGATCGCCCAAATCACATCGATCGCGACCCATTCATGCCACCAATTTTGCCATTGGTCATCCTTGAGCCAACGTAAGCCAAAGTAGACAAACGGAAATGCCAGCGCATCATTCAACCCCCCTTCAGAGGTTAATCCAAAGCGAAGCTCGTCTTGATCATCCAGGCTAGATAGTTGGACTTCCGACGCAAGAACCGGATCAGTAGGAGCCAGAATCGCCCCCAGTAAAACGCCTTCCCCCCAATCAACTCCCAATCCCCAGTGGGCGATCGCGGCCACAGCAAAAATCGAGATGGGCATCAACAATCCAATTAGCCGCATGGTTGAATCCCAAGGCCGGAGCCGAAAGGGGCGGTTCATTTTGAGGCCACAACTGAAGAGCGAAATCAGCACGACAAATTCAGTCAGGCGTTCTAAAAATTCTGTTTCCGGTCGAACATCAATCAACTTGAACCCGTAAGGGCCTAAGCCAATACCGCAGATCAAGTAAATTAAGGCATAGGAGAGCGGGAGTCTGGCAATCCAGCCCGATCCTAATGTCACCAGCAGTAACAATGCGCCAACGACAAGCAGGCTCAGCGTATAGTCGTTCACAGAAACTCTCATCCAGTCTGTTTCGCTTCACTGTAGCGACTTTGCTGAACCCGCCAAACTGCCTAAGGAAGGAGAATTACGGTGATCTGGCTCTGGGCGGCTGGCGACTACAAAAAAGCCAGAAGCAAACTCCTGGCAGATGGAAATCGATCAATGTAAATGGTGCTTGGGCGATCGCTACAATGCACCAGTGTTGGTTAAACCTAAGATGGCACCTGCGCCTAGAATGTGACCAAAGCAGGCCGCGGCGATCAGGGCTGGCAGGCTGAGTCCTAAGCCAGGAACCTCGGGGCCAACGTTAGGACGTTGAATCGAGAACTTGCTAATGGCGATCGCGATAATGTTTGCCACGATCATCACAACAGCAACAGAAGGACTCCAGTTGGAGGCTCTCATAGCGGCAGCCAATACAAATGAATGAAGCAATTGACTATCTCCTGAATCTTAAATCTCAGGCCATATTGTCTAAAGAATTGCGGCCCTTAAGGTAGCCATCGCAGCAATAGTTTACATTTCCTCAGTGGCTGGATCTGGGGATGAATTAGGAGTTGGATGGAAACTTCGTTCCAATTCATCCTGCTATTGAGCAACACCCATTTCCTCAGTTGCTTGGTCTGCCAGTTGCTTGCCAGGTTTGAATTTGAGCCTGGGCTTCGGCGTAAGCAGCAGCACGGGACGGAATTTTTTGGGCAGTGGCGATCGCGCCAGCGATGTTCAATGCATTTGCCTGGTCGCGAGCTAGTTGCAGCAGGAGCCAACTCCATTCGTTAATGGCGGCATTAATTTCAGTTTGCACTGCACCCGCAGCAGGCACTTGGCTAGCCACTCGAATGGCATTGGCCAGAGCCGTGGAATTACCCACGCTGGCTAGTTGACGGGCATCTTGCAAATTCCGTTGAGCCTGAGCTTGCGAGGCTTGAGCCTGGACTTGCTCAACTTGCGTTTGAAGTTGGTTACGCCATTGAGCGATATCAGCCTGGGCTTCAGTGTAGAGTGCCCGTCCAGGTTGAATGCGTCCAGCCATATCGATCGCCGCCTGAATGTTGCCGGAAAAGGCATAGGCACGAGCTTGAGTCAGGTAGGGTTGGTCTTGACTGCTTTGGATCTGCTGAGTCCATTGCTGGATCTTTTGTTGCGCTTGCTTGTAAAGCGCTCGACCGGGCGCGATTTGGTCTGCCTGGGCAACCGCATTTTGTAAGGAATTAAGGTCGCCGTAACTGGCTATTTGCTCGGCCCGGTCCAACAAAGGCTGATCTGCGATCGTCTGGATGGTGGCCGTCCACTTTTGAATTTCTGTTTGCGCTTCACCCCAACGAGGATTGGCTGACCTTACCTGCGAAGCAGCGGCGATCGCGGCCTGTAACGCTTCAGTTGTGCCATTTTGAGCCAGCAACCGTGCCCGTTCAATCTGGGCTAAGCCTTCGATTTCAAATTGCCAGCGGGTAATCAAACTTTGGGCTTTTTGGTAATAAGGCCGCCCTGGCACAATTCGCTGAGCCTGCGAAATGGCTTCCTCCAATCCTGCCACCGTACTCAGCCAAACGTTAGATTGAGCATTGGCCAGGATGGTCAAGTCGCGCTTTTCGGATTCAACTTTAGCGCTGGCTGGAATCTGGTTGATGATGGCAATGGCTTCCGACAGGTTTTGGCGATCGAGGGCTTTTTGCGCCAGTTCCAGCATCTGGCGACCGAACGCCTGAATTTTGACTTGCGCCAGGGGATAAATGTAACTTTCGGGCCGGATCTCTTGGGCCAGCTTAATTGCCTCTTTCAAACTGGTTAAATCACCCCGATCGGCCAACCATTCAGCCTTAAATAGCTTATTCCCATCAACGCGAGCGGTATTGATGCGGTTGTTGAGATCGTCGTAGCGCGTCGTTTGCCAGTATTTGTTGTTGATGTCCAATAGCCCAACTGCCAATTCAAACGCCCGTCGCCAATCTCGTTTGCGGAGGGCAGTTTCGGCGTTGCGATAAATTCCTTCTGCTTTTGACCAGGTGCTTTGCCAGGTTTTGATGCGTTCTTCGACCAGGCGATAGGCAGTCACTTTACTGGGAATTTTGCGAGCCGCCGCGATCGCCTCCTCCAACTCCCCTTTGTGAAATAGTTCATCCGCCAGCTTCAAAACTTCTTGCGACCAGAGTTCAATCAGGCGATCGGCTTCGGGGCGCATGGCATGGTCAGACGGCAGACCATCCACCAACGTGATCGCTTCTAATAAATCTTTGGCAGTTTGTTTACTGGCCGCAATACGAGCGCATTCAAACCGCATGGAGGCCGAAGCGAGGGGCCAAAAAATCGCCGGACAGTTGGGCAAGGCTGGTAATTGGACGATGAAGGCGATCGCCAAGCTCGCAGCACTTACACAAGTTAACAAAGCTGCCACAATCAAAAACTGCCAGCTTGAGGCCAACCGCGCAACACCCATTTTGCAGGCGTGGAAAAGTCGTCGGAATGAGCGGCAGAGTTTGGCTAACAAGCTCCGTTGGCGGCGCGGCTGCCGCTTTCGGTGAGGTGTCTCGGCTCGAAGTGGCTCGGTAAAAGGAGGCGGGTACGGGGAAATAGCAGGTGCCGATGGATCAAGCGGTGGGTTTGTCGAGGTGGTTGTCAAGCCGTTGCTATGCCGAACGTCTTCATCGGCGGCGAAGGGTTGAATGGCGCGATCGACCGTTTCCCCCGGCACAGGTTGACGCTGAGGCTGATGGTTGGATTTTCCCCGATTAACAGACATAGACACTAGAGAGACACCACACCGCTCACACCCTCAACCCATTCCTGCATCGAATTTCCCATTTAACCGCTTCGAGACGGTGTTAATTTGCTTTTAACATAGCGAATCCTGCAAGAAATCTAGTTGTCATCCTACCCCCCAACTCTCAAAAAGACAAAGAAATCTCCAAGCAGGTTCCACTATCCTTCGGCTCTCATCTCGGCTAAAAGCTGAGTTAGTTCGGCTTCACTAGCTTGATAGCGAGTCCCACAAAAGTCACAGGTGGCTTCTGCACCTTTGTCTTGCTCGATCATGTCCTGGAGTTCAACTTCGCCAAACAGTTTCAAGGCACCCAGCACTTTCTCATGGGAGCAACCGCAATGAAACCGGACCAGTTGCGTTTCCGGCAAAATCTCCAGTCCCATGTCTCCCAACAACTGCGCGAAAATGTCTTGCAAGCTCTTGCCCGATCGCAACAATGAGGTAAATCCGGCAAGCGACGACAAGCGGGATTCCAGCAATTCCACCAAAGCTTCATCGCGCGCGGCTTTGGGCAAAATCTGAATTAATAATCCGCCGGCTGTAGTAACGCCCGTCTCGTTGGCAAATACCCCCACCATCAAGGCGGAAGGGGTCTGCTCTGAGGTGGAAAGGTAGTGGGTGAGGTCATCCCCAATTTCGCCTGAAACCAGTTCCACTGTGCTGGAGTAGGGATAGCCATACCCCACATCGCGAATCACATAAACATAGCCGTCCTGCCCGACAGCCCCACCAACATCCAATTTGCCTTGCGGAGTGGGGGGCAATTCGACATCGGGATTTTCGACGTAGCCCCGCACTGTGCCATCCAGGCCAGCATCGACCAGAATGCCTCCCAGTGGGCCGTTGCCCTTAATCCGAATGTTGACCCGCGATCGCTCCCGTTTCATGCTGGAGGCAAACAATAACCCTGCGGCCATGGTGCGACCGAGGGCGGCTGTTGCCACAAACGAAAGTTGATGCCGCACCCGTGCTTCTTCCGTCAAGCGAGTTGTAATCACACCAACCGCCCGAATTCCTCCATCTGCTGCCGTTGCTCGAATTAGCTGATCCGCCATGAAAACCCTTACATTTCTTTACAAGATATTCTTCTATTTTAGGGCAGGAGTTCAGTTGGGGAGGTGGAGAATCCAGAATCGGACTTGTCAAAATGCACCAAATCTTTTACAACAAGCAGGAAGTGTACCCGCAAACATTTGAGTGCCCGATCGTGATCGTATTTTGCCCAATCAGTAGGGCGCAGTGAGGAAAAATTATGTGTGGAATTGTGGGCTATATCGGAACTCAAGCGGCCAGCAGTATTTTGTTGGAAGGGTTGCGCAAGTTAGAGTATCGCGGCTATGACTCGGCTGGAATTGCAACTATCTATGAAGACGAAATTCATTGCATCCGAGCCAAAGGCAAACTGCACAACCTGCAAGAAAAACTAGAAGGGGCAGCAACTCCGGCCCAACTCGGCATCGGCCATACTCGCTGGGCCACGCACGGTAAACCAGAAGAGTACAATGCCCATCCTCACATGGATACGGCTCGACGCATTGCCGTCGTTCAGAATGGCATTATTGAAAACTACCGTGAACTGCGAGAAGAGCTAAAGGCACTGGGACACGAGTTTCGTTCCGATACCGATACCGAAACCATTCCCCATTTGATTGCCGAGGAGTTGAAACAAATCGTAGGTCATGTAGGGGTAGGTTTATCTAATGAATCTGGGAACACCCTAACTGGATCAAAAAACCTGCCCCTCCTGGAGGCGGTGCGTCGGGCGGTGAACAAGTTACAGGGTGCATTCGCGATCGCCGTCATCAGTGCCGACTATCCGGATGAATTAATCGTGGCACGCCAACAAGCTCCGTTGGTGTTGGGCTTTGGGCAGGGTGAGTTCTTTTGTGCGTCCGATACACCCGCGATCGTGCCCTACACCCGTGCTGTGTTACCGCTGGAAAATGGCGAACTGGCACGCCTTACTCCCCTCGGAGCAGAGGTTTACAGCTTTGAAGGCCACCGTGTGAAGAAAGCCCCCCGCACCCTCAACTGGAACGCCGTCATGGTGGAAAAACAGGGCTTCAAACACTTCATGCTGAAGGAGATTTACG
>ERZ1066117.1532-NODE-1532-length-11134-cov-5.994404_pt1 | contig 11134 bp, 1 predicted proteins | sample MGYA00382764_ERZ1066117 | MGnify/ENA primary metagenome ERZ1066117 (study PRJEB33369, sample SAMEA5778347) | biofilm metagenome | biome: Industrial cooling water; feature: Water cooling tower basin; material: Biofilm | place: United Arab Emirates | collected...
TGCGGGTGGCTCCGGGTACGCGGTTGAATGTGCTCGGTTCGATCGACGACGCAGATAATGCCTCCCCCTCGGGTAGCGATCTGGTGTTCATCGGCGGCGGCGAACTGGGCCTCTTCGGTGCCAGCAGCTACCGCGGTGTGACCTATGTGGGCACCAGCGCCTCGGACAATCCCGTGCTGGGCGGTTCGACCGTCGGCATCAACGAGTCGTTTAGCTCCACAGCCTCGAACACGCCCCTGGTGGGCGGCACGCTCACCATTGCCAACAGTCAGGCTCTGGGTAGCAACGAAGGCGGCACCATCATCCAGAACGGCTCGGCGTTGCAACTCGAAGGCAACCTGACCATCGCCGGCGAGCAACTCACCATCACCGGCAGCGGGCTGCAAAGCGTGCCCACCGCGCCGCCGGCCATCTGGTTCCAGCAAGGGCCCGCCGCCCAGACCGACGGCCCGACCATGGGCACCGACACGGCCACGGTGGCTGGCCGCATCACGGGAGTCGCCGTCGATCCGACGGACACGGCAGGCACGACGATTATCGTCTCAACGGCGGGCGGTGGTTCGTGGCGGACGACCGACGGTGGCACTACCTGGCAGCCGACGTTTGACAACGTGGGCAACGCTCCGATCTTTACGGGTGCCATCGCGATCGATCCGCGCAACCCCAACAACGTCTACCTGGGCACGGGTGAGGCGAACAACTCGACCGATTCGTTTGCGGGCACGGGCGTCTGGCGTTCGACTGACGGTGGCAAGACCTGGGGCAGCGCGCCCATCGGTGGGTTCAATAACCCCATCAACGGTCTCTCTGTCACGCGGATCATCGTTGACCCCGTTGATAACAACTTCGTCTATGTCGCTACCAGCGACCGTTCGCCCAATGCGTCGCAGTCGGTCAACCGGGCGGTCGGCGTCTACCGGGCTAACGTGAGTGGCAACTCGTGGACCAACTTGACCGCTGTTGTCTCGGATCTTCGGGACAGCGGCGACAGCGTGGCGTTCCCACATTCTTCGACCACGGCAGGAAACCGGCCGCCGGCTAACGCCGGTCCGGACGATGACTGGCGCGTCTACTTCCCGACGCAAAACACGGCCTACTCCGACCTGGCCGTCTCGACCGAGGTCATCACCGGCGGCACCGGTCAACGTACCGTGCTGTGGATGGCGCTGGGTTCTCCCAACGGCGAACAGACCAACAGCCGCGCCGTCGGTGAATCCGGCTCCACGCAAGCGAGCGTGATTCAGCGTGCGGCGAACGGAGTGTATTTGTTGCGCAGCCCGGCCAGCTTTGGAGAGGGTGGCAACAACGACAACGAAGGCTGGACGCAGGCACGCTTTGCCTACTCCATTGGTGGCGGCACCTCGACCGCCACGGTTCGTGATCGCCAGCTGGAGGGGTTGCCCGGCTTCTTCTCCTCGACGTCGATCCCGAACAATGGGACCATCAAAATCTCGGTGTCCGGCACCAGTCTGCAGTCGACCCGCATCTTTGCGGTGGTCACCGATTCGGCGAACCAAAACTACCGCGAAGCCTATACCGGCGTGTTCAGCTTCGATAACGCGACTACCCCGACCTACGCCGAGATCGACTGGACGGCGGTGGCGGCGGACCCGACCACGTCCTACATGAGCAGCCTGGGCCACTATGCCTCGGCCATCTATGCCACGGGCACGACGGTCTACCTGGGCGGCAGCACGGGGGTGTTCCGTTCCACGGATAGTGGTGCCAACTGGACCACGCTCACGGGCGGCTCGACCAACCCGCCAGCCAACGTGCGCTCTATTGTGCCCTATACCCTGACGCAGGGCACCACGACCCGCTCAGGTATCCTGGTCGGTAGCGACGGCGGTCTGTTCTTCTATGACACAACGGCTCAGACGTGGGAGAGCTTCAACGGCAATCTGGCCAACGCGCTGGCCAACAGCGTGGGGATCACGGCCAGTCTGCCCAACCGCCTGTTCGCCGGTACCCAGGGCTCCGCTTTCTCCACCACGAATGGAACTCAGGAATGGGATAGCGTTCTCGGAACGTCGGCATTGACCTACGGTGGCCAGGTCCGTGTGAACAACGGCAACTCGAATATTGTCTATGCCAGCCTGAGCAATGGGCCGATCGCCAATCCGGGGCCTGGACGTATTCCATCCTGGCAGATGTATCGCTCCACGGATGCAGGCGTGACGTGGACGGCTCTCAATCTTCTCAATTCGAGTCCCCCGACCTTCTCGGGGCTATCGGGTGTGTTCACCCTCGACAGCATCAACCCGGATCGGGTGCTGATCAGCACCTCGATCGGCGTGCTGGAAAGCCTCGACGGCCTGGCCACCAATCCTACCCAGTTGTTTGGCGTCGGCGGAACGGCCATCGCTTCGGCCACCTACCAGGGTGCGTATCGGTTTGATCCCTCGTTCCCCAACGTCGCTGATGCGGGGAGCTCGGCCTACGACAACGGCACGATCTACACTTCGAACGGTTCGACCATCCAGGTCACCAAGAATCGCGGGGTCAACTGGGTCTCGCGTGGAATCACGAACAATAACAACGTCCCCCTCGGCAGCATTAGCGGGCTGGCAGTTGATGGTCGCAACCGCGATACCGTCCTGGCAACCCGCAACGCCTACGACAACGAAGGCAAGGTGTTCTTCTCCACCGACGCTGGCCGCACCTGGCGTGACATCACCGCCAACCTGCAAGCCGATGGCCCCCTGGCTGTGTGGTCCATCGCGGTCGATTCGCGCAATGGCAACGCCTACATCGGCACCGACCGTGGCGTGTTCTCGGCCGTTCGGGATTCGACGGGCAGCTACAGCAGCTGGACCCGTGTGGGCAGCAGCGCCGGCGGTACCAGCCTCGCCAACGTCCAGGTCCGCGATGTCGTGCTCAATCAGGCGGCCAACACGCTGACCATCGCCACCTACGGTCGCGGTGTGTTCACGCTCTGGCTCAACGAGGCCCAGACCAACGCCGGGGCTGTCCGGGCCGTCTCGGGTTCGTCCATCTGGACCGGCGATGTGGTGCTGCGTGGCGACACCAGCATCGGGGCCGACGGCTCGCAGGAGTTCCGCGGTGTGACGGCCGCCAGCCTGAACATCATCGGCAACATCCGCGACGAGGATCCCCTCGCGCCGGGTAACCTGGTGAAGATCGGCGGCGGCACGCTGACGCTTTCCGGAGCCAACAGCTATAACGGTCTGACCACCATCTCCGATGGCGTGATCGTGGCCAACAACCCCAACGCGCTGGGTTCCAGCCTTGAGGGCACCATCGTTGAGGAAGGTTCGGCTCTGCAACTGATCAACAGCGTCAACGCCGAACCTCTGACCCTGTTTGGCAACGGTCCGCTGGCTGGCTTCAACGGCCACTTCACCGGTGCGCTGGAGAACCTGGCCAACAGCAACACCTACAGCGGCCCCATCACGCTGGGTAGCGACAGCACCATCGGCGTGGCGACCGCGACGACCCTGACCATCACCGGGACCATCGGCGACAACGGCAACGATTTCGACCTGACCAAGGAATCGACCGGCGTGCTGGCCTTGCGTCCGCTCGATGGGGCCAACCCGACGGTGAATACCTATGGTGGTGACACCATTGTGAACCAGGGGGCGTTGCGAGTCGAGGGCGATGGCGCTCTGGGCACTTCCGACAGCGCCACCTTCGTTCGCAACGGTGCCCAGTTGCAGGTGGGTGCTCCGGCTGGCAGCAGCGGAATCACCATCAACGGCGAGACGCTACACCTCTCGGGTACGGGTATCTCCAACACCGGTGCTCTGCGTAACACCGAGGGCAACAACATCTGGAACGGCAACGTCGTTCTCGACGCCATCCCCGGTTTCGCCCCGTTCAGCAATCCGCCGGGCGTCACCAGCATCAACGTGGTTCGCCCGCAGGACACCCTGACGATCAACGGGAACATCTCCCAGCCCTCGATCGCTTCGGGTGTTCGCAAGGTGGGCAGCGGCACCCTCGCTCTGGGTGGCGACAACAGCTACACCGGCACCACTTATGTCGACGGTGGCGCTCTGCGGGTCCTGAGCGAACAGGCTCTTGGCACCAACAACAACAACGAAATTCAACGGATCGTCACGACGGGTAATACCAACGTCAGCAGCGATCGCTTCCGCCTCACGGTGACCAATCCGCTCACCGGAAACACCGGCACCACGGTCAACATCAACTGGGATGCCCAGGATTTCACCGTGCAAAATGCCCTGGAAGCGATCCTGGGGGCCGGGAACGTTCTCGTCAGCCGCACCGTTGTGACCACCACGGTCCCGTCGCCCACGGGGGTCGGCACTCAGACGCTGACGGCCAACGTCTTCACCGTCCGCCTCGCAGGTGCCCTTGCGGGTCGGAACATGGTCCCCATGGTGGCCTTCATCCCCGGTGCGGAGACGAGCGGTTTCCCGCCCATCAGCACTCCCGCCAGCGGTGCGACGGCGGTCGTCTCCACGGTGGCCGAGGGTGGCATCGGAACCCGGGTGGCCAGCGGTGCGACCCTGCAGCTCGACCTGGCCGACGGCACCATTGTCGGCGAGACGCTGGCGCTCAACGGCAGCGGGATGGGGGGCACGGGCGCTCTGAACAACATCAGCGGCGACAACACCTGGAGGGGTGGCGTGACCCTGGAAACCAACAGCAGCGTGGGTGTGGCGGCAGACACCGTCACGATCAGCGGGGTTGTTGCGGGTGCATCCTCGGCGGGCTTGACCAAGACGGGCACGGGCGAGGCCATCCTGACCGCGAGCAACACCTACGCCGGCAACACCACGGTGGCGCAGGGTATCCTCACCACCACCAATGCCCAGGGTCTGGGAGCCGGGGCCACCAACGAGGTGCAGACGGTAACGCTCGGTGGCAGCATCGCCACGACGTTCCAGCTCCGCTTCGGCACGGGCACTGGCAACACCACGACCGCCCTGCCGATCAGCACCGCGACGGCGACCGACGTCCAGAATGCGTTGAACGCGTTGGCAACGATTGGTGGCGTCGGCGGCTCGGTGGCGGTCACCAAGTCGGGTAGCACCTTCACCATCACTTTCGGCGGTTCTCTCGCCGGACGCGATGTGGCCCAACTGGTGGCCCTGCCCGGCACGGGAGCGACCGCCTCGGTGCTCACCACCCAGCCTGGCGGTCTGGGCACGACCACTGTCAACTCTGGAGCCACGCTGCAACTCGACGGCAGCATCACCGTCAGCGAGCCGCTGTTCCTCAATGGCAACGGCTTTGATGGTCTGGGCGCCCTGAACAGCGTGTCGGGCAACAACACCGCGAACGGTCCGATCAACCTGTCTTCCAACAGCGCGATCGGCTCGGAAACGGGTTCGACGCTCACGCTCAACACGGCTCTTACCCAGACAACCACGAACACCACGCTGACCAAGGTCGGTGAGGGTGAAGTGATCATGACGGGTGCGGCCAACACCTACAACGGCACGACGACCGTCGCCGAGGGCACGCTCAGCCTCAACAAGCCCACCACCGACGGTGCCATCCTCGGCAACCTTATCGTGGGCAACGGCACCGGTACGGCGCAGGTGACGCTCCTGGCAGATAACCAGATCGTCAACACCTCCGCGGTCACGGTGAACACCGACGGCACGTTGAACAACAACGACCGGACCGAGACCATCGGTGCTCTGACCATTCCGGGCGGCACGGTGCTGACGGGTGGCGACACGGGCATCAATGGCGTCCTGACCATTGCCAGCCTGAACATGACGGGTGGCGAACTCAACACCGGCGACGCCGATGACCAGGTAATCCTGGCCACGGGTGGCGGGGTGACGGCGACGGCCAATGATGCGGGTCCGGCGATGATCGGCGGCGACGGCATCTTCAACCTGGGCAGCACCGCTCGAACCTTCAACGTCAGCGATGACGGCGAAGAGGGTGCCGATCTGGTGATCATGGACCGTGTCCAGGGGTCGGCCGAGGGTGCGATCACCAAGACGGGCACGGGCCTGATGCGGATCGACTCGGACAACGCTGCCACACTCCAGGGGAACGTGATCGTCCAGGCTGGCGAACTCCAGGTTGATGGTGTCGTCCATGGTGTTCGCGTCACGGGCGGGACCGTGGGCGGCAACGGCACCGTGGGTCGTCTGATCGGCGCTGGCCCGGCCGTGGCCCCTGCGGGAATCATCAACGCGGGCGACCTGGGCACCGGCGACAAGGAAGGCCTGCTGACCATCATCCCAGCCAACGGAACGCAGACGTTCAACAGCACCAGTACCCTGTTCTTCGATCTCACCGATCGGGCCACTGGCGCTGGCACTCCGGGTGGCTACGACCAAATTGCCGTTCAAGGCAACGTCGTGCTGGCCAGTCCGGTCTTCCGCGGCACGGTCAGCGATCAGATTGCCATCGGCGACCAGTTCACGATCGTGACGGCCACGGGAACGCTGAGCGTCAGCGGTCTGCCCACAAACCTGTTCATCGGCGGCAACAAGTTCACCTGGGCGGTGATCGGTGGCAACTCGCTGGTGCTGACGGCCCAGCAGACCAACACCACGACCACGCTGGTGGCCAACCCGCTGTCGGTGGTTTACGGACAGGGAACCGGCTTCACCTTCAGCGCCACGCTGGCGGGCGAGCCAGGCTCGACGGGTCTGCCGACGGGTGCCTCGGTCTTCTTCGAGGTGTTCGCGGGCAACTCGGCGGCGGGCACCCTGGTGGTTAGCGAGACGGTCGCGGTGAACGCTTCGGGTGTGGCGGTCTACAACCCGCAACTCGACGCCAACGAGGTGTTCGGCGCCGGGCAGTACTTCGTCCGAGCCAGCTACGCCGGCACAGCGACGTTCAGCCCCTCGATCGCCACGACGGTCTACACCGTGGCCAAGGGCAACACCAACTTCCAGATGACGCCGAACAATGCGTCTCTGGTTCTGGGCGAGGAGTTGACGGTTGCCGTCACCATCAGTCCGCGTACTCCGGCGGGTCAACTGGCCACCAGCCTGCTGCCCTCGGGTACGGTGAGCATGCGGATCAATGGCGTCAATGTCGCCACGGGACCGTTCACGCTCAATAGCGATGGCGTTGCCAACGTCTCGCTGGGCGCTCTGCCGGTTGGTACGCACGTGATCGACCTGACCTACAACGGCGACACCAACTACAACACGGTCGCCAGCACGCCAGCCAGCCGGTTGGTGGTCACCGTTCGCAAGGCGTCGGCGAACTTCTCGCTGGAATCGTCGCTGCAAACGGCGACCTTCGGCGAGCCGGTCACCTTCACCGCGACGCTCAACCCGGTGGCGCCGGCCACGGCGATCCCGTCGGGAGTGGTGGTCTTCCGGCGCGGCAGTGCTGCGGGTGTCGTGCTCGGGACGGGTAGCATCAACAGCAACGGGGTGGCGACGCTGACGCTCTCCAACCTGCCTGTGGGCAACCAGACCGTCTTTGCAGTCTGGGCGGGCGACACCAACTTCGTGGCTCCGCCTGCCGTCAGCACCTCGGTGAACATCACCAAGGTGGGCACCAGCACCGTGCTGAGCAGTTCGGCCAATCCGTCGAACCCCGGCACCTCGGTCGCTCTGCGGGCCGATGTGACGGCGAGCAACGGCTCGACGCCAACGGGTTCAGTGCGCTTCGTCAACGCCGACACAGGAGCAATCCTGGGCACGGCGTCGGTGAACGCTCCGGGTCGTGCGGTGCTGAATGTGACCTTCCAGACCGGAACCTACAACATCCGGGCGGAGTATCTCGGCAACGCCAACCTCTCGGCCAGCAATGGCACCCTGACCCAGGTTTCGGCCTGGAGCGCTCGCGCCACGCTGACCACGAGCATGAACCCCTCGATGCCTGGTACGCAGGTCACGCTCACGGCCACGGTGGCCAAGGCACCTGGCGTGCCAGCTTCGGTGGCGACACCGGCAGGCAGCATCGAGTTCTACAACGACTCGGTGAGCACGACCACGCCGGCCTTCACCGCAGTGCTGAATCCGTCGGGTCAGGCGGTCTGGAGCACCAACGCCCTGCCCAACGGTGCCAACAACATCCGTGCGGTGTTCGTGCCGTCGAACGCCACCTACGCCACAACGTCGGCCACGCTGACGCAAAACGTGGTGTTCAACAGCACCACGAGCGTGGTGGCCACGACCAGCCCGATTGTTAGCGGCCAAGGCAACACCTACACCGCGACAGTCGCTGGCAACCAGGGCGTCCCAACGGGCACGGTCGAGTTCCGCGTCGGCAACGTGGTGCTAGGCCAGGCCACTCTGAACGCATCGGGTGTGGCGGAGTTGACCAGTGCGGCCCTCGTGGCGACGGGCGCCAACCCGATCGCGGTGACGGCGGTCTACCTGGGCGACAACACCTACGCCACCAGCCAGGCCTCGGTGAACGTGACCGTCAACCGGGCAGACACCACGGTTGGCCTCACCAGCAATGGCCCGAGCACCGGGGCGGGACTCGCCGCGACCTTCACGGCCACCCTCGGCGCCGTCGCCCCCGGCAGCGGGGTACCGACCGGCAGCGTGACCTTCATCGCCACTCCGGTGGGCGCGGGGACCGTCCGCACGGCGACCGTCCAGGTCAACGCCGCCGGCCAGGCTGTCTGGAGCGTCACGAACCTGGCTCAGGGCAGCTACACCGTCACCGCCAGCTACAGCGGTAACCCGTCGTTCAATGCCAGCGCGAACAACGTCGGCATCGGACACACCGTGCTCGCCGCAGCGACGGTTGGCCTGACCACCAGCGCCAACCCGGCTCTGCCCACAGCCGATATCGTCCTGACCACGAGGGTCACGGGCACGGCGGCGAACGGTCGGCCCTCGGGCAGCGTGATCTTCACCATCGACGGTGTCGATCAGGCTCCGGTCACCCTGGTCCCGGGAGCAACCGCTCTGCAAGCGGTGGCAACCTTGACCTTGCCTGCCGGTACCCTGCCTCTGGGCACCACGCCGATCACCGCCCGCTACAGCGGCGATGCGGTCTACGGTGGTCGCACCAGTGCCACGGTAAGCCAGGCGGTGAAGGGTAACACCTCGGTGGCGGTAACCTCGTCTGACCCCAGCGCTCCGGTCCGCACGCCGGTCACGCTGACGGCGACGATCAGCCAGATCGCCGCTCCGGTGGGCTCGGCAGCCCCGACCGGCACCGTGACGTTCCGCAACGGAACCACCGTGATCGGCACCGCCACGGTCAGCACGGTTGCTGGGGTGACGACGGCCTCGCTGACCACGAACACGTTGCCGGTTGGCACCCGGTCGATCACCGCGACCTACAGCGGTGACACCAACAACAACACGAGCGTCAGCCCGGCGTTCCTGCAAACCATCATCCCGGTGGTGAGCACGATTACCGCCGTGCCCAGCAGCAGCATCGTGGTCATCAACAGCGGCATCTCGCTGCGGGTCACGGCCTTCGGTCCGAACGGACAGGTGGCCACGAGCTTCAACGGCACGGGAACGCTGACGGTGGTCTCGGTCCCGACGGGTGGTGTGGTCGGCGGTGCCCGATCGACGACCTTCAGCGGTGGGGTGGGCACCTTCACCGGCGTGACCTTTAGCCGGATCGGCACCTACACACTGCGGGTGACGGTCGATGGTGTGTTGCGAAACGTGGTGATCAACGTCACGGGCGGTGGCCGCGCCTAAGCCTCGCTCGGCTGAGAGAAATCCAGACCCCCGGTGCTCGCCCTGCGCGGCACCGGGGGTCGCCCTTTTTCCGCACCATGCCGCGTGGGAAAGGCTCGCCCCCGCCCTCGGGTCTTTTGTGATGCTCGACTGCTACCCTCATCATCCGTAGACTTTCTGGGTTAGCAGAGGTTGCTAGATCTATCTATTCGCGAGGTGTGTTTGATGATTGCTCTGATCAACAGGCTAAAGTATACATGGCCTCTTCTTTCGATCTTTTTTCTGGCCTTCCTCCTTCGACTTTTCCTCGTTCACTGGGCCGTCGGGATCGGCTCTGTTCCGAAGGGTGAGGCGAATCCCGACCAACTCGATTATGAGCAGTTTGCCTTTTCCTTGAGCAGGGGTGAAGGATACGTGCTCGAAAGCGGCGCACCATCGGCAAGAAGAGCGCCGGGCACTTCCTTGTCCCTATTGCCGATCTACTGGACCTTTGGGCGGAACCTTGCAGTGGCCAGAGTCTGGAACTGCTTTCTCTCTGCCCTTTGTTGCATCCTTGTTGGTTGGCTTGGGCAAATCGTCGTGAGTCGCATGGCCGGTTGGATTGCGGCATTATGGTTGGCAATCTATCCAGGACATGCCTACTACGCTGTGCATTTCTTGAGCGAGACGCCAACTTGTTTTTTCTTATGCGTGGGTCTCTTGCTCCAAGTAGATGCCCTAAGACAGAAGAGCGTTTCCTGGAGTGTCTTTTCGGGAATCTCGTGGGGGCTGGCAGTCCTCACTCGACCCAACCTTCTGGTGTCTCTCTTGCTCAACGCCGTACTGCCCTCTTTTTTTGGATCGGGCGGGATGGATCGTCGTTTCCGACTGCTTCATCCGTTGATTTTTTTCGTTGCGGCGTCACTCGTCATGGCCCCGTGGATAGTCCGAAACTGGATGATATTCGGCAAGCCTACATTTGCTACAATTGTTCCAGGTCACACTTTTTGGGGTTCATACAACTGGCAAACAGCCCAATCATCTGAAACGATAGGCTACTGGGTCCCCACAAGCACACTTGTTGACCATGATCATCGACTCCCACTGTCTGAGCCAGAAAATGGCGAGAAGGCGTGGGAGTACGGAATCCGCTTTATCCGAGAGAATCCGGGAAGTATCCCACTCATGAAATTGCATTCCTTTGGTAGAATTTTGTTTGCTTATTCCGAATCCAGCAATCGTCTCGTAGACTACGCGTTCCGGTTGTCCTGGCTTGCGTCCCTTCCGTTCGTTCTGGTAGGCGGATTTCTACTCGCCAGACGGAATTGGCTGGAGTTCCTCCTGATTTCCACCCCTGTCGTGTCGCTGGTTGTCACGACCATTCTGTTTTACGGATGCGCCCGCTTCCGCGATGGGATTGCCCCTGTCTTCGCGATCTACTTCGCGGTGGCGATGGTTGAATGCATGAAGAAAATTGGCTACAAGCCTGCTCTCACAGAGAGCACGCCCTGATACCTTGCCAGACCCGCGGTGCTCGCCCTGCGCGGCACCGGGGGTCGCCCTTTTTCCGCACCATGCCGCGT
>ERZ1066117.1533-NODE-1533-length-11132-cov-7.479281_pt1 | contig 11132 bp, 7 predicted proteins | sample MGYA00382764_ERZ1066117 | MGnify/ENA primary metagenome ERZ1066117 (study PRJEB33369, sample SAMEA5778347) | biofilm metagenome | biome: Industrial cooling water; feature: Water cooling tower basin; material: Biofilm | place: United Arab Emirates | collected...
CAGGATCTGAAGGCCGTGCTCTGTCGAGCGCGTGACCGAAAGGGTAGGAGCCGGCTGCCGCCGCGGCGCCGTGGAATGGCGCGTTTGCGAGGGGGGTTTCGGGGTTGGTCGAATCGATGTCCCGAGCGCAGGGGGGCAACTCGAAGATGCCACGGCTGGCGGGCTTGCCAGAGGGCGGGGGCTACACTCCCATCCGGCCTGCTGACCTGATATGACATCCCCCGCGCACCTTTACACCTTCGGCTACGAAGGCCTCGACATCGTTGAATTCATCGAGCGGCTCAAGAGCGCCGGCATTCGCAGCGTCGTTGACGTGCGCGAACTGCCCTTGTCACGCAAGCGCGGGTTCTCAAAGACGGCCTTCAACGAAGCGCTGACAGCAGCTGGTATCGCGTACTTCCATGCGCCTGCGCTCGGTTGCCCGAAGGACGTGCGCGACCAATACAAGCGCGATCAGTCATGGTCGCGATACACGACTGGTTTCATGAAGCACCTGGGACAGCAGCGGGCTGCGGTCGCCGAACTGGCGAAGCTGGCGAAGTCAACCAGCGCGTGTCTCGTGTGCTTCGAGGCCGACTTCAACTTCTGCCATCGCACCTATGTCGCCCGCGCCGCGCATGCTGCGGGTGCGCCACCGGTCATGCACCTGATGGCTAGAACAATGTGCTCTGACTCGGGTCTTCGGGCTGTGGCATAGGCGGGTAGATCAGGCTCACCCCGAGCCACTGGTCAGGAAACCGGTGCATGGTGCCCATTAGGAGCATCAGGTCCTTTGCAAGCAGGTCTCGCTCCAGCTTGTCCCGGAACGGCGCTTCCCATCGGCTGCCATGTTGCCGGCGAGTGTTCCGGTAGAGAGCACACACCTCCCAGTCGACCAGCTTGACCCTGACTGACTGCTGCGCGTCTGCTGTCTGGTACTCGCAGTGGTAGTAGAAGTCGAACGGGATCTTCTCCAACAGGCGTACCTGACGCTGATCTTCCTCCGCATCGAACAGGCTGTTCTGCTGCTGCATCTGCAGCAGCTTGGTGCGCTCGTCGGGCGTCCAGTCCGCGTTCTTCGTGGGCTTGATCTCGAGCGAGGTGATGCGGCTTGGCTTGAAGAGGGCGAGCGTGTTGCCTTGCGTCAGGCGCGTTTGCTCCATTGCGGCGAAGTCCGTGTAGACCGGCTGGCGTGCCAGTAGCGCCATGCGGGCGGGCCAGCCGCGCTTACCGGCCTTCATGGGTTCAGCGTCACAGGCGATCGTGTCGACGAAGATCCGATGGCTCTCCGGGCGGTGGTCGTCGCGCGCCTTCTCCAAGCGGACTTCGATCCATTGCCACTTGCGAAATTGCTGGTCATCGGCGACCAGCCGGAACGGCACCGGAAAGAGGCGAACGAGACGACCGCCAGCCGTGAGCCCTGCCACGCAGGATGTCTCGGCGTACTTCGCACTCGGCGATGGATAGGTCTTGCACAGGATCAGGACACGTTCGACGAACGAGGCCATGTGCCGCTCCGAGTCAGTCTCGTCCGGGTGGCCGGCGCACTACTTGGCCAACTCCGCAAACAGATCGTCCAACTGCGGATTGCTGGTCATCGGCAGCAGGCGCTTGATGGTCGATGCCTGGTTGATCTCCAGCCTCGCGTAGTGCTCGCCGCCCGCATTGCTGTGCCTGCGGATCAGCTGAATGCGGCCGAACAAGGCGCCATGCTTCTGTGCGAACCGGGCCAGACCGACCGCCTTCTCGAAGTTGTCCGAAAGGCTCGGGTCATGGGGTTCGAGGATGTCGACCTCGAAGGACGGGCCCTTCTTCCTGACCACCACGAGGTCAGGAAACATCGGCCGGACTTCGCCGCCGGTGTCATAGGGGATCTCCAGGGACCAAGGCTTGCGGTCGACATTCCGCAGCCAACCCACCACGTTCTCATTCGCAAGTTCTTCCTTGAGCACGCCCGCCTCCCAGGTGCCCAGCTCGGCCCGGAACTGCCCATTGCCTTCGACGAACAGGTGCCGATCCCAGATCGGATCCGCCGGCTTGCGACGGAAGTCAATCGAGTCGGGCAGATGCCAGGGCACCTCGTTCGGCGTGGCCGTGGCCAGCCGAAGCTTCTCGTAGGTGGCGCGCCGATGCTCCTTGAGCTTGTGGATGGACTTCTTGTGCTGGTCATACAGCACGTCGAATGCCGTGGCGGCAAGCTTCTCCAACTCGCCCATCTGGGCAGCGTCGCGAGCCAGCACGATCGCCTCGACCTTGACATCGACGGCATCGCGCTCCGCGTGCGCACGCCAGTACTCCATCTGCAAACCATGGCTGAAGGCCCGGCCGGCTTCCTCGAACAGGCGATCGATGTCGACGCTGGACGCGCCGATCCGATACTCGGCGCCTGGTTCGGCGACCGTGGTCCCGTTCTGGACTGCCAGGGTACGCAATCCCACCTGCGTGATGGCCTTGGCTGCCGCTTCGAACTGGCCTTGCGCCTTCAGCGTTGCGACCCGTTCGCCCATCCAGCTCACGATCTGCGCCTTGGCCCGGGCCCAGGCGTCCTCGTCGATTTCGTCGACCGTCAGGCTTCGGGACATGGCCATGAACCGGCGCAGTGGGCTCTGTGCGCGAGCCGCGTTGACCCGGTAAGTCACTAGTTCATCGAGTGCAGCGAACAGGGCATCGGTCCCGTCGCGACGTTGGAGCACCACCAGATCGCGGCCGGAGCCGGTCTCGGCCGGTGGCACCTCCTCCTGGTTGTGCAGCGCTGCCACGACACCCTGCACAGCCTGCGTGTCGAAGTACGGCAGGAACAGGTGCACGTCGTTCAATGCCGCGTCCTTCTCGATGCGCCGAGCCAAGGGCGTACGCACCATCCGGCCCAGCAGTTGGGCGATGTACGTGTGATCCTCGGCTCGCCGGAAAGACATCATGACCTCCGCACGTGGGCAGTCCCACCCGGTGGAGAGGCTGGTCTTGAAGAACACCACGCCGATGTTCTTGTCCGCATCGATGCGGGAGGCTTCGACCTTGCGCACGCGCCGGCCGCCCACGTCCAGGTCGCCGGTGTCGTGCAAGGCGTGCGCGACCTCGCCCTCATTGAGGCGACGCCCGATCGCGCTCTCGATCACGGTCAGCGCATCGGCCAGGTCCGTCTTGGTCAACTGCCGATCGGTGCCGTTTTCGACCTGGACGACCAGGACTGGCCAGACCGTCGCCTCCTGCTCGTCCCTGCAGTACGCACCCCAGGCTGCCGTCATCTGGTTCCAGCGGCGGGCCGCCTCTTCCAGCAGGCCCATCGCGGCAGTCGTGGCCGACTCCGGGTGGTGGATCAGGATGCGGTCCTTCAGCAGCCCCGACTTCCGCACCGCCTCGGCCGGGATGGCCACCTTGTGCACCGTGTGCGGGGCGTGCTCCAACAGGTCCATGAAGCGCTTCGGTGTCGCCGAGACACCGATCACCAGCGGCATCTTCACCAGGCCCGACTCCGCATGACCGAGCAGAAAGCGCTGCATCAGTGTCCGTGCGGCCTGCGCACCGCGGCCCGAGGTCATGCCGCGGTGGGCCTCATCGATCACGACGTAGAAGCGGTCGGGGATCGCGCGTGCCGTGTTGGTCAGCGTCTCCCAGATCAGGTGCTGACGGCCGTCGCCGCGATTCGTCAGCGGCTGGTTCACCGCCAGCTTCTGTGTGTTGATGAAGTAGACGCGCCCACCCTGAAGCTGAGGCGCGTCGAAGTGCGCGTCGATGGTGATCAGCTGGTTGACGCGGTAGACCTTGTCGGACTTGCTCTCGATCTTGAGCCGGGTCTGCTCGTTGAGTTCGGGCATGTCCGAGATCCAGAGGATCACGGCATCCGGCTGTGGCGCCCAGTCCAGCGGCCACGCGAGTTCATCGTCGGGCTGGTCGAGGATGGCCTCGAAGAGCGCCGTCATGATGATCGTCTTGCCGCTGCCCGTGGGCGCAGAGAAGGCGATCGCCTGTGGGTTATCGGTGGTGGCGAACTTGCGTGCCGCGACGATCTTGTCGCGCAGCTGATGGAGCGCGTCCCGCTGGAAGTCGAATAGAGAGACCTTCATGCCCGTCCCCCGCGGATCTCGTCCTCAGCGGAGGCGCGAGTCGCTCGCTCTTGGCTCTGATTGATCATGAAGTTGAGCAGGTAGTCCCTGTAGAGCTGCACGACCTGAAGGCCGGGGTTGGCTTTGCCAGCCACTTCACGAACGTCTTGCGCCATGCTCTTGAAGGACTCGTCGGCGTCGGTGACGATGAACACGTATGACAGGCCAGCACGCCCTGCCAGCGCCTTCAGAAGACGGCCCATGCGGGTCTCTTCGAGCAGCACGACGAAGTTGGTGCCCTCGGGCGTGAACAAGCTCGGCTCGGGCTCGCCGCGCTTGAGCTCCGGCCGCGGCCCCATGGCACCCGCTTTCAGCCATAGCAGCGGCAGGATCTCGCGGAAGGCACGGCGCAACGACACGCGCTCTGGATCGAGAAAGTCCAGTTTGAAGTAGGCCAAGTTCTCGGCGAATCCCTCTGCTATCGGGAATTCGTCTACGAACTTGTAATCACCAGCCACCGTATCCCCGTCAGGGGTCTTGCCTGTGATCGCAGCGGCGAGCCGTGGCATGGTGATGTACCGACAAATTCCCCAGCGCTCCCAGTCGGCGTCGCCTGGAGACAGACCGCTGGCTGTGAGCCTTGCATGCTCCTCGGCGGCTACCTCGTTGTTCGTGATCGCAATGGCGCGGCGCCGACCTCCATCCTGGCGATTTAAGCGCATGACCGCATGACTTGTGGTGCCAGATCCTGCGAAGAAGTCCAGAACGATCGCGTTGGGCTTGTTGCCAACGAAAAGCCGAAGACAGTCTTCGACTGCGTAGAGTGACTTCGGGAAGGGAAACTTCCTTCCTGGAAGCAGGGCTCGAAGCAGCGACGTGCCGTAGGCACCAGCATCATGTCGCGACTCTCGCCAAACTGTGCTCGGCCGTGATGCTTTGCCACCAGGAATCACGACGATCTTTGATCCGTCTGGCCGCACGCCCGTGACGCGATACTCTCCTCGCTCGACGCGCTTGATGTCCTCAGTGGACAAGTACGCGATGGTGTATGGCTGGTACTGGTTGCCTTCGCTTACGCGCACGTAGCCGCCCTCCAGGGCCTGCTGTAGGCTGGGGCCCGTTAGACCCCAGATCAGTGCGGTGCCATCCGGAGCGATCGGAAAGACAGGCGTCGCGCCTTTGACAGTGGGCACATCTTCGATCTTGTCTTCCATTGCCAGCGGCGCACCAATCTTGACGATCTTGTGCGTCGAGTCATCGACATAGACCGGATAGAACTGGCGCGGTCGCGACCCGCGCACGAGAGTTCTCTGCGTGCGCCGCAGGTATAGCCATCTAACTTCGGCATCTTCCCCGCTTCGCTCTCCCGATCCCAGTTCTACATCTCCGATGAAGACAAAGAACGCAAACTCATCCACTCGTGAGAACTCATTGGCCCTACTTGTGCTTCTGGGACTGATGGTGATGCTGACCATCTGAACTCGGGCATCTGGAAACGTCTGCTCGAGCAGCAGGCCAAGTCGGAGATATTCCTTCTCGTCGATAGTGACAATCAAGACTGAGGAACGAGGGTTAAGTAGCCGCCGCGCGATCTGCAGTCGCCGCTGCATCATTGACAGCCATTTGCTGTGGCGCCAGCCGTCGTTGCCGTCGACGTAGTCGTTGTTGTACTTCCAGTCGCGCGCGCCGGTGTTGTATGGGGGGTCGATGTAGATGCAGTCCACCTGTCCCGCATACAGGTACTCCAACAACTGCAGTGCGTGGTAGTTGTCGGCCTCGATCAAGGTCTGCCAAGGGGCGTCTGCCGGACCGTTAGCAACGGCATCCACGGGAACCAGCGAAGGGAAGATCGGCTCGCCGAACTGGCGTACCACGAGGAGTTCCTCGATGGGCCACTGGGCCGCAGCGGCACCACGGTCGGTTGCGCGGTCGTGCATCTCGTCAGCCTCGTTCCCAGGCTTGATGCAGAGCGCGACGCCATCCTTGATCTTCTGCACCTGCCATACGTCCTTGATGGACCCGTCGCGACGGCAAACCAGATCACCGCGGCGCGGCTTCGCCTTGTGCAGGGGTAGCAGTTCCGGAAGATGGTCCTCGAACACGAGGCCAAACTTCTTGTCCTTCGAAGCCTTGGCCCATTCGGCGGCAAGCCGGTCGCGCAGGCGGGGGTCGCTGACCTGCGAGATCAAGTCGTGGATGGCTGACAAACGATCCTCCTCGCTTCTTGTTCGGCCGTGTGGCCGTGAGCGTGATTGCAGTTGATATAAACGTCTTCGGTCCGGGGCGCACCTCGACGCGCAGTTGCGCAGAGTTTGCCGGAGCTCATGAGTTCGGTCCCGGCAGTTCAGTGGCGCCCATCCAATAGCAAAGCAGTGGCGCGGGCACTCGCATGACTTGCGTGCCAGCAGCCAGGCCCTGCATCAGGCCGAAGTCATCGAGCGACTTGGTGACGACGTAACCGCGCTCGATGCGTTTCGACTGGCACAGTTCGACCAAGCCCTTGAGCTCCCGCGCCCCGGTGTGCTGTGCGCGGTACTTCACCTCGAAGGGTATGAGTTCTCCGCCGACTTCGGCCACCAGGTCGACTTCGTGGTCGCGTTTACCACGCCAGTAGCTGAAGCGGACGTTCTGTGCGTAGTACCGGGCAAACAGGTGCTTGAAGACGGCGGTCTCCGTTGCGACACCCAGCGCCGATGCGTCCTCGAGGATGGCCTTGCCCTTGAGCATGACGGCCGGCGCGATGGCGGCATCGGCCAGATAGATCTTGAACCGCGCGCGCAGCACGTCCTTGCCGTAGCCGAACGGGGCCAGGCGATAGATCAGGTGCGTGGCCTCGAGCAGCTCGATGAAGTTCTGGGCAGTGGGGCGCTTGACCTCCAGGTTGGCGCACAGGTCCACCATATCCAGCAGGCCGCCATCGTGCATGCAAAGGTACAGGAAGGTGTGCTCCAGGTCCAGCACGCGCCGCACGCCGAACAGCGCCGTCATGTCGCGCTTGAGCACCTTGTCGATGATGTCTTCGCGCAGCAGGCGCTGGGCCTGCGTGATGCTGTCCACCTGGGCGGTCTGGGGAAAGCCGCCGCGCACCAGATACTCGTGAAAGTGGCCCACGTACGGTGCGGCCCGTTCCGTGACGCGGTAGAAGTCGGTGGCCTTCCAGTCGAAGAGGTCACGCAGGCTGCGAAGCCGCGGCAGGTCGGGCAGATCCAGACGCTTGATCTGCAGGTACTCGTAGAACGACAGTGTCGTCAGCCGGATGGTGTGCCATCGGCCCACGCCGGACTCCTGGTCCGCTTCCACCAGCGGCATGGCGGAGCCCGTGAATGCGATACGCCGGTCCTTGCGGAAGTCGACCTGATGCTTGACCCAGGTGCCCCAGTCACGGATGAACTGGGCCTCGTCCAGCAGCAGGTACTCGGGGCCGTCGGCACGCGGCTCGCGTTCGCGCCATGCATCGATGACCGCATCGATGCCGGCCAGCTTGAGGATGGGATGGTCGAAGGTTGCGTACAGGATGTTCGCGCCTGGCACACCACCACGGAGCAACGTGTCGGCGGCCTGCAGCAGCAGCGTGGTCTTGCCGATCTGGCGTGCGCCAGAGAGCAGCACCGCTCGCGGTGCCGGTGGCTGCGTCATCCAGGCCTGAAGCTCGCGGAATGCCGCGCGGCGCCAGGTCGGCAGGTCGGCAATGGCTTCGCCCCTCCACCAGGGGTTGAACTGGGCGAGGACTGCGACGAGTTCTTCTTTGGAGACCCTCATCCGCCGGATGTTACCAGCATGCGGCGTTTAGTTAAAGCACACTTGTACTGCGCGTCGAGAATAGAGAGCTTTGGTGGTTTCTGGGGCCCTTGCTCACCGAGCAGCCTACCCCCGTCGATGGAAATGAGCGATCGACCGCCCCCAGAGCAGGGCCAGCGCGGACAAGCCCGCCGGTGCAACCAGAGGGTGAAGGGATACCGGCAGCACCAGCGCGACGACGCCACCGCAGGTTAGCAGGATGGCCAGCGATGCATACAGCGCGAAGCGCTCCGGATCGTGGTGAAGGAACTCCTTGGACTTGACCACTCTGCTGATCGCGCCGTCCGCGACAGCGGCGGCAAGGAAGACCCCCATCCAAGGCAGCCACTCCAGCATCGCCGACAGCCTGAAGGCGGCCAGCAGCACGAGCGCGTCGATCGCGCGGAAGTAGCTGTTCCCGAACAGCCGCTGGTTGACGGAAGCCATCTCCCGCGCCACGGCGCCGTCCACGCCGCTGGCCGCCGACGCAACCGCGGTCGGGGGCACAGGCGTGGCCTCCCGTGCCGCACCCTGGAGGACCAGTGCTCGGTCGAGGATCCGGAGCGCGGGTGTCTCGCCCCAAATCTCTTCCATCACCTGGTGCTCGCTTCGAATCTGCGCCAGGAACCGTTCTGGCGGATGCGCCGATGGCAGGTAGAGCACTAGCACCAGCAGGCAGAGCAGGGCGGCGATGCTGACGATGCGGATCACGACGGATGTCCCGCTATTGCAGCTGGAGTCCGGTTCGGCTTGGGCGGTGCCGCACGTGTTGCTCTGGGTTCATCCGCATCCGGGTCGAGGATCGGAAACCGCCCCTTGATGATCCGCCCGCCCGACACCGAGGCGAAGTACTGCAGGTTGGGCAGCTTGCCAAGCACGTCGGCCGGCACCATCTCCTCGAAGCTCTCGGTGAGCTGCGTCGAGTAGCTCGACGAGAAGTCGCCCAGGTGTGCATCGGCGCCGCTGCTCAGGCCCACGCGCACCGAGTGGATCGCGGTCTTGCCGAAGGTCTCGACCACGAAGTCCTGCGTCGGCCGGTCCTTGGATCGCAGCGCGATCAGGTTGTTCAGGTTGCCCAGCGCCATGCGCGCCGCGTCTTCGCTGCCCAGGCGCCTGGCCAGGTCGGCCAGTGTCTGCATCGCGCAGGTCGTGAAGATGCCACCCTCGGCGCCCTTGTTCAGGATCTCGATCAGCGGCTGGTTGATGACGTTCGACACCTCGTCCACGAAGAGCGAGATGCGCCGGTAGCCGCCCAGGTTGTAGCGCATGCCCGCACGCGCGGCCAGGTCGGCCAGGGCCAGTGCGCCGATGGCGGCGGCCACCGACGGGTCGGGCAGGGAATCCAGGCACATGTACAGCACGTGGCCGGCGCGCTCGATCTTCTCGAAATTCATGATCGGCCTCGCATCACCAGCGTCGAAGGGGTCGGGCGACAGGCTCCGGCCCAGGTCGCCCGAGGTCAGCATCGAGAGCACTGGCAGCAGGTTGGCCGTGATCTTCTGGTAGTGCTCGCGGTTGTGGCGGAAGGTGCGCACCTGGGCGTCGAGCACCTTGTTGCGCTGCGACTGCGGGACGTGGTGCTCGTAGAAGGCGACCAGGGCCAGCAGGTCCGCACTGGCCGCCTCCGACGGGCGCTTCATGTTGCCGCGGTGCGCGTCGTGCAGCAGCTTCTTCATCTCCGGCTGGTCGCGCCATCCGGCGCCGAGAAGCCGCTCGTAGAAGCGACGCAGCGTCGCTTCCAGCACGGGCTCGATGCCGCCCTCGATGTACTTGGTGAGCTTGACCAAGTTCGGCCGCTCCTCCAGTTCCACCAGCCCCTGCACGACCACGTTCACGGCGTCCCAGCCGAAGGCGGAGAAGGCGCCAGCCGTGTCCGGCGGCATGATCGACTGGATGCGCGAGGCGATCTCGGTGGGCTTCTGCCAGTTGAAGGTGAAGTCCAGGCGCACGCCGGCTTCAGGGAAGGCGGGGTGGAACTCGAGGAAGGTGTCGGGGTCGCGCCAGTCCTCGCAGGCGCGCTGGGTGACACGCTTCAGGCGGCGGCTGTTCTTGGGGTCGATGACGATGACCACGTCGCCGCGGCGCACGGCCTGCGTCACCAGGTTGGCCAGCGCCACGCCCTTGCCGGACTGGGTGGTGCCCACCAGCAAGGTGCCGCCTTCGAAGTTTTGCAATGGCCGGTGCAGGGGCACCTCGCGCGGCTCGACGCCATGGATGTAGGGCAGGCCGATCTCGGCATCGGGTTGCGGGCGTGCGTCGTAGCCCAGCACCTGCAGCAGGCGGGGCGACACGGTGAACTCGCGGTAGTCGACCTTGGCCAGTTCGTAGAGACGCTGCGAGTGGACTGGCCGCCACTCGAAGCCGAAGCCCAGGAACACCGCGTCAGGCTTCTCCGTCCAGCGGGCGACGGCCCGTGTGCTCAGCACCTGGATGCCGCGGCCGGAGAGCGAGGCGCGCAGCACTAGGGTGTGAACGCCCTGCGCCAGCCGCAGGACGCCCATCGCCAGGCAGAAGCCGGCGAGCGGTAGTGCGAGCTGTCGCGGGAGGAGGCCCAGTCCGCCGGTGACTGCGAAGAACAGCATGGCGGATGCCCAGACGGCGGCGGCGTACACCTCGTAGGCGCGCCGCCAGGGCATCTCGTAGCGGCGCATCAGCATGTCAGGGCTCCTCGTGCGCGGCCGGCCCGAAGGCGGCAAGGTCGAAACCATCGATGCAGGCTGGGGCAACGACGAGCCCGATGGTCGGCTCGCCGCGGAAGTCGGCCGTGACGGTGGCCGGGCCATCCCGTCCGGCATGTACCAGCAGGCCGACATCGGCCAGCGCCCGACCCGCCAGCGCGGGCTGCACGCCACGCCGTTCCAGTTCAGCCAGCGGCACGAACAGGCCGGCCGCGACAGGTGCGGCTGCCGCAGCACTGCCGGGCCCATTGAGGGTGCTGACGATGGCCGCGAAGGCATCGCGCACGGCCGGGTTCAGGCGCATGGGCGCGTTCAGCTTGAAGGTGGGCGCCGCGGCCGGCGGCGGGGAGGGCGGAGGGGGCGGCGACGGGACTGCGAGGTCGGCAACGACAGCAGAGGGCGGTGCCGGGGTCTGTGGCACCGGCGGCGGCGGGGATGTGCGAGCTGCCGGTGATGTGGCCAACTCGGTGGCGTCGAGCAAAGAGAACTGGGTGCCGGGCGGCGGTGCGGGGGCTGGCGCCGGTGCAGTCGTTGGCGCCTTCTGGGTGGTCCGCGTGGCGCCAGGTGGGCAGACCAACGAGATGGTCAATGGCTCGGCCGGCGGCGTGACACCGTTCAGCAGGATCGCCGGCGATGCCAGCTTCACAGCCTCCGC
>ERZ1066117.1536-NODE-1536-length-11129-cov-7.901210_pt1 | contig 11129 bp, 11 predicted proteins | sample MGYA00382764_ERZ1066117 | MGnify/ENA primary metagenome ERZ1066117 (study PRJEB33369, sample SAMEA5778347) | biofilm metagenome | biome: Industrial cooling water; feature: Water cooling tower basin; material: Biofilm | place: United Arab Emirates | collected...
TGCGGAAGGAGGGCGAGAAGCCGCTCGTCAACATCATCGGGCCGCAATATGGCACGTTCAACATGCCGTCGGACCTGGCGGAAATCCGCCGGCTGATCGAAGGCATCGGTTGCGAAGTGAACATGGTGTTCCCGCTGGGCACCCACCTCGCCGACATCCGCCGGCTGGCCGATGCATCGGTCAACGTGTGCATGTACCGCGAATGGGGCCGCAACCTGTGCGAGACACTGGAGCGGCCCTATCTGCAGGCGCCCATTGGCCTGAACAGCACCACGTCGTTCCTGCGCAAGCTGGGCGAGCTGACGGGCGTGGACCCGGAACCCTTCATCGAGAAGGAAAAGCACACCACCATCAAGCCGCTGTGGGACCTGTGGCGTTCGGTGACGCAGGACTTCTTCGCCACCGCCAGCTTTGGCATCGTGGCGACGGAAACCTATGCCCGCGGCATGAAGGTGTTCCTGGAGGAGGACATGGGCATGCCCTGTGTGTTCGCCTACCAGCGCAACGCCGGCGTGAAGCCCGACAACGAGGCCGTGCGCGAATCGATCCGCACGTCGAGCCCGCTGATCGTGTTCGGCAGCTACAACGAACGCATGTACATGGCCGAAACCAACAGCCGCGCCATCTACATCAACGCCAGCTTCCCGGGCGCCGCCATCCGCCGCCACACCGGCACGCCCTTCATGGGCTATGCCGGCTGCACCTGGATCATGCAGGAAGTGTGCAACGCGCTGTTCGATGCGCTGTTCTTCATCCTGCCGCTTTCCACCCAGATGGACCGGGCCGATGCGACCCCGTCGCGCCTGCTGGAAGCGGTGGCCTGGGAGGACGATGCGCGCTCCGAGCTGGACCGCATGGTGGAGAAGGAGCCGGTGCTGGTGCGAATCTCCGCCGCCAAGCGCTTGCGCGACGCGGCCGAACGTGCGGCACGCGATGCCGGCGAGAAGGTGGTGACGCTGGATCGCCTGCACGCCGCCGCCCGGCTCTACGAGACGCAGGCGGCATGATCCCTGTTGAAAAGGCGGTCGCTGTGGAAAAGGCAGGCGGTCGCGTGACGATTGGCCACAGAACCCTCTTTTCAAACCATTACAAACTTGCCATGGAGGCTGTGAAGGGAATTGGCTGTGTAGGGGTTTTCCCGTAACAGTCTCATCAGCTTTGCGGTGGAATCATCCTACGCCGCGAAGTCGCCGGTCGGATAAGATCATATTGGTCTTGTGCGGCGGAACCATCGGAGGAAAAGGCATGAGTGACAACAAGATTGGTCCGGGTACCTACCTGACCGACGCCGAAGCGAAGGAGTTCCACCGGGGCTTCGTCGTCTCGATGGCGTTCTTCGTGATCGTGGCGGTCATCGCGCACTGGCTGGTGTGGGTGTGGCGCCCGTGGCTGGGCAGCAAGCGCGCGTTTGCGGCCACTGAAATCCACCAGATCCAGCAGGCGGATGCCACCGGCGCCGCTGCGCCCCGGGCTTAAGGAGCGACGACAATGTGGAAGATCTGGCAGACCTTCAACCCGCAGCGCATCATGACCGCGCTGGCCGTGTTCCTTTTCACGCTGGCCATCCTGATCCACTTCATCCTGCTGAGCACCGACCGCTACAACTGGCTGGACGGCGCCGAACCGCAGGCGGCTGCGGCGATCACCGAAGCCAGCCAGGCCGCCTGACGTTCGTCAGGCCGGCTTGCCGGCTGAAGCCTCTGATGCGATGGGCGGGACGGTGATCCAGCCCGCCCATCCATCTCGGCAGGGTCGGCTCTTGATTGGCCGGTGATGGCGATTTGAAGTCTGGAATGCAGCTGAGCAGCGGGATCGTGGAGGAGGCGCGCCATGGCGGTGCTGAGTTTTGAACGCAAATATCGAGTCCGCGGGGGCACGCTGATCGGCGGCGACCTCTTCGACTTCTGGATCGGCCCCTTCTATGTTGGCTTCTTCGGGGTCACGACGGCCTTCTTCGCTGCCCTGGGCACCGCGCTGATCATCTATGGGGCTGCCATCGGTCCGACCTGGAACCCGTGGCTGATCAACATCGCCCCGCCCGACATTTCCTATGGTCTCAGTCTCGCCCCGCTCAAGGAGGGCGGGCTCTGGCAGATCATCACCATCTGCGCGATCGGCGCCTTCTGCAGCTGGGCGCTGCGTGAAGTGGAAATCTGCCGCAAGCTCGGCATCGGCTATCATGTGCCGGCCGCGTTCGGCATGGCCATCCTCGCCTATGTCACGCTGGTGGTGTTCCGCCCGCTGCTGATGGGCGCCTGGGGCTATGGCTTCCCCTACGGCATCTTCCCGCACCTCGATTGGGTGTCGAACACCGGCTACCAGTATCTGCACTTCCACTACAACCCGGCCCACATGCTGGCGGTGAGCTTCTTCTTCACCACCACGCTTGCGCTCGGCCTGCACGGCGCGCTGGTGCTGTCGGCGGTGAACCCGGCCAAGGGTGAAGTGGTGAAGTCGCCGGAGTATGAAGATACCTTCTTCCGCGATCTGATCGGCTATTCGGTCGGCACGCTGGGCATCCACCGCGTGGGGCTGCTGCTGGCGATGAATGCCGGCTTCTGGAGCGCGGTGTGCATCATCATTTCGGGTCCCTTCTGGTCGCGTGGCTGGCCGGAATGGTGGACCTGGTGGCTCAACCTGCCGATCTGGCGTTGAGGACGGACACGCACCATGGCTTATCAGAACATCTTCACGCAGGTGCAGCTCCGCGGTGAGCTGGAAGCCGGCGTCCCGCTCGGCCCGCACAACGACGAGCGCTTCGGTCCTTTCGGCACCTCGTGGCTGATGGGCAAGCTGGGCGGTGCCCAGATCGGGCCGGTCTATCTCGGCAAGCTCGGCATCGCCTCGCTGCTGGCCGGCTTCATCGCCATCGAGATCATGGGCCTCAACATGCTGGCCTCGGTGAACTGGGATCCTGTCCAGTTCGTCCGCCAGCTGTTCTGGCTCAGCCTCGAGCCGCCGCCCGCCAAATATGGCTTCACCTTCAACGTGCCGCTGAACGAAGGCGGCTGGTGGATCGCGGCCGGTGGCTTCCTCACCGCCTCCATCCTGCTGTGGTGGGCCCGCACCTATGTCCGCGCCAAGGAGCTCGGCATGGGCACGCACGTGGCCTGGGCCTTCGCGTCTGCCATCTGGCTCTATCTGGTGCTCGGCTTCATCCGCCCGATGATGATGGGCAGTTGGGCCGAAGCGGTGCCGTTCGGCATCTTCCCGCACCTCGACTGGACCGCGGCCTTTTCGATCCGCTACGGCAACCTCTTCTACAACCCGTTCCACGCGCTCAGCATCGCCTTCCTCTATGGCTCGACGCTGCTGTTCGCCATGCACGGTGCGACCATCCTCGCCGTCGGCCGCTACGGCGGTGAGCGTGAGATCGAGCAGATCACCGATCGTGGCACCGCGTCGGAACGTGCGGCGCTGTTCTGGCGCTGGACCATGGGCTGGAACGCCACGATGGAATCGATCCACCGCTGGGCCTGGTGGTTTGCGGTGCTGACGACGCTGACCGGCGGCATCGGCATCCTGCTCACCGGCACCGTTGTTGACAATTGGTATCTGTGGGCCGTGCAGCACGGGTTTGCGCTGGAATATCCGGCCACCGGCGTTGTCGATCCTTCCACCCTTCCGGGAGCTCCGCAATGAACGCCCGACCGATGAGTGCGCTTACCAAGTTTGCCCTGCTGGCGGTGCCAGCGGTGTTGCTGGCCGGCTGCGAGCTTGGCGTGAAGGAACAGGAACAGGTCGGCTATCGCGGCACGGCGATGGTGCAGATCGCCGATCCCGATACCAAGGCGAAGGTGGGCACCGTGCCGCCGCCGCCCTATGAACTGACCGCGGAAATGATCGGCGGCCAGAAATCGAAGGAAGCCTATGAGAACGTCCAGGTGCTGGGCGATGTCTCGGTGGACGAGTTCAACTATCTGATGCAGGCGATGACGACCTGGATCGCGCCCGACGGCTCCAACATCAAGGATGCTGGCTGCACCTACTGCCACAATCCGGAAAACATGGCCTCGGACGAGAAGTACACCAAGGTCGTGGCGCGCAAGATGCTGCTGATGACCCGCAACATCAACGCGAGCTGGAAGCCGCACTTTGCCAGCAATGGGGCGCCGCAGGAAAATGCCGGCGTGACCTGCTGGACCTGCCACCGCGGCAACCCGGTGCCGGTCAACAACTGGTCCACCGCTGTGCCTGATCCGGGCAAGATCACCGGCAACAAGCGTGGGGGCAACACCCCGGCGCCGTCGGTGGCCTATGCCAGCCTGAACTATGATCCGTTCACGGATTATCTGGCCGGCAAGGAGAATATCCGGGTTGGCGGCAAGGCCTTCCCGACCGCCGGCAGCAATGCCGCCATCCAGACCACCGAGAAGACCTATGGCCTGATGATGCACATGAGCCAGGGCCTCGGCGTGAACTGCACCTTCTGCCACAACTCGAACAACTTCGCGAAGTGGGAGGACAGCCGGCCCCAGCGTGTGAACGCCTGGTATGGCATCCGCATGGTGCGGGACATCAACAACAACTACATCACCGCGCTGGGTGACGTATGGCCGGCCAATCGCCGTGGCCCGCACGGTGACCCGCTGAAGGTGAACTGCGCCACCTGCCACCAGGGTGTGAACAAGCCGCTGGGCGGTGCGAAGATGCTGAAGGACTATCCGGCGCTGAAGGGCGCTGTCCCGGTGGCCCCGGCTGCCGTGGCGGCCGCCCCGGCCCCGGCGGAGACCGCTGCGGCGGTGGAAGCCGGCAAGCCCGCCGCCTGATTCTGAACACAGCAGGCTCAGACAGGGCCCGCAGTCTTCCGACTGCGGGCCCTGTTGCATTCTGGCGGCCACGCTGTCGCACTCAATAGTCCCAGCTTTGCCACCTGCCGCTGCATGATAGCGTGCAGCAGCAAGGTCCCGCGGGAGGGGGCCGGTTCGACAGGGCCGCAGGGAGAGGGTTATGGCGGATCGTCTGGATGTGCTGATCGTCGGTGCCGGTTTTTCCGGCATGTACATGGCGCTGAAGTGCCGGGAGCAAGGCCTGAAATTCGAGGTGATCGAGGCCGGCAGCGGCGTCGGCGGCACATGGTATTGGAACCGTTATCCCGGCGCCCGGGTCGATATCCAGAGCCTGGAATACAGCTTTGGCTTCGACGAGACGCTGGAGCAGGAATGGCGCTGGTCGGAACGCTATGCGCCGCAGGCCGAACTGCTGGCCTATGCCAACCATGTTGCCGACCGTTATGATCTGAAGCCGCACATCCGCTTCAGCACGCGGGTGACGGCGGCGCACTGGGATGCCGCTGCCGATGGCTGGAACGTCACGCTCGACAGCGGCGCGGTGATCGCGGCGCGCTTCCTGGTGCTGGCCACCGGCTGCCTGTCAGTGCCCACCGATGTCACCTTCTCCGGCATCGGTGATTACAGGGGCCGCATCTATCGCACGTCGCGCTGGCCGCATGAGGGGGTGGACTTCACCGGTCAGCGAGTGGGCATCATCGGCACCGGGTCGTCGGCCATCCAGTCGATCCCGATCATCGCGCAGCAGGCAGCGCATCTCACCGTGTTCCAGCGCACGCCCAATTATTCGATGCCGGCGCACAATGGCCCGATCCCGGAAGCCGATTGGCAGGAATGGCTGCAGGACCCGCGCGCCTATCGCGCCCGCTCCCGCAACACGGTGGGCGGCTTCTGGAACGAGGCGCGCGAGGAGACGCTGGCCACCCAGACTCCGCCCGACGAGATCAAGGCGGAACTGGAGCGGCGCTGGGCCTGGGGCGGTTTCCGCATCCTGTCCGGCTTTGCCGATCAGGGCATTGATCCGGACGCAAACCGGATCATTGCCAGTTTCGTGGCAGCCAAGATCCGCGAGCAGGTCAAGGATCCCAAGGTGGCAGAGCTGCTGACGCCCAAGGATCACCCGTTCGGCACCAAGCGCCCCTGCGTGGATACGGGCTATTACGCCACCTACAACCGCGACAATGTCGAGCTGATCGATCTCAGGTCAGACCCGCTCGAGACGTTCACCGCCACCGGCATCCGCACGCAGGGGCGCAGTTTCGACTTCGATGCCGTGGTGCTGGCCACCGGCTTTGATGCGATGACCGGCGCCATCGAGCGCATCGACATCCGCGGGGTGAACGGCGAGACCATCAAGGAGCATTGGGCGCACGGGCCGGAGACCTATCTCGGCCTGATGGTGGCCGGCTTCCCCAACCTGTTCCTGATCACCGGGCCAGGCAGTCCATCCGTGCTGACCAACATGATCCACAGCATCGAACAGCATGTGGAATATGTCGCCGACATCATCGCCAGCCTGAACGCCGCGCAGGCCGGCCGCATCGAGGCGACTCGCGAGGCCGAACAGCTGTGGACCGACCATGTTGACCAGACCGCGGCGATGACGCTGCTGCCGCAGGCCAACAGCTGGTACATGGGCGCCAACGTGCCGGGCAAGCCGCGCCGCTTCATGCCCTATGCCGGCGGGCTGCACACCTATACGGACATCTGCAACGCGGTGAAGGCCAAGGGCTGGGAAGGCTTCGTGGTGGCGCGCGGGGCCCAGGTGATCAGCGAGAGCCGCACCTTCACCACCTACCCGCCGCCACCCGAGAACATGGCGCCGCATCTGATGGAACTGGCGATGGGCCGGGTGGCGCAGTGGATGCAGGACCACGGCCGGGCTTAGAGCTTACGCCCGCGCCGTTCCCGCGCTGGCCCACAGCCGGGCGATGACGCCACCCAGCGTGCGGTGGTTGCCGCCGTGATAGGCGTTGCCGGCCGGCAGCTCCGCCACCAGCCGGCGGTGCGCCTCCGGCAGCGCGTGATAGGGCAGGCCGGGCAGCAGGTGATGCAGCGCATGATAGCGCAGGCCCACTGGCGCCCACAGCTCTGGCAGCGCGGAAGGCGGCGGCACATTCACGCTGTCGAGATACTGGGCGGTGATGCTCATCACCTTGCCGTCATTCTCCCACAGATGGGCAGCCAGCGTGCGCACCTGGTTGATCACCATGCTGGCCGACAGCACAGCAAGCCAGATGGCAAAGGCCTTGAGCGGAATGAGGCCGGTCGCAACGCCGGCCAGCACCGCCAGCACGAAGGCCGCGGTGGCGGCTTCGGTGACATGCCAGCGCTGCTTTGCCGGACCAGCCGGCGGATCGCGGCGGAAATCAGGATTGATGGCCAGCGCCGAGAATTGCGCCTCCACGCGCCGGCGCAGGCCGGGGATCACTAGCGACAGCGGCGCCAGCAGGCCCCAGCGGATCAGCAGGCCGATGGGCCCGAGCGCTGCAACGGCGACGAACAGCGGCACGCTGAGCTTCGGCTTCAGCGCCAGCGCCATATATTCGGGATCACGGGCGGTGCCGTAACGGTTACGGGCGTGGTGCAGATTGTGCACGCCTTCATACATGAAGCTGGGGATCATCAGCGGGATACCGGCGATGATGTTCCAGGCGAACCGGTAACCGGGCACGCTGTCATCCTTCATGTGGGTGATTTCGTGGATGAAGCTGCCCAGCCGATAGAGGGCGAGCACGGCGACGATCGCTAGTGCGGCGGTGGCGGCCACAGGCAGGCCGTCCGCCAGGATCAGGGCCGCCAGCGCGCCCCAGCCAACGACGGCTGAGGCGAGCGTGTCAGCCCAGTAGATTGCGGGCTTGTAGTCACCCAGTTCGCGGCCCAGCGTGGCGGCCAGCTTGATCATCGCCACGTCTTCGCCAGCCAGCGCGCCATTGATCTGGGGCTGAGCGGTTTCGGGAATACGGGCGGCAGTCGCAGTCATCATTGGGCCATCTATGGAGGATGATTGCGACCGGTTAAGGGCAGAAAGCGGGCGACGCCACTCCGGAAAATGCCGCATTTGGTCGAAGGCATTGGCGCCGGGATGCTGTCGACGCCCCCGAACCGCAAGCATCAGGTGGCACGCTTCTCCGATTCCAATCCCCGACGATAGCGGGCAGGGCTTTCCCCAAACCAACGCTTGAAATGCCGCGAGAAGCTGGACTGGTCTGAAAAGCCCAGCCGGGTGGAAATATCGTTCAGGCTGGTGCGCGGCTGGGCGATGAGCTGGCGGGCGAGGCGCTGGCGCACCCGATCGCCAACATCGCGGATCCCCAGATCCAGTTCCGCCAATCGGCGCGACAATGTGCGCTCGCTGACGCCGATCGAACGGGCGGCCTGCCCCAGTGTCGGCAATCGGCCAGTGCGCATCAGCCCGCTGGCCATGGCCTGTTCCAGCAGCACCACAAGATCCGACCGGTGCCCGGCCTGTTCCAGTTCGCGCAGCCGATCCATCGCCATCTGCCAGCCCTGCGGATCATGGCCGGGATTGGCGCGGGCTGCAAAGCTGCTGGCGACTGATATCCGGCAGGGATGGCCCGGCCGATCGGCAATGGCCATGCCCAGCCTGTCTGACAGCAGTGCAGCATGCCCTGGTGCCTCGGCCTTCAAATCACCCGGCGGTGGTGCGCCGAACCGTGCGAGGTAGCGGCAGACAGCCGACACAAACATCGCGGCCAGCAGGTTCATGGCGGGTCTCGACATCGCCATCCGGCTGTGCAGCTTCATGACCAGATGGCCATCGGCGACATCACAGGACATCAGAAGATGGGGGTGGGTGGCGTTCGTGTAGCTCACCACGGCCATCAGGCCTTCTCGCGCGTTTGGCGCATGATCCAGCAGACTGGCAGACACCGGGTTCGCAGCCGTCGCCTGCTGGTGAAGCAGCAGGGCCAGAACATGCTCGGCCTGCCCGCTGCTCACGATGTTGTCCACGATGGCGCTCGCCGTGGCCAACGGCACAAACAGCGGCAGCAAGCCCGGCCCCAGTTCGGTGCCGATCCGCAGCCAGGTCGGATGGTTCAGCCATGCATCGACATGGCGAAACATGCCCGTGGGTACACGCGCGTGATCATCGTCGGCCCAGCTTTCAAGCTGGGCCGACCATTGATGACCCGCAGCATATCCCTCGGGCAACATGCGATCTCCCACCACGGAGTTGCAAATTGCAAGCTAACCGTGATCGATGAATGCTGCCATAGGCAATGCTGCGGATGCGGCTTCAGCCGCCGAAGATGAAGGCGTCGACGATCCGGTAGGTTTCTCCGCCGACACGAACCTCGTACATGCCATTGTTCATGCTGTAGCTGACAGACCCCATGTTGCTGGTGACGGGCTGGCCATTGCGGAACTCGATGCGCCGCTTGCCGCCTGCGCCGATCTCGATCTCCACGATGGCACTGCCGTTGCCCAGGCGGCGCACACCGGCATTGCATTGGCGATAGGGCGCTCCGGGGTTCAGCAGGCAATCGACCGGGCCAGTGGCGTTGTAGCTGGTTCCGGGGACCATGGCATCACCCGGCCGGCCAGGTGCCGCGCGGCCCAGGACCGCCAGGCTCAGCCGGTAGGCGGCAACGGTGCCTCGCCGTTCCGCGCTGCGCATCTGGTAGACGCGGATCGTCCACTGCCCCCCACGATCGAGCACGCCCTCATAGCTGTTGCCAGCGCTGGAACCGATATGCACGGCTTCACCGCTGGAACCGGGAGGCATCAGGTTGAAATAGGGTGAGGCGCTGCGCGCCGCGAGATTGATGCGGATGCGCTGCCCAGCGGCGGCGCGCACGATGTAATCCCGATACTCGCGGCCGCGGATCGTGCCCGGGATCTGGGCACTGCTGGTGCCGCGGGCAAAGGCGACATTGCTGCTCTGCTGTGCCGCCGCCGGCAGGGCCGTACTGGCCAGGGCAATCGCCAGCAATATCGTGCTTGTCTTCATCATCATGCTCCACCTCGTTTCGCCAAGCGATCTGCAAGCCATTTCACTATGGCGAGATTGATGCCGGGTGCCAGCGCGCCCGCCCATGGCAGCAGCTGTTCCGGCAATCCGGCCAGCATCAGGTTCCACGGCAGCCCCAGTGGCACCAGGAACACGCCGGCCAGCGGACCGCTGGGCGAGCCGAACAGCCCAAGGCGGCCAATCACGAACAGCGCCAAGGCCGCCAGCCACAAAAGGCCGAAACCCCGCACCAGCGAGCGCATCACGCTGCCATCACCGACAATTGCGCTCGTTGACGCTCTCGACACGCTGCACCTTCAGGTCGCGGGTCACCATCTGCACGCACTGGCGCGAGCCCTGGTTGAAATAGGTGAGGTTTGAGGCGCCGCCGCCGAGGTCATAGGAGCCAACACGGCGGAACCCGCGCTTTTGGATCTCGCCAAGGGCCCAGCTGCTGTCCTGATACGTCAGGTCGCTGAGTTCGACATATTGGCCATATCCGCCCCAGCCATTGCCGGCGTGGTGACGGGTCTGCTCGTCGCGCTCGCGCACGCCGCTGTTGTAGCCGTCCTTGTAGGCCTGGCTGTTGCTGTAGTTGTGATAGGCCTGATGGTAGAGACCGTCGCGGTGACCACGATCGAAATCGGCAAGCTGGCGTGAGTCCGCGCCATACTGGTCGTTGCGGTGATGTGACTTGGAGGAGAGCGCGATGGCGCCGATGATCGCGGCTGCCCCCAATGCAATTGCGGCACCGGCATCGCCGCTCTTCTGGCCGCAATCGGATACCGAGACGAGCCGCGTGTTCGCCACCCGGCCATCGGCGGTGTAGACACGCGCGCAGGTCTTGTCCGCTGCCTTCCACCAATAGGTATAGCTGCCCTGACCCGATGGCGCCTGGTGATGCAGGCTGAAGCCGCGGCCTTCCATTTCGGTATCAAGGCTGCTTGCCCGCATGCCATCCAGATCGCTGACCTGCGTGGCGGCAAGTGCCGGTGCTGCATTGGCTGCCAAGAGGGCAAGCACCACTGTTGCCGAAATGCTGCTCCGCAAATCCGATGTCCGCATGGCCTTGGCCCCCCGTTTCCTGACGAATTATCGGGGGAGGTTCGCGCACGGCTGGCCCGCAGGCTAGGGTGCCGTGCGCCAGAAATTGGACTTTGGCGGCCAATGCGCCCGCGCGAGGGGGCGCTGACTTTCTTCTGTGGCCGGCGTCGCCAGGCGTTGCCGGCCCCATCCGGTAGCGATCAGATCGTGCGGCTCACCACCAGCTTCATGATCTCGCTGGTGCCGCCATAGATGCGCTGCACGCGGGCGTCGCGCCACAGGCGGGCGATGGGATATTCGTTCATGTAGCCGGCGCCGCC
>ERZ1066117.1538-NODE-1538-length-11123-cov-5.419678_pt1 | contig 11123 bp, 12 predicted proteins | sample MGYA00382764_ERZ1066117 | MGnify/ENA primary metagenome ERZ1066117 (study PRJEB33369, sample SAMEA5778347) | biofilm metagenome | biome: Industrial cooling water; feature: Water cooling tower basin; material: Biofilm | place: United Arab Emirates | collected...
ACTAGGGACAGCGGCGGAGTATGGTCCTGCCCCACCACTGACGTCGGAGGACTATCCACCCCAGCCGCAATCGTTCTATGGTGCCTCCAAACTTGCGCAGACCCAACTCGCGCAGATGGCTAGCTCTCAATGGAAGTTGCCGGTGTTTAGCCTACGACTATTCAACGTCATCGGCCCTGGATTGCCAGCCCATTACTTTCTTGGATCTCTGGCTCGTCGATTCGTGCAACAGCCCCGCGGCTCGGTGTTTCCACTGAGCAACCCAGACGCAACACGCGATTTCGTGGATGTTCGCGATGTCGCTCAGGCCGTTGAACTGCTGGTGCGTGGTGGTGGCACACCGGGGATCATCAACGTTTGCACAGGTCAAGAAACCACCCTTCGCATGGCTGGCTCGTACCTCGCCGAGTTGGCAGGGCAACAACTCGTCGACTCTCGCGCGGAGGGCGTCGCACGTGTGCAGGTTTCGCGCAGTGCTGGGGACCCGCGGCGGTTGTCCGCTTGGGGCTGGCAGCCACGGTTTACCTGGCAAGAGAGCATACGTGATTTGTGGGAGGCTTTATGCAGGACCGAGCAGGCGAAATCCTGAATCCACAGCGACGCTTCTCTAGCTGGGCTGTCCTGCTTGGCCTGTTGGTGGCGTTGTTGTATCTTCCGACCCTGTCGATCCCGTTCGATTTTGCCGAGGATGGTTATCTGGTTTATTCGGAACTTTACAGCCCCGAAGCCGGCAACTTCTTTTCGGCGGTTTTGCACCGCAGTAGCCGGGAATATCGCGTCACGGGACCGTTTCGCCCCGTCACCTGGGGGCATTTCATGGTCTCCGTGCTACTACACGATCAGCAAGCGTGGGGTTATCGGCTCGAACGGATGCTCTTGTGTGGTGCCTCGGCCTGCATCTTCCTGCTTCTCCTGCGGGAGTTTCGAGTCTCGCTTGTTCCGGCGCTCGCGATTACGTGGATGGCCTTCGGTTCTCCGTATCGCAATGAGATCTGGATGCATCACGGCATGCCTGAGGCCTTTGGCAACGTGTACGCCTTGCTCGCCCTCTGGGCCGCCCTCCGCGCGGAGCGTTCGGCACGACCGTGGTGCTGGGATCTTCTCGCGATCTTCGCCTTGCTCTTTGCGCTGGGGATCAAGAACACGTACCTGGCCATTGTTCCGGCCTTGTTGTGGGGCCGCTTCCTCCGGTCCCAAGGGCCCCTTCTTCCCCCGCTTTGCAGTATCCGTGCGAGCCTGTGGGGCTATCTGGCGATTGGTTCGCTTCCCATTCTTCATTTTCTCTCGCTGAAACTCTGGCCCTCGGAAACCCACTTCGCGACGGCATTTAGCATCATGAACGTCTGGAATCGACTTTCCTGTTATGCAGAGGGACTCCACCTGGTGGTTCTCCTGCCGTCGCTGATCCTGGCGACATGGTTGGCCTTTCTCCACTGGTCCAGAGACCTGATCACCACAAAGACTCTTGGGTTCGCTCTCCTTCTCGTTTCGGCAGGCATGGTCGTGTATGCGCCCTGGTCTCAGATGCACGCGCGTTACATTCTTCCGGGTGTGTGGGGTCTCGATCTCCTCCTGGCTTTGCTGTTAACGATCGCCTGGCGTACTCCCAGTTGGCGCCGTGTGCTTCTGATCGTGCTCCTGGTCGTAGCCCTCGGAAAGATGAGTTGTGATAACGTCCGCGAACAGACGCACCTTGCTCGCGTGCTCCAACCGATGTGGCAAGCCTTGGAGGATCTGGAGACCCAATCGGATCCCCGCCCCTTTGGCCTCTACGTCTGCAACATCGAGGCGTCGCAGGGCAAGGCTTTCTGGGGCACCGAGGCCGTTCACTTTACCTGGCATGTGCGGTTCCGACGACGGGCCGTCGTCCCGGTCGTGACGGTCTCGCCGGGGGATGCGACCATGCCTCCACGCTTGCTCACTCCGGTAAAACATGCGCCTGACCCCGCCTATCGTCTGGTGGCCAGCTATGGCGATGGCTCGCCGGAGGGAAGAAGTGTTCACCTCTGGGAACGGGACAACTAGCCGAGCCGCTGGTTGGCAGCTGCGAGTTCATTCGATACCATTGAGGGCATGGAGCCGCCAGCCCCGCCCCTGTTTTCGCCGTCCGCCCTGCGTACGCTGGGTGTGCTGGTCACCCTTTCCCTCGGCCTGACGCTTTGGTACTCGTGGGGTAAATCGCCGCTCTCAACCCGACCCCTGGCGATCCGGCCTGCGATTGTGCCGCTGGATCTCAATCAAAGTGATGAGCAGCGGTTGGCTGCGGTGCCGGGGATTGGCCCGACGTTGGCCCGACGGATCGTGGAACTGCGCGAGACAAACGGGCGCTTCGCCACGGTGGACGATCTCCGTCGGGTACCCGGGATCGGCCTGAGAACCCTGGAACGATTGCGACCGTATCTGACGGCCAACGAGCCGACAGGAGGCGAGGAACCGGTCGTCCGCGCGCAGAACGGGGAAGAACTCCGCACCCCAAAGCCGCTGCCCGCAGGCCCGCTGGATCTGAATCGTGCCAATCGCGAGGAGTTGCGCACTCTTCCGGGCATTGGCGCTGTGCTGGCTGATCGCATTGAAGAGGAGGCGCGACGGGAACGATTCCGGAGTGTAGATGATCTGCGGAGGGTACGGGGCATCGGCGCTAAAACGTTGGAGAAACTGCGTCCGTACGTTCGTGTCGGGGACGACATGCCTTGAGGGGGAAACTGGTCTTACCCTTCTCGGCGGTGTAAGATAATCCACCTATGGAAGCGCTCGAAGGCAACGAACTCGCTTTGAAAATCCGCCGCCTGGTCGAGGAGCGCGGCTGGAATCAGGAAGAGTTTGCCCGCATCGCTCGCATCAACCGACATACGGCCCGACAGATCCTTCTGCCCGGACAACAACGCAAACTTCGCAACGCCACCATTCTGGCGTGTGCGGCGGCCTTTGGCCTGAACGTGAGCGAATTGCGCGATCAACCGCTGGAACGCCTGCTCGCTCGGATTGCGAATCGGACCACACCTGGCGTGGACCTTTCTCGCCAACGGTATCAGGAGGCGACCCATCCGGAACTGCGTGCCTGGATCGAACGCAATCCCGATCGGGCAAGACAACTCGATGAGGCCGATTTCCACGAATTGCTTCGGCTTCAGGACACATTGGGTACCCTCGGCGTCGAAGGGTTCATCGCCCGCATGGAACGGCGGCGGCGGTTGCTCGGCCGCGTCTCGGCCATCGCGGGGACGGAGTATCTCGATTTTCTGGAGCGGTTTGTTGATCTGCTGCACGAGAAAATCCAACCGCAGGGAGACAAACGATGAAGATGGAACTCTGGCAGGTCACTACCGAGGATGGCCTAACCCTGGATGGGTGCTGGCAAACGCCGGAAACGCCTCGCGCGGCGGTGATCCTGCTTCACGGCACGGGCAGCAATTTTTACTCCTCGGCCGTTGGCAACGCTCTGGCCCCCGTTCTGTTGGAGCGTTCGCTAGCCGTGCTTCGCATCAACACGCGTGGACATGATCTGGTGGCAACACAAGGGGGCAAACGGCGGGGTGCGGCCTACGAGGTGGTCGACGACTGCCGCCACGATCTCAAGGCATGGTGCGATCGCGCGGCACGAGAGGTGCCACGAGTGTTCCTGGTCGGGCATAGTCTGGGAGCGGTCAAGGCAGTCTACAGTCAGGTGCATGCTCCGCATCCGGGGGTGGTCGGGGTCGTGGCCATCTCGCCGCCTCGGCTCGCCTACTCGTGGTTTCACGAGCACGCCCCGGAGTTTCGTGATACCTTTGCCGAGGCTCAGCAACGCATCGCTCTGGGTCGGGGCAATGAATTGATGGACGTGACCTTCCCCTTGCCGTTTCTGACGACCGCAGCCGGTTACGTGGAAAAGTACGGCCCCGACGAGCGCTACCACCTGCTGAACTTACTGCCGCAGTTGAAACTTCCGACGATGGTGGTACTGGGCACCAAAGAAATGGAGGGCAACATCGCCTTTCGAGGTTTGGACGAGGCCGTCCGCGCGGTTCACCCGGCCGTGACGGTCGAAGTGGTCGCTGGTGCCGATCACATCTACAACGGTTGTCGGAGACAACTGGGCGACCTCGTGCTCGGCTGGTTGGCGGCTCAAAATCCGGTGAACGCCGAGGTTTGACATTTTCTGCTCGTGAGATAGATTTCGCGCAGGGTGCCGTCCACCCCGCCCGTTGTGGAGATTGTTTACATGGATGCCCCCTTACCCCCCTCGTCACCTGGTCGTGCCGCGTCGGACACCCTGTGTACCTTGCCGCGCGTCCGCGCAACCGTGGAACGTGAAGCCTGTGTCGTTCACATCTACCCCTCTGGACCCAACATGGGTCGACGCTACCCGCTCAGCAACGTCTCCGGTGTGCTGATCGGCCGAAGCAGCGATTGCTCCATTCAGATCGATGATCACTCGGTCTCCCGGCGGCACGCGCGAATCGACCCCACCCCCGAGGGATTTTGCGCCAGCGACCTGGGGAGCACCAACGGCACCTTTGTGAACGACACTCCGTGCCAGCGGCAACTGCTCAAGGATGGCGACTATGTCCGCGTGGGTAACTGCATCTACCGCTTCCTGGCCGGTGGCAATATCGAGGCGGAATACCACGAAGAGATTTACCGTCTGGCGATCATCGATGGCTTGACCGAGATCCCCAACAAGCGCTACCTGCTGGAATTCCTGAACCGCGAGTTGGCTCGCTCCGGACGCCATGCTCGACCACTGAGCGTGCTGGTGTTCGATATCGACCATTTCAAACAAATCAACGACACGCATGGCCATCTGTGTGGCGACTATGTCTTGCGTGAGTTGGCCCAACGGCTGCGCGATGTGATCCGGGCCGAGGAACTCTTCGCGCGCTACGGAGGCGAGGAGTTCGTGATGGTACTCCCCGAGACGACACTTGAAGACGCCAAGGTCGTCGCCGAGCGCGTTCGTGGATTGATTGCCGATCAACCGTTCCGCTTCGATGAGCAAACCTTCCCCGTGACCATCAGTATCGGGGTGGCTGCAACGCGTGGAGAGACCATCGACCCGGTCGAATTGATCCAAAAGGCCGACGACCGCCTCTACGAGGCCAAGCGTTCGGGTCGGAACCGAGTGGTGGGCTAGGCGGACCGGTTGGGGTGAAGGAGGTCAACTCTCGACTTTCTCACCCGCACCATGATTGGCACCGCTGCGCAGTGCCGCTTCAAGAAACCCCATGAGTTCGATGGATTCTTCCAGCGGAACGGGCGATTTGCCGGTCTGGAAGAAGCGAACCACCTGTTTCAACAACTCTCGGTAGATGAACGTGGTGCGAATTTTCACATGCTGCGTCGTTTTCTCCGTGAATGCGAGAAAGCCATACTCATTCTGCGCACCAGAGCGAAGTCCACGAAGCGTGGCGACGCGCCCGTCCTTCCAGTGACCGGTGACGACATCCACGGTCTTTTCATGGGTGCATGTGACACGCAGGCACCCCGGACCCATCAGAGTGTATAACACTTCGGCCGGGTGAATCCCATAGTGGAAGAGACCCGGGTTCCGTGGCGGCGCGTCGGGCTTCTGGGCAAACAGGTGTGCGGGTCCGTAGCTCAGCGCGCCGAGGATCTTGCCGTGTTTCGCTGTATCCTCCAGGAAGGAAACGAGTTCGGGGGCGTAGCGCAGAGATGAAGACGTAAATACCGGTGCCTTGTGCTTTTGCGACAGTGCCGCAATCTTTTTCGCGTCGGCCACTGAGCAGGTGAACGGTTTATCGATGAAACACGGGAGACCCGCTTCGAGAAAGGGTCGAGCACGCTCGAGGTGGGCACCGCCTTCGAGCGAATGAATGAGCACACCATCGACTTTACCGATGAGATCGGTGGGCTTGTCGACCAGGGGCACCCCGAACTTCACCAGGGCGTCTTTATGGCCGGGGATACGCTCGGGGGACATGTGGGAGGAACCGGGGCAGGCGAGGACCAGGGTGGCGCCCTCGACCCACTGGGTTTTGTCGATGTCCTTGTGCAGCAGGCGTTTAGCGAATTCGACCACGTGTGAGGTATCGAAGTCGACGGCACCGAGTCGGATCATGGCAGCCTCCGGGGTTTTTCTTCACACAATATTCACCAAAACTACATGACCGCCCTATGTATTTCACACGATGAAGGCTCTAGAATCAGGGCACTGCCCGATTGACGTTCTGATGTTCGCTCTCTTCTGGGGACGAGAGCGAATTGGGTTTTTTTGTTCCCCACAGTGTATTGAGGTATTCATTTCGTGACCAAGACGTTCGTTCGTTTGCAGCGCGGCGCTTTCACGCTGATTGAGCTGCTGGTGGTTATCGCGATTATCGCCATCCTTATCGGCCTGTTGCTGCCGGCCGTTCAGAAGGTGCGCGACGCCGCTGCACGGATGCAATGTTCCAACAATCTGAAGCAAATGGGTCTGGCGGCTCACAACTACGAGAGCACCTACGGTGTGTTGCCCTCGCCGGGCCAGTGCGACTCGACCGGTTCAAACAGCACGACCTACGTCATTCACAGCTTCGGTACCTTCATTCTGCCTTATATCGAGCAGGAAAACGTCTATCGCCTGTTCGACACCCAGACGCTGCCCTCGGTGGCGTATGGTGCAGGGAACCTGAACGCCGGCGCCCTGCTGCACCCCCGTGCGGCGGGCTACAGCTATAGCGACCTGCGTTTCCCGAGTGGCCAGGTGGCGGCCAAGACGGTCATCAAGACCTTTATTTGCCCCAGTTCGCCCATCCAGGGGCAGCGTGACCCGGCCGGCTACGGCGGTCTGGACTACATGGTGATCGCCACCAGCGACATCGAAGACGGCACCACCGGAGCCGTCCCCGCCGACACCCCGGTCGGCACCCGTCCGATCGCCAGCGGTCGCCGTGCGTTGATGGCTCGTCAGGGCGCTCTGTCCTGCGATGGCAAAACCGTGATCGGCATCACCGACGGCTCCAGCAACACGATTCTGGTGATCGAAGACGCCGCTCGCACCCACCCGTCGCTTGGCACCAGGACCGAGTCGAATCGCGTTCTGCCCAGCCTCGCGGCGAACACGGCGGATGTCATCACCAACCCGATCAACGGCGTCACCAACGCCCGCCGCGTGGGTGCCTGGGCCGACCCGGACGCCTTCGCCAACGGTCTGTCGGGTCCGCCCGCCGGTCCGGACTACGGACGCAAGGTGTTCAATCAGTCCAACCAGGCGTTCGGTGGCCCGAGCACCTGCCCCTGGACCCTGAACAACTGCGGTCCGAACGATGAGCCTTATGGCTTCCACACCGGCGGTGTGATGGCCGTATTCGCGGACGGCTCGGTTCGCTTCCTGAACGACAGCATCCAGCCGCTGGTGGCCAAGGCCCTGGCCAGCGGGGACGGCGGCGAACTCGTTCCCAACTTCTAAGCTTCGGACAGCGTTGTAGAACCTATCAGGTGGGTCGGCAGCTGCCGACCCACCTCACCATTTGTGGAGCAAAAGATGACCTTGTCGCGTTTCTTTGCCATCCTTGTGCTGGCTGTTGCCCTCGTGGGCTGTGGCGATCGGCACCTCAGCCTGCCCAGTCCGGTGAGCGCCTCGGGGAAGATCACCCTGGCCAACGGTCAACCCCTGAAAAACGTCCGCCTGATGTTCACCCCGATCGAGGCGATGGCGCCCGCCTCGGCCGTCGTCAAGGAAGACGGCACCTTTGCCCTCAACACCTACGATAGCAAGCCAGGTGCCTGCGCCGGCAAGTATCGGGTGATCATCCAGATGGATCAATCAAGCCCCGAGGGACGCACGAAGTCCATTGCGGCGCTGAAGAGTGTGCCGGAGAAGTATCAGCAGGAGAACAGCCCGCTGGAAGTGACCATTGGTTCGATGGGCAACACGAGCATCGAACTGAAGCTGGACGCTAAGTGACCTGATGCTCATCGAGCAAACAATCTGGCCCCGTGGGATCCTTCCCACGGGGCCATGTTCGTTCAGGCGGACGGACGGGTTTGCTGAAACGCCTTCAGCACCTCATACAGATCGGGCGAGATCTTTACCTCGTCCTCCAGAAAATCCTGTAGCCAGAGATAATTCTTCCGATGGGCAAGTGCCACCAGTGGCAGCAGATCGGCCAATCGCACCGAAACCTCGGCAAAAGAGGGTTCACTCGGTATCGACTCGGCTGGGCTGTACACTCGAAGAAACGCGGCCATGCGGAGATCCTCCTGCCGAGAAGAGCCAGACTCACAAACGGCATCGGAGTCATCGGCGCCGGTTCCCGATCGGATTGAGCGAAAGAGGGTGTCTCCGGCTCGCTCGCCTCCCAACGGGCCCTCCCAGCTCGGGCAATCGCTCTCTTCCGCAGGGCTGGCTACCAACCCCGTCGCCCCAGTTCGTCGGCCAAACGGTTCAGAAGTTCCTCCGGTGGCGCGACGGCATGCAGAATCATTTCGCCGTTTTCCTCGCGCAACTCAGCATTTCCGATCATCGCCCAGAGGGGATCGGGTTGGAACACGGCCAACCCCGCCGCCAACGTCCGCGCGCGAATGAGCGCCTCCCGACATCGGCCGCGATCGGGCTCCTCCTCAGGCAGACGAACTCGGGCGTTGAGGTCGAGGTTGTCGCGGAGGGTACCTCGCAGCTGCAACTCGCGAAGATCGACCACTGCCCCGACTCCGGTCGGCAACAAGAGCGGACGCAGCATCTCGCGCAACTCGGGTGGGGGCACAGCCGTCAACAATGCCAGTTCGTCACCCGCCAGGCGAGGAACCGAGCGACCGCTTGCCGTGGCCGAGTGGGCCTCTGCGAGCGCCTGGTCCAGACTCTCCGGATCGGCCAGCAGGAGCAGCTGTGGGCCGAGGTTCATCATGGCCAGGCGTTTGTTATCCTCGGCAAAACCCTCGTGAATCGTCCGCCGCCCAGACCGACGAGTGCTCCGGTCTTGCCAGTGGCTGGTGAGGAGCACGGCGTCGGCGCGTTGATGCAGTTTGAGCAACGCCCAGACGCGTCGCTCCGTGGGCCGGTAACCTACCAAAATGAGTTCTCGGACCGCATCCGGGCTGAGTGTTGTCCACCGCTCCAGTTTTGCCACGGCACCGTCAGGCCGGCCAAACGCCTGACGCAGACCCGGATGCTGCCAAAGCTCACTCGGTCGCAGATGCAAAACGATCGGGCTATCCGACGGGATGAAGGCGGTCGTTTCCTCGTCCTCTGTCGAACGCGTGAAGTACCAAACCATCCCGGCAACGAGCATCAGAGCCAATACGATCGCCCCCGCCCGCAACCCCCAGGGAAGCCAGCGATGAGCAACGGCCCCGCTCGGCGTCGTCGTTTTTTGGGCAACATGGGGCGACTCGGTCGTCGCGGGGCCCGTTCGCCCCTCCAGGCTGGTGATATGGATCAACCGCCCGCACGAGGGGCATTTCACCGTTCGGCCGAGGTGGCTTTCCCGGAGTCGCAGACTTTTCCCGCATGCACAAACCCAACTCATGCATCGATCTCCGGTCACGTCTGGGCAGCACGGTCGGCCATCATCCATGCCGTGGGGGCAATCACTAGCGCAATCCCAGCGAGGGTGAGTTGGCCGAATGACGGTCCGCCGAGGAGCATCTCGATCGCCATCGCGAAAAGGATCTGACTAAGGCCGACGATGGAAACGCGGGCCGGCTGGCCGCCGATGAACGCCTGAGTGAGACAATACTGCCCCAGAGTCGCCGTGGCACCGACCCCCAGCAGCAGCAGGCCGATTTCCCAGCGAACGAGGGGAGCCAGGGGCGGCGGACCGCTCACCCCCCACGCCAGCAACACCGTTAGCGTGGCAACTGCCGAGAAGTGCGAGACAATCGCCCAGGGATGGATTCCCTTGAGTTGGTTCAAACCCAGCATGGCGATCGCCGAGCAGACCGCGGCCATCAGCGCCAGCCCGACCGCCAGTTGCCGCGAGAGGGCAAACTCCTGCTTGTCGAACTCGATAAGAAAGACCCCAGCCACACCACAGCAGGCCGCGAGCCAGACCGTCAATCCCGGACGTTGCCGAAGAAGCGGCCAACTGAGCAGGGCAACCCAGATGGGGAAGGTATTGGTGAGAGTGAGCACCTCGCTGGTGGGTAACGACGAGAGAGCGTAGAAGGTGCAGACCAGGCTCAGACTCCCGGCGATGGAGCGCATCCACAAGACGCCGGGTCCCCAGAGGGCAAATTTCGCCCGGTAAGCGCGAGCGATCGCTACGGCGGCAATCAGCACCAGAAGGCCACGCGCCAGCGCCACCAACCGCCAATCGCACTGCTGTTGCCCCAGCATGCCGGCGAACTGACCCATCCAGGCGAAGGAGAAACAACCGACGAGCATCCAGACATAAGGCATGTTTGTAGTGTAATCCCGATCGCAGAACGATTCGCGCCTCAAGACGCTCGAAGGCGAATCCCTACAATAGCATAGTCAAGCCAAGGAGTGCGCTATGAGTTCCGCTCGGTCCGAGATCATCCGTCGATTGCGCGCCAACCAGGAAGTAGACGACTGGGCGGACCTGTGCATTTACCCATCGGGAAGCCTCTTCGTGTTGGAGTTCACTCCGCCCACAGGGGTCGTCAACCTCGACGGCCTGCGTGCGGAGTGGATCGAACAACTCCAGGACGAAGGCGAACTGAGCGAATACTTCGACACTCCCGAGGAGGCTGCCGACCTCTATCTGGTGCTGGAGGAGCGTTGCCAGGGGCGCCTCTTGCCGCGCAGCGCAGTCTTCCGCGAGGACGCTGGCACGCCCCGCAAGGCCCGCCCCTTGAAGAAGATCACCTCGTTACCCCCCATTACCATCGACACCTTCGAGCCGGAACTCAGCGGCAGCAGTGTGCCGGTGGTGGTTCTGTTCTGGTCGCCCTGGAGCGGACCGGACCGATTGACGCTGCCGCTCTTGACCAACGTGGCGAATACAGTCCAGGAGAGCGCGCGGTTCTTCACATGCGATGTTGATGAATGTCTGGAAATCACCCAGGGGTTAAAAGTGCAGAGTACCCCGACCGTGCTGATCTTTCACGAAGGAGCTCTGCATGCCCGACTTGAAGCGCCCCTGACGGAGGATGCCATCCGCCGAACTCTGGCCACGCTCCGCAGCGAAGAGTGAGCCGCACCTAGCCGAGTTCACGTTGGAAGCGTCGCAGCAAGCGCAAGG
>ERZ1066117.1540-NODE-1540-length-11119-cov-5.614154_pt1 | contig 11119 bp, 8 predicted proteins | sample MGYA00382764_ERZ1066117 | MGnify/ENA primary metagenome ERZ1066117 (study PRJEB33369, sample SAMEA5778347) | biofilm metagenome | biome: Industrial cooling water; feature: Water cooling tower basin; material: Biofilm | place: United Arab Emirates | collected...
TCTATGCCGAGTCGTGGGTGAAGCCGGTGGATCACCCGATTGTGGTGTTCGCTCGCCGGGAAGGCAAACCCGAGGAGTACGCCGCCCCCTCGGTGCTGCTGCGGATCAAGAAGTAGTCGCCTCGCCCGAAGGAGGCGTCGGCGGCGTGGTCCCCTGGGCGAGCCCTCTTCGCAACGCTTCCTGAAGCTCCGGTGGCAGGGCAGCGATGATCTGGTCAGTGGGCAACCCTTTGAGGCGTTCCTCGGCCGGCAGGCCCTTGAGGCGTTCCTCGACGGGCAACCCTTTGAGGCGTTCCTCGGCCGGAATATCCCTGAGGCGTTCTTCGAGTGTTGCATCCTTGATGACTTCGGCCCTGGCTCGTTTCGCAAACTCTTCTAGCGCGTTGGCCACGACTCGGCCCTCCCTTCGGTGGTGCTCGACGAGTTGTTGAATCAGGGTGCTTGTCTGCGGCGAACGCTGTTCGTAGTGCTCGACCGCAAAGCTGATGCAGCGCTCCACAGCGCTGAACAAATGCATCATCGCATTTGCCTGCTCCAAAGGCAACTGGTGAATCACAATGATGCGGATCACCCCGCTGAAATGCGGGATTGTGTACACTCCCTCCGCCACTCGCTGCACATCCGCTCGTTGCAACAAATGCGGCACACGCACGCACACGGCGTACAGTCGAAACTGATCCTCCGGCAGCAACCCCTCCTGTTCACGACTCGCCTGTTTGCGATAGTTCACGTAATGGCCAACCAACTCATCGAGCGCCCAGGAGTCAAGGGTGTCCTGATTCGACTTGAACGTGATGAGATTGTGCGGACCAAAGTTGTCGAAACCATCAGGCAGCGCAAAAGGAATCGGCGACGCATCGCGCCGGATGATCACCACATCCAGCAACTGGACATGCCGGGAGAGGTCCATCTCCAGTTCGACATGAGCCGTGGTTGACCACAGCAGATCCATCCACGTCAGGCCAAAAAGCCGATGCCACGGGATCCATTCCATGCTCGCTCTCCTAGGCTCGGTGTTCGTACGTGGCCCACTGGCCGAACGCTTCTTCCACCTCGACGCGGATCACCTCGGGATGGTACTGGTGCCGCTGCGCCAGCACCTCACGCAATCGACCGGCCAGATACTTCGCGAGCAACTCGGCCGTGGTGTTTTCGATGGGCAGGAGCACGCAATCCTCGCGCGGAAAGATCCATTCGCGGTCGCGGTAGGTCAGCCGGACGCGACGGTCGTCGACCTCGGCCTGGATGACTGTTCCCTTCATGGCGACGAGCATGCGGTGGTCCAGTTCATCGACCAGTTCACGGGTACGATTCTTGAGTGCGATAAAATCAAACACGTAATGGTTTGAATCGAGAGCCCCTTCTACTTCCACGGCGACGCGGTAGTTGTGGCCGTGGAGCCGTTCGCACTGGTCGCCTTCGTAACTGATGAAGTGGCCGCTACAGAAGACCAGGTAATCCTTGGTCACCCGCACCTGAAATCGCTCACCCATGGTGCCCGTCCCCCGCTGCGAAAATGGCTCAATCTCGGATCTTAGGGGGAGCATCGCCTCAGTTCCACGCCAACTCCGCGCGACGTTGCCAATACTCCGCCGACTGCTCACGCAATGGCTCCAGCGCCGCCATGGCTTCAGGATCGAGCGTGAGGTTGAGGGCGCTCAGGTTTGACTGCAATTGTTCGGCCGTGGTAGCCCCGCTCAGCACGACGTTGGCCCACGGTTGGGCCAAAACGCTGGCCAGCGCCAGCGCGTCGGAGGTGGTGCCCAGCCGCGCCGCCTGCTCGTGCAGAGTTGTGGCCTCGGGATTGCGGGCGGTCAGCCGACCGTTGGCCAGCGCCTCCTTGATGACGATCCCCATCCCGGCGGCGTGGGCCTCGGCCAGGGCATCGCCACAGGAGCGTTCCAGCAAATTCCACGTCGCCTGAACGACGGAAAACAGAGGCACCCCGTCGGGAGCGATCGTTCGCGCTCGGTTCAGCGTTGCCGCCTGCCCGGTGCCGCTCAGCGACAGGCCGATGTGCCAACCCGCTTCGCGCAATCGAGCCAACTCGGCGATCACCTCGGCATCGTCGAGCACCCCTGATTGCAGCGTCGCCGAGTGAATCTGGTAGATGGCCAGGTGCTTGCCCAGAATACCACGGCTCTGATCCGCCTGGCCGAGCAGCACTTCCAGGGAATGGTCCTTGATTTCGTGACGGTCGGCCTGGACCTGCCAACCGGCGGTGTAGGTGTAGCCCCACTTTGAGGCAGCGATGACCCGACCGGGCGGAAGGCCGCGAATGGCTAGCCACGAGCCGAGGAAGCGTTCGCCCTCGCCGTAGGAGCGAGCCGCATCAAAATAAGTAATGCCCGAAGCCAGAGCAGCATCCAGGACGGCGAAAGTCCGGCGCTGCATCCGGATCATGTCATAGTCGTGATCCAGGTCTCGGGCGTGTCCCAGGTTGATGTACCCGGGTCGGCCCAGTGCCGCGAGGCCCAGGCCGGTGCGTGAGGGGGATAGTACAGTGTTCCCAAGCTGGGGGCTTTGCATCGCCGCGCCTCCGCTCTGTGATCTATGATAGCAACCCATCCCCCGGAAGGCGGCGACTTCGCGCAATGAGTTGCGCATCACCCGGAATTGTCATGCCTTAATCCAATGGAGGCTGTTGCTCCTCCGGGGGTGAGGCGAGGCGTTGCAGATCGCCAACGGCGGGACCGTGAATGACCTTCCCCGTGGGACTGAATCGGGAGCCATGGCAGGGGCAATCCCAGGTGCTCTCGGCTTCATTCCAGCGAACGATGCAGCCCAGATGAGGACAGACCGCTGAGCATTCGTACCAGTTGCCCTTTTCATCGTGGTAGATCGCCACCTTGCACAGTCCACGCCGGAGTACAGCCCCTTTGCCCCGAGGGATTTGCTCCCGACTGACGACATCACTGCCGGTGAACCAGTCGAGATACTGGCGGGCGACGTTCACATTTTCTTCGATCAGGGTGCCCAGAGCGGCCAAAGGGGTACGAGATGGATCGTAAAGCGACGCCCAGGGATGGCCCCGGCCGCGCATCTGGTCCTGCAGGATCAGGCCAGCGAGAGTGCCGTGGGTGAGACCCATGCCCGAATCGCCGGTCACGAGATAGAGATTGGCCTGGCCTCCGGGATCGGGACCGATGAAGGCGAGACCATCCATGGTTTCCATCACCTGCCCCGACCAGCGATGGCGGACGGGTCCCCAGACGGGGAGAAAGGTCTGGCCCCACCGCTCCAGGGTGTCCCATCCACTGCCCTCGGGGAATTGCCCTGATTTATGGTCCGCCCCTCCCACGATCATGAACTCGCGGTCCCCCTCGCGGACCTGGCGCACATAGTGGTATGGATCGGCGGTATCCCAGTAGAGCCCCTGCGGCAGTGTGTCGGGCGGCACCTCCACCGCCAGGGCATACGTGGTGTAGGCGGACTGTTTCGTATGCAGACTAATCACGTCGTGGATGGGTGAGTGCGTTGTGAGAATGATCGCGCGTGCCGTGACCACAACGCCGTTGCGGGTCTTTACACGCGGCAACGACCCCCCCTCGATTCGCTGGACCGGCGAGGAAAAATACACCCGCACCCCGCGGCGAATGGCGGCCAGCAGCAAACCCGAGAGATAACGCGTGACGTGAAACTGGGCCTGATCGGCAAACCGCAGGCACGGCGTAAGTGCGGGAGTCGCGAAGGGAAGTGCATCGAGCCACTCGCACGCCAAGCCGATACGCTGGGCGGCAGCCTGTTCCCGTTCGAGCAGCCGAGGCGAATCCGTTGGCCCCAAAAACAGGTAGCCGGGCACCCGCTGAAAATCGCAATCGATCTGCTCGGCCAGAACCGTGCGCTCGATCCACGAGATCGCCTCACGGTGGCTCTGGACGGCCGTTTGCAATCGAGCGGTGCCATGGATACGCTCCACCTCGCTGAGGCGATCGTCCAGGACACAACTCAAATGCCCGGTCGTGTGGCCCGTTTCGGCCAAACCGGGTGCGTCTTGCGCTTCCAGCAGGATGACACGCTTGCCCAGTCCCGCCAGCAGATAAGCAGCCGTGATGCCAGCGATTCCTGCCCCGACGATGCATACCTCCGTATCGTCGCCCAGCAGCAAGGGTTCACCACGCGGCACCGAGGCGGTTTCTAACCAAATCGAAGAACCGCTCATCAAAAATGCTCCCCTTCCAGAATCGATCACGCGGCAACATTCTGCAATCGCGATGCCACGGCGGGGCCGAGCGTGCAGAGTCGGCGCGGCAATTGCAGCCCAAGGGGTGTCCTTTCTGGCGAGCAGGAAGGTGAAACGATTGCCCGAATCGATTCTTCAGCGAGAGCGAGAGCAGTCCATGCAAACACAAGATCCCCGGACCCTGGGCGAGAAACCCCCGTTTCCCCCCCAGCAGCAGAGCTTCCCTGGCACCGAAGAACCCATGTCGCCTCAGGCCGATCACGGCGAGCAGTCCTATCAGGGCAGCGGCAAACTCAAGGGCATGACCGCCCTGGTGACCGGGGGCGACAGCGGCATTGGCCGGGCTGTCGTCCTGGCGTTTGCCCGTGAGGGAGCCGACATCGTGATCTCCTACATGCCCGAGGAACAGGAAGACGCTGAGGCCTCGGCCCAGAATGTCCGCGACGCGGGCCGCAAGGTGCATCTGGTGCCGGGCGATATTCGGGACGCGAACCAGTGCCAACGACTGATCGATGAGGCAATCCAATCACTTGGTCGTCTGGATGTGCTCGTCAACAACGCAGCGTTTCAGGAGTCGCGAGAGTCGATCGCCGAGGTGCCCTACGAAGAGTTTGAGCGTACCTATCGCACCAATATCTTTGCTCCATTTTACCTGTGCAAGGCTGCCCTGCCGCACATGAAGCCAGGCTCGAGCATCATCAATGTGGCGTCGATTCAGGCGTTTGATCCCTCGCCCGAATTGCTCGCTTACGCCTCCACGAAATCGGCCCTGGTCGGATTCTCCAAGGCTCTGTCTAAGCAGGTGATCAAGCAGGGCGTACGGGTGAATGTGGTGGCGCCCGGCCCCGTGTGGACGCCGTTCATTCCGGCAGGAGTGGCCCCGGAAAAGGTGGAGAAATTCGGAGCCAATACCCTCTTTGAACGGCCAGCCCAACCCGCCGAACTGGCCCCCATGTTTGTCTGGCTCGCTTCCGCTCAGGCGAGTTACATGACAGGGGAAGTGATCGGGGTCACCGGTGGCCGTACCCCCTTTTAGGGGCACCCCTGGCCCTGAATGTGAATTTGACGTGAAGTTTCGGTGAGTTTCCTTGATTCACGATTCCTAAATCCGACGACGAGCTTACACTGAAGCCATTCTGATTGCGACGCATCTTCGGGTGCGTCGTTTTCCTTTTGGCCTTCTTTGACTTAGGAGAGCTTATGGCTCGGTCCGTGCGTCGAGGTTTTACGCTCATCGAACTGCTCGTGGTGATTGCCATCATCGCCATCCTCATCGGTCTGTTGCTGCCGGCCGTTCAGAAGGTGCGTGACGCTGCCGCCCGCATGCAGTGCCAGAACAACCTGAAACAGTTCGGCCTGGCCATGCACAACTACGAGAGCACCTACGGCCACTTCCCCCGCTCGCGTCCTCTGGACAACGCCAGCGGCCGAATGAGTTGGACCACCGTCGTGCTCGATTACGTCGAACAGGGCAACCTGGCTCGGTTGTACAACAAGAGCATCCCCTGGAACGCCGGCACCAATGTCGTCACCGGCCAGACGCGCATTCCGATCTTTGTTTGCCCGTCGGCTCCGCAGACCCGTCTGCCGGTTGCCGGGACAGGGACGGCCCTCGATGGCACCACTCAGGGCCCGCTCGATTACCTCATCATGCACCGCTTGCGTCACCGCTTCTACACGGCCAACGGGCTGATCAATCCCGGTGGCACGATTGACCACGACGGTGCTCTGGCTCAGAACACTGAAACGCCCGTCGTCGGCATCACCGACGGCACCAGCAACACCTTCCTCGTGATGGAATCGGCCGGCCGACCCAACTGGTTCGTTCTGGGTCGTGCTCAGGGTTCGGTGCTGCCGCGCCCCGAGGGCTTCGGCTGGACCGACCCGGACGGCGGTGCGGGCTCGATGGACGGCACCGACGCCGTCACCGGCGCCATCAACGGGAGCAGCGGCACAGGGCGCTGCATCATGAACTGCAACAACGATAGCGAACCCTACAGCATGCACACCGGCGGCATGAACGCGGCCATGGCCGACGGCTCGGTGCGTTTCGTCAGCCAGAACATCAACGCGGCGACGTTTGCGGCTCTGTGCACGGCCAAGGCCGGGGACATCGTGCCGAACTTCTAAGCGAGAGGGTTTACCACGCTGCGGGCATCGGGAGTCGCTTCCGATGCCCGATCTCATTTCTCCCCCCTAACTGCAAAGAGAAACACGATGAATGGTTTTCGTCTGCTGGCCATGACCTGCCTGATTGCGTTGCTTGGCTGTGGCAATCCGGCTCCCAACATTCCCACGGGTGTGGAAGTGAGCGGCAAGGTCCAGTTGCCCTCGGGTGCCCCCGTCACCGGCGGAACCCTCATCCTGCGCCCCGAGCAGGGGGTCCACGGCGCCAGCGCTCAGGTGCAGCCCGATGGCGCTTTCTCGCTGCAAAACCAGGCTGGCACCAAGGCCATCGCCCCGGGCAAGTACCGCGTCTACATCCGCTTCAACGATCCCAGCCATAAGGCCCTGGCGGCGGCCATCAACAAACGCTATCAGGATACCGAGGACGGCGATAGCGATATCGCGGTCGAGGTTCAGGCGGCTCGCTCGGATCTGGTCATCAAGATGAAGCGATAATCGCCACCCTTCGCGTTTGCGCCGCTTTCGTGCGAGTTGACGGCCGTGGCGACTATGCCAGAGGTAGGGCCCCCGTGGCGACCCGGAGTCCGGGAATCGCGTTGACCGACGGCGATTCGCGAGCTTGCGGGTCGATAACACTTCGCAGACAGGGCGAAGCGATCAACCACGGAGGGAAACCGCATGAGCCGCCTGATTCTTCCCAGCTTGTTGCTGGCCGTCCTTGCGGGCGGTGTCTGCCACGCACAGGGGCCGCAAGCCCCTTATGGGCCGTTCCCGCGTATTCACCCGGGGCAGACGGAACTGCCCCCTGGCTATCCGCCCGTGGACAATTCCCCCTCACCGACCCCCTTGCGCGACTACCACCGTTATGGTCGCCCCGTGGGCTGCTGGGCCAGTTTCAACGGCTACACCTGCTCTAGCCTGCCCGCCACCTGGACATTCATCTTCGGCTCCTGCCGCGACTTCTACGGCGAGCCCTGCCTGAAGGGACCGCCGCCCTCGCCGCTGCCGCCCTACGCCCAGGAATCGGGCCGCATGCCGCCCAACCCCAACGCCAAGGCGGTGCGACAGGAATACCGCAAGAGCACCACCCTTTGGCAGCGCATGTTCGGCGACGCCCGCATCTTCCGGCTCGGCTGCCCGAGTTGTGATCAACGCTAACCCGGACAAAACAAAACGCCACCGGAAGCAATCTTCCGATGGCGTTTTTCCTTTACCAATTCGTCTGCGAGCGATTAATAACGGTTCAGTCGGCGATTGAACTGATTCAGGTCGCCACCATCCACATCGCGGTCCGCATCGAAATCGAAGAACTCGCGGTAGCTCGTCATGCGAGACGTGCTTCGATACGATGCGTTGAAGGCAGTGCGGTCGGTGGTGTTGGTGACGCCGTCGCCGTTGAAGTCACCGAAGAGACGATGGAAGTCCAACGATTGGGTACCCGTGCCCACCTGCAGAGTCGGGAAGTCGCCGACGCTGAAGTCCACGAACGCCTGAATGCGGTCCTCGTTCAGCGTGAAGGTGTACTCGCCATCCACCAGCGAACCACTCACTTCGCGACCATCGGTACCGATCGCCTCGAAATCGTAGTTGAAGTAGCGGTTGTTGGATGCACCCGCCGAGTTCACCGGGTTGGGGTTGAACACCACCGGGCCGGTGCGTCCGCTGTTCACGGTGCCCGAGAAGGTGCCGCCCGTCTCGTTGTAGGTGGTGCCGTTACGCGTCAGTTCGGTCGCTCCGCTACCCAGGAACACAAAGTCATCGAAGCTCACACGCAGGAAGCGGATCATCGACCGCTGCAGCCAGTTGTTGTTGGCTGCCGCCGTGCCCGTGGTCATGAACAGCAGCACCTCACCATCGGCATCAGTGATGCGGTTGGGCCGCGCTGAGCCGTTGGTGACGTAGTTGACGAAGCCCCAGCTTGAGTTGTCGAAGTCATGCGACACCACGTTCTCGATGGGGATGTACGAGCCGCCAAAGAGCGACAGGGCCGTCGTGCCGTTGAACGTGTTGCCCTGGGCGTAGGTGTCGAACGACGCCCCCTGCGGTCCCGACTGGCCATTGAGGCCGTTGGTGTTGCGGTTGCGGATGGCAAAGCCAGTCGCGGTGCCGTTGTAGCCCACGCCGGCCGACTCGCCGAACACGTTGCCACCGGTGCTGCCGCCCGCGACGCCGCCGCTGCCCAGGCCAGTGAAGTCGTAACCGCCCTGGTCCTGACCGGCGTCGACCACGGCGCTTCCCAGGATGTCCAGGCCAATCGACGAACCGGCGCTGGCAGAATTGATCTTGTTGCCCCGCAGGAACAGCGTGCCGCCGTCGGTCTGCACGTTGACGCTGCTGCCGCTGATGCCGTCGACCGTGCCGCTACCGGTGTTGTCGATCACACGGACGCTGGAGCCGCCCGCCAGCCGCACGCCGACACCACCCGACGCGGCGTTGCGGATGCGGCGGAAGTTCTGCACCGTGGCGTTGTCGCCGTTGCCCGTCGCGACCACACCACGACCGGCTCCCTCGACGATGCCTGTCGTGCCGCCGTTGAAGATCACGTCGGCCCCGTTGAGTTCGACCACGCCGCCCGTCCCGGTGAGCGAGCCGGTGAGGTTGAAAGTGCCGACATCCAGACGCGTCACACCGTTATAGGTGTTGGCGCCGGTGAAGGTGATGGCCGAGGTGCTAGGGGCGGCACTGAGAATCAGGAGAGTGTTGTTGGTATCGATCACCGCCGCCGTGGCCAGGATGGTGTTGGCGACGCCGCCCGTGGTTTGGAGCGTCACCGCGTTGGCGGGAAGACTGCCGCCGGCAAGGGTGACGGTGTCGCTTCCCGCATCGCCGAAGGTCACGTTGCCCTGACCGGCGACGGCGCTGGTGGTGCTGAACGTCATGCTGCTGAGCGTCACGTTGCCGTTGAAAGTGCTGGGAGTCGCCCCGCTGACGGCATTGATGCTCACATCTTCATTGAACGTCACCAACCCTGCGGTGCCGGCCTGGGTCAGGCCCGAGCGGGCCGCCACGGTGCCGTTGAAGGTGGCCGCCCCGCCCGCGATGGTGAGCGCCGCCCCCACGCCGTCGCCGATGGGATCCGTGCTACCGACGGCTGCCTGGAAGGTGGTGGTGCCGGTGCCGGCGTTGACCGTCAGGTCGTTGGCCCCATCGACGGTGGACTGGAAGGTGATCGCGCCGGTGTTGGTCGCGCTGCTCGTGCCGGTGAGCAACACCGGAGCGACGAACGTCACGGTGCCCGAGGCGCCGCCGGCGACGGTGCCAAAGAGTTCCGTACGGTTCAGGGCGTTGATCGAGATGTTGCCACCCGTGTCGCTCACGGCACCGTTGATGATGGTGCGCGACTCGACGGCCGTCGTCGGCGTCCAGCCGCCGACGCTGTTGAACGCGATGCTGAGGTCGCGGGCTGCCGTCACCGCGCCGCCGGCGTTGATGAGTACGGCGTCGGCGGGATTGGTGTTGAGCGACTGGAACAGGTCCTTGCCGGAGATGGTGAGGTCGCGGGCCGAGGAGACGGTGGCTCCGCTGTAGACCCGCACGCCGCCAGCGTTGTTGTCGCTGAAGTCATTGCCAGCCCGCAAGGTGAGGTCGCTGGTCGCGCCCGTGGTGCTGAGGTTGGCCTGCACGAGGATGTCGCGCGGGGCCGCCAGGACGACGGGGGCGTTAAACGTGGTGGGCAGTGTCACCACGATGTCCAGCCCGCCGCCACCCAGGTCGATGTTGCCCTGGCCGACGACAAGGTCGGCCGCCAGCGTGACGCCACCGCCGATGGTGATGACACCACCCGCGCCGAGCTGGGTGTTGATGTCCTCGTTGACCGTCAGGCCCGTTGTCGAACGTAGTCGCACGTCGCCGCCGTTGGCCGGGTCGCCGGTGGTGATGCCGACGGTGCCATTGACGGTGCCGACCGAGAGCGACCCCGTGGTCTCGAAGTTCACCGAGCCGCCCGCCAGATCGGCCGCGATCACCGGCACGCTGTTGAGCGCCTGGCTAGTGAGGGTGTAGGAGCCGTTGCCGAGCAGTTGCAGCGACGAACCACTGATGCCCGCCGTCTGGGTGACCGCGCCGCCGGCGGTGAGGGTGATGCGGTTGCCGGTGCTGTTGATCCCCGCCGTCGCGGCAAATCCGCCCGAGACGCCAACGCTGCCGAGGGCAAAGCCGTTGGTATCGGTGAACTCGACGGTGCCGTTGCCTGCGGCAGCCAGCGTGGTGACGTTGTTGCCCGACTGGGTCAGCGTGATGGTGCCGGTGGAGCGAACCGCCAGGGCGTTGGCCGAGAGGGTACCGCCCGTCTGCGTGACGCTGGTGCCGCTCAGGCGAGCGGTGGCCGAGGTACTGACGTTGCCCGCCAGGGTCAGAGCACCCGTGCTGGTGACGGTGAGGTCGCCCGTGCCACCCGCCGCCGAGGTAACACTCAGCGCCCCCGTGTTGGCGACGAAGGCACCGCCGCCCGCGCTGATCGTCACGTTGCTAACGGTCGTTTCGAGCGGATCCGCCGCTGCGGCGACGCTTGTACCCGCCGTCAACAGAGCCGTGGCAGCGGTGATGTTATTCGTCGCCCCGTTGCCATCGGTGATGGCTCCAGCCGTGGCCGTGAGCGTCACGGTAGCGCTGGCCGAGGCCGTGGTGACGTTGAGAGCGCCGGTGGCACTGGTCACAGTGGCGTTGCCGTTGGTTGCGGCCACGTTCAACACGTTGGCCCCGTCGGCCTCATCCAGGTTGATGTTGCCCGCGCCCGAGGTGGTGGCCGTCAGATTGGCGACCGTGGTGTCCAGGTCGATTCCCGTGGCGGCCGAGGCGACCAGCGAGGTCG
>ERZ1066117.1541-NODE-1541-length-11114-cov-5.783706_pt1 | contig 11114 bp, 7 predicted proteins | sample MGYA00382764_ERZ1066117 | MGnify/ENA primary metagenome ERZ1066117 (study PRJEB33369, sample SAMEA5778347) | biofilm metagenome | biome: Industrial cooling water; feature: Water cooling tower basin; material: Biofilm | place: United Arab Emirates | collected...
GACTTCGGCTACCACGTGAGCGATGACTCGCCCTACTGGGTCCGCCAGTGGCTTTTCCCGCGTGAGCAGACGCTGACACGACTTCGCTTCCAGGCGTACGACGCGGACCGGGTGCCCTTTCCCATCGAAGTGATGGTTTGATTCCACGGTCGTGAGGCCTCCCGCGTTTCCCTCCAAAATCGCTATCCTAATCCCCGGTATGTCCGCCCTCGGGGAACTTCGCACGATGCCGCACGCTCGACATTCGCTCGATCCGATCTTCAAGCCGCGTTCGGTGGCGGTGCTGGGGGCCAGTGCCACGCCGGGAAGCGTGGGCGCGATTCTCATGCGCAACCTGCTCACGCACCCTTTCGGCGGCGTCGTTTATCCCGTGAATCCGACCCGGCATGCCGTTCAGGGCGTGCGCTGCTACCCGGATCTGGCCAGCGTGCCCGAGGTGCCCGATCTGGTCCTCATTGCCACCCCGGCCGCGACCGTGCCCGATCTGGTGGCGCAGTGTGCCGCGCGCGGCGTGCCGGCGGGCATCATCATCTCGGCGGGATTTAGCGAACTGGGGGCCGAGGGCCGTGCCCTGGAGCAACGCATTCGAGCCGTACGCGGCACGATGCGGCTCATCGGCCCCAACTGCCTGGGCGTCATCCATCCGCCGAGCAATCTCAATGCCAGCTTTGCCGCGTCGATGGCCCAGCCGGGTCGCGTCGCACTCTTGAGCCAGTCGGGGGCCATCTGCACCAGCATTCTCGACTGGGCCAATCAAAAACATCTCGGCTTCTCATCGTTCGTCAGTGTGGGAGCCATGCTCGATGTCGATTTTGCGGACCTCATTGATTACTTCGCCGACGACCCACGCACCAGTAGTATCATCCTGTACATGGAATCGATCGGCGACGTGCGCAAATTTCTTTCGGCAACACGGAGTGCGGCACGTACCAAGCAGGTGATCGTCGTCAAGAGCGGCCGACACGAGGCCGGGGCGCGGGCGGCGGCGTCGCACACGGGGGCGCTGGCTGGGGCCGACGCGGTGTTCGAGGCGGCGTTTCGGCGGGCGGGGTGCCTGCGAGTGACGACGATTCCCGACCTGTTCAGCATGTCGGAGATCCTCTCGACCCAGCCGGCGCCGCGCGGCCCGGCGCTCGCCATCGTCACCAATGCCGGCGGTCCGGGCGTCATGGCCACCGACGAACTCATGACGCGTGGCGGCGTGCTGGCGCCGCTGTCCGAGGCGAGCCTGGCCGCGCTCAACGCGGCGCTGCCGGCGTTCTGGAGCCATGCCAATCCCGTGGACCTCCTGGGCGATGCCACCGGCCAGCGTTACTCCGTGGCGGTCGAGACCTGCCTGGCCGACGACGGAGTCGATGGCGTGCTGGTGCTGCTGACACCGCAGGCGATGACCGATCCGACCGACGTGGCGCAACGGCTGGCGCGCCTGGCCCCGACACGCAAGCCGCTGTTGGCCTGCTGGCTGGGCGGCAGCGATGTGCGCGAGGGCCGTGATTGTCTCAGCCGTGCGGGCATTCCGGCGTTCGATTCGCCCGAGGCGGCCATCCGCGCCTTTTTGCACATGGTGCAGTATCGTCGCAACCAGGAGTTGCTCTACGAGGCGCCGGCGGCGTTGCCCGAGGACTGGCAGCCCGATAGCGCGACGGCGCGGGCGATCATCGCCCAGGCGCGGGCCGAGGGACGCACCCTGCTCGACGAGGTCGAGGCCAAGGCGCTTTTGCGTGCCTATGGGTTGCCTGTGGTGCCCACCGAGGCGGCTGAGTCGGCCGACGAGGCGGTGCGGCACGCCGAGGCGCTGGGCTATCCTGTCGTGCTGAAAATGCGCTCGCGCACCATCACGCACAAGAGCGACGTGGGCGGCGTGCGGCTGAATCTGCCCAACGAGGCCGCCGTGCGCGGCGCGTTTGATGCCATCCGCGACAGCGTCACGCAGGCCGTCGGCGCGGGCGCGTTTGAGGGCGTGAGCGTCCAGCCGATGATCCGCGACAAGGGCTACGAACTCATCGTCGGCAGTTCGCTGGATATCCAGTTTGGCCCGGTGATCCTCTTTGGCGCGGGCGGCGTGCTCGTCGAGATTTTGCACGATAGCAGCATCGGCCTGCCGCCGCTCAATCGCTCGCTGGCGCGTCGGCTGATCGAGCGGACACGCATCTTTCGGGCGCTTCAGGGCGTGCGCGGCGAGGCGAGCGTCGATCTGGCCGCCCTGGAGATGCTCCTGGTCCGCTTCAGTCAACTCTTGTGCGATATCAACGACCTCGCTGAGGTGGATCTCAATCCGGTGCTGGCCTCGCCGCGCACGCTGGTGGCCCTGGATGCCCGCGTGTTGCTCACCGCGACGGGGCAACGGCCACGGTTGGCGATCACGCCCTACCCGAACCAGTACACCGCGCCGTTCACGCTGCGCGATGGCACGGTCGTGACGGTGCGACCGATCCGCCCCGAAGACGAGGCGCTCATTATCGACCTGCACGCGCGGCACAGCGAACATACGATTCGCATGCGATTTTTTTCGCTGGTGAAGACGCTTACACGCGATAGTCTCATTCGCCTGTGCCATCTCGACTACGATCGCGAGATGGCCCTGATCGCCGTGGAAGGGCCCGGACAGGTAGAGGGGCGAGGGGAGGGGCCGCGCTGCCTGGGGGTGTCGCGCTACTATCTCGATCCCGAGACGGGTCTTGCCGAGTTTGCCCTGGTCGTGGGCGATGCGCACCAGCGGCAGGGACTTGGCCGGCACCTGCTGGAACGACTGGTCGAAATCGCCCGGGAGCGCGGCGTGCGACGCCTCGAAGGCCAGGTGCTGGCAGAGAACGGCCCCATGCTGGCGCTGACGGCCTCGCTGGGCTTTGTGGTGCAGCAACCCAGAGGCGTCGAGGTGGTTCGGGTGGCTCGGGACCTCTCCTGACCGCTTCTGACACTCTCGGTTGTCAAACCAGGAAAAACAGACACTCTCGGCAGGTTGTCGGGATTATGTCAATCCTGAGAGGAAAATTTTGCCGAGTGTGCCGATGTTAGGGCGCACATCATTCAGGCCGGTTCTAAGCTCTCTGAGAGACAACGCGTTTTCGCCTGTTGCGCCGAGCATGCGGAGCATGCTGAAAGGGGTGTACGGGCAGAATGCGTTTTTCGCAACGGTTGGCACCTTTCAATGGCTCGGCCTCCCCCTCGTGGAGGCCAGCCCTACCGACCGACAAGGGTGGATTTCGGCAGGATGCCACGGATCGCGTTCGATCGCGATCACGAGGAACCTTTCCATGCTTCGTTTGCTGTACTGGCTTTTGACCTGGTGGAATGAATCGCCCGCTTCGTTGTCTCTCGTCCCCTCGGCTCGTCGGCCACGCTTGTGGTTGGAAACGCTCGAAGATCGCACGGCGCTCTCGGTTTTCCCCTTCGCGGGGGGCGACGCCCTCACAACGGTAGGTGGGGCAGGGGGACACGGTGCCGGTTGCCCCTGCTGCATGGGTTGCGGCTGTTCGTCCTCGCAGTCGGATAGCTACCGTTTCGGCGGCAGCAATAGTTCCAGCACCCGTGGCGCTTACAAGTGGTCGCAGTCCGCTCTGGGTCAGCCCGTTACCATTACCTACAGCTACAGCAACCTGCTCAACGGCCAGCTGGTCGGCGGTATGTCGGCCACCACGATCCGACGCACCATTGAGGAGGCGCTGGGTCGCTGGGCCGCCGTCGCACCGCTGCGCTTTGTCGAGGTGGCCGACCGTGGTCCGACGCCCTCGACAACCGACTACAACGGCTCGGGTCTGCCGATGATGCGTTTCGGGCATCTTCCTATCGATGGGGCCAACAACATCCTGGCCTATGCCTACTATCCGGGGCTAAATGGCCTCTCGGGGGACGTGCTTTTTGACCGAGCCGAGCGTTGGGCCACTTCGCCCACGGGGGGCATGGACCTGCTGGAGGTGGCGACACACGAGATCGGCCACGCGCTGGGGTTGAATCACGAACCCATGCCCGACAGCGGCGGCAAGAGCGCGATCATGAACCCCTACTACGCCGGGCGCTTCAGCGGTCTCGGGACCAGTTACCTGCTGCCCGACGATGTGGCCGGGATTCGTGCGCTGTATGGCACCGGAGTGGGTTGGGTGCGTCCGCTGGTGTCGAGCAATCCCAATCCGTCGCCGTCGCCCTCGCCGGACCCCACGCCACCGAACACACCGACCCCCGATCCATCGTTTGCCATCCAGGGCACGACATTGCTGGTCATGGGCACCACGGGGAACGACACGTTCCGCTTCGTCGGGACGACCAACACCATCGAAATCAACGGCCGTGCCTTTGCGGGTAGCCTGACCAACATCACCACGATTCGCTTCGATGGTCGAGGCGGGGCTGATACGCTGAGCCTGGTGGGCAGCAGCGCCCTGGAGACGTTCAGCCTGACCCCAGGCGCAGCCACCCTCAGTGGGGGGCGTTTCCGTGTCGAAGGCGTTGCCTTGCGGACTGTGACGGCCAATGCCGGCCTCGGCGATGCGTTGATCGTCACCGGCACCTCGGCCAACGAAACCTTCGTGGCCCGGCCGACGGGAGTGTCGGTGGCCAGTGCGGGCCGCACGTTGGTGGGTCTCGGCTTTGGCCAGGTCACGCTAAACAGCGGCGGTGGCAGCGATACCGTCCACCTTCACGGTTCGGCGGGGAACGACAATCTGGCCATGACCCCGACACAGGTCACGCTGAGCGGCCCGGGCTATTCCGTGACGGCCAACGCCTTCCCCACCGTGGAGGTGTTCGCCTCCGCGGGCAACGACTTCGCGACGCTCACTGGTTCCACGGGCAATGACACGTTCGTCGGTCGGACCACCGTGACGCGCATGAGCGGTCCGGGCTACTACATCGGGGTAAACGGTTTCGATCGCGTGACCGCCAACACCCTCCTGGGCAATGACATCGGACGGTTCTTCGACGGCCCGGGCAACGACAGCCTGGTGATGCGGCCCCGCTACGCCCGGCTCAGCGGTCCGGGTTATTCGACCGAGGTCACGGGAGTCGCCCGGGTCGATGCCTATGCGGGCTCCGGGGGCATCGATTCGGCCCAACTGATCGGTTCGGTGAGCGACGAGGTCTTCCGAAGCATCCAGGGAATCGCCTCGCTCCAGGGGCCCGATTACCTGAACGTTGCCTACGGTTTTCGCACCGTGACGGCCGACGGCAACGGAGGCAACGATCGCGCCCAGATCACCGGGTCGGCCACCGGCATCGACACCGTCAGCGGCTCGGGAGCCGTGGGACAACTGGTACGTCCGACAGATGCCGTTGTGTTCACGCGTTTTCAGAGCGTGACCATGAATGGCACGACGGGCATCAACCGCCGACGCAGCGGCCCGTTCTCGTTTGCGGTGGTGTGGCTGGGCGTGTGGTCCTGAGCAACGGGCACAGACCGCGCGGGCGTTAACTCAGACCGCGCGGATTGCCCAGTTGCACGTCCAGCACGCGTTCGCACCAGGCGGCGGCCGCCAGCACACGCCGGTCCCGGCCGGCGGGGCCGACGATCTGGATGCCGATCGGTAGGCCGTCGACCAGTGCCGTGGGGAACGAGACCAGGGGGAAGCCCAGGTAGCTCCACGGGGCATTGAACGACGGGTCGCCGGTGGTGCTGGCATCGGGAGCGGGACTTGTCGCCGCGGGGCAGACGAGCAGGGGCATCTTGCCCAGCAGGTGCCGCCACTGCGCCTGGAGTTCCTTGGCACGGGCAAACGCCGGCGCGGGGCAGGCCAGCCCCTCCTCCAGCAAGCTCGTGAAGTTTGGCTCGTAATCGTCCGGGTGCCGACGATACCGCGCTTCGTGGTACGACGCCGCTTCCACGGCCATCACCACCCGTTGCAGGTGTGGCAATTCATCAAAGCCGGGCGGCAACTCCCAGTCGTCCACCTGAGCACCCGCTGCGCGGAGTTCGTCACAAACGCGGTCCACCATCGCCGCGACCGCTGGGCTGGCCAGGCGATCAAATAAACCACGCGGCCGGGCCAGGCGGGGCGGTTGCTCCTGAAGCCCCAGCAGATTGCGCTCGCCCTCGGCGATGGTCTGTAACACGATCGCCACCTCGGCCACCGTGCGGGCCATGGGGCCGATGTGATCCATCGACGGAGCCAACGGCAGCACGCCGGCCATGCTGGTGGTGCCGTGGCTGGGTTTGCACGCGGCGACGCCGCAGTAGGTGGCCGGCCGGGTGATGGAGCCGCCGGTTTGCGTGCCCAGGGTGGCCAGGCACATGCCCGCGGCGATGGCGGCGGCGGAACCGCTCGACGAGCCGCCGGGCGTGTGATTCAGATTCCACGGATTGCGTGTGGGCGGTGGGTCGAAGCTCGCATACTGCGTGGTGACGGTCTTACCCACCAGCACTGCGCCGGCCCGACGCAGCCGCTCCACCACGGGGGCATCCTTGCGGGCAAAAGCGTGTGTCCAGCGCCGCGAGCCGCAGGCGGTGGGCCAATCGAACACGTCGATGATGTCCTTGATGCCCACCGGGATGCCGTGCAGTGGGCCGCGATCCAGGCCACGACGCAGTTCGTCGTCGGCGCGGGTGGCGTCCTCACGGGCACAATCCCGATCCAGGTAGGCCCAGGCCCGCACCCGCGGCTCGTGCCGCTCGATGTGACTGAGGCACTGTTCCAGCAACTCACTGGCCGAAAATTCGCGTTGACGCAGGCGCGCGGCCGCGTCGAGGATAGTTGGTATCATATCCCTACAGAGTACACGGCTCGCGACGGGCCGACCATCCCCGCCCAGCCATCCCTGCCCGACCATCTGCACAAGAGGGTGCGAAATGAATCCCATCTCGGTCGCCATTCTGGGAGGGACGGGTTACACCGCCCTGGAGTTGGTCAAGCTGCTGCTACGTCATCCCCACGCCCGCATCGTGGCGGTCACGTCGCGTCAGGAAGGCACACCGCGCCTCGACGAAGTCCATCCCGTGTTGGCCGGACGCATCGATCTACGTCTGGAGCCGATGGAGGTCGACCGTCTCATCGCGCGGGGCGTCTCGTGCGTGTTCGGCTGCCTGCCCCACGGGGCCAGCATGGCCACGCTCCCCCGCCTGCTGGAACGCGGACTGCGGGTGGTCGATCTGAGTGCCGACTACCGCCTGCGCGATCCCAACACCTATGCCCAGTGGTACGGGGCCAGCCACACCGATGTCGCCCATCTGGCCCAGGCGGTCTATGGCCTGCCCGAACTCTACGGCGACGAGTTGCGGGCCGCCCAGCTGGTGGCCAATCCGGGCTGTTACCCGCAGACGGCCATCCTCGGTCTGGCGCCGTTGCTGGCCGGCAAGGCGATCGAGCCGCGCGGCATCATCGTCGATGCCAAATCGGGCGTCTCCGGGGCCGGTCGCACGCCCAAGCTCACCACGCATTTTCCCGAGTGCAACGAGAGCGTCTCGGCCTATTCCGTCGGCAACCATCGCCACACCCCCGAGATCGAGCAGGCACTGGAAGATGTGGCCGGCGAACCGGTGGAGGTGATCTTCACGCCGCACCTGATGCCAATGGACCGGGGCATTTTTTCGACCATCTACGCCACACCACGCCGGCCGGTGGAAGAAGAGGCACTGCGGGCGGTGTATCGCAGCTACTACGCCAACGCACCCTTCGTGCGCATCGTCGATCACCTGCCAGCGACCAAGTACACCGTGGGCACCAATTACCTGGACCTGCACGTGCGTGTGGTGCGCGGCCGGGTGCTGATCCTGGCAGCCGAGGACAATCTGATTCGCGGGGCGTCGGGCGTGGCCGTGCAAAACTTCAACCGGATGTTCGGTTTCGACGAGCGTGTGGGGCTGGACTGAACCGTGGTCGCTGTTTACTGGCCGGTGCTTAGGGCGGGGACAACGGCGAGTTCGGTACGGCGTTCGAGATACTTCACGAGGCGGCGATGGCAGGCGGTGCAGCCGTCGCCCGCACCGGTGCAGGTGCGAATTTCCTTGACGGTGGTCAGGCCCAGGGTATCGATGGCCTGAACGATGGCTTCCTCGGTGACCTGCAGGCAATGGCAGATCATCCGGCCGGGGCAGGTGGAGCAATCGCGGGAAGGGGTGGCGTGCATGAGAGGGACGCCTTTCCATCTCGGGTGGGGTAAATCTGAGACTGCGTCTCAACATCTCCATCCTAGTTTCGCCGGCGCAACCTGTCAAGTCCCTCCCCACGCTCTTTGTTCTCTCCGCTTCCCCTTGATTTCGCTCGCCCCCTCCGCCGATAACTTCTCCTGGCTTTTTGCTGTCTTTCCTTGGAACCTCCATGCTGTCTCCTGGCCCGCGTCTGACTCTTGTGCTCATCAGCCTCGCCAGCTTTGGCTGGGCTGTCAGCTTCGGTCTACTCGCCTCCCTGGCCCCCCTCACTCTGGGGCAGGCCGACCTCTCTGCCAGCGTGATCGGCTTCAATACGAGTCTCTATTACCTGGGTGTCGCCCTTGCTTCACCCCTGGTCCCGTTCCTGCTGGGGCGTGCCCGGCTCACCGTTCTCCTGGGCATGCTGCTCGATGGCCTGACCACGGTCGCTTTCCCGCTCGTGCACGACGCCTACGCCTGGCATCTGCTTCGCTTTGTCGGCGGCGTGGGCACGGCCATGAGCCTCATCCCCATGGAGACACTCGTCAACGCGCAGGCGGCCCCCTCGGAACGTGCCTCACGCTTTGGCATCTATGCCTTTTGCGTCGCCCTGGGCCTGGCGGTCGGTTCGGCCAGTGGCCTGCCTCTGGTCCCCTACTCGATGCACCTGCCCTACTTCCTGGCCGGCGCCATCACGCTGGCGGCCATGGGATTTGTCGCCTGGGGAACCCCAGTGCAAATCGCGAACGAAACCTCCGAGAGCGCCGGCCGCCATCCGTGGCATCGCGAGTCGTTTGCCTTCGCGACAGGAGCCGTCCAGGGGTTTCTCGAAGGCGGGACGTTTGCCTTTCTCACGCTCTATTTGCTGGGCCGGGGGCTGAGCGAGTCGCTCACGGGGCTGATGCTGGGGACGCTGTTTGCGGGCGTGCTGGTGGCCCAATTGCCGATGTGCTGGCTGGCGGATCGCTGGGGGGTGTCGCGGTCGCTGCTGGGTTGCCTGATGGTGTTGCTCGCCGGGACGGTGCTGATGCCCTGGGCCCACGGTGCCTTGCTGTGGATTGCCCTGTTTGTCCTGGGAGCCTGCTGCGGCGCTCTGTATCCCCTGGGTCTGGCGCTGCTGGGCGAGCGGGTGCCCGATGGACTCCTGGCCCGGGCCAATGCCTACTACCTCACGGCCAACTGTCTGGGCAGTCTTGCCGGTCCCGTGGTGATCGGGCTGGCCATCGAGGTGCTTGGCCTTTCGGCCCTCTTCAGCGTCGGGGCGCTGGCCGTGCTTGGTGCCTTGCTCGTGGCCCCGTGGTATCGTGCCGCGGCCCATGCCGCGGCGGCGGTGCCCTCGGCCGAGCGTCGCGCCGCTTGACGATGGACGTCGTCATTGGCACAACATCTCCATGAACACCGACGCCAACGCCTGGATTGCCGCCCTGGGACTGCAACCGCACCCCGAGGGCGGCTGGTTTCGCGAGATCTACCGCGCCCCGGAGACGATCGCCCACGAGGCACTGCCGGCGCGATTCACCGGGCCGCGCTCGTTCAGCACTGCCATTTACTTTTTGCTGCGCGAGGGCGAGCGGTCATCTCTGCATCGCATTGCTGCCGACGAGGGATGGCACTTTCTGGATGGCTCACCGTTGACCATTCATCAGATTGATCTCCAGGGGCAGTATTTTACACAGGTGATCGGTCGTGATCCGTCACGCAGCCTGCTCCCGTGCGCGGTGGTGCCAGCGGGCTGGTTGTTTGGAGCCACGGTGGAATCGGGCTGGGCGCTGGTGAGTTGCACCGTCGCGCCAGGGTTCGACTTTGCCGATTTTTCCCTGCCTGCGCGAGACGAGTTGCTCTTGGCCTATCCGCAGCATCGGGAAATCGTGGAGCGATTGGCCCATTCTGGCTGAGCTTCATACAACGCACTTCATTGCAGGCTCTCCCCGTATCCACAGAATCTCGTGCGGACGCCCTTCTCTCCAGGGTCTGGCCCGTTCTCTGTCTGGCCGGAGGTGGTTGTGAAAAGGCTCACCGTTCTCGGACTTGTGTTGATGGCGTCGGTTTCGGGAGTGCGAGCGGATGCTCCCGCACCTCCTCCCGCACCGCCCCCCGCCCCCTCGCTAGATGGCGGCGACATGGCCTGGATGCTCATCTCGTGCGGCCTGGTGCTGCTGATGATTCCCGGCCTGGCGCTCTTCTACGGCGGTATGGTGCGACGCAAAAACATCCTCGGCACCATGATGCACTCCATGGTCGCCCTGGCCATCGTTGGCGTGCAGTGGGTGCTGGTCGGCTACTGTCTGGCCTTTGGCAAAAGTCTGGGGGGCTGGATCGGCTGGTCGCCGGAATATCTTGGCCTGAGCGGCGTGATGCCCGACGCGGCGTTTCCCGCGACGAAGATTCCCGTCTATGTGCACTGCATGTTCCAGGGCATGTTCGCGATCATCACCCCGGCGCTCATTTCGGGTGCCCTGGCCGAGCGCATTCGTTTTCTGCCCTATTGCCTGTTCGTGCTCTTGTGGACGACGCTGGTGTATGATCCGTTGGCCCACTGGGTCTGGGCTCTCGACGCCGACGGCAACGCGGCGGGTTGGTTGGGCAAGATGGGCGCGCTCGACTTCGCCGGGGGCACTGTCGTCCACATCGCGGCGGGCTTCAGTGCGCTGGCGGCCATCCTGGTCTTGCCGCGTCGGCGGGGCTATCCCGATCACGCGATGCACCCCAATAGCATGGTGCTGACCCTCACCGGCGCCGGCCTGCTCTGGGTCGGTTGGTTCGGCTTCAATGGCGGCTCGGCTCTGGCCAGCAACGCCCAGGCTGGCCTGGCGATCGCTGCCACTCAGGCCGCCGCGGCTGCTGCGGGCGTCGCCTGGTTGCTAGTCGAATGGTGCCATCGTGGCAAACCGACCGCCCTGGGCCTGGCCTCGGGCATCGTCGCCGGTCTGGTGGCCATCACCCCGGCGAGCGGGTTCGTCAGCCCCGGTTCGGCGGTGCTCATCGGTCTGGTCGCTGGCGTTGGCTGCTATGCCGCCGTCTACAGCAAGGTGATTTTCAAGCATGATGATTCGCTCGATGC
>ERZ1066117.1547-NODE-1547-length-11067-cov-5.749909_pt1 | contig 11067 bp, 9 predicted proteins | sample MGYA00382764_ERZ1066117 | MGnify/ENA primary metagenome ERZ1066117 (study PRJEB33369, sample SAMEA5778347) | biofilm metagenome | biome: Industrial cooling water; feature: Water cooling tower basin; material: Biofilm | place: United Arab Emirates | collected...
AACCTTGAAGAAGATGGCCGAACGGGAACAAGTCCGAATCGAAAATGAAGCTAGCGAGGAACGAAAAGCCCTGATCTCAATTGAACGAGTTGATGGTGATAAGAACAAATAGATTTGCTACCCTTTCTCACCCATTTACTCTGGCTTAGGCTTTCACTCTCCCCCGCTCTTGCGCGCGTGCTGCGCCATATAGGGGACATAGTCGATCTTGCCGATCGGCACGCCGCGCATGCGCAGGATCGCATAGGCGGCCATGATGTGGAAGAAAAACTGCGGCACTGCCCAGTCGCGGACATAGTCGGCGGCGGTCAGGTCGAACGCCATGCCATTGGGCAGATCAAAGCTGATGATGGCCTTGGGCGCGGCGTCGGTCTGGTCTGGGCCAAAGCCCGCAACTATGTCGGCGGCCGCCGCAATGCGGTCGCGATAGGCGGCGATGGAGCCGCTTGCCGCCGCGGGTTCGGGCAACGCCGCGCCGGTCAGTCGGCGGAGCGGCTGCAGCATCTGGGCCACCACAAAATCCAGCTGCTTGGCCAGCGGGAACATGTCGGGCGCCAGCTGGCTGTCCAGCACATCCTGTTGGCATTCACCCATATAGGAGCACCAGGCCGCCGCCTTGTCGAGCTGCCCGCACAGCGCGCGTGCCTGCTGCACAAAGCCGATTACCACTTGATCATGCAGCATTTTTGGGGGCCCTTCCGTCATGCCGGCCTTCTGTCACGCGGGTTCATGAAATTGCAGCCGCGCGAGCCGGGCATAAAGGCCGTTTCGGGCGACCAGCTGATCATGGCTGCCCTGTTCGACAATGCGCCCTTCGTCCATCACGACGATGCGGTCGGCGGCGCGTACGGTGGCCAGCCGGTGCGCGATGACCACCGTGGTGCGGTCGGCCATCAGCCGGTCGAGCGCGTCCTGCACCAGCCGCTCGCTTTCCGCATCCAGCGCCGATGTCGCCTCATCGAGCAGCAGGATCGGTGCCTCGCGCAGCAGCGCGCGGGCAATGGCGATCCGCTGGCGCTGCCCCCCCGACAGCCGCGCGCCGCCCTCTCCCATGAAGGTGTCGAGCCCTTCGGGCAGCTTGCGCAGAAACTCGGCGGCGTTGGCAGCCTCAGCCGCGGCCCAGATCGCCGCGTCATCGGCCAGCCAATTGCCATAGCGCAGATTGTCGCGCGCGCTGGCGGCGAAAATCACCACCTCTTGCGGCACCATGGCCAGCCGCGCGCGGACATCGGCGGGGTCGGCCTCGGCCAGCGGCACGCCGTCTATCGCGACCACTCCGTCCTGCGGATCATAAAAGCGCTGGGCGAGCTGAAACAGCGTCGTCTTGCCCGCGCCCGATGGCCCGACAATCGCGACCGTTTCGCGCGGCGCGATGGTCAGCGTGAAATCATGCAGCGCGGGGGCATCGGGACGCGCAGGGTAGCGAAATTCGACATGGGTGAAGCTGAGCGTGCCAACGGGCGGCAGCGGCATGGCGCGCGGCTGGGCGGGCGCGCGGATCGCGGGCTGCGCGGCGAGCAATTCGCTCAGCCGCTCCGACGCGCCCGCCGCGCGCAGCAAATCGCCCCACACCTCGGTCAGCGCGCCAAAGGCCCCGGCCACCAGCCCGCCATAGAGGACGAAGGCGCCGATGGTGCCGCCGCTGATCCGCCCCGCCGCCACCTCTTTCGCGCCAAAGAAGAGCAGGGTGGTAATCGCCCCGAACAACAGGCCAATGACCAGCGCCGTCATCACCGCGCGCACCGCCACGCGGCGGCGGGCCGTGGCAAAGGTCGCCTCGACCGCACCGGTGAAGCGGTCGGCCTCGCGCGATTCCTGGCCAAAGGCCTGGACGATCTTCATCGCGGCAAGCTGTTCATTCGCCATCGCGCCGACATCGGCGACGCGGTCCTGGCTGGCGCGGGCAATGGCCTGCAACCGCCGCCCCAGCAGGACGATGGGCAGGATGATGATCGGAATGCCCAGCAGCATCGCCCCGGTCAGCTGCGGCGACAGGGTGAAGAGCAGGCCGATGCCGCCCACCCCCATGACAATATTGCGCAGCGCGACCGACACGGTGGTGCCCACCACCTGTTCGATCAGCGCAGTGTCGGCGGTCATCCGGCTGGCGATTTCGGACGGGCGATTCTCTTCAAAAAAGGACGGGGCCAGGCGCAGCAGGTTGCGCTGCACCGCCTGGCGAATGTCCGCGACCACGCGCTCGCCCAGCCAGCTGACAAAGTAGAAGCGCACCGCCGTGGCCAGCGCGAGCACGACGACAATCATGTAGAAATAGCGGAAATGCGGCGTCACATCGCCGCCGCCCGCAACAAAGCCGCTGTCGATCATCGCGCGAAACTGCCACGGAATGGCCAGCGTTGCCCCCGCCGCAAAGGCCAGCGCCAGCGCCGCCCCGGCAATCTTCCCCGGATAGGCCGCCGCAAAGCGCCAGATCATCCGCAGGCTGGCCAGCTTGCGGGGCTTGGGCGGCTCGGCTGCGGCGGCAATCGTTTCAGGCGAACTCATAGCGTGGCCCTAGAGCGCCCACCGCCGCGCCGCAATGGGGCGGATAAGCCCCTCCCCTTCAGGGGAGGGGTTGGGGTGGGGTTTGTCGGCGTTACGCTGTGCCGCATTGGGCGAAGCGACTTGGCCTGAGTAAAGCGACCGGTCGAAACCGCCACCGCAGTGCTGAGCTTGTCGAAGCACGACGCGCCGAACCAAGCCCATGACTCTGCCCTGCGCCACACCCTTCGACAAGCTCAGGGTTTCGGTGTTCTCCGTCACCGATTGTCGAGCTGCGCGCGCACGGCGCTCAGCCCGGCGCGGGTGATGCGATAGGGCTGGCCGCCGTGCGAGGCGATGAAGCCGCGGCGGCGCAGGCGCTGGAAAATGGCCAGCGTGCCGTCGGTCAGCACATAGCCTTCGCGGGTGAAGCAGGGCGCTTCGACGATATGACCCGATGGGTCGCGCCGGTGGCGAATTTCGCCGCCCTGCGCCAGCGCGTGGAGCACGCGCTGTTCAGCCTTGGAAATATTCATGGGATAATGTCCGAACAGGATTATGGGCGCGCACCGTCCCATCGGGTCGGCGGCGGTTGGCCAGTCATCCCTTCACGCCGGGATGCTTAGCGGTGGCCCGCAAGCTCGGACATCAACACTCCATCGGCCCACCATGGGCCGTGGGAGGAGCTTATCGGGGGCATCGCCCAGCGGCAAGCACCGAAAAATGATGCATTGCACAAAAATCCATTGGGCCTAAACTGGCCGCTTTCCCGATGCTGGCATCAGACGGGCGCGGGGCAGCAGGGACATGTTTATGCTTTACCACGCGTTCGAAATGCAAAAGGCCTGGCTGGCGGGGGCGAGCCAGCTGGCCACCGCGGGGGCGCAGGTGATTGCGCATCCGGCCAATCCGCTGGGCTATATCGGCGGAGGGCAGATGTTTGCCTCTGCGCTTGAGGTGTTCGCCCATGCCGCTGCGCCGCGCGGCAAGCCCAAATTCGGGCTCGACACCACCATCGTTGCTGGCAAGTCGGTGCCGGTGCGCGAGGTGGTGGAGGCGCGCAAGCCCTTTGGCCAGCTCAAGCATTTCATCCACGCGGGCAGCGCGGGCGCGCTCACATTGCTGATCGTTGCGCCCATGTCGGGCCATTATGCCACGCTGCTGCGCGGCACGGTCGAACGCATGCTGCCTGGCCATGATGTGTGGATTACCGACTGGCGCGATGCGCGCAACGCGCCGCTGACCGCCGGGGGTTTCGACCTGGAATCCTACATCGACTATCTGATCGAATGGCTGGAGCATATCGGGCCTGGCGCGCACATGCTGGCGGTGTGCCAGCCGTCGGTCCCCGCCTATGCCGCCGCCGCGATCATGTCGGCCAGCAAGCATCCGTGTCGCCCCCGCACGCTGACGATGATGGGCGGGCCGATTGACACGCGCGAGGCCCCGACCGAGGTGAACACCCACGCAACGACGCGCCCGCACGACTGGTTCGTCCACAATGTGATCGCGACCGTTCCCGCCTATTACAAGGGCGCGGGGCGGCGGGTTTACCCCGGCTTCCTGCAACTTGCAGGCTTCATGTCGATGAACCTGGGCAATCATATGATGAGCCATTGGCAGATGTATCAGCATCTGGTCGACGGCGACGGCGAAGAGGCGGACGCGAAAAAGGCCTTTTACGACGAATATCGCGCCGTGTGCGACATGACCGCCGAATTTTACCTGCAAACGGTGGATGTGGTGTTCCAGCGCCATTTGCTGCCCAAGGGCGAGTTTAATTATCGCGGGAAATTGGTCGATCCGGCGGCAATCACCGACATCGCGCTGCTCGCGATCGAGGGCGAACGCGACGATATTTCGGGGCTTGGCCAGACCAAGGCGGCCTTGAAGCTCGCCACCAAGTTACCGGCAGCGAAGAAACACTATCATATGGCCGCAGGCGCGGGCCATTATGGTATTTTCAACGGCCGCAAATGGCGCGAACAAATTGCCCCGGTGCTGGAAGAGTGGATCCAGCGGCACGGGGGGTAGGCTTTGCGCAGCGACGCGACGCGCTAAAGCGCCGATGCGCTGGTGCAGGCCGTCTTGTTGCCCAGCTTGCACGCCTTTTCGAACAATGTCTTGGCGCGCGCGCGGTCAGCCGGGCCGCCCTGGCCGAGCTGGGTCATCACCGCCAGATTGTTGCAGGCGTCGCTGGAATCGCCGTCGCAGGCCTTGGCCAGCACAGTCCGCGCACGCGCCGGTTCGGCCGGGCCGCCGACGCCGCGCGCCAGGCTGAGGCCAAATTCGCCGCAACCCAGCGCATTGCCGCCATCGCAGGCCTTGGCATAAAGCGCGCGGGCCTTGACCGTATCGGCAGGGCCGCCTTCACCCGCGACCCACATTCTTCCCAGATTGCGGCAGCTCAGCGCATAGCCCGTGTCACACGCCTTGGCATAGAGCGGCCGCGCTCCGGCAAGGTCAACCGCTCCGCCGCGGCCGAGCGCCAACGCCACTGCCAGATTGTGGCACGAAAGGGCATGATTGCGATAGCATCCCTTGGTGAGCAGGGTGCGCGCCTCAACCTGGTCCGCTGGGCCGCCTTTGCCATCCGTCAGCAGTGATGCAAGCCCGGCGCAGCCGTCCAGATCCTCTGCCTTGCAGGCCTTGTCGAACAGGCTGCGGGCCCGGGGCAGGTCAACCGCCCCGCCCTCGCCCGACTGCACCATCGAGCCCAGCGTGCGGCAGCTTCGCGCATAACCGCCGTCACAACCCTTGCCATAGAGTGTTCGGGCCCGGGGTAAATCAACCGGCCCGCCGCGACCAAGCGCCACCGCCACGGCCAGATTGTGGCACGAAAGGGCGTGATTGCCGTCGCAGCCCCTGGTCAGCAGGTTGCGTGCCTCCAACAAATTGGCCGGGCCTCCGCTGCCATTTTGCAGCATCGTCGCCAAATTGACGCAGGCATCGAAATAATTGCCGGTGCAAGCCTTGCCAAATATGGTCCGCGCGCGGGGCGGTTCGGCAGGGCCGCCTTGGCCCGTGGACAGCATCTGCGCAAAATTGAAACATCCGGCCAGCGCGCCAAGATCGCACGCCCGCTCAAACCCCGCCCGTGCGGCGGGGTAGCGCGCAGCCCCGGCTTTATAGTCCGCCAGCGCGGCATTATAGGCCTGAGCCGCCGGACTGGGCGACTGCGCTGCCACCTGTGCCCGCGCAGAGGGCAGGGCCAGCGGGACCAGCATCAGGGCAAGCACCCCACGCGCGCGGCTGGCAACCGAAACAAGCAAAGGCAGGATTTGGGCGATCATCACGTCAGGCTCCATAAATCAAAGTGCCAAGGGCACGATTTGAGTGTGGCAGCGACGCAAAGGCAGCTTACCGTGCGTCAGCCAGGATGCAAGTCCCGGTCGGGCGAACCGCTTTGCCATTGCTGCGTTTGGGCCACCGGCGGCGCGCGGCGATGGACCGGGGTGAGGAAAAAGGGGGTCGATGAGCGGCGCAAATGGGTGCCGATGGACCCGCTAAAGCGCCGCCGCGCTGGCGCAGGCCGGTTGATTGCCCAGCTTGCATGCCTTGTCGAACAGCGCCTTGGCGCGCGCGCGATCAACCGGGCCGCCCGTGCCATTGCGGTGCATCACCGCCAGATTGTTGCACGCCCCATCCGCGTTGCCATCGCACCCCTTGGCCAGCACCGTCCGCGCGCGCGCGACATCCACGGGGCCGCCGGTTCCCTGATAAAGGAATACACCCAAATTGCCGCAGCCGATGGCATTACCCTCATCGCAGGCCTTGGTGAACAGCGCGCGTGCCCGCACGGCATCGGCGGGGCCGCCCCGACCGCGCGCGACCATGGACCCCAGGTTCGAACAGCCGGTCGCGTTATTGCCATCGCACGCCTTGGTATAAAGCGCGCGGGCGCGCACCGGATCGGCCGGGCCGCCCTCGCCGCGCGACCACATGATGCCCAAATTGGTGCAGGCGGCGATGAAGTTGCCATCGCAGGCCTTGGCGTAGAGGCCGCGGGCCTCGCGCTCCATCGCCAATTTGTCCGCGCCGCCAAAGCGCGGATCGCCGCCATGGGTCAACAACAGCAGCGCCAAATTGTGGCACCCCTGGGCATGGTTGCCAGTGCAGGCCTTGGCATAGCTTTCGCGCGCGGCGGTGAGGTCCTTGCGCCAGCCACGGCCCTCTTCATACAGGATGCCCAGGTTGGTGCAGCCTTCAAAGGAATTGCGGTCGCATCCCTTGGCAAAGAACAGCCCGGCGCTGGCCGCATCAACCGGCCCGCCGCGCCCCTCCACCATCATGATCGCCGCGTTGGTGCAGGCCATCGCAAGGTTGGCGGAACAGGCCTTGTTATAGGTTGCGCGCGCACGCGGCGCGTCAGCCTCGCCGCCCTGGCCCTTATCCAGCATGACGGCAAGGTTGAAACAGCCGTCCGCGCCGCCAAGATTGCAAACGCGCTCAAACCCTGCGCGCGCGGCGGGGAGGCGCGCGCCGCCCGCGCGGAGATCGGCCAGGGCGGCGGTGAAGGCTTGATCCGCCGCGCTGCCTCCAGGCGGGGTTGCGGGCTGGCGCGCGGCAGCGGGTGGCGGGGGTGCCGGTCGGGCGGCCGTAGCGGGTGGCGCCGGGCGCGCAGCCGCCGCAGCGGGCGGACCTGCGTTCGCGGCCATTGCCTGCGCTCTGGTGCAGGCCCCTTGATTGCCCAGGCGGCACGCCTTGTCCATCTGTGCCTTGGCGGCGGTGTGGTCGACCGGGCCGCCGCGCCCGTCGCGCAGGAAAATGCCCAGATTGTGGCATCCCACCGGATCGTTCCCATCGCAACCACGGACATAAAAGCCGCGCGCAGCCGTCATATCAACCACACCGCCCATCCCGCGTTCCAACATGAAGGCGATGTTGGTGCAGGCGACGGCGCTGCCCGCGTTGCACGCCTTGGTATAAAGCGCGCGCGCACGCGGGCCATCTGCCGCGCCGCCGCGCCCCTCGCGCAGCATGAAGGCCAGGTTGGAACAGGCGATGGCGTTGTTCGCATCGCAGGCGCGGCCATAAAGGGTCCGGGCGCGCGGCGAGTCCACCGGCCCGCCCTCAGCTTTGTCGAGCATATTGGCAAGGTTGGCACAGCCGATGATGCTGCCCAAATTGCAGGCGCGCTCATAACCGGCGCGTGCAGCGGGCATCCTGTCGCCCCCGGCGCGATAATCGGCCAGGGCGGTGTTCAGCGCCTGATTGGCCTGCTCCGCGGCTGGATTGGGCGGCGGGACGGGACGCAGCTGCGCCTGTGCGGGCACGGCAATCACGGTGGCCAGAAACAGAAGAAGGCCAGCAGTCAAACGCGGCAAATTGCGGGCAATCATCACGTCAAGCTCCATGGGTCAAAGCAGCGCAAAGCCTGCCTTAACGGTGATAGCGACGTAAGTTGAACTTACAGTGCGGGACGCGCGATGCAAGTCCCATTGCCCGGAAAATGATGCAATGGCCGCACCTTGGCCCGGTGCGGGTCAGAGCAGGCCGGTCTGCTGCCGATACAAATGGCTGTCAGCATATTGCTGAAATTTCGTAAGCCTGCCCCCGGCCACCGTCCACACATGGCAAAAGGGTGTCGCCACCCGCCCATCATGCCCGCGATAGGTGCCAAAGGCGACGGCGCGGTCATCGCCCAGTGGCAGCACCTCGTCGGGCACGGCGGTAAAGTCGGGCACATCGGCGGCGATGGGGCCGAACACCTGGCCCGCCACTTCGGCAAAGCCATGCCACACCCCGCCATAGGGCATGCCCAGATTTTCATGCCATTCGATATCGGCGAGCAGCGCCCCCAGCGCCGCCATGTCGCCTGCGGCAAAGGCATCATAAACGCCGCGTGCGGCGGTTTGGGCTTCGGTCATCGACAATCCTCCTGCGGCATGCGGGTTTCCAAAAGATCATAGGCGCGGACCATGGCTTCGGCAAAGCCGCGCCGGGATTCAGGGCCCTGGAGGCCGCATGTTCCCATTGGCGAAATCACATGCGACCGCCAGCTTCAAATCGCATGCCTTGCGAAACAGGGCGCGGGCCTCCGCTTCATCCTTTGGTCCGCCACGGCCATCCGCCAGCAGCGTGCCCAGTTTGAGGCACGCCGCAGGCAGATTGTCGGCGCAGGCCGGTCGCAAATGCTGGCGCGCGGCGGCGATCATCACCGGTCCGCCTTCGCCCAGCAACATCATGTCGGCAAGATTGCTGCACGATTTTGCCCAACCGGCGGCGCATGCGCGTTCATACAGCTGCCGGGCGGCGGGCTTGTCCTCCGCTCCGCCGCGCCCGTTTTCGAGCAGCGCGCCCCAATTGCCGCACCCCGCCGGTCTGCCGCGTTCGCACGCCAGTTCATAATAGACGCGCGCCTGGATGTCATCCACCGGCCCGGCCTTGCCCTTGGCATGGCTGACCCCGGCGGCGTTACAGCCCGCGCCCAGCCCGGCGGCACAGCTGCGTTCAAACAATCGCAGCGCCGCGCCATGGTCGGCCGGGCCGCCCTGCGGTTCTTCCAGCATATAGCCCAGCCGCAAACAGCCATTGGTGTCGCCGCCGTCACACAGCGCGCGGTAAATCGCCCGCGCCCGCGCCAATTGCTGGGGGTCGGTCGAGTCATTTTCCCAACCGCCCGCCAAGTTGGAGCAGGCGGTGGTATTGCCAGCGGTGCAGGCCCGATCGTTCAGCGCCATGGCGCGCTCCGCGTCGGCGGGCCCACCTTTGCCTTCATTCAGCATGGCGGCCAGATTGCTGCATGCCTCCATCCGGCCCTGTTCACAGGCCAGCTCATACAGGGTGCGGGCGCGCGGCGCTTCGACCGAGCCGCCCCGGCCATCCTCCAGCATCATGGCAAGGTTGGAACAGGCCATCATCTCCCCGCCAGTGCAGGCGGTGTCATAATGGCCGCGCGCCGCCGCCTCGTCGGTGGCCCCGCCGGTTCCATTTTCGGCGAAGACGCCCAGATCATAGCATCCGGTGACATGGCCCGCCGCGCAGGCGCGGGCATACCACGCCCGCGCCTGCTCCGGCCGTTCGGCAAGCAGCGCCGCTGTGCCCTGATCATAGAGCTGCTGAGCGGTGGCCTTGCCCGGTCCGGCAGGGCTGAGCGTCAGCGCAAGCACCGCCAGTCCGGCCAGCCAGCCATTCAGCATGATCAGCGCCCCTTTGGGTAAGCCGGGTCAGCGCCCCCGGATCAAAACACCTCGAACAGCCCAGCCGCGCCCTGGCCGCCGCCGATGCACATGGTGACGACGGCATATTTGACGCCGCGCCGCTTGCCCTCGATCAGCGCGTGGCCGGTGCAGCGCGCGCCGGTCATGCCAAAGGGGTGGCCGATGGAGATGGAGCCGCCGTTGACGTTGAGCAGTTCATCGGGAATGCCCAGCCGGTCGCGGCAATAGAGCACCTGCACCGCAAAGGCCTCGTTCAATTCCCACAGGCCGATGTCGTCCATCTTGAGGCCGAACCGGTCGAGCAGCTTCGGAATGGCGAACACCGGGCCGATGCCCATTTCGTCGGGCTCCGTCCCCGCCACTGCCATGCCGACATAGCGGCCGAGCGGCGTCAGCCCGCGCGCTTCGGCGACCTTGGCCTCCATCACCACACAGGCGGACGAGCCATCGCTCAGCTGGCTGGCGTTGCCTGCGGTGATGGTGTTTCCTTCGCCCATCACGGGTTTCAGGCTGGCCAGACCCTCCAGCGTGGTGTCAGGGCGGTTGCAATCATCCTTGGTTGCGGTGACGGCGTGGAAGCTGACTTCCTTCGTCTCCTTGTCCATCACCGCCATGGTCGCGTCGCAGGCGATGATTTCATCGTCAAACTTGCCTGCGGCCTGGGCGGCGGCGGTGCGCTGCTGCGATTGCAGGCTATATTCGTCCTGCGCCTCGCGGCTGATGCCATAGCGTTTGGCCACCACCTCGGCGGTGCCGATCATCGGCATATAGATGTGCGGGTGCATTTCCAGCAGCTCGCGGTCGGGCTCGATGAACATCTTGCCGCTGCCGACCACCTTCGAAATGCTCTCGACGCCGCCCGCGACAACAATGTCCATATTGTCGACAATCACCTGCTTGGCGGCGGTGGCGATGGTCATCAGGCCCGACGAACATTGCCGGTCGATGGTCATGGCGGGCACAGTGACGGGCAGCCCGGCGCGCAGCGCGGCGAGTCGCGCGACGTTGCCGCCGGTGGAGCCCTGCTGCACCGCCGTGCCCATGATGACATCGTCAATTTCGGCCCCGGCCAGGCCTGCACGCTCAACCGCAGCCTTGATCGAATAGGCCCCCAGCGTCGCGCCGGTGGTGTTGTTAAACGCGCCGCGCGCCGCCTTGGTCAGCGGGGTGCGGGCAGTGGATACGATTACGGCGTCACGCATGGGGGGTGTCTCCTGATCTTCTTTCTACCAATCCCTCCCCTTCAGGGGAGGGAAGCGAAACTTGGCAGCTTGCTGCCTAGTTGCAGCGGGAGGGGACTCGCGACATTGTGCAAGGCTGACAGTCCCCACCCCAACCCCTCCCCTGAAGGGGAGGGGCCAAATCATTTCAAACGAAAAACTGGCTGATCCATTCGCAGATCAGCGCGGGCTTGTCCTCGCCC
>ERZ1066117.1552-NODE-1552-length-11038-cov-5.965492_pt1 | contig 11038 bp, 5 predicted proteins | sample MGYA00382764_ERZ1066117 | MGnify/ENA primary metagenome ERZ1066117 (study PRJEB33369, sample SAMEA5778347) | biofilm metagenome | biome: Industrial cooling water; feature: Water cooling tower basin; material: Biofilm | place: United Arab Emirates | collected...
GAACGCGACACGGTGGTCTTCGTCGCCTCGTTGGGTGGCAAACGGCTCACCGGCCTGCGGCTGGAAGTGCTTGCCGACGCCCGCCTGCCCCAGCGTGGTCCCGGGCGGCAAGACAACGGCAACTTTCACCTCAGCGAATTTGAGGTAGAACTGGATGGCAAGCGCGTCCCGTTGCATCGCCCCACCGCCGATCACGATCAGGACGGCTGGAGGATCCAGCACGCGATCGATGGCAACGAGCGCACGGCCTGGGGCATCTTCCCGGCTGTCGGGCGCGATCACGCTGCCGTCTTCCCCCTGGCGAAGCCGACGAGCGGTGAGAGTCTGCGGATCACCCTTCGGCAACTGCATGGCGGCGGTCACCTGATCGGTCGCTTCCGGGTGAGCACGATCGACCGTGACCCGGTGCCCGCGGCAACACCTCAGGCCGGCACGCAACGGGTCTACGCCGCCGGTGGAAAGCCCGAGGCCGACGGTTCGCACCGCCCTACGGGCAAGCCGCGCGAGGTCCGAATTCTCAAGCGCGGGCAGATCACGAGTCCGGGCAAGGTGGCTGCTCCGGGGGCGTATCAGGCCGTCGCGGTGCCGTTTGAACTGGATCGCCCCGAGGACGAGGGCGCAAGGCGCGTCGCCCTGGCCCGGTGGATCACGCACCGCGACAATCCGCTTTTCTGGCGTTCCATCGCCAATCGCGTCTGGGGCTGGTATGTCGGCAAGGGACTCGTCGAGACGCCCAATGATTTCGGCCAGATGGGCGGCAAACCGCGCGACCCAGCCCTGCTCGATCATCTCGCCCTGGAGATGCGCAGCCACGGCTCAATCAAGCAACTGACCCGCGCCATTATCCTTAGCCCCGCCTATGCGAGCACCGGTCGCCGACGGCTCGATGCCGAGGAGGTGCGCGATGCGCTATTGCAGATTACTGGGCGTCTTGATCGGCGGATGGGTGGGCCGAGCGATCGCGAGTTTGTTCTCAAAGCAGGGGTGCATGTGACACCCGTGGTGGATTATGCGAGCTTCGATCCCCAACGTGTCACCCGGCGAGGGGTGTATCGCTTTTTGTTCCGCACGCTGCCTGACCCGTGGATGGCCGCGCTCGATTGCCCGGCAGGCGACCAGTTTGCGCCCTTGCGGGCCAACGCCGTCACCGTGCAGCAGGCGCTGGCGCTATGGAATAGCCGGCTGGTGCGTGGAGCGGCGCGGGAGTGGGCGGCCGTGTTGGAACGCTTGCCCGAGGCCCAACGAGCCAGCGTGGCCGTGCGGTCGGTATGGGGACGCGAACCGACGGCCAGCGAGCGGGCCAAACTGAACGCCCACGCTGCCCGCCACGGCTGGAGCGAGGTGGCCCGTATCCTGTTCAACAGCAGCGAATTTCTGTTCGTCGAGTGAGGGGAGCAACCATGCAGCGACGTGCCTTTCTCCACCACACTCTCGGAGGCTGTGCCGGCCTGGGGCTGATGGCCGCTTCCCATCTGCTGGCCGGGACAACGCATCACACGCCGCGGGCGAAGCGTGTCATTCAGTTGTTCATGAATGGCGGCGCGAGCCAGTGCGACCTCTTTGATTACAAACCGCTGCTGGCGAAACGGCACGGCCAGACCTTCAACCCCGGCGAGGGTTTCCGCGTCGAGGCGGCCACCAGCACGCCGGGCAAGGTGCTCGCTCCACCGTTTCCACTTCGGCAGCGCGGCGGTAGCGGTCGCTGGGTCAGCGATCTGTTGCCGCACACTGCTCGCCATGTCGATGAATTCGCCTTCCTGATGGCCATGAAATCACGGACGAATGTGCATGGTCCCGCCAGCTATCTGATGAACACGGGCTTTGTCCTGCCTGGCTTCCCGTGCCTGGGCGCGTGGGTGAGCTTCGCCCTGGGTCAGCTGGCCGACAACCTACCCACCTTTGTGGTGCTCCCCGACCCACACGGCCTGCCGTACAACGCGACGGGCAACTTTGGCGCGGGCTTTCTCCCGGTGCAGCATCAGGGCACCATCATTGAGCGAAACCGCATCCCGTTTTTGGAACGCCCCAGTGACAGTACCCCCGACGCCGAACGCGACGGGCTAGCGCTGCTGGGCAAACTGGACCGTTCCTTTGCCGACCGCGACACGGCGGATTCGCGGCTCTCGGCACGCGTGGAAGCCTATGCGCTGGCCGCTCGTATGCAACTGGCCGCCCCCGAGGCGTTGGATTTGTCGCGCGAGACCTCGCGCACCCAGGCGATGTACGGCATCGGCGACAAGGCGACCGACGACTTCGGCCGACGCTGCCTGACGGCACGGCGACTGATCGAGCGCGGTGTGCGGTTTGTCCAGGTGTGGAGCGGAGCGGGTGGCCCCAGCAACAACTGGGACAACCACAATAGCATGGTCAAGGAGTTGCCGCCCATGTGTGCGGCCACGGATCGTCCGACGGCGGCTCTGTTTGCCGACCTGAAACAGCGTGGGTTGCTGGACGATACGCTCCTGATCTGGTCGACCGAGTTTGGCCGGATGCCCTTCGCTCAGGGCGGCGAGGGGCGCGACCACAACGGCGGCACGTTCGTGGGCTGGATGGCCGGGGCGGGCATCAAGGGGGGCGTGGCGTACGGAGAGAGCGACGAATGGTCGTGGAAGGCGGCAAAAGAGGTGTGCTCGACCTATGATTTTCACGCCACCGTGCTGCATCTGCTGGGCATCGATCACGAAAAGCTAAGCGTCCGCCACGATGGAGCCGACCGCCGACTAACAGATGTTCACGGGCACGTCATCGAGCCAATCCTGCGCTAAGGAACCGGCCGGTGCGGCTTTCGCCTGGATGAGACTGGGCCCTTTCGCTACAATCTGGTAGGATGCAACGTGCCCAGGCCTGGAGAACTGCGTGCTCATGACCGATCCGAAGCGGATTCGCAACTTCTCGATCGTCGCCCACATCGATCACGGCAAAAGCACCCTGGCCGACCAATTTCTGCTGAAAACGGGGGCCATCAGCGAGCGGGATTTCCGCATGCAGGCGCTGGACTCCATGGATCTGGAGCGCGAGCGCGGCATCACCATCCGCATGCACCCGGTGACGGTCTACTACGATTACCAGGGCGAGCGATACGAACTCAATCTCGTCGACACGCCCGGTCACGTCGATTTCTCCTACGAGGTGTCGCGCTCCCTGGCCGCATGCGAAGGGGCCGTGCTGCTGGTCGATTCGACCCAGGGCGTCCAGGCGCAGACCGTCGCCAACGCCTACCTGGCCATCGAAAACGACCTGACCATCGTCCCGGCGCTCAACAAGGTCGATATGCCCATCTCGCGCCCCGAGGATGTGGCCGGCGAGATGAACACGGCACTGGGCATCAAGCCGGACGAGATTCTGAAGGTGTCGGGCAAGACGGGCGCGGGAGTGGACGACCTGATTGCCGCCGTCATCGAGCGCGTGCCAAGCCCGGCGGGCGATCCGAACGGCCCCCTGCGAGCGCTGATCTACAACAGCCACTTCGACACGTACAAGGGCGTGGTGGTGTACATCCGCGTGAAGGAAGGCACCATCCGCAAGGGCATGCGCATCCGTCTCATGCGGGGCGGCAGCGAGCACGAGGTGGTCGAAATCGGCCAGTTCCGCCCAGCCCCGACCCCCTGCGACGAACTGGGCACCGGCCAGGTCGGTTTCTTCACCGCCAACATCAAAAACATCGGCGATGCCAACATCGGCGACACCGTCACCGATGCCCACAACCTCGCGGCCGAGGCGTTGCCGGGTTACAAGGAACCCAAGCCGATGGTGTTCTCGGGGCTATACCCGACCAACAACAACGAGTTTGAGAATCTCCGCGAGGCGTTGGCCAAGTTGCGGTTGAACGACAGCAGCTTCGTGTACCAACCCGAGGTGAGCGAGGGGCTGGGCTTCGGCTTCCGTTGTGGCTTTCTGGGGATGCTCCACCGCGAGATCATCCAGCAGCGCCTGGAGCGCGATAGCGATCTCGACCTGGTCCAGACGGCACCCAACGTCACCTACGAGATTCTCACCCGCAACGGCGAGACCATCGCGATCGACAACCCACAGAAGGTGCCCGACGCCGGGCAGATCGATGAGTTCCGCGAACCGATCGTGCGGATCAACTTTCTGATCCCGACGGAAAACATCGGCACGATCATGACCATGTGTCACGATCGCCGGGGCACCTACATCCGCACAGAATACCTCAGCCAAAGCCGGGCCATCCTGGTGTTCGAGATGCCGCTCGCGGAGATCATCTACGATCTCTACGACAAGCTCAAGAGCGTCACGCATGGATATGGCACGATGGATTACGAGTTGATCGGCTACCGTGCCGCCGATCTGGTGCGTCTCGATGTGCTGGTGCACCACAAGCGGGTCGATGCCCTCTCGACCATTGTTCACCGGGGTACTGCCGAACGCCGTGGCCGGGCCATGCTCAAAAAGCTCCGCGAAGAGATCGACAAGCATCTCTTCGAGATCGCGTTGCAGGCGGCCATTGGCTCGCGAGTGGTGGCCCGGGAAAACATCGCTGCCATGAAGAAAAACGTGACGGCCAAGTGCTATGGTGGCGACATCACGCGGAAGCGCAAATTGTGGGCCAAGCAGGCGGCCGGCAAGAAGCGGATGAAGATGGTGGGTCAGGTGGAATTGCCGCAGGAGGCGTTCCTGGCCGTGCTGGAGACCGACGATTAGTGCGGGTGCAGGTAAGTTTGGCGAGTCAACCAACGACAGGTTGAACAGCGAACACGGCATCCCCAAGGAGAGGCTGGAATGACCGAAGAACGAACGCCCCCGGCTTCCGAGCAAGTGACGGCGGCCCCATCCTCCATGCCGGCGGCGGTTTCGGTCCCCACCCCGCCATCTCCCGTGGCCCAGGCCACGTTTTGGCTGGCCGGGCAGGTGGTCAACGGGCTACTCATCGTCCTCTGCTGGGGCCTTTTGGGAACCGCGCTCTGGATGCTCGGCGCAGAGTGGCCCAATGCCGTCGGCTGGGGCTTCCTGGCAGCGTTCTTCGGCAGCTTTGCCTTCCGAGCCCTGGTGATCCAACTCCTGGGCAACCGAATCGCCACCAAGGTTCCCGGCCTGGCGCAGTACACCCCCAGCGTCGAGAATGTTGTCACGCCCAACGAGAGCTTCCGCGAGATTGTGGAAACCGTCGTCTTCGTGGTCGTGCTCGTTCTGATGCTCAAGTCGTTCGTGGCCGAGGCGTTTGTCATCCCCACCGGATCGATGGCGGAAACGCTCCTGGGCTACCAAAAGATGGTCACGTGCCCCAGTTGTGGCTATCGCTTCCCCGTGAATGCCAACTCCGAGATCGAAGGCGGCCGTAACGGCCAGACGACCTACATCCACGGTTGTACCTGCCCCAATTGTCGGCTACGCATCACGTTGCTGCGTCCCGAGGAGGTTGCGCGTCGGGCTCCCGACGACAAGGCGGCCATTCCCGATCCGGGCTTCGTGCTGCCCGATGGCCCCCTGGGTCCGTTGCAGATTCTGACCAATGGGCCGCGCAGTGGCGACCGCGTACTGGTGTCGAAGTATCCCTACGATCTTCCGGGAATGGGTCCGCATCGGCTCGATGTGGTCGTTTTCAAGTTTCCCGGAGACGATCAGGATGGCCCCTTCCCCCTCTCCGGACCATTCAAGGAACACACGCCGATCAACTACATCAAACGTCTGGTGGGTCTGCCGGGCGAGACGATCGCCATTCACCGGGGTAAACTGTTCGTGCTCTCGCCGGAGCAGTCTCCAAAATATCCCGAGGACGACGAAGCCCGCAAGGATCGCAGCAAGGCCAATCAGATGTGGCGAAGCCGGGGCAAAGACTGGTTGCACCACAACGACGAGCAGGCCCGCGCCCTGTTTGAACAGGGCAAGTTTTCGATCGTCCGCAAGCCCGCGCACGTCGTGCTGGCCATGAAACGTATCGTCTTCGATAACGATCACCCGGCCAGGGACCTCGAGACACCCGAATACAGTCGCTGGCTGCCAACGCGTGAAAGCGCCTGGACCGAGAACGCCGAGAAACGCGAGTTCACCTGTTCGGGCGGGCCGGATACGACGTGGTTGCGCTATCGGCATGTGTTGCGCCATTCGGGAGGCAAGCCGCAACTCATCACCGACTTCATGGGGTACAACACCAACGTGCCCAGTCTCGGGGGCGAGGTCGGCGAAAACTGGGCCACCGACCTGATCCTCGAATGTGAGGCCCAGCCCGAGAAGGCCGAAGGAAAGCTGGTGATGGAGCTTTCGCGCGGCCCCTCGCGCTTCCAGGCCGAGTTCGACTTTGCCGCCGCCAAGGTGACGCTCTATCGGCTCCAGGATGGCGCGAAGCCCGAACCGCTGGGCACTGCCACGACGCCGTCGCTGGGCGGTCGAACGTCCCGGTTGCGGTTCGCCAATGTCGACGACCGGCTGCTGGTGTGGGTCAACGAACAACTGCCCTTCGGTCAGGGGGTCGAATACAGTGTTTCGCCCCGGTTGGTGCCGACGGCCCACAATGATCTGGATCGTCCCGCGAGCCTGGGAGCGAGTGGTGGACGCATCCAGGTGCGGCACGTGAAGCTGTATCGCGACACCTACTACACCGTGAATGGCCAGAGTTCCGATCTGTCCCAGCATGGGCCCGATGCGTTCAACGTCGGCAACGCCGCCACGTTTGGTTCGTGGGCGCGTGCCCCGTTCGGCACGTACTATGTACAGCCGGACCACTATCTGTGCCTGGGGGACAACAGCACCGCCAGTTCCGATGGTCGCAGCTGGGGCCTGGTGCCGCAACGCTTGATGCTGGGCCGGGCGGTGATGGTGTACTTCCCGTTCACTCGCTTCGGCCCGATCCGCTAAAGCGAGCCGGCCCGGCTCATAGCAGGAACCACCAGCCGAGCTTTTCGAGCACCGGCCGCAGGCCCGCCGGCGCGATCCAGACGTCGATACCCAGATGAGTGCGGTCGAGCGTCGCCGCCACACTGGAAAGCTGGCCGGTCTTCAGTTTGGCCGGGTCGATGCCCTTCTCTTCCAGGGCTGCGGCGGCCTCCAGCGCGACGTGCGCCTCGAACTTTCGTTGCGGGTTGGCGTGGCGGCGGAACCGCTCCAGCAGAGGGTCGGCCTCCAGCCCTGGCTCCTTCTTGCGCAGGTGAGTCACGGCCTGGTCGAATAACCCCGTCTCCGATCCCGCCAGCACCACGATCTGCTTGCCCACCACCGCCAGACGCATCGTGTCCCACTTCGGCCCCAGCATTTGCGTCAGCAGCGGCACATAGCCCGCGTCGGCCTTCGTCAGCCGGGCACGCAGGTGATGCACGCTCACGCCATCGCGTTTCTCGGCGTCGCGCTCCAGCGCGAAACGCGGCTGCACGATCCGGATGCCCGTATCGCTCAACGCTTGCTTGCGCACCTCTTCCAAAAGTGCCACCAGTCGGCGGGCGCGACGCTTCTGCTCCGGGTTGCCCGTCTCGGCCGCCTTGCGCACAAACGGCAACACCACCGGCCCCGTGAGCGTCAGTTTCGCCATGGCCGCCTCGCGCACGGGGTAGTCTTCGTGGCCCAGTTCCTCCAAGAGTTGGCGCACCTGGGCGACATCGCGGCCCTTGTCGCCCAGGTCCAACTCCTCGCCGCGTGTGAGGCGGGCGAGGCCGTCGAGTTCCTTCAGAACCGCGTCCGGGTCGTCGGTATCAAGGATGGCCACCAGGCCAAACAGGCCATGCTTGCTCTCGTCCCGGTTGTGATATAACGCCACGCGCCGACTGGGAAAGCGTTGCCACAGCGAGGCAAAGGCGCTGCCCAGCAGGGGATGGTCCGCCGCCTGCGCCACGCCGGCCATCGCGCCGCCCTTGAAGAGTTCGTCGCTCACGAAGCCGCGTGTGGCCAGTTTCAGCGGCACGGCCGTGGCGGCCCCGTTGAGCGCCGTGGCCTGAGCCAGCACGACACGGCCACGCGGCAGCCCGCGCAGGTGCGACCGCTGGCCCCGGCTGTCGAGCGATTGCAGCAGCCTAGCCGCCTCGGGCCGCAGCTTGTCGTCCCATTCGGCACGTAGCCGAAGGCCGACGCCCTGATCCACCCGCGCCGTCAGCAGCAGCCAGCGCAGCGAGTGCTGCAGCGCCTCCAGTTGCCGCGCGGCCGCCTGCTCCGCCTCGCCCTCGGGCTTGAAGTCCGCCGCCTTGCGAATCGGGTAATCGTCGGGAAACTTTTTTCGCAACGACTTCAGGTGAAGGTGCACACAGAGGTCTGCCTCGTTCATGGCCTGACGATAAGCGGGCGAGACAGATGAAGATAGAGACGCCGATTTGAGAATACTTTGAAGTGATTCGATCTTATCACTGACCAACGTGCGATCGCGTAGATGGACCGAGTGCTGATCTCGTGGCTTGTCCCCAAGAGAAAACTTGGGCTCATCCTGCTTCTTCCGTTTCTCCTTTTCCCCGAGCGAAAGAGTCCTACCGAAGATGGCGGTATGCCGGTCGGGCGACTCAAACCACGCCAACTCGTTTGTGATGGTCCATTTGAGAACACTCGCGGCAAGATCGGGCACGACCGGCAGCCGTTTCTCGACACGGTCGTTCCCCAATGATTGAGCCAGAGCGATAGACCGTGTCTCGAAGCCCTTCCAATCGCGGATGCCGATGCCAACGATGCTATCCGCGCTCAGATAATCGGCCATCTGCGGCGAACGCACGGGTGGGGCGGCGGCGAAGGCGATCGAGGCGAACAGCGAGAGACACAGGACGACGCGCAGCATGACGTGGACTCCGAGGATGGGAAGACCGTTTGCGGGTCTAGGCACCACGGCGACGCGATCGTCACGCGCGAAACATTCGGCGCGATCGTCACGTTCCCTTCGCCATGCGGCGGTAGAGCTTTTCGTAGTCGCCGGCACTGCGATCCCAGCCCCAGTCCTGCCGCATGCCGTTGAGCATCACGCGACGCCAGACCTCGGGCGTGTGCCGCCACACGCGCTCGGCCCGTTCGACCGTGGCCGCCAACTCCTCGACGGCGTAGCGCGTGAACGAGAAGCCGGTTGCCGTGCCGTCGTTCAAGGTCTGCTCATTCGTGTCGGTCACGGTGTCGGCCAGGCCGCCGGTGCGGCGTACGATGGGCGGCGTGCCGTAGCGCAGGCTGTAAAGCTGGTTCAGCCCCGATGGCTCAAAGGCCGAGGGCATGAGGAAGGCGTCGGCCCCGGCCTCGATACGGTGGGCGAGTCCCTCATCAAAACCCAGCCGCAGGCCGAGCCGGTCGGGGAAACGCTGGTGGAGTTGCTCCAGGGCACGATGATACTGCGGGTCGCCATCGCCCAGGATGGCCAGTTGCATGCCGCGTTCGAGCATGCCCGCCGCGATGCCGACGATGAGATCGATGCCCTTTTGCTCAGTGAGCCGGGCGACGACGCCAAAGAGCATGGCGTCGCCCTCATGCAGGCCCATCTCCCGTCGCAAGGCCTGCTTGCACGCCGCCTTGCCCGACAGGTCGTCCGGCCCATAGTTGGCGGCGATGCGTGTATCGACACGTGGGTCCCAGTGGTCGTAATCGACGCCATTGACGATGCCGAAGATGCGGTCGCGGCGCGGGAAGAGCGTCCCCTGCATGCCCCGGCCATAATCCGGCGTCTGAATCTCGCGGGCATAGGTGGGGCTGACGGTCGTGATGAAATCGCTGTAGACGATGCCCGCCTTCAGGAAGCTCATCGCCCCGTAGTATTCCAGCTTGTCGTAGCGAAACAACGACCACGGCAGCCCGGTCAGCGGCAGGTCGTGATGCCAGTACACGCCCTGGAAGGCGATGTTGTGAATGGTCATCATGGTGCCGATCTTGCCGTAGCGTGGCTCGCGTAGGGCGTACAGTTCGCGCAGGTACACCGGCAGCAGGCCTGTTTGCCAGTCGTTGACGTGCACAATATCGGGCCAGCCGCCCAGGTGCGGCAGAAATTCGGCGACTGCGCGGTTGAAAAACACGAAGCGTTCGCAGTTATCCTCGTAATCGCGTTTGCTCCCATCCGGCAGCGTGTACTGGTAGATGCCACGCCCCTGGCTGGCATCATCCCGGCCGAAATACTGGTCGTTCTCAATCAGGTAGGCGGTCGCGCCCCCGGGCAACTCGGCCTTCCAGAGTGTGGCGGGTACCTGCCGATTACCGACCGGCACGGGAAGGGTCAATCCGGTGGGCGAAACCTGGGATTTGCGAGCGCTGCGGTAGAGCGGCAGCACCACCGAAGCGGCCAGACCACGACGGGCCAGGGCCACAGGCAAGGAACCGGCGACATCGGCCAGACCACCGGTTTTGGCAAAGCCGACCACCTCGGAAGCAGCGAGCAAGACACGCAGGGTCATGATGATTCGGCCCTCGACGAACCCCGTGGGGGGAGAAAGCCCCTCCGAGTCGGCTAGTATAACGACGGGCAAGGGAGATGGATACCGTGAGCACGAACGTATTGGATAAACGCGAAGAGCGGATTCGCAGCATGTTCAGCGCAATCGCTCCGCGTTATGATTTTCTCAACCACCTGTTGAGCCTGAACATCGACCGCTGGTGGCGTCGCCGCACGGTCCAACTGGTGCCGCCCGACCTGAAAGACCCGGCGCCCATTCTCGATGTCTGCACCGGTACGGGCGACCTGGCACTGGAATTCGACCGCGCCGCCAAGGGCCAACGCGAAATCGTCGGCACTGATTTCTGCCTGCCGATGCTCCTCCCAGCCGTCCGCAAAAGTACCCGAGCCAAGGCCGAGGGACGCATCAGCTTTCTGGAGGCCGACACGCAGCAGTTGCCGTTCGAGAACGATCAATTCCAGATCGTGAGCGTCGCATTTGGTCTGCGCAACGTGACCGACATGAACCGGGGCCTGGCCGAGATGATCCGCGTCGCCAAACCGGGCGGTCGGGTTGCCATCCTGGAATTCTCGCGGCCCAGGGGATTCATCGGCTTCATGTACAAGTTTTACTTCCGCCGCATTCTGCCGACCGTCGGTCAGTGGTTCTCCCGCAGTCCCGACAAGGCCTACGAATACCTGCCGGCCAGCGTGCTGGCCTTTCCCGATGGCGAGGCGCTGGCCACCGTCATGCGCGAGCACGGCCTGGAA
>ERZ1066117.1554-NODE-1554-length-11021-cov-8.267645_pt1 | contig 11021 bp, 6 predicted proteins | sample MGYA00382764_ERZ1066117 | MGnify/ENA primary metagenome ERZ1066117 (study PRJEB33369, sample SAMEA5778347) | biofilm metagenome | biome: Industrial cooling water; feature: Water cooling tower basin; material: Biofilm | place: United Arab Emirates | collected...
GGCCGCTGATCAGGCGCTGGTCGGCCTTCGAGACCGGCTGCTCGGCGTCGAGCGCACCTTCCATGAACTCGTCGTTGCCGGCGCGGTACCAGACGAGGCCGGCGCGCTCCTCCACCGCTTCGATGGCGATTTCCTTGCCGTCCATGCGCACGCGGTCGCCCGCGCGGAACACCGCGCGAACCAGCGGCGCGGCCTCCAGCGAGTACTGGCGCACGGTGCCCGAGGCGGTGAAGACCAGCTGGACGCTGCGTCCGGCGATGCGCAGCACCGTGCCCAGGCCGAGCTCCGGCTCGGCCGAGGAGAACCAGCGTTGACCGGGTACCAGGGCCATCAGCGCCACACCGCGATCGGGCTGGCGCTGCGCATGGCCGAGCCGACGCGACAGCCGTAGGTCTCGCCGAAGGCGGGCAGCTGCGACAGCGGGCCGTTGACGCGGAAGGCGGCCGGTGCGTACGGAGACGTCTGCACCTCGGCACGCAGGGCGTCGGCGGTCTGCGTCTTTGCCCACAGGTTGGCCCACGCGGTGAAGAACGCCTTCTTCGCGTTCGCATCGGCCTGCGGCTTCGCCTTCATGAAGGCCGCCCACGCGAATTCAAGACCAGCGAGGTCGGCACGGTTCATCGGCAGCGTGCGGGCACCGTCGACGCGCAGGTTCGGCGCCGCCTGGAAGCCGTTGTAGAGCGGCCCCAGCCCGGCGCCGCGCGTGCCCGGCTGCAGGCGCTTGGCGAGCTCGTGGCCGATCAGGGCGCCCATCGCGCCGAAGTCGGCGGCCTGCGGCGCGCTGCCCGTTTCGCCCAGCAGCGGCGGCGCCAGCGCGGCGGCGGAAAGCGCCAGCGTCTCGGTGCCGGTCAGCCACTGCACCGCCGGCGTGCTGGCGGCGACAGGATCGATGGCGACGGTGCGGTCGGCGAGCACGCGCGACTCGAGCCAGCGGTTCAGGCGCAGCACGTTGCCCACATGGTCGTCGGCACGGAACGCGAGGCCGTCGATGTCGACGCTGGGGGTCTTGGCGCCGGCGACGTCGAAGTCCACGCGGCCCAGGCGCGCGGCGTCCTCCGCGGCCCCGGCCTTCGCCACGAGCTCGACGGCCGCATCGCGCACGGCCGTGGCGACCGCTTCCGCGCGCTCCCGGCGCGCCGGCGGCGCGTAGCGGGCGACGAAGGCGGCGTCGCTGAGCCCACCGAGGTTGCGGCGCAGCAGCGTGGCCATGTGCTCGGCGCGCGTCGGCGCCGCCGGCAGGCCGCGCAGCGTCTGCGCGAAGAATCCACCGTGCGCGCTGCGGAAGGGGCCGCCAAGCTCGGGCGCCAGCCGGTGCAGCACGCGGAAACGCAGGTACCACTGCAGGCGCTTGACGTCGCGTTCGGCCGCGGCGATCTGGCCGAAGGTCGCGAAGTAGGCCGGGCTGACGACGACGAGGTCGTCGCTCTTCGCGTCCAGCGCCTTCAGCAGGTCGGCGAAGCCGAGGGCGATGAAGCGACGGTCCTGCGTGCGCAGCGAGTCGCGGCTGCGGCTGTCCGGCGCTTCGCCGGCCAGGGCCTGCGCAAGCTGCGTTTCGATCTGCAGCACGGCCTCCGACGCGGGGCTGATCTCCGCCTCGGGCAAGCCGCTGGCGCGCAGCACCGCTTCGACGTACGTGCGGTACTTGCCGAGCAGGGTGCGCACCTCGGCGTCCGGCGCGGTGTAGAACGCCGGGTCGACGAGGCCGAGCGGCGCGGGCACTGCCGCCAGCGGACGGGTGCGGTCCCCGTCGGCGTCGAGGCGGACGAACTCCGCGACGGGTGCGAGACCGAGCAGGTGGAACGCCGCGCCGACCTTCGGGAGATCGCGCGGACGGCGCAGTTGGGCGAGCGGCGCGAGCGCCTTCTGCACGGCGTCGGCGCTCTGGCGGTCCAGTGCGGCTTCGTCGATGCCGGCCGCCCAGTAGGCCCCGAGCAGCGTTTCGGCGGTGGTCTGCGGGGCGCTGGCCGCGCCTGCGAGCAGCGCGGCCTGCTTCTGCGCGGCGGCGGCGGCGAGCTCCCCGAGGCGGCTGCGCTCCGGCTGGGCCGCGGACGCCGGGTTGGCGATGAGCCAGGCGTGGTTGGCGTGGGCGTGGAAGTCGGCGCAGGCCACCGGGACGGCGGGCGCCCGTGTGGCGCGGTTCTGGGCCGGGGCCGGCGACGGGGCCAGCAGGGCCAGGGACAGGGCGACGGTGAGCGCGGCGGGCGCGAAGCAGGAGCGCATGGACGGGCCGGAAGCGTATGGGGGGCGGAAGTTTACGCCCGTCGACCCGAGTGGCGGCTCTTCACACCGGGCTGTCAGGCAATGACTAGAATTTCAGAAAATTCTGAAAGTTCGGAATCTCCATGCTTACGCCACTGGTCCAACGCTTCGTCCTGCATTTCGGCGAGATGGGCAGCCGCTGGGGCATCAACCGCACGGTCGGGCAGATCTACGCCCTGCTGTTCGTCAGCCCGCGCGCGCTGAACGCCGACGAGATCGCCGAGGCGCTGGCCTTCTCGCGCTCGAACGTCAGCATGGGCCTGAAGGAACTGCAGAGCTGGCGGCTGGTGCGCCTGCAGCACCTGCCGGGCGACCGCCGCGAGTACTTCTCCGCGCCCGAGGAGGTCTGGGCGATCTTCCAGACGCTCGCGGAGGAGCGCCGTAAACGCGAAGTCGACCCCACGCTCTCCATGCTCCGCGATGCGCTGCTGGAGGCGCCGAGCGACCCCGCCGAGCAGCACGCGCAGGACCGCATGCGCGAGATGCACGACCTGATCGAACTGACGACGGGCTGGTTCGAAGAGGTGCGCGCCATGGACCAGGAGCGCCTGGTCGAGCTGATGAAGCTCGGCAAGAAGGTCGGGAAACTGCTCGACGCCCGTGACCGCTTCATGGGAGGCAAAGGCCATGCTTGACGCCCTCGATCCGCTGCTGCTGGCGCGCATCCAGTTCGCCGCCAACATCAGCTTCCACATCCTGTTCCCCACCATCACGATCGCGCTGGGCTGGGTGCTGCTGTTCTTCAAGTGGCGCTACGGCAAGACCGGCGACATGAAGTGGATGGAGGCCTACGGCTTCTGGGTGAAGGTGTTCGCGCTGTCCTTCGCACTCGGCGTCGTCAGCGGCATCACCATGAGCTTCCAGTTCGGCACCAACTGGCCGGGCTTCATGGAGCGCGTCGGCAACATCGCCGGGCCTTTGCTCGCTTACGAGGTGCTGACGGCGTTCTTCCTCGAGGCGACCTTCCTCGGGATCATGCTGTTCGGCTTCAAGCGCGTCGGCAACCGCATCCACACGCTGGCCACCTTCCTGGTGGCCTTCGGCACGACGATGTCGGCGTTCTGGATCATCGTGCTGAACTCGTGGATGCACACGCCGCAGGGCTTCGAGATGCGCGAGGGCGTGGCCCACGCGACCGACTGGATGGCGATCGTGTTCAACCCGTCGATGCCGTGGCGCTTCAGCCACATGCTGGTGGCGTCGTTCCTGACCGTCGGCTTCCTGCTGGCCGGCCTTTCCGCCTACCGCTGGATGCGCGGCGACCGCACGCCGGCGGTGCTGGCGGCGATGCGCACCGGCGTGTTCATGGGCGCGCTGCTGATCCCGGTGCAGATCGTGCTGGGCGACTTCCACGGCCTGAACACGCTGAAGTACCAGCCGGCGAAGATCGCGGCGATCGAGGCCATCTGGGAGACCGAGCGCGGCGTGCCGCTGGTGCTGTTCGGGTTTCCGGACGAGGAGGAGCGCACCACGCACCTGGCGGTGGAGGTGCCGAAGCTCGCCTCGATCATCCTGACGCACGACCCCGACGGCGAGCTCAAGGGCCTCAACGAGTTCGAAGGCCAGCACCCGCCCGTGGCGCCGGTGTTCTGGGCCTTCCGGGTGATGGTGGGCATCGGCATGGCGATGCTCGTGGTGGGCGTCTGGGGCGCCTGGGTGCTGAAGCGCCGCAAGGAGCCGACGCTGTGGCTGTCGCGCGCGCTGCTGTTGATGAGTTTCTCCGGCTGGGTCGCGGTGCTCGCGGGCTGGTACACGACGGAAATCGGCCGCCAGCCCTGGCTGGTGCAGGGCGTGCTGACGACGGCCGATGCGGCGAGCACCGTGCCCGGCCCGATGATCGGCCTGACCCTGCTGGGCTACCTCGTCACCTACGCCGTGCTGCTCGCCGCGTACATCAGCGTGGTGTTCTACATGGCGCGCAAGGCGGGCGTGCGGCCGGAGACGCCGCGCGCGGAAGGGCCCGGCGTGGTGCCCTTCTCCGACCCGCAGCCGGGCCTGACGGCGCAGGGCGCCTGACATGGACGTCTTCGCCCCGACGCTCGCCGCCGCACTCGCGGGTGCGCCGCTGGCCCTGCCGCCCGCCGCGGTTCCCGACCTGGCCACGCCGGCCGGCTGGCTGCCGGTCGCCTTCACCGTCGTCATGGGCCTCGCGATGCTGGCCTACGTCGTGCTCGACGGCTACGACCTCGGCGTCGGCGTGCTGATGCGCCGCGCCAGCGACGACGACAAGGACCGCATGGTCGCGTCGATCGGGCCGTTCTGGGACGCGAACGAGACCTGGCTGGTGTTGGGCGTCGGCATCCTGCTGGTCGCGTTCCCGCTGGCGCACGGCGCGATCCTCACGGCGCTGTACCTGCCGGTCGCGCTGATGCTGCTCGGCCTGACGCTGCGCGGCGTGGCCTTCGACTTCCGCGTCAAGGCCCGCGATCGCCACAAGGCCGCGTGGAACCGCGCGTTCTACGCCGGCTCGCTGATCGCGACGCTGGCCCAGGGCTACATGCTCGGGCAGCTGGTGATGGGCTTCGAAGGCGGCTGGGGCGCGTTCGCCTTCGGCGCGCTGATCGGCGTCTGCCTCGTCGCCGGCTATGCGCTGCTCGGCGCCGGCTGGCTGATCATCAAGACCGACGGTGACCTGCAGCAGCGCGCGGTGCGCTGGGCGCGTGGGAGCCTGTGGCTGACCGCGCTGGGCATCGCGGCGGTGTCGCTGGCGACGCCGCTGCTGTCGGAGCGCATCTTCGACAAGTGGTTCACGCTGCCCTGGATCGTGATGCTGGCGCCGGTGCCGATCGCGACGGCGGTGCTGTTCTTCGTCGTCGACCGCAGCCTCCGCCGATTGCCCACCCGACTCGCGGAGGGCAACGAGTACGGCGCCTGGGTGCCCTTCGGCGGCGCCATCGGCATCTTCCTGCTCGCGTTCTACGGGCTGGCGTACAGCCTGTTCCCGTACCTCGTGGTCGACCGCATCACCATCTGGCAGGCCGCCGCGGCCCCGGAGTCGCTGATGATCATCTTCGTCGGCGCCTGCGTGGTGCTGCCGGTCATCATCGGCTACACGGCATTCGCCTACAAAGTCTTCAGCGGCAAGGCGCAGGCCCTTGACTACACGTGAACGCGGCGATGCGGCAGGCTGCGTCCTTTCCCCGCTCCCTCGTCCCACCTGGCCCTCGACCCCCATGCGATCCCATTCCGCCGCCGCCCTTGCCCTCGCCATTACCCTGACGCTCGCCGGCTGCCACGCTGAAGCGCCGGCCCCGGAGGCGACGCCCGTCGCCGACGCCGCGCCGACGCCCGTCGACGCCGAAGCCGCACCGGTCGCGCACGTCGGCCTGATGGCGCACGAACCGTGGTCGCGCCCGCTGGCGCCCGGCGCCACCGTCGCCGCGGGCTACATGCACCTGATGAACCACACCGCGCAGCCGGAAACGCTGGTGGGCGCTCGCGCCGACGGCGTCGGCCGCGTCGAGCTGCACGACATGGCCGAGGTGGACGGCGTGATGCAGATGCGGCCCATCGACGGCGGCGTGGCGCTCGCCGTGGACGGCATGGCCGCCTTCCAGCCGGGCGGCAAGCACCTGATGTTCATGGACGTCACGCGCTCGTGGGCCGAGGGCGACGTGGTGCCCGTGACGCTCACCTTCGAGAGCGGCACGGAGGCCGTGGTCGATTTCGCGGTGACGGCCACGGGGGGCGAGGAAGACGGCGGGCAGTCGGCCCACCACGCGCACTGAGGGCCCGGTTCACCGCTTTTCACCCGGGCGGCCGCCCGCGCCCGCGGTGCGGCCACCGGGCGTCGACATAATCGCGCGATGTCCATCCCCCCTCTGAACCGATGACCCCGGCCCGGTTCGCCGCCTGGACGGTGGCGTTCGCGCCCGTTCTGTCCGTGTTGATGTTCGCCGCGGCACCGGCCGCTGGCGCCGCAACGGTCTGGGAGGCGCAGCACCAGCCGCGCCTCGAGCGCGTCGGCAGCGCCGAGGCGCAGTTGGACGGTCCCGTCAGGGCGATGACCAGCGATCCGGACGGACGCATGTGGCTTGCCGCCGGCGCCGACCTATGGCGCTGGGACAGCCGCCAGCTCACGCGCGCGGTGTTGCCCGGGGACGCCGACGACACCCCGGAGCAGGCCCCGGCCATCCAGACCGTGGCGAGCGACGCCGCGGGTGGGCTGTGGGCCGGCGGCGTCGGCGGGCTCTACCGCCTCGACAACGGCGACCCGGGTCGTCCGCGCCTGGTGCCTGTCCCGATCCCGGGCGCGCCGCCCTCCGTGTCTCTTCTGGCTTTTCCCGCGCTCGCTGCGGACGACGCCACCGGCCTGGCGGGCACGGTGGGCGAGGTGCTGGTGGTCGGCGCCGCTGGCGTGCAGGCCCGCATCCCCATCCCCGACGCAGGCCCGAACCGCCTGCACGCCCTCCATGTGGACCGGCAGGGGCGTCGCTGGGTCGGCACGAGCTTCGGCCTCTACGAGCTTCGTTGGCGCGCCGACGGCGGCCCGCAGTGGCGCGCCCAGCCGTTGGCCGGTCCGCGGCAGCGCGTCGCGGCCATTGCCGAAACGGCGGACGGCCGGCTGTTCATCGGGACGGCGATCGACGGTCTCCAGGAAATCGTCGGCGACCGCGCGCGGCGCCACGCCTGGCCGGCGGGCGAGACGCCGTCGCGCGTGTATGCGATGGCGGCGGCCGGCGCCTCGTCGCTGTGGGTGGGGACCTTCGGCAGCGGCGTCTGGATCTACGATCCGTCGAGCGGCCAGTGGCGCGTGCTGCGCCACGACCGCACGCGCCCTGACAGCCTGCAGGACGACAACATCTGGTCGCTGCATCGTGACGCCCGCGGCCTGCTGTGGATCGGCCACGGCGTCGGCGCGCAGTACGTCGATCCGGCGCAGCGCCTGCTGCTGCACGTCCCGGTGCGCGTCGAGGACGCGGCCTCCCGGCTCCGGGTGCACTCGATCGCGCTGGCCGACGGCCGCGGCGACGCCCTGTGGCTGGGCCTCGGCAGCGGTCGCGTGCGGGCGCTCGGGACGCCGGCGGCCGGGGTTGAACTCGACCGCCGCTGGGGGCGCGGCGACGCCTCCGCCGGCGCCGTCGAGCTGCTCGCGCCGACGGGCGACGGGCGCTGGTTCCTCGGCAGCGACTGGCTGACGCGCTGGGCGGAGCCCGGCACCGGGCCGCTTCGCGATCTGCAGCCCCCGCCGCGAGGCACCGCGAGCTACACCAGCGCGGCCGTCGCCTGGCAGGGCGCGTGGTGGCTGGCGGGGCCCGACGGCCTGTGGCGCGTGCCGCTGGATGCCGCCGGTGCCCCCCGTCTTGCCGAGGCGCGCAACGTGCTCGGAACGACCTCCGGAGAACGCCGCGTCGCGTCGCTGCTGGTGCACGACGACGCCCTCTGGGTCGGGACCTGGAGCGGCCTGCAGCGCCTCGATGCCGCGCTGGACGCGGCGCCGGAGCCGATCGAGGTGCCGGGGCTCGCCGGGCATTTCGTCAGCGCCCTGGCCTTGGACGGGCGCGGGCGCCTCTGGCTGGCCACCTCCGAAGGCGGCCTGTTCCATGCGCGGGAAGCCGAGGCGCGCACGCCGTCGGCGTGGGGACGCCTCGGCGTGACCGAGGGGCTGCCCACGCGCGGCGTCGCGGCGCTCGTCGTCGACGGCGAGGGGCGGCTGTGGGGCAGCGGCACGCGCGGACTCTTCACGGTCGACCCGGACACGCGCGCGCTGCGCGTGTTCCGGCCGGAGGACGGCGCGGCCGCCGCGCCGTACCTGCGGCGCTCCGCGCTCCGGCTGCCGGACGGGACGCTCGCCTTCGGCGGCAGCGATGCGATCACCTTCGTGCGCCCCGGGGCCGCCGTGCCCACCGCGCCCACCGCCTCGCCGCCACGCCTCGTGCTGTCCGGACTGCGCGGCGACCGCGAGTTCCCGGCGCGCGTCGACGACGCGCCCGAGGCCGGCGTCGGCGCCTGGCGGTTCGGCGCCGACACGTCCCGCATCGAGATCGACGTCGTCGCCCCGGTGTTCCTCGGCGCCGACCGCGTTCGCTACCGCCATCGGCTGGTGGGCGTCGACGACCGCTGGATCGAGGGCGGCGTCGGCCATTCGTCCGTGGCCTACAGCCGCGTGCCGCCGGGACGATTCCGCTTCGACGCGGAGTACGCGCTCGACGGCGGCCCGTGGACCGGCCGGCTGTCGCTCGACCTCGTGCGCGTGCCGGCCTGGCACGAGGAGCCGCTGTTCCGCTGGGGGCTGGTGGCCGTCGGCGCGCTGGTGCTCGTGGTCGGATGGCGTCTGCGATCAAGCGTGCTGCGCACCCGCTCGGCGGCGCTGGAGCGCATGGTGGAGGCCCGCACGGCGGCCTTGGCGGCCGCCAACGCCGAGCTGGCGCAGGCGCACCGGGCCGTCGAAGAGGCTAGCCTGACCGACCCGCTGACGGGCCTGCATAACCGCCGCTTCCTGTGGCGCCACATCGATGCCGACGTGGCGCTGGCGCTGCGCGGCCGGTTCGGTGGCGAGTCGGCACCGCGCGAGCCGTCGGACCTGCTGTTCTTCCTCGTCGACGTCGACCACTTCAAGCGCATCAACGACCAGCATGGCCACGCCGTGGGCGACCGGGTGCTGATCGAAATGGGCCAGCGACTCCGCGGCGTCTTCCGGGAGTCGGACCACGTGGTGCGCTGGGGCGGCGAGGAGTTCCTGGGCGTCGCGCGAGGGGCGCACCGGGAGGACGGGCCACGGGTGGCGGAGCGCATCCGCGCCGCGATCGCCGGAGCGCCGTTCGTGTTCGCGGGCGGCTACACGCTGAGCGTGCAGTGTTCGGTCGGGTTCGCCGCGCTGCCGCTGGTTGGCGCGCACCGCCACGCGTTCGGCTGGGAGGACACCGTCGCGATCGCCGACGAAGCCCTGTACGAAGCCAAGGCCGCGGGCCGTGACGGCTGGGCCGGCTTCGAGGAGTCCGGTGGGCCCATCGGCCCGCAGGACCTCGCGGCGCTGCGCTCCCGCAGCATCAAGGCGATCGCCGTGCCCGGACTGGCGCTGCGCCGCTCGCGCGATTGAGGAAAGAAAAACGGCCCGGCGTGAGCCGGGCCGCTGGAGTCCGCCGACACGAGGAGGGCCGGCGGAAAGGGAAGTCGCTCAATGCAACCCGTGCGCGGCGGTGGAGTTTCTGCGCCGCGGGCGTTCACCCGACGGCGATGCGCTTCGCGTCCGGACGCACCGTCGGGTCGCCGTGCCGGCCGTCGAGGGCCTTTGCGGCCTCGGCGTTCGGCGCCCGGCAGCGGGCCGTGGCAGGACGGCTCCGAGGTTGCGCCCCAGCCGATGCGTTGGCGCGTGCCGATGGTCATGACGGTTTCGTCACAAATGTGGCGGCGCTGTATCGGTTGCCATGAAGCTGTAACCGGAGCGCCACAGACTCCCGCGGATTCCCGCACCCGGACCCTCTGCGATGAAGCGCTCCACCGCCCTTGCCCTGTCCTCGATGGCGCTCGCCGTCAAGCTCGCCCTCGTGCCCGTGCACGCCCAGACGCCGGCCACCGGCGCCGTGGTGCAGGCCCAGCCGCGCGGTGCGGCGCAGGTCTGGGTGTACGCCTACCGCGCCGGCCAGCCGGCCTCGGGCGTCGAAGCGAAGCTCGGCGCCCGCGTGCTCGGCGTCACCTCGGCGCAGGGCGTCGTCGGCGGCGCCGTGACGACCGGCCCGCAGACCCTGGTGGTCCGCGACGGACAGCGCGAGGTGACGATCGACCTCGACCTCGCCGCCGGAGAGCAGGTGCAGATCGCCCTTCAGTTCGTGCCGGGCCGTGCACCGGCCTACACGCTGAAGAGCTCGGTGAAGGGCACGACCACAGTCGACCTCGCGGCACAGGAGGCGGCGGCCGCCGCGGCCGCGCAGGCCGCAGCCGTAACGGCCGGCGGCGACGCCGGGACCGCTGCGGCCGGTGCGGCCGGTGCGGCGTCGGGCGCCACCGCCACGCTGGACGCCATCAACGTGGAGGGCGAAGCGGTCCGCGTCGACGACCGCGCCGCCTACGTCGACCTCGAGCGCATGTCGGTGTCCGTCGACGACACGCTGTCGATCGAGCAGATCACCCGCGCCGGCGACACCGATGCCGCCGTGGCGCTGCGTCGCGTCACCGGCCTCACGCTGGTCAACAGCCGCTTCATCTACGTGCGCGGCCTCGGCGAGCGCTACTCGTCGGTGCTGCTCAACGGCGCCTCGATTCCGTCGCCGGACCCGACCCGCCGCGTCATTCCGCTCGACCTGTTCCCGACCGACGTGCTCGAAGGCGTGGTGGTGCAGAAGACCTACACGCCGGACATGCCCGGCGAGTTCGGCGGCGGCACCATCCAGCTGCGCACCAAGGCCATCCCGCTGCAGCCCTTCTTCCGCGCCTCGGTGACGGTGGGCGGCGAGCAGGGCACGACGTTCAAGGACGGCCTGCGCTACGACGGCGGCAGCGACGACTGGACCGGCCGCGACCGCAGCGCGCGCAACCCCGATCCGACGCTGGACGGCATCCGCGCCGCGCGCGGGTTCTTCGCCGGCCAGAGCTTCGGCAACCCGAACGGCTTCACGCCGACCGAGATCGAAGCCGTGGGCGAGCGCGTCGCCGCCAACAGCAGCTACGACCCGTTCCTGTCCGAGCTCGGCCCGGACCTCGGCGCGTCGGTGGCCGGTGGCCAGCGCTTCGACATCAATGACGACGTCCGCGTCGGCGTGCTCGGCTCGGTCCGCTACTCGCAGCAGTGGGACAACCAGGAGGAGACCCGTCGCCTGCTCCAG
>ERZ1066117.1564-NODE-1564-length-10989-cov-14.927017_pt1 | contig 10989 bp, 8 predicted proteins | sample MGYA00382764_ERZ1066117 | MGnify/ENA primary metagenome ERZ1066117 (study PRJEB33369, sample SAMEA5778347) | biofilm metagenome | biome: Industrial cooling water; feature: Water cooling tower basin; material: Biofilm | place: United Arab Emirates | collected...
CGACAACGCACGCCCTCGCACGGGGCGTCGCAATCCTTACACGCGTCAGGCTTGGTCTTCCGCAGTGCACGGCGCTCTAGAATCCTGGAGGCGTGCTCATCTTGCGCGTCGGCAAGCTCCCCGAAGAGCTCGCCGATCTCCGCGCGAAGGTCTAGCCAGGGCATCGTCCGAGTTTACCCCGCCGGTCTCGGCCCGCCTGTGGCCGAACCCGGCAGGCCCAGGGATCGAAGATACCCCTCGATGGCCGCCCACGTGTCTACGGACAAGGCCCGGCGCCGGACCCGCACAACGCGGGGGTCGCGCCGCACGTCGAGGACGCCAGCCTCGCTGGGGTGCATCCCGAGGCGCCCGCCGGTGGCCTCGTGGAGCCAACCCCACGGCGCGGCCTGGCGGTACCACGGAGGCTCCGCCTCGGGTGCGTCGAGGTAGATCACGTGTCCGCCGCAGGCGAGGATCGCCTCCGCCTCGTTCGGGTAACGGAGATCATCGAACCACCCGAGGGCCGTCGTTGGTGGGCCTAGGAGAAGGGGTTTGATCGCACGATCGACCCACAGCCGAGGGGCCAGATCGCGGCCCCACGAGCCGAGGGTCTGGAGAGCACGCCGCGGGGTGATGCCGTTGATCGGGCGCTCGCGCTCCGCGGACGGGCCGTACAGCGCCTCGGGCGGCCACTCCGGAAAGAGCCGCGCGACGGCGGCCTTCATGGGTGCGGCGAAGGAGAGGCGCACCCCGCCGAAGGCGGCATATCCGAGGCGGGCCATCGTCGACTTGCCCGCGCCGGCGAAGCCTGTGAACGCGACGAGGATCACGGAGCACCCGTGACGGACATGGCGTGAATGCCCTCGGTGGCCCATAGGCGCCGCACGTAGTGCCGCGCGATGTTGAGGCTCGTCCTCGCGTCCGAGAGGGCGTCGTGGAGCGGCCCGCCGGAGAGCGCCGGCCAGCGCTGGACGATAGCCCCGAGGGCCGCCGAGGGCAGCACGCCGGCCACGACGTCCGCCAAGGCGAGCGCTTGCGTGTCGAGCTTGCGATGTGAAACGATCTCGGAGAAGCGCCGATAGCCGAGACGGTCGCACTCCGCATCGATCATGGCGATGTCAAAGCCAACGTTGTGTCCTGCAACGACCCCTCCCGTAGGGGTCTCCATGAGCAGCATCGCATACACGTTCGCCCTGCACGATCGCTTCGTGGTGTCCCACGACTCGTACCCGTTGATCTGCAACGCACGGCGGCAATAAGCGATGCGTCGCCCCCGTTCCATTCCCCGTATGCAATGCCGGCTCTTACCGTTCCTGAGCCTCAGCTTCCAATACACCCGAGCGACGGGGCCTTTTTCGGTGGTCATGTGTTGCCTGCTCCTCACGTGTCGGATCGAGGTACACCAGGCCCGGGGACGGGCCGAGCCGTGTTCCGTTTTGCCTTCTGTTGCTGTTCCCGGTACACCGCGAGGTCAAGCGGCCTTGGGTCGCCAGGGGATCAAGCGGCCGTTCGCGTCGCGGGTCGTCTCGGCCTTCTTCGACCAGACGTCCATCAAGCAAGGCTCCGCGCGCGTGCGCGTGTGTCGAAAAAACGCGTCCGCGCCCTCGCGCATCTCCGCGGCCATGGCCTCCGCCTGCTCTGCGGCCTTGACCTCCGCCACGACTTGATCGTGCACGTAGAAGATCGGACGGATGCCGTACAGCACGTGCTCGGGCCGCGCGTACGCAGCGCGGGTCACACGCCAAAGTGCGTTCTTCGTTGCGTCCGCGCCGAGGCCTTGGAACCACGTATTGCACGCTGCGGTGTACTCGTCCTCGGCGCACCAGCGCAAGCGGCCGGAGTAGAGCTGTTCGATGTGCCCCCCGCCCGTGCCGATGATCTGCCCCGTCATCCTTTGAAGCTGCTTGACCTCAGGGAACAGCGCGCGATGGCTCTCGTAGATCGTGTCGATCTCCTCGTCTGTGAGATGCACGCGATAGGGCTTGTTCGCCGCGTAGCTCTTGAACTTCGGCTTGCCCATGCCGCCGGGGATCCCGAAGTTACCTGGCTTGGCCATCGCGCGAAACTTGGCGAACGGATGCTCCTTGTCCTTCGCGACCGCGTACGCCTCCTCGACGGGCATGCGCGCGAGCATGGCACCGAGCTCCGTGTGTGGGTCGCGGCCAGCGTTCAGCACGTTCAAGAGCCCCGAGTGGCCGAAGTGGTGCTGACACACCTCCCCGAGGCAGAAGAGCTCGAGCTGCTCAAAGTCCGCATCGGCGAAGTGGCACCCCGGACGCGGCACGAAACACTCCCGGATGCCCTTCATGTTCGACAGGTTCTGCAGGTTGGGGTTGAAGCTGTTCGAGCGCCCGGAGATCACCAGGCCGAACGAGCCGTGAATCGGCATGTGCTCACCGGAGAGGAGAAGCTCGATGTCGTTCGAGAGTACCTTGGTCAACTTCGAGTAAGTTGCATACAACCCGAGGACTTCATCGTCCGCGAGGAGGCACGCGTCCTCGTCAAGCTGGAAGCCCTCCGTCATCGCCTCGATCTTCGCCTTCGTCGAGAGCTCGCCGAGGCCCTCCCACAACTCGGCGCCCTTCTTGGTCAGGCGCGGCTTGCGTCCGTCCGGCCACTCGCGGGCGAGGAGCGCCGCGCGCATGCGCGCCATGGCGGCTTTCGTGGAGCGCGAGCCGTCAGCCTTGACGAGCCCGGCCTCGTGCAAGAGGCCGCCCACGCGGGCGCGCTCGTGCTCGACGTTATGCCTGAGGGCCTCGACGAGCTCTTCGGACGTGCGCACGCCCCACGCGCCCATGAGGGCGAAGCACAGGGCGGCCCTGCCCTGAAGCGGCGCGTTCCGCAACGTCTGTTGGTGCGGGCGCTCCGCCTGCGCATCGTACAACCCGCGGAGCACGTAGGCGTCTTTCTTAGCGTACTCGATGGCACCCGCGGGCCACTGCTCCGTCGGGAACCACCGATAGATGCCGTACTGCAGACGGAAGAGATCCTTCTCGAGACGCCGCCCCGTGTAGTGCGCATGGATGTCGTCGAGGGAGTATCCGTGCTTCCGCCACTCTCCGTAGACCTCCCGGCCCTGGAACTCGCCCGAGGCGATGTCGAGGAGCTGCTCTCGGATCATGAGGTCCTCGATGCGATCGTCTTCGTAGAGGCGGAACACCAGCGGCGTGAGGCTCGGATCGTGAGCCAGGAGGACGGCGAAGTCATAGGCCACGTTCTGCCCGAGAAACCGCGCTCCTCGATCGGCAAGGCCCCGGAGCACGTCAGGCGCCTCGTGGGCGCGACAGAACTCCGCCGGGCCGTAGTCTACACGCCACGTCATGCAAGCAAGCTCCGGTGCACGGGCCCCGGGGCGGATCAGATCGGTCTCCGTGTCGAAGGCAACGAGCATCGAAAAAGCCGGCCCCCTTGCGGTGCGGCCGGCCTCCGTGGGGTTCGGGTTGCGGTCAGGCGCCAGGCGCGACGGGGAGCGACGTGACGTACCCCTTCACCACGATGGGCGTCCCGTCAGGCGTCATGTGCTTCGTCACGTAACCCTGAACGTCGAGGCGCACGTGCCGCCCCGCCAGGGCAGTGGAACCTTTGACCGCAACAGCCGCTTGCAAGCCGGGGAGGGCCTGCGCCAGCCATGCTTGCGCGCGCGGATCGCTGTTGCTCGGATCGACCCCGCTTGCGACGGCGAGGAGTCGCAAGATTCGCTTCTTATCCCGGTCGTTCTGCGTCTTGAACGTCATCCCGCGGACCTCTCCGGGGACCACCGGCGACTCGCCCTGCTGTTCGATGTGCAGGACCTTCGCCTGCACCCAAAAGCAATGCTCCTTCATCGACGTCCGAGGCACGTGCCGCATGCCCGTCTCCGTCTGCACGATCTCGACGAGGCCCTTGAAGCCGACCGGGAAGGCGGCCTTCCCCTCGTCGAAGGTCACACCGCCGAGGGACAACCCGTCGGCGGCCGGCGGGGCGTACGCGGGCGGGGCGGGCGCTTGCGGCACGGGCGGCGCCGCGTACGCCGGCGCGGCCGGCGGCTGCGGGACGGGCGGGGCCGCGTACGTCGGGGGCTGCGGATACCCCTGCGGCGCGTACGCCGGCGCGGCCGGTGTCTGCGGATAACCAGGGTAGGCGGGCATCGCCGGGGCCGTCGGGGCCGTCGGGGCCGTCGGGGCTGCGGGCGCTTGCGGCGCCTGCGGATAACCGGGGTAGGCGGGATAAACAGGGGACGCAGGGGACGCGGGGGGCGGCTGATTCTGATTCTGGCTCATGGTTCAATCCTCTTTCGTTGGACCGATCTTCGATTGCGCCTGCCACTGAGGGGAGGTCGAAAGTACAACGGGAATGGAGACGTCGGCGAGGAGAAGCTTCTGCGGCTCCCTTGCCGTGTCTCGAAGAAAGGTAGCACTCTCGAGCGCACGTTCCATCGAAGAAACGTGCTCCGAGCAACCATAGAGCACGTCGATCGTGACCTCGTCCGCGTGCTGCCCCGTGCGGTGCGTGCGGCCGATGAGTTGTTGCCAGATCCGACCATTGCCGATAGGGCACGTAACCAGGTTCTGCGAAAACTGTTGCAGGTTGCGCCCTGTGTCGTTCGAGGCGCGCGAGGCGATCACCGCGCGCTTGCCTGACTCTGCCTCGATCGGGCGGCCCTCGTAGTCCAAGCCCTTGTTCCAGTAGAACGGCGCGCCCGTCATCCGTGCAAGGGCACACCCGAACACCGGTTGCTCGACCCACACGATCCCGTGCGGGTGGCTCTTCATCCACGCCGCGCACGCCTCGAGCGCGTTCGACTCGTGCCAGATCTCCACGACGTTGGGCTTGTAGATCTCCGCCTGCGCTTGCCAACGGCGAAGGAGGTCCATCGGCGAGAGCTGCGACCATAGAGGCTCCGGGAGCCTCGCGCCCGCGAGGATCGCATCGCGGACCATGAGCTCTGAATCCAGCGTGCGCGAGCCCGAGAGGACTTGCCGCACGTAACCGGCATACTCGCTGCGCGCACGAAGCCACTCCGGCGAAGGCCTCGGGTCCCACACGTTATGGAAGCCAAGGGCGAGCTCCCGTGCGCGTTGCCATACGTCGAGGGTCCGCGTGTGAACCCATCCGTCCGGCGTGGTCCACTCCTCGCGCAACCGGCGGAAGTGTTCTTCCGTCTTCTCCCCGACGTCGTACCGAACCGCGCCGCAGCGGATCGATGCCCCGACACCGTCTGTCGCGTCCGAGCCGACGACCCCATACGTGGAGAGGAGCCGGTCCGCGAACCCTCGCCGGGCTCGGTCCTGCAACGTCCCGACGTCGTCGCCCGGGACGAAAAACTCCCGCAGGGCACCAACACCCATCGCCGTCTCGTCGCGGGTGACGTCTAGCGCCATCGCCCATTCCGAGGCCTCCGCCGCGGAGGCGGGGAGTGGCGATCCGTCGCGCAACGCGAAGCGGGCGAGATGTGCGAGGTCAGCGACGGACGAGGAGATCAACGTCCCCGACACGGCCACGAAGCGCGTGCCGGGGTGCTCTTGCATGTACCGCACGACCCGACGCGTGCATGCCGCCTTGAGGTTCTTCAACCGATGGGCCTCGTCGCACAGGATCACGTCAGGCTGGTAATGCTCGATGCGCGCCGCGGCCTTGACGCGCCCGAGGGCTTGATAGCTCAGCACGTACGGCTTCGGGTGGATCTGCCAGTGTTGCGCGTACAGGGCCCATTCGCGTCCTTCCGTCTTCTCCACGAGCTCCGCCAGCGTGAGGATCAACGGACGCTTCGCGCCGAGGGCGCGGGCGAGGAGGAACAGAAGCAGCGTCTTACCGCCGCCGACGGAGATCGGTCCAAGGAGCCCCCCGATGTGCCGGGCCTCCCAAAGCGCACGGGCCTGGACCGGGAAGAGGGTCTGCGTCCCGCTCGCCGTGCGGTACTCCGCCGTGAGGGCGGCCACGGCGGCTTGGGTTTGCTCGTCGGTCCAGCGCCGCCGCGGAAGACCCGCAATGCGAACGAGCTCGCGGCTGCGCTGGACCTCGGGCACTCTCATGGCTCGCCGGGGCTCCGGGAGGCCTTCTCGATCGCCTTGAGGTAGGTCGTCACGGAGGCGCCCATGTTACGCCCGAAGGCCGCGGCAGCGTCCATCGGAAGCTTGATGCCCCTCGCCGGTTTGATCTGCCGCCCCGCCGCCTGGCGGAGATGCACCGCGAGGTCCTCGAGGCAAGCCGCCACGTGAAGGAGCGCGTCGGGGTGTAGCTCTGGGCGTTGATCGAGGTTGGAGAAGAGCTCCAATTGCCGGGGATCGGCGGGGCGGGGATCGGCGGCGGGGCGCGGATCGGTGGGCTTGCTCATACGACCCCCCGCACGATCCGAAAGCCCGCCTCCGTCGCGGCGGCGACGAACGCGTCCGTGCCCTCGGACCGGCCGCAGATCACCAGCGAGGGGAGATCGGGATTCGACGCGAAGTAGGACTTTAGCGCGACCCGCAGAGCCGCGAAGCCCTTCCCGTACTCGACGAGGGCGAGATCGGGGACCTTGAGGGTCTCGCGGGTTTCGTGGATCAACCCGGCGAGGCGCACGGTCGCATCCTCGACCGCTTCCCCGACGGGGATCGCGTTCACGTACAGCGTCGGGGCCTCGTCGGCGGCGGCCGCGGGGGCAGGGGTGGCGGGGGTAGTGCCTCCGGCGTCTTTCCGCGGGCGCCCTCGACGGCGGGGGGCCTCGGCGGCGGGCGCAGGGGCCGCGGGCGCGGGCGGAGGGGTGTGCGCGGCGACGGCAGCGGCCGCGGGGGGTGTGAACGGCGCGGCCGTCTCCTTCGCGCCAAGGGCAAGGTACGTCTCCACGGACGCCCCGACGGTCGCGTTGGGCTTGTTCTCCGGCGGGTTCACGGCAGGCATCGGCGGGGGCATCGGGACGTGCGCGGGCGGCGCGGCCATGACGGGGGCGGACGGGACCGCGGGGGAGACGACCCCCCCTGGTGCCGTGGCGGGCGGCTGGTAAGCATGCGCCGGCGGGGGGATGGGCTCGTAATCGCCCGCATGGGCGGGGTCCTGCGGCGCGTAGCCAGCGGGCTTGCCCGGCGGCTCAACGTTCATGAACATTCTACCGTCAGGCTGAACGACGCCTTCATGGCCCGTGTAGCGGTTGCGCAGCCACTGCCCGGGCGGATACGGACCCCAGTGCGGGGCCGCGGGGGCTGCGGGCGCGGGGGCTGCGGGCGCGGGGGCCGGCGGTGCCCCAAGGGCCAGCATGCGCACGGCCTCAACAGGCAGGGCCCCGTTCGGGCCGTATGCCTGGCCGTTTTCGATGCGGATCGGCCCAAAGGGCGACTGAATCAATTGGCCTGCGAAACGTGCGAGGTAATCGGCAACAGGGTCCATGCGTTTTCTGCTCTCCGGGAGGAATAGTTGTGGCGCGCCCGGACAGTACTCCCGGTGCTCGCACCCGCCGAAGCGCCCGCATGCACCGTAGTCGGCGGCAACATGCTCGGGCGCGATCTTGAGGGCTAGTATGCCACGCGCCGAGGACGCGGCAAGATCGATCTTCGCCATGCGCGCCATGACGGCTGCGCGGGACTCAACGACGTCCGCGGTGGCAACGGCACGCGCGGACGCGCGCTCCGCCGTCATCCATCGGAGATGGACGCGATCCGCATCCGGATGGTCGACGAGGGCGCTCCACGCGTAGACCGTCGCCTGGACGTCGTGCGTAAGATCCATCTTGCCCCACTTGGCGATCGAACTTGTGGTCTTGAAGTCCCCGATCATCGGCACGCCGCCCCGTCCGACGCGGCGATAGACGTCGCGCTTCACGATGAAAGTGTTCCCGAGCGGCGTGGTAAGCCGCGCCTCGCCCTCGAGTTCCAACCCTTGCCAGGGCGTGGGCAAGATCCGGAGGAGCGCGCTCGCGCACTTGCCCTCTTTCGACGTCACGTCCACAGGTGCACCGTGCTTGACGTGCGCCTCGATCATCCCGTGCACGCGCGTCCCGAAGGCCGCGTATGGGCTCGGGGGCGTGCGGATCTTGGCGATGTACTTGTACGCGTACGCGCGCGGGCAATCCGTGAGGAGATCGATCTGCGAGGCGGAGAAGACGTGAGGGAAAGCACCGGCCGGGGCGTGAGGGAAAGCACCGGCCGGGGCGTGAGGGAAAGCACCGGCCGGGGCGTGCGGGAAAGCCCCTGCGAGGGCTTGCGACGCCGGATGCGGGGAGGGGGGCGGACCGCAGTCCGTATCGTGCGGAGCTTGGCGGGGCGGGGGCGCGTGGGGCATGATGATCGACTCTCCCGAAGGAAAGGGCATACTACGCCATGACCGCCGCTGCCGCCACGCCGATCTCCGACCCCGCGGGGCCCGCGATGCTCCCCACGTTGCAAGGCTACAAGCGCGCGTGGGCGCGTTTCTTTCTCCAGAGGCTCTATTGGGGCTGCGGGGTGCTCGCGGGGGTTCGCCTCGTCGAGGTCGCTCCGAACGCGATCGATCCGAATGCGCCGGGGAAACCGACGGGCCTCGCGTACCACGACGCGGGCGACATCCTCGCCGTGCTGTGGACGGCGGAGCTCATCGAGCGCGGCCTCTACCGGCCCTCCGCTGTTGACTTTCTCAACGGCGAGAAAAAGCCGGGGAAGAGGCGGAAACTCGAGGCCGACTACATGGGCGCGGCGCCACTCTCGCCTGTCGGGCGTCCGCATCTCGAGGACCTGCCCGGCACGGGCGGGCTCATGGGGCGCAGCAACGGCGCGGGGCTTACCGCGTACGTGTGGCACGAGGTTCCCGCTCGCCGGGCGGACGTCCACCGCTTCATCACGGAGGCAACATGACGGCCTCGACGGGGGGCGTGGTACCCCGTTACATCGCCCTCTACGATCAGAACCCCGACGGCACGTGCATGTGCAGCAAGGGGCCGGCGTGCACATCGCCCGGGAAGCATCCGCGCGCGTACCACTGGCAACGCGAGGCCGTCGAGCGCCCAGAGGACGTCATCGGCAGCCACGTCGGCTTCCGCACCGGCGACGGGATCGTTGTCATCGACTGCGACGTAGACAAGGCGACGGGGGCGCAAGTGGGCCTCGACACGGTCCGAGGGATCCTCGGCTGCGAGCCCACGACGTACCGCGTACGCACCCGCAGCGGCGGCGTGCACCTCTACTACCGGATCGATCCCGCGGGGCCTGCGGGCGCGTTGAAGAACTCCGTCAAGCGCCTGCCCGGCGTCGACGTCCGCGGGGCCGGGGGGTACGTCGTCGCGCCGCCCACGCCGGGATGGGCCTACGAGGGCGGGGGTTGGGAGTGGCTGCCCGAGGGGCTGTTGACGGCGCTCCTCGAAGCGCAAGGTCGCCGCGGGCGACCGAAGGGTGTCGTGGCCGCGACTGGCAAGGCGCCGCCGAAGCGAGGCGCTGTACCCGCGCGGGGCTCGCCCGCGTGGGCGGAGGCGGCTCGGCTCCTCGCCTCGATCTGGCCGCCCGATGGTGCCCGCAACGAAGCGCGGATGTACCTCGTCGGCGGGCTCGCATGGTGGGGGTTCACGGAGGAGGAGATCGTCACCTTCGTTGCGGACCTTTACGCCGTGTTCGGCGGCACGTGCGATCCGCTCCCCATGGCAGAGCGCGCGCTTGCCCGCCGAGCTGCGGGGGAGGAACTCGGTGGGTGGGGTCGCCTCGCAGACGAGCTTCACGCGGAGGAGGGCACGGAAGCAGGCGTGACCCTCCGCCGGGTGCGCGTGCTCCTCGGGTGCGTCGAGGACAGCCTGGAAGTGCCCGAGGGGTTCATGGCGCAGGCGCCGGGGGATGGGGAGCCCGCCGGGGTGGGGGCGGGGCCTGCGGAAGGGCCGTCAACGGCGATCATCGTGCACCCCGGGGGCGAGTATAAGTACCACTACGGCGATCCATCCACCGTCGGGGCGTGTACGGCGTGGAGTGAGGATCTCGTCGCGACAGCGATCGCCCGCTTCGGGATCTGGCAGGGCGTGTTCGGGTTCGATGAGCGCGCCGCTGCCGTCCGTTGCATTCGGCACCCGCCCACGCCTTTGGACGCGGAGAAGGATGTCCTGTCCGAGGCTGACGTGACGTCGATCGTGGCTTGCTTCGGCGCGCTTCACGGAGCGAAGGTCTCCCGCGAGTCCGTCTATCGCGCCGTCGAAAGGGCCGCGCAAGCGCACCGCTTCGACCCCGTGGTGACGTACCTCGACGGGCTGCCGGCAGGGGTGCCGGGGTGGATCGAAGCCATGTGCAGCATCATGGGCATCCCGGATGGCCTCGAGCGCACGATGGTGCGGCGGTTTCTCGTGTCCGCCGTCGCCCGCGCGTACGAGCCCGCGTGCCCCGTGCGCTCCATGCTCGTGCTCATCGGGCCGCAACAGGCAGGCAAGTCGACGTGGGTGCGCACGATGTTCGGGCAGTGGACCCAAGAGGGTCTCCCGCCCGTCGAGAGCAAGGACGCGCAAGAGGTTCTCCTCGGGCGATGGGGCGTCGAGGTAGCGGAATTCGCAGCGTGGCTCCGCGCAGACCCTGCCTTGACGAAGGACTTTCTCTCTCGGCGTGAGGACATCTTCCGGCGGGCGTACGCAAGGAACACGACGGCCTATCCGCGGCGGTGCGTCTTCGTCGGGACGACGAACGACGAGGACGCTCTCCCGGATGACCCGACGGGGGCCACGCGGTACTCGCCGGTGCACGTACAAGCGCACGACGTCACGATCGTGGCGGGGCTCCGTGATCTCGTCTGGGCGGAGGCGCGGGACCTCTACCGCGCTTGGGTCGCTGAGGACCGGCGCGGGGGGCTCCCGTGGGATCTCACCCCGGAGGAGCGTCCGGCCGCCGACGCGTTGCGGGAGCATCTCCGCCCGGACACGGCCCTTGAGATCGCCTTGGCCTCGTACCTCGAAGCGAAGACGGAGGCCCCCGTGGTCCCGAAGATCTTGTCGACCCTCCGGGCGATGGACCCCGACATCCCCCCAGGAATGCGCACCGAACGCACTATCGCAGGGCTCCTCCGCAAGGCGGGATGGCGCCGCGTGCAGCGGAGCGACGGCCACCGCGTGTGGTGCCGTAT
>ERZ1066117.1565-NODE-1565-length-10986-cov-5.563443_pt1 | contig 10986 bp, 10 predicted proteins | sample MGYA00382764_ERZ1066117 | MGnify/ENA primary metagenome ERZ1066117 (study PRJEB33369, sample SAMEA5778347) | biofilm metagenome | biome: Industrial cooling water; feature: Water cooling tower basin; material: Biofilm | place: United Arab Emirates | collected...
GGCTCGAACCCTGCGCGGTACTGCCCTCCGATATGATCCTGATCTCCGACGAGGAACCTATCGTCCGGGCGATCCTTGAACTCCGGCAACGATGGCCCGAACGCTGGCCCGGGCGAATCCGAGGCGTTTCTCTCGAAGGGTTTACTCCCACAGAGATTTACCTGTACGCTCCCGCGGAACGCTGGGCCAACTATCCCTCGTTGCTCGCCGAGCGCAAAGCGCGGGAACCAGCGGACGACCGGATCGAACTGATTCGCTCGGTGATGAAAAAGGGGCAACACTACCTGACGCTGCCCCCAAGCACGACACCCATCATGGCTCTGCCTGCTTCGGCGGTGCAGTTTCCCGGTCGCGATGCTCCCGAGCCACTCGACTGGGAAGGCTTGCATCGGTATCTCCAGAATGGCGGCCGGGTCGAACTTCATGCTCGCGCATCCTGAGCCCCCGCTGGCCATCGTGGCGGTTTCGGCGTAGCATCGCCTTTGCACCACGTTCGCGCCAGAGGGTTCCCAGATGCATGCCACGCGGATGTCGCACACGGATACCGGAGTGCTTGTGATCGATATGCAGGAAAAGCTCCTGCCCATCGTTCCGGGACGCTCGGATCTGCTTGAACAGATTACCTTCCTTGTCGAGATCGCCCAGAAACTCGGCATGACCGTCCAGGCCACCGAACAGTATCCCAAGGGCCTGGGACCCACCGTCGCACCGCTGGCCCATCTCATTCCCCAGCGACCCGCCAAGACAGGCTTCTCCTGCTGCGATGCCCCTGGCGTCGTCGATACCTTCCATCGCGAGGCCCGGCCCAAGATCGTTCTGTGTGGTATCGAGACGCATGTCTGCGTGCTCAACACCGCCCTGGATCTGCTGGCCCACAACTTCCGTGTCTATGTGGCCGTCGATGCCGTGGGGTCACGGTTTGCCCAGGATCACACCGTTGCGCTTCGGCGCATGGAGCAGGCAGGGGTCATCCCGACCACGGTCGAAACCTGTGTCTTCGAGTGGATGGGCGGCGCGAGCCATCCCAACTTCAAGGAAATTAGCCGGCTCGTGCAAGAGCGAATGAAAGCGATGGGAGGACTGCCCTCATGACCGTGCCACCCCTGGATATCAAGCCGACGTTGCTGCTTGGCCCCGGCCCCAGCGACGCCCATCCCAACGTGCTGCGGGCCATGACCACGCCGCTGCTGGGGCACCTCGATCCGCAATTCCTCGCCTGCATGACCCAGGTGCAGGAGATGCTCCGGGGCGCGTTTCGCACCGCCAACGCCCTCACGCTGCCCATCAGCGCCACCGGCATGGCCGGCATGGAAACCTGCCTCGTCAACCTGCTCGAACCCGGTGACCGCATGATCGTCGCCGCCAAGGGCTTCTTCGGCCAGCGCATGATCGATGTGGCCGGGCGCACCGGGGCCGAGGTGACGGTGCTCGAACGGCCGTGGGGCGAGGTATTTGACCCCCAGCAGATTCGCGAGGCGATCCAGCGCGTGCGACCCAAGGCGATCGGCATCGTGCAGGCGGAAACGTCGACCGGAGCCCATCAGCCGTTGGAAGAGATCGGCGCGATCTGCCGGGAGACGAACACGCTGCTGGTGGTGGACGCGGTCACGTCGCTGGGGTGCGTGCCGGTGGAAGTGGACGCCTGGGGCATCGACGCGATCTACAGTTGCTCACAAAAGGGGCTGTCGTGCCCGCCGGGCCTGTCGCCGGTGTCGTTCAGCCCACGTGCGGTCGAGGCGATGGAGGCACGCAAGACCAAGGTGCAAAGCTGGTACCTCGACCTGAGTTTGTTGCGCAAGTATCTGGGTACGGATCGCGTCTATCATCACACGGCCCCGATTAGCATGAATTACGCCCTGCATGAAGGATTACGTCTGTTGCATGAGGAGGGTCTGGAGCCGCGCTGGAAACGCCATCGGCTGAATCACGAGGCGCTCAAGGCGGGCCTGACCGCCCTGGGATTGGAATACACGGCGAACCCGGCCCACCAGTTGCCGCAACTCAACGCGGTGCGATTGCCCGCGGGCGTCGACGACGTGGCCGGGCGCAAGATGCTGCTGGGCGAATTTGGCATCGAGGTGGGCGGCGGCCTGGGCGAGTTCAAGGGCAAGGTCTGGCGCATCGGCCTGATGGGCTACAACGCCCGACCCGGTGTCGTGCTGCAACTGCTGGGCGTGCTCGAGCAGGTGCTCACCCGCTTCGGGGTCAAGGTCTCCCCGGGAGCCGCCACCGCAGCCGCGAACGCGGTGTATGTCCACGGCTGAACGCTGAGGGAAGAGCGCGAGTGGGCCGAAATTGCCCGGGAATCGCTCTTACGGGGTGAGACCGTTCAGGTGCGACCGCGTGGCCACTCCATGCGCGGCCGAATCGAAGATGGCGCGTTGGTCACGTTGGCCCCGTGTCGCCCCGAGGAGGTGCGTCCGGGCGATGTGGTGTTCGTCCGCGTACGCGACTGGCTGTTCGTCCTGCATCTGGTGCTCGACGTCCAGGGGGATCGTTTCCACATCGGCACAACGGCCGGCCGCTCTGACGGTTGGGTCGCCGCCTCGGAGGTTTTCGGTCGCGTGGTGGTGGTGGGGGAAGGCGAGGGAGGTTGAGGGCGGTTCGTCGGGATTCGGCGAGAGGAGTATACTGGAAACAGATAAAGGCTGAGAACGGCCCCTATCGCGATCGGAGGAGGTGCCCGTGTTTGAAAGCCTGAGCATCCGCAGCTGGCGTCAGTTCGAGTCCGTGGACATCGCGTTCCACAAGCGGCTAACCGTGCTCACCGGCGCGAACGGAAGCGGCAAGACAACCCTCCTCCACCTCCTCAACAAGCACTGGGGCTGGAACCTCCATTATGCCAGCAGTCGCAACCTCGACGAGGCGGGCGTGAGGAAGTATCGCTCCGGCTTCTGGGGGACGAACGGGAACGAGGCCGAGGGGCAACGCGCGAACGTGCCGCCACGCGACCACTCCCTCATCGGACGAGTGGACTACGGCGAGGGCCATACTGCGGAACTTCGAGTGCCGCAGTCCGTCAACGAGGTCTTCGCGGTCGATATCTACCCGCCGAGACAGGTCCATGGCGTCTTTGTCCCGTCGCACCGGCAACCGTATGTCTACCAGACAATCGAGGAGATCCCGACCAAACTCGACGCCAAGGAGCAGATCTTTCAGGTCTATCTCAACGAGGTGATGGCCCGGTACATGGGCACCGGCGGCAACCGACGGTTCCACTCGCCGGCAACGCAGATCAAGCGGTCCCTCATCTCCCTGGCCACATTCGGTTACGGCAACCAGGCGGTGGACCGCGACGAGGAGGCGGTGCGGATCTTCGAGGGATTCGAGCGGATTCTTCGCGACACGCTGCCCCCCTCACTGGGGTTCAAGCGCATCCGCGTTCGGATTCCGGACGTGATGCTGGAAACCAAAACGGGGGAGTTCACCTTCGAGGCGGTTTCGGGTGGGGTGGCATCCATCATCGACATGGTTTGGCAAATCCATATGTATGCGCAGCTGCATGACGATTTCGTGGTGGTGATCGACGAGCCGGAGACGCACCTGCACCCGGAACTCCAACAGCGTTTGCTGCCCGACCTGCTGAAAGCTTTTCCCAGGGCGCAGTTTGTCATCTCGACGCACAACCCATTCATGGTGACCTCGGTTCCAGACTCCAACGTCTATGTCCTACGCTACAACGAGGACGGCAAGGTGGAAAGTTCACAGTTGAGCGTTGCAAATAAGGCCGGGACTGCGGATGTCATCCTTATGGAGTTATTAGGGGTTCCGTCAACTCTCCCGCGCTGGGCGGCGGCGAAGATCGAAGATTTGCTGGAAGAGTTCAGCCAAGCCCCACTTACCAAGGACTCGGTTGGCCAATTGCGTCAGAGAATGTCCGACCTCGGCATGGAATATCTGTTTCCAAAAGTCCTCGCGCAGGTTGCGGAGGAGCACAAGTGATCCGCCTGCGCAAGGGTAACCCGCCCGCCATCCTTGTCGAGAAAGCCGCGGAATGGACTGCCGAATACCTGGCCGCGTTGGTGGCCGGAGGCGAGATACCGGAAACGGTCCGTCGGCGCTACCGCCACGAGGATGTGAAGGCCGCCATCCGCGAGGAGTCGCACAGCAAATGTATCTACTGCGAGTCGCCAGTTGATTTTGGGCAGACGGACCACATCCTCCCGGTCAGCAAGTGTCCGCACCTGGTGGTGGATTGGGACAATCTGGCGCTTGTGTGCACCGAGTGCAACACTCACAAAAAAGATTATCACGATACGTCGCTGCCGCTGATTAATCCGTACGTCGAAGACCCGGCGGATTTCTTGATCTTCCTCGGTCCGCTCGTGATGGCGGTGGCTGGGAATCAAAGGGGGCAAACAACCCAACGGCAGATCAAGCTGAACAGGCCAGCACTCCTTGAGCGACGCCAAAGAAGACTGGAGTGGTTGGAGCCACTGCTTCATCAATGGGCGTCACAACCGCCCGGAACATTGAAGGATCTCCTGAAGGAAACGATTCTTGAAGAGGCGAGAGACGACAAGGAATACGCCGCGACGGTGAGGGCGTGCCTCGCGACGGCGAAAGTTGTGTGAGAACCCGATATACTACCAGGACATTGTCCTCTCCTCCCAAGGGATGCAGCGATGAGCAGGGCGGTCGCCTTTGCCTCCGTCAGCGCCGTAACGAAGTGATCCCTACGAGTGATACTCATGAAACCTCTCATTACAGATGGCAATCTCCTTCTCGATCGGATGGTGCGTGCCGTGGAAAAAGTGCGCGAGCGTCTCTTGCGGGCGACGGCGGCGTTGGAAGCCGCCGGGGTGCCCTATGCCGTCATCGGAGGGAACGCCGTCGCGGCGTGGGTGGCTCAGGTGGATGAGGCGGCGGTTCGCAATACCGCTGATGTGGATCTGCTCGTCCGGCGCGAGGATTTTCCCGCGTTTCAAGCCGCGCTTGAGGCGGCGGGGTTTACGTATCACGAGACAATGGGCGTACACATGTTTCTGGATATCGGCCAGGCCAGCGCTCGCGATGCCATCCATGTATTGTTCGCCAACGAGAAGGTGCAAGATGATTACGCCGCCCCCACGCCCGATGTCGCCGAGAGCGAGCACCTGGGCCGCTACCGCGTGATTCGCTTGGAACCGCTCGTGCGGATGAAGCTGACTTCTTATCGTCGGAAAGACCAGACGCATATCGATGATATGATCGGCCTTGGGCTGATCGACACCGCCTGGTTGGATCGCCTTCCCGACGAACTTGCCGAACGCCTGAAATATCTGCTCGACACCCCAGGACAGTAATCTATGTTTCCCATTCATCGGCCGCGGCGGTTGCGGCATCATCCGCTCGTGCGTTCCCTGGTTCGCGAGACAGCCCTCGCGCCGGACGATTTCATCCTGCCGTTGTTCGTCAAGCCCGGGCGCGGCGTGCGCAAGGAGATTGCCTCGATGCCGGGCAACTTTCAGCTAAGCGTCGATACCCTGCTGGATGAGGTCGGCTCGGCGCTCGAACTGGGGGTGCGTGCCTTCATCCTCTTTGGCATCCCCGCGCACAAGGACCCCGTCGGCGCGGTCGCCCTGGAAGACGATGGCATCGTCCAGCAGGCATTGCGCACGCTCAAGCAGACCTTTGGTGATCGAGCGCTTTTGCTCACCGACGAATGCTTTTGCGAGTACACCGATCACGGTCATTGCGGCGTGCTGAGCGAAACGACGGGCCGGCTCGATCTCGACAACGACGCCACGCTGCCTCACCTGGCCGCTCAGTGCGTCAGCCATGCCCGCGCCGGGGCCGACATCGTCGCGCCCAGTGGCATGCTCGATGGCATGATCCAGGCGATTCGCGCGGGGCTGGATGCGGCGGGATTCACCCATATGCCGATCATGAGTTACGCGGTCAAGTATGCCAGCGGCTTCTATGGCCCGTTCCGCGATGCGGCCGAGTCGCCGCCCCAGTTTGGCGACCGCACGTCCTACCAGATGGACCCGGCCAACAGTGATGAGGCCCTGCGCGAGGCCGAGTTGGACCTGGCCGAGGGGGCCGACCTGCTGATGGTCAAGCCGGCGCTGAGCTACCTGGACATCATCCGGCGAGTCAAGGACCGTTTCGGCGTGCCGGTGGCGGCCTACAACGTCAGCGGCGAGTTCGCGATGGTGAAGGCGGCGGCCATGAAAGGCTGGATCGACGAGCGGCGGGTGGCCCTGGAGATCCTGACCAGCATCAAGCGTGCGGGTGCGGATATGATTTTGACTTATCACGCCCGAGAAGCAGCGCGATGGTTGGCGAAAATGTGAAGCGACCGAGAAAAAAGGAAGAAATTCGGGCGATAACGGTCGGGGACGCCGTCCGATGAAAGTGGGGACGCAAAGCTCACGAACCGAGCTTCGCCCCCAACAGAAACCGGGGTAGGATTCACGGGACTCTTTCTTGCGGGTCTCACTCCTGCCTCTCTCCACCCCTTCCGTCGGAGGCCGACCATGCATTTGGAAATCCGGCATCATGGCGTCGATCTGAACGAGGAAACCCGAGAACGGCTGCAACGGCGCGTCGATTTCGCGCTGGGCCGGGTACAGGACCGCGTGGTGCGTGTCTGGGCGCACCTCTCGGACCATAACGGCCCCCGTGGTGGGGTCGACAAGAGTTGTCGCGTCGTGGTGCATCTCTCGCACCGTCCGGATATCGTCGTCGAGGAACGCTCCGATGATATCAACACCGCCATCGACCGCGCCGTCAACCGAGCCGGCGGCGTGGTCCGACGAGAGCTAGGCAAACGCGCCTCGCATCGCTGATTCGGCCTTCGTAAACCCACCTTGCGAGCACCCCCACCTTGGGGACGAGCGACCGGGACCATCCCCCGGCCGCTCGTTTTCGTTGGGTGGCCGCTGGCTCAGCGGTCGCGTTTGGCGTCGAGTTTGGGCAGTTCCTTGGGCGAGGTGGGACGCACGAAGACAAGCTTCTTCTTCTTCATCTCCTCCTCGGTGCCCACGGGGACGGCTTCCAATTCCATCCAACCGATGACCCGCGTCTTCTCGTCCTTGGGCACGATGCCCAACACGCGGTGCCCCTTGCCGGCGAAGAGCAGGATGTCGCCCTCCTTCAGTTGGGCCTTGTGCTCGGCCAGGCCCTCGTAGATGGGCATGAACTCAATCGTGTGGGCCACCCATCGGCCCGGCTTACCCTTGGCGTCCTTCTCGCGCTCGATGGCCCGCAGGCCCAGGCCGCGCTCGTACATCTGCAACTGACCATACTTGCCCGTCGTGGAGAGCGGCACTGCGATGGTGTTGGGCCGGAACGTAACGCCCTTGGGCACATTGTCCGCCGAGAGCCGTTTGAACAGGACGTGGGGGTTGATCTCACCGGGCGAGATGCCGTCGACCGTGTAGAGGCCATTGAGAGCGCAAACGATGTCGCCCTTGCGCAGGTCGGGAAAGCGGATCTGGAAGCTCCAGCTGCCGTTGCCCTTTCGAGAAATGTAGTTAGCTCCGATGCTCACATCCTCGGCCCAGGCCACGTCTTTCTCGTCGAAGAAGGCGCGACCTAGGGATGGAGTGAAACCAAGAGGGTTCTCCCAGGGACGACCCCCGTTGAAACGCACCTGCTTGGGGGGAAGGGTCTCCTTGAACTGGGCCTGAGCAGAGCACGCCGCGAGCAGGATGATTGTACAACCAATTGCTCTCATGTTCACTCCTTATTTCATGAATGCCTCTCACTGACGCCATGGAAGACGCGCGATGATAGAGTGTGGGAACGCGTGCGAACCATACTCTCCTCGTTCTATAGGGAAATCCGAAGAATGCCTCGCGGAGCGAGGCACCACGTACTTCAGCCCCAGACCGGGCCGCGGTTCGTGCAAACCGTTCGCTCGCACGATACTACCAAACGGCCGGGGCCACGATCGTGGTGATCGCGGCCCCGTGGGTTTCTTTCACTATCCGACGTCGCTTAGTAGCGGTAGGTGTCAGGCTTGAACGGCCCTTCCTTCGCGACGTGGATGTAGTTGGCCTGCTCAGGCGTCAGTTCGGTGAGCTTGACGTTGAGCTTCTTCAGCTGCAGCCGGGCCACCTTCTCGTCGAGGTGCTTGGGCAGCACATAGACGCCGATCGGGTACTTGTCGGTGTGGGTGAACAGCTCGATCTGCGCCAGCACCTGGTTGGCGAAGCTGCTGCTCATCACGTACGACGGGTGCCCCGTGCCGCAGCCCAGGTTCACCAGGCGGCCCTTGGCCAGCAGGATGATCCGCTTGCCATCCGGGAAGATCACGTGATCCACCTGCGGCTTGATCTCGTCCCACTGGTACTTTTCCAGCGAGGCGACATCGATCTCGTTGTCGAAGTGGCCAATGTTGCAGACAATCGCCTGATCCTTCATCTTCGCCATGTGCTCATGGGTGATGACCTTCAGGTTGCCCGTGGCCGTCACGAAGATGTCGGCCTGGCTGGCGGCATCGTCCATGGTCACCACGCGGTAGCCTTCCATCGCGGCCTGCAGGGCGCAGATGGGGTCAACCTCGGTCACCCACACCTGGGCCGACAGCGCCCGCAGCGCCTGGGCCGATCCCTTACCCACGTCGCCGTAGCCGCACACCACGGCGATCTTGCCGGCGATCATCACGTCGGTGGCGCGCTTGATGGCGTCAACGAGCGACTCACGGCAACCATAGAGGTTGTCGAACTTGCTCTTGGTGACGCTGTCGTTGACGTTGATGGCGGGGAACTTGAGGTCGCCGCGCTTGTGCATCTGGTAGAGGCGATGCACGCCGGTGGTGGTTTCTTCGGTCACGCCCTTGATGCCCATCAGCTGGCTGGAGTACCAGCCCGGCTTCTCGGCAAGGCGCTTCTTGATCGAGGCGAACAGGATGCGTTCTTCCTCGCTGCCGGGATTGTTCAGCACGCTGGGATCGTGTTCGGCCTTGGCGCCCAGGTGCAGCAGCAGGGTGGCATCGCCGCCGTCGTCCAGGATCATGTTCGAGGTTTCGCCATTGGGCCACTCGAAGATGCGGTGGGTGAAGTCCCAGTACTCTTCGAGCGATTCGCCCTTGTAGGCGAACACCGAGGTGCCATTGGCCGCGATGGCGGCGGCGGCATGGTCCTGGGTCGAGTAGATGTTGCACGAAGCCCAGCGGACCTCGGCGCCCAGAGCCTGCAGCGTCTCGATGAGCACGGCAGTCTGGATGGTCATGTGCAGCGAGCCAGTGATCCGAGCACCCTTGAGCGGCTGCTTGGCGGCATACTCTTCGCGAATCGCCATGAGACCCGGCATTTCGGTCTCGGCAATGGCGATTTCCTTCCGGCCCCAATCCGCGAGGTTCATGTCGGCCACATGGTAGTCCGACGGGGTCACCTTGTTCTTCGGCGGATTTTTGACGGCCACGTTCATGCAGGAAGCTCCCTTGGCATGATGAACGGGCGCGGTTGACACGAAGCTGCCGATCCGAGCCTGGCCGGAGCATCCGGTCGCAGCGCCCCTCGGTTCGACAGAGAGCAGGAGAACATGGGATTTCTCCGTTTGCATTCATAGCAAGAACCGCCGTTCCCGGCAAGAGACCACACCCACCCAAGCGGATTTGACGCCCCGTTCCCGTTCGGGACCGCTCTTGACCCGCAACCGCCGCTTGACGTATCGCCCCTGTCGTGCCGCGCGATGTGCGGCGGATGCCCCCGATGGGTGCCGATGCGAGGTTTTCTCATGCGAGCGCTTTTCGCCGTGCTGTTGTTGTTCGTCCCGTGGCTTCCCGTGCAGGCGGCCGAGACGCGTCATTATGAAGACGCCACCCTCCGGGCCATCCACTTTGCCGACGACCGCGAAGGCTGGGCCGTCGGGGACGAAGGCGTCATCTGGCACACCATCGACGCGGGTAAGTCGTGGGAACGGCAGTCCTCGGGCACGCGCGGCTCGCTGCGCAGCGTCCACTTTGTCGATCCCTACATCGGCTGGATCGCCGGCCGCGAGGAGTTGCCCGGGGGTGGCTCGGCGGGCGTGGTTCTCTACACCTCCAACGGCGGCCAATCGTGGCGCCGCATCCTCATGAATTCGATTCCGGGGCTTCACCTGGTCCGCTTCGTCGGTCCCAAGACCGGCTACCTGGCGGGCGATGGCTCCGAGCAGTTTCCCTCGGGTGTCTTCGTCACCACCAACGCCGGCCGCGACTGGGACCCGCTGCCCGGCCCCCGGGCGACCTCGTGGCGCGGCGGCGATTTCACCGCCGAGAACGGTGCCCTGGCCGGCGCCTGGAACAAACTCGCCACTGTGCGGCGTGGCCAGGTGCAGATGGTGGACATGGACAGCCTGGGCGGTCGCACGCTCACCGGGCTGACGCTCTCGGGCGAGGATGGCGTCGCCGTGGGGCAGGGCGGTCTCGTGCTCGAATCACGCAAGACGCGGGGAACTAGCTGGCACTTCGTCGATACCAAGCTCGGCCGTGACGTGATGGAAAATCTCGATCTGCACGCCGTCGCCCGTGTCGGCAAGCGGACCTGGGCCGTCGGCCGACCCGGCAGCATGGTGCTGACGCACGACGGCGAGCGCTGGAGCCTGGTGCCGACCAAGCAGCCATTGCCGTTGCATGGCATCTTCTTTCGCGACGAGAAGCAGGGCTGGGCGGTGGGGGAACTGGGCACCATTCTCGCCACCAACGACGGAGGCAAGACATGGGCCGTGCAGCAGCGTGGCGGGCAACGCCTGGCGGTGCTGTGCATCCACGCCCGTCCCCAGGGGATGAAGCCCGCTGTGGTCGCCTCTCTGGGGCTGGATGATGGCTACCTCACCGGCGGCCTGTGCGTCACGGCCCCCGAGCCGGCCAGCGCCGAGCGAGAGCGTGTCAGCGAGGCGACCCGGTTCGAGATGGCCTTTCGTCAGGCGGGCGGAGCGACGGCGGGGCAGCTGTGGTCGTTCCCTCTCGGTTCGCACCTCAACAACGCCGACCAGAAGACGCTCCTGGCCACCTGGAACCCGATGCACGACGATCGCGCCGCCCGGCTGCTGCTCTCGCAAATGGTCCAGGCG
>ERZ1066117.1566-NODE-1566-length-10968-cov-8.847613_pt1 | contig 10968 bp, 9 predicted proteins | sample MGYA00382764_ERZ1066117 | MGnify/ENA primary metagenome ERZ1066117 (study PRJEB33369, sample SAMEA5778347) | biofilm metagenome | biome: Industrial cooling water; feature: Water cooling tower basin; material: Biofilm | place: United Arab Emirates | collected...
GGCATCACCAGCTTCGTCTACCGCGCGCGCCGGCCCTTCCACCCGCAGCGCTTCTTCCGCCTGATCAACGAAGGCCTCGGCGGCGTGATCCGCAGCAAGGGCTTCTTCTGGCTGGCGACACGGATGGACTGGGTGGGCGAACTCTCCACCGTCGGCGGCGCGACCCAGCATGAAGCCGCGGGCTTCTGGTTCGCGGCGCGCGACCGCGTCGACCAGCGCCGCGTCGGTGAGCGCCTGCGCACCGGCGAACGCGTCACCGCGCCGCTGCCGGAACCGCACCTCGTCCACGACGCCAACGAGTACGCCGCGATGAAGCGGCTCTGGGACCCGGCCTGGGGCGACCGCCGGCAGGAACTCGCGGTGATCGGCGTGGGCCTCGATGAAAAGCGCGTGCGCGAGGAGCTCGACGCCTGCCCGCTCACCGACCGCGAGATGCGCCTCGGCCCGGCCGGCTGGCAGGGCCTGCCCGACCCCTTCCCGCGCTGGCGGATGGGTGGCGCGGAGGACTGACGGCCGAGGCAACCGCCGCTACGGCACGGGCCCGCCGCTTGGCGGGCTCGGGGCGCGTTCGCCCGGCTCGCCGTCGGGCGACCGTGGCGCAGCGCGAGGCGGCGGGGCCGACGCTGCGCGCCCCGTCCACGCGGCCGGCGCCTCGACGCGGACGTCGGCCGGGGACTTCGGCGTCGCCTTCGCCCAGGCCACGAAGCTGCGGCGCGGCGTCGGCGGCCGCGCGGCCACGGTGGACGCATCGGCGCCGACCGATGCCGCCGTTCGCGACCCTGGCGAGCGTGCGGCGGCCTCGGCCGGGGCGTCGACCGTCGCGGGCTGCGGCGGGGGCTCTTCGTCCTCGAGCCCGTTGAGGCTCTGGTAGTGATGCGCACCGGCGAACAGTGCGGCCATCGGGCCATACCCGTGTGACAGGCCGTCAAGATCGCAGGCGCGCGCCGGCGCGGCGGCCAGCGCGATGATCGATGCGCCCAGTCCGATGCGCAGCGCCGCGCGACGGGAGGCAGGGCGGATGGCTTGGCTCATGGCATCGCTCCCGGGAAGGCCGTGCCCTGCTGCTCGGCGGTGGCGCGCCGGATCGCAGGCGTGTCGCGCTGGCGCACGGCTTCCGACCAGATCCGCTCGGCGAGCAGCGGCCGGCGACGGACGAAGTCGCGCGAGAACACGATGAAGTACGGACGCTGCTGCAGCGGCCTCGGCACGGCCTCGAGGCCTGCGAGCGCACCGTCTTGAGCACGCAGCGACGCGTACTGCGGCTCCGCGACCAGCACGCCGCCGAGACGCCCGCTGCGGAGCTTCGACAGCATCGCCTGCACGTCGGGATGGTTCTCGTCGATGGCCGCGCCGCCGGCGCGCGCGAAGGACGCCGAACTGTGGCCGCGCTCCACCCCGATCGGCCCGACCAGGTCGACGAAGCGCGTGCCGTCGGTGCGGAGCGCATCACCGCGGCGGCGCAGCAGCCGGTAGCCCTGCGCGAACAGCTGGCGCTCCGCGTCCGGCTGGCCTTCGGCATCGCGCGGGTAGACGAGGTCCAGGGCCCGCTCGGGCGTGTGGCTCGCACCGAGGATCGCGTCCGCCTCGCCGCGCGACGCCTGGATCAGGCAGCGCATCCACGGCAGCGCCTGCATGCGGAGCCGCACGTCGGGGAGGGCCGCGGTGACCTGGCGCATCAGCATCAGCGTGAAGTGGCCGCCGTCCGGCGCGCCGAGCTGCTCGTTGTAACAGAAGCGCACCACCGGGCGACCGTCCCCGGAGGAGGCAGGGGCCGCCGCGGTCGCCGCGGCCGCGGTGCCGCTGGCGAAGGCCAGCAGCAGCGGCACCAGCGCGCGGACGGCGGACCTCATCGGCTCATTCCTCGATCAGCTCCAGGCGATCGAGCTCCAGCGTGTAGGCGGCCGTCGCCATGGCGTTCTCGGTGAGGCCGGCGCGCACGGTGCCGTGCACCCAGTAGGCGTCCCACAGGTTGCCGAGCTCCACCGGGTTCTCCGGCTTGATGTAGATGAGCTGGTTCGGCGGCGGCGGCGGCACGTGCACGCAGGCGCCGAAGTACGGCACGAGGAACATCTCGGTGACGCGCTGGTTGTCGTCGAAGGCGATCGGGACGAGATAGCCCGGCACCTTGCCCTTGACGCCATCCATCGCGGCGACGGTCTTGGTGCTGGTCATGGCCTGCGGCATCGTCATCTGGCCGGTGTGGTCCACCTCGGGCATCTCTTCCAGCGCCTTCAGGTCCTCGGGCGGCAGTAGCTCCAGCCAGTCGATCTCCCGCGCGTCGCCGCGCGGCACGCCGTCGGTGTTGGGGCGGGCCCCGATCTCGGGCTCCTGGGCCACGGCGACCATCGGGACGACGACCGACGCGGCGAAGGCCGCGGCGACCAGCAGGGCACGGAAACGCAGGGACATCGAAGACACCTCGGGAAGTCAGCGGTCGACGGCCACGCCGTCCTGCAGGGAGCGCAGGTAGGCGAGCGCCGCGGGGATCAGGCCGAGCAGGATACCGCCGAGCCAGATGCCGCCGAGCACGACGGCTTCACGGATCGTTGGCAAACCGGGCGACAGGAACACGCCGAAGCGCGCCTCCAGCCAGGGCCCGAGCGCCCAGAGCGCGCCTTCGAGCAGCACGACGCCGAGGGCAAGCCCCGCGCCGGTGAGCAGCGCCGCCTCGGCGAGCAGCAGGCCGAAGACGTGGCGCGGCCCGGCGCCGACCGCGCGCAGCAGGGCCATCTCGCGACGGCGTTCGTTGAGCGTCGCGAGGATGGTCGTGAGCAGCACCATCAGCGCGGCGAGGACGGCGGCGCCGGCGGCAACGAGCAGCGCGCGCTCGACGCCGCCCATCAGCGCCCACAGCTGCGTCAGCGCCACGCCCGGCAGGATCGCCGTCAGCGGCTCGGCGCGGTACTCGTTGACCACGCGCTGCACCTGGAACGTGGCCGTGCGCGACTCGAGCCCGACGAAGGCGGCGGTGATCGACTTGGGCCGCAGGCGCTCCGGCGGGATCTCGGCGACGTCCATGCGCGCCCGACCGATCGGCATGCCCCCACGCCAGTTCAGGTGGATCGCTTCGATGGCCTCGAGCGAGACGAACACGCCCTGGTCGATGGCCGTGCCGGTGCGCGCCAGCACGCCGACGACGGTGAAGGGCTGGTCATCGTGCTGCTGCGTGGCGACGCGCGCAGTGCCGTGCGCGAGGATGATCGACGTGCCGATGGCGTAGCCGAGGGTGTCGGCGACGTCGGCGCCGATCACCGCGTCGTGCAGCGCCTCGAACGGCCGGCCGTCGCGGAATTCAAGCCCCCGCTGCTCACCGAAGCCCATCCGCACGAAGTACTCGCCGGTCGTGCCGACCACGCGGTAGCCGCGATGCGAGTCGCCGAGGCTGATCGGCACGGTCCACGCCACCGGCGGGAGCGCCTTCAGCTTCTCGTAGGTGTCCCACTGCAGGTTCGCGGTGGGCTCGCCGAGGCGGAATACGGAGTAAAGCAGCAGCTGCACCGGGTGCGCGCGCGCACCGACGATGAGGTCCGTGCCGGCGACCGAGCGCAGGAAAGCGTCGCGCGCCTCGTGGCGGACGCGCTCGATGCCGAGCAGCAGCAGCACGGAGAGCCCCAGGGTCGCGACGGTCAGCAGCACCGTGGCGCGGCGATTCTTCAGGCTGGCCCAGGCCAGGCCGAGCAGGCCGCTCATGCGCCCGCCTCCGCCGGCGCCGCGGCGCGCGGCGCCAGCTCGCCCAGCGCCTGCTGGCGCGGGAAGCGCCCGGCCAGCGAGAGGTCGTGGCTGACGAAGAGCAGGGCCGTGCCGGCGGCCTCGCACTCGGCGAACAGCAGCTCGATGAACTGGTCGCGGTTGCGGGCGTCGAGCGCCGAGGTCGGCTCGTCGCAGAGCACCAGGCTCGGACCGCCGACCAGCGCGCGCGCCGCGGCGACCCGCTGCTGCTGGCCCACCGAGAGCTCGATCACGCGACGCTTCGCCTGTGCCGCGTCGCCGAGGCCCAGCGCGCCAAGATAGTGGCGGGCGGCGGCGTCCAGGCTGCCGAAGCGCTGGACGGCGCGCTCGCGGCGGCGCGCGGAGAAGCGGCAGGGCAGCGTCACGTTGTCGACCATCGAAAGAAAGGGCAGCAGGTTGAACTGCTGGAACACGATGCCCAGGTGGTCGGCGCGCAGCCGATCGCGCGCCGGGCCGCGGCGCGCCGCGATGTCCTCGCCGGCGACGCGCACCGAGCCGCCCTGCGGCAGCAGGGTGCCGGCGATCAGGTTGAGCAGCGTGCTTTTTCCCGTGCCGCTGGGCCCGTGCAGGAAAACGCGCTCGCCGGCGCCCAGCCGGAGGGAGGGCACTGCCAACGTCCACCCGCCGCCGGGCCACGCGAAGCGCAGCCCGTCGATGCACAGGGCGTCAGCCCCGGCCGACCCGCTCATCGGGCCAGCGACAGCCGGCGCGCGTCCGGCGTCAGGGTCAGCTCGCGCGCGCCGCTCGCGTCGAGCAGCTGCACCGTGGCCGACTGCAGCGACGGGAAGGCGGTGAACAGGCCGGTGTCGATCGAGCGCAGGTCCGCCGGCGCGGCGCAGCGGAAGCGGTAGCGGACCTGCCAATCCGAGTGCGCGGCGTGGTCGTGGTCATGGCCCTCGTGGTCGTGGTCATCGCCCTCGTGGTCGTGGTCATGGCCCTCGTGGTCGTGGCCGTGATCATGGTCGTGGTCGCCGTGGTCGTGGGGCTCATGCCCCGCCGCGGCGCCGGGCACCTCGAGCACCGGGCCCTCGGCCACGCAGCGCGCGGCCACGCTGAACTGCCAGATCGCGCCGTGGTCGAGCACCGCCTTGCGCGCGGCCAGCACGGTCGCCTCCTCGTCGGGCGTCTCGGGCTTGCGCTCGAAGCCGACCAGGTCGTGCGCCGTCGCGCGCAGCGTGATCTCCACGGCCTCGCCGTCCACGGCAACGTCGACGAAGGCCTGGCCATGGACGTGGGCGTGCTGGGTCTGCGACAGCGCGATCGCGGGGACGGCCAGCACGATGGCGGCAGCGAGGAGGCGGCGGACGGGCATGTGGGGCTCCGACGGAAAGGGAGTTACACAATAACGTTCGACCTTCAGCGCCGGATGAATCCGCGCGCCCGCGCAAACGCCGGAGCGGCCGGCCGACCCGCCGCTGCCATACTCCGCGCCCGCCACCGACCCCGCGGAACCCCGGCCGCGTGAGCCCTCGCGACCTCGCCCTGCTGCTGGTGCTCGCCGCCCTCTGGGGCAGCTCGTTCCTGTTCATGCGGATCGCCGGGCCGGAGCTCGGCGCGGGCCCGCTCGCCTGGCTGCGCGTCAGCGTGGCCGCGGTGTTTCTCGGCGGACTGCTCGCCTGGCGTCGCGAACGCCCGCCGCTGGCCGGGCGCTGGCGCGCGATGACCCTGATGGCGTTCACCAACACCGCCGCGCCGTTCCTGTTGCTGACCTGGGCGACGATCCACCTCAGCGCCGGCTACGGCGCCCTGCTCAACGCCACCACGCCGCTGTGGGGCGCGGTGATCGGCGCGCTGTTCTTCGGCCTCGTCGCCAGCCGTCCGCTGTGGATGGGCCTCGCGATGGGTTTCGCCGGCGTGCTGGTGCTGGTGCTCGGCAAGATGCAGGCCATGGGACCCGCGTCCCTGCTGCCGATCCTCGCCGGCCTCGCCGCGACGGCCTGCTACGGCCACGCCGCGCACTTCGCACGCAGCGGCTTCGACGGCGTCACGCCGCTGGGTCTGGCCTTCGGCAGCCAGCTGCTGAGCGGCGCATGGCTGCTCGGCCCCGCCCTCGCCCAGTGGCCCGAGGCCACGCCATCGCCGACGGCCATCGCCTGCGTGGTGGTGCTCGGCGTGGCCTGCACCGGCATCGCCTACCTGATCTATTTCGGGCTGATCCAGCGCATCGGCGCGACCCGAGCGACGATGGTCACCTACCTCGCCCCGGTGTTCGGCGTGGCCTGGGGGGCGCTGCTGCTGGACGAACAGATCACCCCCTCGATGCTGGCGGGCGGCGCGGTGATCCTGCTGGGGGTGGCGATCGCCGGGCGAGCCCGGCGCGCCTGAGCGCTCCGGGGGTCCTTGGCCGGACGCGCTCAGTCGGCCCGGACGACGCGGTTGCGGCCGCCGCCCTTCGCGCGATACATCGCCGCGTCCGCGCGGCCGAGCAGGCGCTCCGGGCTGTCTTCATCGCGCAGGGTCGCGTGGCCGATGCTGGCCGTGACGGCAAGCTCCCCTGCCCGAGTGTGCGCCGGGACGTCCGCCAGCAGGCCCCGCAGCCGCTCCGCGATCTGCGCCGCCACCGCCGGCTCCGCGCCGGGCAGCAGCACGACGAACTCCTCGCCGCCGTGGCGGAAGGCGGTGTCGCCCTCGCGCAGCGAGCGGGTCAGGCGCTGCCCCACCTCGACGAGCACCTCGTCCCCGACGTCGTGTCCGTGGTGGTCGTTGACCCGCTTGAAGTCGTCGAGGTCGACGAACAGCAGCGACAGCGGCTGCTGCTGCACGCGCGCGTCGTCGAGGCGCCGGACCAGGGCCGCCTGCAGCGCCCGCCGGTTGGGCAGCCCGGTCAAGGGGTCACGCTCGGCCAGCGCGCGCAGGTGGTCGCGCTGGCGGCGCAGCGCGCCGGTCCGCGACGACATTGCAATGGCCATCGTCGTCGCGTACCACGCGCCGAACAGGACGGCGCCTTCGACCCGCCAGTCACGCAGCAGGGTCGTCGCCCCGGGGCCCACGAGCAGCGGCGCCGGGGCGATGGCGACGAGGACGGCCAGCGCCGAGCGATTGCCGTGGCGAAGCGACCACAGCGCCACGCCGACGCTGCCGAGCGCCACCACGAGGGTGGCGGCACGCACCAGCGCGCCGGCGACGCCGGCCGCGTGGGCCACGGCCATCGCCAGGGCGAGCAGCGCCGCCGCCGACGGTGCGATCCAGAAGCGGCGCCGCGGCGACGCCACCAGGCCTTCGATGCGCACCTGGTCGAGCACCAGCCAGGCGTGCAGCAGCAGCACGAGCGGCGGCAGCACGACCACCGCCAGGGGCCAGAGCCACGGCGCGTCGATCCAGGGTTCAGGCCAGCCCACCAGCCCCGAGCGCGCCGCGATCCACGCGCTGTAGCCGGCCGTCAACGCCGCGAACGTGGCGACGGTGCGGTCGCGGGTCTGCGCCGCGAGCAGGCCGATCGACAGCAGCATCGCGATCAGCACCGCGAACCCCGCGACGCGCAGCACGAATCGCGCCGTGTCCTCGCGCTGCACCGGCGCTGGCGCGCCGTGGCGGATGACCAGCCCGCCGATGCCGCTGCGCCACGCGGGGGCATCGATCCGGATCGGGGCGGCCGGGTCGGCGGGCGGCGGCAGGGTCACGCCGACGCCGGCGCGGAAGCGCGTGTCGGCGCCGCGCGCGTCGTAGGACATGCCGCAGCGGACCTGCCCACCCTGCTGCACGACCACGAGTCCGGGCGCGGCCTCCAGCACCAGCACCGCGCGCGTGCCGGCGGGCCAGCCGCCGCTCGGTGCGGGAATGTCGACGGTGTCACGTGGCCCGGTGCGCTCGACATCGCAGGCCGGCGGGCGCTCGAACTCGACGCCTTCGACGGCGCGGACCGACGCCGGCTCGGCGGCGACGACGAGGGCGGCCAGCGCCGCGGCGCAGCCCATCGTCCACCTTGCGATGACGCGTCGATCCATGCGGCGCCTCCGGGTTCCGTGGCCCCATTGTGCCCCGCCCGCGCTCAATCGACGGCGTGCTGCACGCGATTCCTTCCGGCGGTCTTCGCCCGGTACATCGCTGCGTCCGCGCGCGCGAGGAGGTCGCGGGCGTCGAAAGCGCGGCGCGTCGTCGCGTCGCCGGTGCCGGCGATGCCGAAGCTGGCGGTGATGGCCAGCGGTCCCACGCTGGTCGCGAACGGTCGTCCGGCCACGTCCTCGCGGATACGCTCCGCGGCGGCGCGCGCGTGCTCGGCGTCGGCGCCGGGCAGCAGCAGCACGAACTCCTCGCCGCCGTGGCGGGCCGCGAGTTCCCCGCCGCGCAGGTGGTCGGCCAGCCGCCGCGCCGCCTCCACCAGGACCTCGTCGCCCACCGCATGGCCGTGCTGGTCGTTGACGGCCTTGAAGTGGTCGAGGTCGACGAACACCACCGACAGCGGTCGCCCCTGGGCGCGCGCCTCGTCGATACGGCGCGGCAGCACCTCGGCCAGCGCGCGCCGGTTCGGCAGGCCGGTGAGCGCATCGCGCTCCGCCAGGGCACGCATGCGGTCACGCTGCCGGCGCAGCGCACCGATGCGCTGCGACATGGCGACCGTCATGGTGATCGAGAACCAGGCGCCGGCGAGCAGGATGGCCTCGGCGCGCCACGCGCGCAGCCAGTCGTCGTACAGCGGGCCCACCGCGACCAGCGGCGGCAGCATGGCGAGCAGCACCGCCAGCGCGCCGCGGTAGCCGCGATGCAGCACGAGCACCATCAGCGGCAGCAGCACAGCGAGCATCAGGAAGGCCACGCCGCGCAGCGCCGGATAGACCAGTTCGCGGCCCGGCGGCCACAGGAACCACGCCAGCGCGGCGAGCAGCGCCAGCGCGCCGACGATCCGGTGCGACCAGCGCAGCCGCGGGAACACGCGTTCGGCGCGCGAGTGCGTGATCGCCACCGACCAGATGCCCGCCAAGGCCAGCGGCGGCAGCGTCAGGATCGCGACCTGCACCCAGTCCGGCGAATCGATCCACGGCCGCGGCCACGCCGCGAGTCCGGTGCGCAGACCGATCCACAGCGAGAACGCCGCGATGGTGCCGGCGAACACCAACGACGCCCGGTCGCGCACGTTGGCGAACAGCAGCAGCGACGACAGCAGCATCGCCATCAGGATGGCGAAGCCGCCGACGCGGATCGCGAAGCGCACGGTGTCCTCGCGCTGCACGGCGGCCGGGTCGCCGTAGCGCACCGTCATCGCCCAGCCGAGCCAGCGGTTCGACGGCGCCGTCACGACGATCGGCTCGCGCGAGCCCGGCGCCGGCCGGAACTGCGTGCCGACGCCGGAGCGAAGGCGGGCGTCGGTGCTGCGGGCGTCGAAGGACAGCCCGCAGCGCACCTCGTCGCCGCGCTGGATCGTCACCCGGCCCGGCGGCGCGTCGAGCACCAGCACCGACTGCTCCCACGCCGGCCACCCGTCGGGCGGCGCCTCGATGCGCAGCTGTTGGGCATCGGCGCGCGCGGGCGCGCGGCAGTCGAGCGTGACGCCGAAGGGCCGGCCCTGCAGGCGCTGCACCGAGGCAGCCATCGCGTCGTGGATCGCAAGCGCGCTGAGCCACAGCGCCGCCCCGGCGAGGGCGAAGTGTCGGAATCGGGCGATGCGCGACGTGTACGGCATCCGGTCCGGCGGGCGAGGGCTCAGCCGGTATTCTGCACTCCAGCGGCGATGCCGTTCACCGTCGCGGCCAAGGCCCGGTAGCGCGCATCGTCCGGACGCCCCGCGGCGCGCCAGTCGCGCAGCAGTTCCACCTGCAGCAGGCTGATGGGATCGACGTACGGGTTGCGCAGGCGGATGGAGCGGGCCAGCCGCGCGTCGCCGGCCAGCAGCGCCGCGCCGCGCAGCGCTTCCACGCCCTCCACGGCGCGCCGGTATTCCGCCGCGATGTCGTCGAAGTAGCGCGCGTGTCGAGGACCGGCCAGCTCGGAATAGGCCTCGAAAATGCCCATCTCGGTCTTGGCGAGGATCATCTCGAGGTCGTCGAGCACCGTGTCGAAGAATGGCCAGTCGCGCGCCATCTCCCGCAGCGCCACGTCGCCGAAGCGCGATCGTGCGGAGTGCAACGCGGCCCCGACGCCGTACCAGGCCGTCAGGTTGCTGCGGTTCTGGCTCCAGCCGAACACCCACGGGATCGCGCGCAGGCCGTCAAGCCCGGCGCCGCGCTTGCTGGGCCTAGATCCGATGTTCAGCCGCTCGATCACGTCGATCGGCGTGGCCTCGCGGAAGTAGTCGACGAAGTCCTCCCGCTCGTACACCAGCGCGCGATAGGCCGCGCGCGACACATCGGCCAAATGGTCGGCGATCTCGCGCCACGCCGCCTCGCGCGGCTCGGGCTTGCGCGGCGCCAGCGTGGCGCGCAGCACGGCGGCCGTGGCCTGCTCGAGGTTGCGCAGCGCCAGCGCGCGCAGCCCGTACTTGCGGTGGATGACCTCGCCCTGCTCGGTGAGGCGCAGCACACCGCCCACCGAGCCGCGCGGGCCGGCGATGACGGCGCGCTCGGTGCGGGTGCCGCCGCGTGACACCGAACCGCCGCGGCCGTGGAAGAAGCGCAGCTTGACGCCGAACTCCGCGGCCACGTCGCCCAGGCGCACCTGCGCGCGCTGCAGCGCCCAGCGCGCGGCCATCAGGCCGCCGTCCTTGGCGCTGTCGCTGTAGCCCAGCATCACCCACTGCAGGTCGCCGCGGGCCTTCAGATGCGCGCGCCAGCGCGGATCGGCGAGCAGATCACGAAGCGTCTCCGGGGCCGACGCGAGGTCGTCGACCGTTTCGAACAGCGGCGCCACGTCGAGCGGCACGCGGCCGGCGCCATCCACCAGGCCGGACCAGCGCGCCAGCGCCAGCACCGCCAGCGCGTCCTCGGCGCTGCGGCTCATACTGACGATGTAGAGCCCGAAGGCGCCCGCGCCGTAGCGGCTGCGGCCTTCGATGACGGCGCGGAACACCTGGCGCATGCGCAGCGCCGCCGGTGCGTCCTTCGGCAAGACGCGCGCCGGCACCGGCAGGCCCGGCTCGGCGGCCGGCAGCGGCTCGTCGAGCGCGGCATGCAGGCGGTCGATGCGAATGCGCAGCGGGGCATCGACAAGGACCGGTTCGCCAAGCCATTCCGCGACCGCCTGGCGGTGCACGTCGGCGTGCTGGCGCAGGTCGAGGGCCGCGAGGTGGAAGCCGAAGGCCGCCACGCGCCGGCGCACGCGGCGCAGCGCGAACACGCCGGCGTGCTCGCCGCGATGCGCCATCAGGCT